>Ga0306869_1000005_pt1 | contig 185891 bp, 161 predicted proteins | sample AntRauTorckE6833_FD_190421 | JGI IMG/M metagenome (GOLD analysis project Ga0306869, IMG submission 190421) | Saline lake microbial communities from Rauer Islands, Antarctica - Metagenome Torckler E6 #833 (v2) (version 2) | ecosystem: Environmental > Aquatic > Non-marine Saline and Alkaline >... | reverse complement strand
GATCTTGTAGGTCGAGGTGGTTGTATTTTTGCATGATAACTAAAATATACCACGCTTGACCGAAAACCCTGTGGGGCATGCCCCTCAGGGTTATTTAATCGTGTTGCACTTATTACTTGAACTCAGGGAATTAAAGAAACACGCATTTTATTGTTTCGTTTGTTTTTTTCTCATCTTATCACCGGCTGTAGAAGCGCAGTCACCCGTACCGGGTAATGCTGAAGTTGTACTTCTTGAAAGCGGGTTTTCGTTGAGCGAGGGGCCATATTGGCACCCTGACGGTTATCTTTTATTTAGTGATGTTTCGGGTAACAAAATCTATAAATGGTCTAATGATGGAGGTCTTGAAACCTTTCTACAGCCCTCAGCAGAAACGAATGGCATTGCTGCTGATCGCTTTGGGAATCTATTGGTTGCCCAGCACGATGCACGGCAAATCGGGAGAATTGAATCCGACCTGCAAATCACTCCGTTGGCCACCAATTTCGAGGGGAACAAACTGCATAGCCCAAATGATCTTGTGGTAAAATCTGATGGAGCCATTTTCTTTACAGATCCACCGTGGGGCGGCAATCCTTCAGAGCTTGATTTTCATGGCGTGTTTCGTATTCCACCCGATGGTGGCCCGGTTCAGTTGTTAGATGAGTCTCTTGACTATCCGAATGGAATTGCTCTTTCTCCTGATGAAAGCACATTGTACGTTTCGGAGAGCAAAACCAGTGATATTTACATGTACGATGTAGTGGACGATTCAACCTTGGAAAACAAGAGATTTTTTGTGAAGGTTAATCAGTATGGAGATGCGGATCAGAATGGCTCAGATGGAATAAAAATTGATAATGACGGCAACTTGTGGGCTACCGGATCAGAAGGAGTGGCTATTTTTACACCCGATGGGAATTTGCTGGATGTCATTAATGTCCCTGAATCCACAACCAACATTGGATGGGGTGGAACCGATAGCCTCACCCTTTTTATTACAAACTTCAGCGCTTTGTATAGCATAAATCTGGGACCATTAGAGAGATTGGATGCCCCAACAAATCTTCAGGCGTCAACAGGTGGCAGCGGAGTTACTTTAAGTTGGGATGGTTCCGGCGAAAGTGTGAAGTATGTATCGGTTTACCGAAGAACGAATGATGGTGATTTTGAAAAAATACTTGTCACCCCATTTACCCATTCTATTTTAAATCCTGATTATACGGTTCCATCGTCTTATACCTATAAAATTACCGTAACCGATGTAATGGGATTTGAATCCGATTTTTCAAATGAAGTAGAGGTAATAGCAACCGGGATTGACGAAAACGATCAAATGATTAAGGCATTTGCGCTGCACCAAAACTATCCGAATCCCTTTAATCCTTCTACTAATATTACATATGAGCTCCCTGAAAACACGCAAGTTCGGCTTGAAGTATTTGATATGATGGGGAGAAAGATTCAAACTTTGGTAAATAGTAGACAATCCACAGGAAGCTATACAGTTACCTTCGACGCCTCCGGGTTAGCCAGTGGCGCATATATTTATCAGTTAACGGTCGGTGATTTTTCACAATCTAAAAAGCTGTTTTTGATTAAATAGAAAATAGTTGTTAGCTACAACACCTTAATCCTATCAGGTTTTTAAAAACCTGATAGGATTATTTTCACCCTCTTTGCGTAGCTCCGCTGCGCAATGTCTTATGGAGGCTCCGCCTCAAATTACAGTAATTACAACGCCACCCTGAAGAATCCTAAATCCAGTAAATTCAAATAACCGCTTCTAAAATTTTTTACATTAATTTGTAACAAATAGCCCCCCCCCCAATACTCCTATACATAGAAAGGGGAATAAATCTCCAAAAAAAGAGAATGTATGCTTGCAAAAAAACCAACCCGAGAGAACATGTCTTTATATCTGTTCATAGCCTTGCTTACTTTTTTCTCCGCCTGTGGGCTGCTCAGTTCGGATGAACATGGCGGTCTATTACAAGTAACACCTATTTCTGCCGTAGAAGTGGCGCTGGACATACAAGCCCCCAAAGGAGCGGACATTACGATTGAGCGAGACGGACAACCCCGCTTTTCCTTTCGGCTAAATCGCACCGATACCTTGCTGTATGAAACCGGCTTACAACCGGTTACATCCTACCAGTGGAAAGCCACTTCTTCATTTGGGCGTGGGGTAACGGCTGAAAGACAAGCCACAACACTTGACACCACCTCCAGCAACTTCACCTGGCAAACCTTTTCCTTTGGCGAGCACTCCTCCAGTGTACTGTATGGAGTCTCCATTATTGATGAAAATAACATTTGGGCGGTGGGGGAAATCCATATGAATGACTCGACCGGGCAGGCGGATTCCGATATTTATAATGCGGTGCATTGGGATGGGGAGGGGTGGACTTTAAAAAGGATTCCATACTTCTATCAAGGAAAATCATTTTACAATCCTATTCAGACCATTTATTCCTTTAACGAGAATTCTATTTTATTCGCAGGAAATGGGCTCATTTATTGGAACAATTCAGAGTACTTACCAATAGAGATATCGCAAATTATGTGGGGACCAAATCAAATTAATAAGATTTGGGGGCTATCGGCGAATAGTTTTTATATCGCTGGTAATAACGGTTCTATCGCTTATTACAATGGACAGGACTGGCAAAAGATCGAAACGAATACCGAGTTGGATTTTTATGATATCCACGGGAACCCCGAACAGAGAGTGGTGGCGGTGGCGGCTAAGCAATCCCAAAATTCTGACAAAGAAATTCTGCGCATTAAAAGCAATTTGGAAACGAAGTCCCTGCCGACCAAGCCTATCCCATTCAGTATTAGTGGAACGTGGTTTGATCAGTCGGGCGTAACCTATATGGTGGGCAGTAGAATTTCCCTCAAATCTAATATCAATTCTACAGTTCCCTGGAAGATTCTTGACAAAGAGCACATTGGTCACCCCTACCTGTTTGCCATAGATGCTAATGGGCTTAATGACATGGTAACAGCAGGAGGATATGGAGAGTTGTTTCATTACAATGGACTGGAGTGGATAAAACATAATCAGGAAATCATAGGCAATCTATATGACATAGCAATAAAAGAAAATGTGGCAATGGCTGTAGGTCTGGATGGGAGAAAAGCGTTTATAACGATAGGTAAGAGAGAATCATACCCAATGAAGGAAGGAAAAAGCAATGATAGATAACTTAACTCTTAATCTTTATTTGGAGAAAAATAATGAAAGGGGCTGAAGTAGCTAAAGGTTAATGTTTGGTATGCTTATACCATGATTTTAATTGTTTTAGCAGTGCTAAATGATTGCCTCCGTTGAAGCGCCATTCACATTCCTTTAAAAACCAGTAAAAATTGTCTGACTTAATGCCGTTAAATTTGCGCATATGACGCTTCGCTTGATTCCAAAAATTCTCAATACCGTTGATATGGTTTTGATGATCTGCAAAGAGCTCCGAGTGATTAATACGTTGATGGTGAAAGGCTGACACATCCAGCGCATTATACGAGCGAAAGGTATCGGTATATACAATACTATCTGGGCGCACTTTTTCTTCTATTATAGGTAACAATGTTTCTGTTTTGGCATTTGGAATAATGGCTGTATATACTTTGCCTCCTCGTTTAAGTAACCCAAATACAGCTACTTTTCCACCTGCTCCACGCCCTCGCTTACCTTTGCGTCGGCCTCCAAAATAACTCTCGTCTGCCTCTACTTCTCCAGATAATTCATAGCTGGGCAACTTACTGGCTATGAGCTGGCGAAGTCGCATAAAAAAACGAATCGAAGTATTAGCTTGTACGCCAATTATCTCCGAGGCAGCTCGTGCCGTGGTGCCTGCAACAAAGTGCTCTATTAATCGGCTTTGTTGGCGAGATGTTAATCTACTTTTTCGTGTATACATAGTAACTAATTTAGTACCTTATTCAGGTCTTAGCTACTTTAGCCATAAAATTCAAAGACCCGTGGTTGATTGATTATATCGATCCTGATTTTGATAATGAATCCCGCAACCGCGGCATGGATGCGGAATTCTATAGCCATTCCGCTCCATTTACCCCGGGGTTTAGTTCTATAAATGGAAAGTTATATAATGGGCTATTTCTAAATGAAAGTGGCCCTCCTTTCTGGAATCCGCCATATTATTCCGTCCAAGCTCCAGAAACCATAAGCTTTGGAAGTCCCTTGGGTACACGCCCCGTATATTTGTCCGGTTGGGAAGGCGATGATGCTGATTTTGAACAACCCGGTGCAGAAGAAACCGGTGTGGTATTTACTGACGCCGGAGCGGAGGCGCGGGCGAGTTTAAAAATTTCCCGGGTTTCCAACAACTCCAACGCCTTCAAAGCCAGCCAGCGCAAGGTCGCCCATACCAGCGACGACTGGCAGCACCTGGTGTACGAAAGCATGGGGCATGTGTGGTATGAGGCCAAGTCCTCCAGCGGAAGCTGGGAACTAATGGATAGCGATGTTGGTGTCAGCCAGCGCCTGCATGTAGATGTGAATGGCGGAGAATCCCCTTCCATCGACCACAGCGTGATGGATAGCTTTGGCTATGAAACCACTATGATTGCCTACCAGGATGGCAGTTACATCCGCATGCACCCGTTTGGGAATTATGCGGGTATGCCAGATGATTTTTATGATGGCGACCCCATTTCCTTTTCTCATGGAGGGTCTTCTTCTTTTGATGTTAAACCTGTGGTTATGCTCACCGAAAAACACGACGTGCTCATATTTTGGAGATCTTCCCAAGGCATTAAATACAGAGTGTATGAATTCAGTTCGACGACAAATTCGTTTAAGGATAACCAGCCGGAAGATTCAGGAACCATTACCGGTACGTCCGGAATCATTGATTTTGCAGTCTCAAAGGTTGAATATTACAACAGCTATTATTTCGATATCGCTTTTTCCGTAGCCAATGGTTCAGGAGAGGCCATTAAGTATTCCCGCTTGCTATATAGTACTTCCTCGGAAACGGTGAACCAATACTATGGAACACCAACAACCATTTCTTCCAGCTCTTATGTTCGTAATAAATTACCGTCCATCACCACCCCAAACCTTTATAGTGTGAAAGTGGGCTGGGTATCCTCCACAAGTTCCAGTTGGAGTCCATATTTAACGAAAGCTACGGTTGCAGAGCTTCATTACACGTCCGGTTTAAGTGTTTCACGCACGGTGTTATCGCAATACGTCCGCGCGGTATCCGTAAATAAGCTGGCAGACAATTCCGAGTGGTATGCCGCCTGGAATAGTATTGTGTATACCGATCCCAGTTACCCGCCGGAGTATTTTCATTCCAACTATGTAGCCAAAGGGTCGGCATTGGGAACCATTAAAAAGATTAACACACGGGGCTGGGATGTGCAACTGCCCGGGGCGCCTTCCGAGAATGACATGCAGGTGTTTGCGTATTACCCGCAACAAGCCCCGCGGTATTGGGAGCAGTCAAACTCGTTGGGAAGTTACCTGAAAGCCCGTCCGCTAAAATCCTCCTTCGGGCGAGGTATTGCGCTTTCGGACTCCACTACCGGGGTACTATTTTCTGTGCATGACCTGACGGTGGATGGCCGTCCGGTAGCATTCGTCCCTATTCGTCCGAATGATTCCGAAGCAAAAGAAGAGGACCTGTCGGTAGAAGAGCGGCTTTCCCTGAAACCGAAAGCAACCACATTGTCGGAGGTACAGCCGCTGCTGGTCAGCCGCCCTTTTGAACTCACTAAATCCACGGCCTTTACCTTTGGCGAACAGTTTGGATTTTCAGATTCCCTTGCTGCCCTGAAGATGGTTAAAGAAAAAGGAGATATTACCTTCACTATAGAATTAGTGGGAGCGGCTTCCAGTAAATCAGTGGCCACCCTTAGAACACTTTCCCTGGATGGCGAAAGCGGGATATCCCGAAGTGAGGAATTATGGAAGGTGGAGGCTGATGACCTTAAGGAAGGAACCGTTCGGCTCCGTATATCCGTGGAAAGTACCATCGATGGGTTGACCGCTGTACCGGAAGATTACTTTGCCGATTATGAGTTGAAGAGCAAAATAGCCGGGACTCCATCGGCCAAAAATCTCAAGGTGGAGCAGCCTGAAGAAATTACCACCTACGATCTGTCCCAAAACTACCCAAACCCCTTCAACCCAAGCACAGTGATAAGCTATCAGTTACCGGAAAATAGTATGGTACAGCTGGAGGTATTTGACCTGCTGGGCAGAAGTGTTGCTAGGCTTGTAAATACTCGGCAATCCACGGGACGATATTCGGTGAATTTTGATGCGGCGCATTTATCAAGTGGGGTGTACATTTACCGGATCCAAGCTGGGGACTTTACCGCCTCTAAAAAGCTGTTTTTGATTAAGTAGAATTCTTACTTTAAAATCCTAAAAAGCCTTCTTCTTTTCGCAAAGGGGAAGGCTTTTTTCATATATTCAAGCCGATTAAATTCAAACCAAATTTACCACATAGATGACCAAGCAAAACGAACGCGATTTTTTAGAAGAATTACTCATCACCCCAAGTCCCACAGGATATGAAAAGGAAGGGGTACAAGTATGGAAAGACTATGTCGATCAGTTTGCCGATGAGGTAGTTACGGATGCCTACGGCTCGGCTGCTGGAAAAATCAATATCAGCGGGGATGTGGCAACCGTGATGCTGGAAGCTCATTGTGATGAAATTGGGATGGTGGTTCAACATATAACCGATCAAGGGTATGTATATGTGAACAAACTGGGGGGGAGTGATTCGACGATTGCACGTGCCAAGAAAGTTTTCATTCATAATAAAAGAGGACGGGTTGTTGGAGTGACCGGAAATACAGCCATCCATCTGCAGGACAAAAAGAATGGCGGTGGAAAGCAACCGGAATGGAAAGATATTTATGTGGATATCGGTGTTTCATCAAAAGAAGAAGCCTTGGAATTGGTTCAAATTGGGGATCCAATCACTTACACCTCTGACATCGAGTTTTTGAGTGATGAACGCTTAACTGCAAGAGCATTGGATAATCGCATAGGCGGATACATTATTGCGGAAGCGATGAGAAAGATTGCCGAGAAAAAGAAAGATCTTAAAGTAAATGTAATTGCGTTGAACTCAATTCAGGAAGAAGTCGGAGGGTTTGGTTCCCGAATGATGAGCTATCGCTTTATGCCCGATGTGGCTTTGGTTACAGACGTAACGCACGCTACAGACACTCCGGGAATTAATCAAAAAGAACACGGTACCGTTGAGTTAGGCAAAGGCCCGACTGTTCAACACGGGGGAGCTAATCATCCCAAAGTGGTCGAGTTTCTGGAAGATATTTGTGAAAAGAATAAGATCGAGATCCAGCATGAGGCAACTAGCGTTCGTACCGGGACGGACACGGATAGCATTTTTTATCAGCAAACCGGTATTCCAAGTGCGTTGATTTCCCTACCGCTTCGTTATATGCATTCTCCGGTCGAAATTTGCTCTATGAAGGACGTAGACGCTTTAATTGACATGATGGTTAAAGCTGTTCTTGCAATGCGCCCAGACCAAACATTTGGAGTATTCGAAAGTTAGTTCTCTATTTATTTGATAATACTTTTCAAAGTCCGTTCAGAATATATTTTCATGTATTTAGGTCGGGCTTTTTTGTTGATGTAAAACATTATCAAGCTTGATTTAGCGCTAACTTTGTGAACTAAAAAAGCTGTAACCTATTCCTGTTATAATCTTAACTAAACAGGAGAGCGATATGTTTTTTAAAAAACTACTTTCGTTCTGCTTGATGGTGAGCGTGAGCAGCCTTGTTTTTGCACAGCAACAAGCAGACCCCAATGTTCAGGAAGCTTTTCTTCCTTATAAAACCGGAGACAGTAGCCCAACCAGAAGTGCAAGCGGCCAGCCCGGTAATGACTATTGGCAGAATGAAGTAAACTACGAAATCAGTACTATACTCAATCCTGAAGAACATGCGGTGGTTGGGAATGTAACTTTTAAATACACTAACAATAGTCCTGATGAACTGAGGTTCATTTGGGTGCAACTTGATCAGAATCTTTTTTCGAAGGATTCATGGGGAGCAAAGTTAACTCCATACAATGGATCTCGGTTTGGGAACCGGGCATTTAATGGCGGCTACGATTTGGAAAGCATTCAGGTAGAACAGGATGGAAAAAAGTATACCCCGGAAATGCATATGGTGGATACAAACATGAAGTTGAATCTTCAGAACGCTTTGTCGCCAGAAGGAGGTATGGTGAATATAACTATTGATTACAGTTTTAAAATTCCAGAATACGGTTCAGACCGAATGGGACGTCTTGAAACACAAAATGGATGGATTTACGAACTCGCCCAATGGTATCCACGAGTAGCGGTTTATGATGATGTTAAGGGCTGGAACGTAAAACCGTATTTGGGAGCCGGTGAGTTTTACCTGGAGTATGGAAGCTTTGATTATACCATCACCGCTCCGTCTGATTTTATCGTCGTGGGCTCAGGGGAATTACAAAATCCTAAAGATGTATTAACTAAAGAACAACGCAAACGGTTTGCTGAAGCGTCAAAAAGCGATGAGACAGTTACAATAATTGGTAAGGAGGAAGTGGGAACCAAAGGTAGTCGTCCTTCCGGAAAGAAGATGTTAGCGTGGCATTTCAAGATGGAGCACTCCCGAGATATCGCATGGGCAGCTTCGAAGGCATTCATTTGGGATGCTGCACGAATTAATTTACCTGGAGGGGGTTCATCTCTAGCTATGTCTGCCTACCCGGTAGAAAGTGCTGGTGAAGATGCCTGGTCTCGATCCACTGAATATGTTAAGTATTCTATTGAAGGGTATTCCGAGAAATGGTTTCCTTATTCTTATCCTACAGCGGTTAATGTAGCAGGAATTGTAGGCGGTATGGAATATCCAGGAATCGTTTTTTGTAGTTGGAAGGCCAAGGAAGGAAGTTTATGGGGAGTTACAGATCATGAATTCGGTCATAATTGGTTCCCGATGGTTGTAGGTTCCAATGAACGAGAATATGCTTGGATGGATGAGGGATTCAATACCTTCATAAATGGATACAATACCGAGTGGTTTAATGATGGAGAATATCAGACGCGAAGAACAAGTTCCAGGGGAATCACCAACTGGATGAATAGTGACCGTGCTGAAGCTATTATGACGATGCCGGATCAAATTCAACCCGGAAATTTGGGAGTGTTGGCTTATTACAAACCCGCTTTGGGTTTGCGTATGTTGCGTGAATCAATATTGGGGCATGAGCTTTTTGATGAGGCGTTTCGTACATATATAAATCGCTGGGCTTATAAGCATCCTACTCCAGATGACTTCTTTAATACGATGGAAGATGTTGCTGGCCAAGAGCTGGATTGGTTCTGGAGAGGCTGGTTTGGGACTAAGTGGACTCTCGATCAAGCTGTGGATTCTTTGAACTATATTAAGTCAGATCCTGCCAATGGCTCTTTAATTTCCATAAGCAATAACGACAAAATGGTAATGCCCGTAGTTGTTGAGATTACGGAAGAGAATGGCACTGTCGGGCGGGTAAATCTTCCTGCTCAGGTTTGGCAGAAAGGAAATAATTGGACCATTAAGTATGATTCAAAAACACCAATCACGAAAATAGTGGTTGATCCAGATGCTGAATTTCCAGACGTCAATCTATCAAACAACTCTTGGATGAAAGATGAAGTAGAAAGCACCACTGATACTGGGAAATAGATTGATTTGTTTAATACAGATAAAAGCCCGCCAGTTATTAACCGGCGGGCTTTTTTTATAGATTTCTTTACCGTGAGTTGTGTTTACATTAAAACAAAAACACAGTTTTCAGAATAGAATTGATATTTATTCGGCTGAATAGCTTGGCGGTAACAATACCGCGTCAATGATATGAACAACACCATTTGTTCCCTGCAGATCAACAGTGGTTACATTGGCACTACCATTTAGGGTTACATTTCCACCGCTAATATTTACAGTGATGTCTTCGCCTTGTACGGTTGTGATCATCATGCCATCACTTAGACTTGTTGAAAGTGCTTCAGCAGCTACAGCGTGGTAGGTAAGCACTTCTCTTACTTGTTCTGAAGTAAGGGTTGCAAGGGTTGCGCTTACCTCTTCAAATGCTGCATTAGTTGGTGCAAATACCGTAAATGGGCCATCACCTTCTAAAGTTGCTACTAGATCTGCATCAACAAGCAGAGATACCAAAGTAGACAGCTCGTAATTTTTAGATGCAATTTCTACAATGTTCTGGAATTTATTCGGAAGAATAACTCCATCAATTGCGTGAATGACACCGTTGGTTGCTTCAATATCTGCGGTCACTACATTTGCAGTGTTATTGATTGTTACTGTACCGTTCTCTAAGGTAACAAATATTGTTTCTTCTGATAATGTTTCAACTGCCTGAGATGCTGCCAGATCAGTAGAAGCAACTTCAGCTGCTAATACATGATATTGAAGAATCTCTGTAAGTTGCTCATTGGTTAAGCTTTCTAGCAATCCGGAGGGGAGTGCATTAAAAGCATCATTGGTAGGTGCAAATACCGTAAATGGACCTGCTCCGCTTAGTGCGCCGTCAAGTTCTGTATCAACTAAAGCATTTACGAGGATAGAAAAATTGTCGTTAGCTTGCGCGGTTTCTACAATATTGAGATCGTCGTCAGCTGCGGTTCCATCATCGTCGCTACATGCAAAAAATGTTACAGATGAAATTAATATTAAGGTGAATAGATAGGTTAATCTTGAAATACTTAGGTTCGTTTTCATGGTCTCTTTTGATTATTGATAAATAGTTACTCTTCTAATGTCTGAGAGGCTTACTAAGTTCCTGAAATTATAGGGGAGACGGTTGTTTTTAAGCTACCTAGAGCTTAATGTGATGGGCAGGAATCGGTTAGAGAAATGTTAAATTTTTGCTTTTTCTATTCTATTGATGAGTGCAGCGTAAATCGAAGGAGAGGAACTCTTATAGTTATCAATATTCTGAATAAAGACTGCTGAATAATGGTCCAGATCAGCTTGTCTGAAGCGATCAAAAAGTTCCTTGGAGAGAAGTTCAAGATCACCATTATATGTGATCACATTCCTTTTAGACTGATTGAAATCAACTTGAACTAAATAGAGAACATCGTCTTTGATAGAATCAATTTCTCCATAAAAGACGTCAGCATTTGGTTTGTAGTGAGAGTATTTCTGCCCGGGGCTTTTTGGGGTTAGCCTGGTTCGGGTTGATTCAGTCTGAATCTTAATCCCTAAAACACCCTCAATCTCTTTCTTTCCAATCTTACCGGGGCGCAATATGGCGGGTATATCTGAAGTGAGGTCTAGGACAGTGGATTCAAGACCAACTTCCGTTGAACCTCCTTTAATTACTGGGAAATCTGCTCCAAAATCGGCGGTAACATGTTCTGCCTTGGTAGGGCTAGGTTTGCCAGACTTGTTTGCGCTGGGCGCTACTAATGGACCCGTTTCAGAAATAAGCGATAGTGCTATTTCATGATCGGGCATCCGAATAGCAACAGTGTCTAATCCTGCAGTGATAAGATCTAAGACTTTGGGGTGCTTTTTAAATACCAAAGTGAGCGGACCCGGCCAAAAGCTATCAATCAGTTTTTGAGCTGACTTTGGGATTTCAGACACAAAATCATTCAGTTGATCCTGATTTGAAACATGAACAATTAAGGGATTATCTGATGGCCGCCCTTTAGTCTCAAATATTTTTTGAATGGCTGAGGGATTCCATGCATCTGCACCTAAACCATAAACCGTTTCGGTGGGGAAGGCAACAAGGTTTCCGGAGTTAATAAGATCTATATATTTATTTAGATCAGGCATGTAACTCACTCATAGCCAATTCTTTGAGATATTGAAAGGCACCTTGAATGTCAGGTATTTCCTGCACCACAAACCGAACGGTTTCTTTCTTTTGAATCACCTGAAATTTATCTTTTTTAGTAGCCTCAAGCTTTTCAAGAATTTCCTGGAATTTTCCTGAGTCAAAGAAGCTTTTCCCCATTTCGGATTCCTGTTTTGGACAAACTAACCACATACGGTCTGCACGAATCGTGACTTTAGTAAAGAAGTTTTGGGAAGCAAAAAGTCGAACTTTACTGGCTCCAATTAAATAATTGGCCTCTTTAGGGGCGGAACCAAATCGATCTTCAATTTCCTCTTTCCATTCTTCAATTTCTTTCTCTGTTTTAGCTTGAGAGAGTTTGCGATACAGATTTAAGCGTTCAACACTGTCCGTAACATAATCCTGCGGAAGGAGGGCGGTTTCGTCAAACTCGACGGTAGTTTCCGGTAATTCAGCCTCAATCTCTACATCGTCAAACATATCACTGAATTCGGATTGTTTAAGCTCTTTCACAGCATCATTGAGAATCTTGGTATAGAGGTCAAAGCCAATATCATTGATAAACCCGCTTTGTTCGCCACCTAAAATGTCTCCTGCGCCTCGAATATCTAAATCTCGCATAGCGATATTAAATCCGGAGCCTAAATCAGAAAACTCTTCAAGAGCCAAAAGTCGCTTTCTGGCTTCAGTACTTAAGGTCTGAATAGGATTTGTAATCAAATAGCAGAATGCTTTACGGTTTGAGCGCCCAACACGCCCACGTAATTGATGAAGTTCTGCTAACCCGAAGTTATTGGCCTGATTGATTATGATGGTGTTGGCATTTGCAATATCAATCCCATTTTCAACAATATTAGTAGACACCAGCACATCAAATTTATGCTGATAGAAGTCGGTAATGATCTTATCGAGTTGAGAGCCGGTCATTTGCCCATGCCCAAAACGTACCCGTATATCAGGAGCCAGTCTTCGAATCATCTCAGCCGTCTCTTCAATATTTTTAACCCTATTGTGGATGAAAAATATCTGCCCGCCCCGTGAAATTTCCTGGAGAATAGCATCACGGATCAATTCCTCATCAAAGCTATGAATTTCAGTGTAAACAGGCTGACGGTTGGGAGGAGGGGTATTGATGACGCTTAGGTCTCGAGCACCCATCAACGAAAACTGTAGCGTTCTGGGGATAGGCGTAGCTGTTAGAGTCAGGACATCAACGGAGGCTCGAAAGCTTTTTAATTTCTCTTTGGCGGATACCCCAAAACGTTGTTCCTCATCAACTATGACTAATCCCAGATCTTTGAACTTCACATCTTTAGAAAGCAAACGATGGGTTCCTATTACAATATCAACTTCGCCTTCGGTAAGTTTCTTAATGGCCTCTTTTTGTTCTTTTGCTGAACGGAAACGGGAAAGTGCTTCTATTTGTACAGGAAATTTCTCCATTCGCTTCATAAAGGTTTTGGCATGCTGTTCAGCTAAAATGGTAGTTGGGACCAGTACAGCAACTTGCTTGTGATCAAGTACTGCTTTAAAAGCCGCTCGAACTGCAACTTCAGTTTTCCCAAAACCAACATCACCGCAAACCAGGCGGTCCATAGGATGTTTACTTTCCATGTCATTCTTTACGGCTACAATGGCATCATATTGATCCGGTGTTTCTTCAAATTCAAAGTTAGCTTCCAGTTCGGTTTGCCATTCATTATCTGCTGAAAAGTCATGAGCTGTCTCTGCTTTCCTCTTGGCATACAATTGGATAAGCTCCCTGGCAATGTCTTTAACTTTCTTCTTTGTCTGAGCTTTTTTTCGTGCCCAGGCTCCAGAACCAAGTTTGGTAATACGCGGAGCTGTTCCTTCTTTTCCGGAATATTTTTGAAGTTTATGAAGGCTGGAGACATTCACATATAGCGTGGAGTCATCTTTATATTGCAGAACAACGACTTCCTGCTCGGTATTCTTAACATTGATTTTCTTAAACCCTCTGAACTTCCCGATACCATAATCTACATGGACAACATAGTCGCCAATACTTAGATCTTTCAACTCCTTAAAGGAGATCCCGCCATGAAAGCGCCTTCTCTTTGTCTTAGGACGATGATATCGATTAAAGATCTGATGATCTGTGTAAACTGCTAAGTTAGCCGGTTCGTAAATAAACCCTTCATGAAGTGATTCTACAACTAGCAGATACTTAAACTCCTGACTAGCTTCTCCAAGCAGTTCTTCAAATCGATCACGCTGACCATCATTATCACAAAGGATAATAGTATTCAAGCCATCTGAAGAGTTCTTAGTTATGTTTTCGCGAAGGAGTTTGAAATTTCCGTGGAAATCCGGCTGAGGCTTAGTCTCAAGGGTAATCGTCGATTTATCTTTTTCAGAAGCTCCAACATTTGCGACAAAAAGCTGGTGTGAAAACTTGGAAAGCTCTTCATCAAAAACCTGTTCAGATAGATATAGTTCCTCTGGGAGCAATTGGTTTTCATTATCACTGTGATCCTCGAAAGCCTCTTCAGCTTTCTCATATCGTTTTCCAACTTCGGCAATTATTAAATCCTTATTTGATGTGATTAAAAGAGTGTTTTCATCAAAATAAGAGAGGAAGCTGGATTTCTCAGTTTCAGGCAGGTTAGTTAAATCAGGAATGATGCGAGCCTGATTCAGGAAAGCGATAGAGCGCTGCGAATCTGCATCAAATTCTCGGATGGTATCCAGTTCATCTCCAAAAAATTCAAGCCTAAGCGGGTATTCCCCTGAAAAAGGAAATATATCAAGAATACCACCTCGTACGGCAAACTCACCCGGTTCATCTACAAACTTAACCGGATTGTATCCTTGCTCAACAAGCTGCTCTTTGAATTTATCCAGATCAACTTCCTGACCCTTTTCAAGAACAAGACTTACTTCATTAAGAGTAGAAGGTGGAGCGATTTTTTCGCCAATTGCTTCAACCGAAGTAATAACAATTTTTGACTTATGATCTGCAATAGACTGAAGTGCTTCTGATCTCTGAACTAGTAAGCTGGTGTCCTTAAGTTGTTGTTGGTCATAGGGTTTTCGGTTTGAGGAAGGGTAGAGTACAACCGGTTTTTCGTTGCTGATTACATCGAGATCAGCTTTTAAAAAACGAGCACCTTCATCCGTTTCAGATATGACCAGTACATTTTCTTTCTTATTTGAGAGAGCATTAAGCAAAAAGCTATTTAAAGCTCCTATACTTTTTTTAAGGGTAAGGTTTTTCTGGCCATCGATCTGATCGTAAACCGTTTCAAAGATCCCGTTCTTTCTAAGTTGATCCTTTATTAAAGAAATGCTCATGAATAGCTTTTAATCCGTGCGAAATGTTCTATTAAAGATACGCTGAAACATAGCCGATTGGCAATGAAATTATATCCGTGCAACAGAAAAGAAGGGTTGATAGCTTGTAATCGTTCAGGAATGTTCAATTCCATTTAGTACCGTCTTTCCAAGTAAAAAGCTAAGGAACAGGCATCCTAACGAAAAGAGGAGATATTGTACATACAGATCCTCATAATCGGTATAAATAAGTTCCTCAACTTCTGATTTCTCTAACTCATCAATTTCAGCGTAAATACTTTCCAGCTGCTCAGCATCGGTAGCCCTGAAGTATTTTCCTTCTGTAAGATTAGCTACCTGTGTCAGCATCTCTTCATCAATATTAACCTGGATGTTTTGATATCTTCGGCCAAAGATGGGGTCCTGAATGGGATAAGGCGCCGTTCCTCGTGTACCGGCTCCAATGGTATATATCTTGATTCCATAAGTGACGGCAAGATCTGCAGCCGTGACAGGGTCAATTTCACCGGCATTATTCTGTCCATCGGTAAGCAGAATAATAATCTTGCTTTCAGCTTCACTTTCTTTAAGTCGGTTAATGGCGGTAGCAATACCCATCCCAATAGCAGTCCCATCTTCGATTATTCCCATCTCCAAGTCATCAATAAGGCTTTTGAGTAGTCTGTAATCAAGAGTAGGAGGAACAACGGTAAAGCTTTTCATGGCAAAGGTGACTAAGCCAATTCGATCTGAATTCCGCTTATCAACAAAATTTTTAGCTACGTTTCGGGCAGCTTCAAATCGGTTGGGCTTTAAATCTTCTGCCCGCATAGAAGTGGACATATCAAGAACCAATACAATATCAATTCCCTCCGCATTACGTTCTACGGTGGTTAGCCGTTCTTGTGGGCGAGCGAGGGCTATAATAAGGCAAGCAATGCCAGCCCAGATTAAGAACGCCTGCAGCCAATGCAGGTGAGATTTCCAGTTTCCGGGTAAATCTTGTAGTAGTTCTAAGGATGAAAAAGAAAGAGTAGCCTCTCTGTGTGTAAAATACCGATAGAGATAAAGTCCAATGAGAATAGGAAGTACTGACAAAGCCCAAAACCACTGCGGATTAGCAAACTCCATTAAGCATCCTCTTTTTCTGTTTGGGTTGAAGTCAGAATAAACTGCTCGTTATACTTAACCTTTAATCGTGATATGCGAGCAGAGTCAGTCAATTTAGCTTTCTCAAGGAATTCAAGGGCATGTTCGTGAGTATTCCAGGCATCTTCAAGGGTAGGGGTGAATTTGGCGAATTTCACCAAATCAGCCTTTTTGAGAATGATTCGGGTTTTATCTGTAAGGGTATCATCAACTCCATAGGCGTCTAAATATCGTAGCAACTCATTCGATGTAGATTCCAAAGCAGGAATTTGATACAAGTCTTCAAAGTATGTCCGTAGAGCATCTCCAACTTCACTGTAGAAAAGTTTGAAATTTTTAGTCTGAGCCACATCGGAATTTTCCTTGATGTCCATTAACTCTTTCTCCAACTCTTTCAGTGGATTATAGAATGGCTCAATTTCTTGTATAGGTTCTTCATCAATCTCCGGCTCTTTTCGGAACTTAAACCACCACAGTAAAAATCCCGCCAGTGCTAATCCTGCCAATATCCAAGGCCACCAAGGGCGTGGGAAAGCAAAAATAGGCTTCATTGTTTTTATGGTTGTATCACCCTCTGCAACCACGGTCTTGAAGTTCAGCATAACCGGATCTGTGAATACTGTAATAGAGTCATCTTCTAAGAAAACAGTTATTGGAAGGGTAGAAATCTGTAGGTCATTGGTCCCAAAATATTGAAGACTATAAACAAGGCTGTCGGAAAATTCAGAAAATTTAAACTGCTGGCGTCCAATAAGTTCAAGGGAAGAGGGAAAAGAGTTAGTATCCGGAAATGTAATGCGTAGGTATTCCTGATCTACCTGAATAGTCAAGGCATATTCAAAAACTTCTCCGATAGTTACCGAATCAGTGCTTACCCTGGTATTTACATTTTGGGCAAAGACCTGAGCCGTACATAAACATGAAACCAACAATATAAACAGTCGTAAAGCGCGGAGCCTTAGCGGGATCTTGATCATTAAAACTTAGAATAAAACTTTGTTGAACTTGACTGGTTGAAAATATAACAATGAGTTGTAAATATTTAGCAAAAGTATGATCGTTCTGACTTTTATGAAAGTAGGCTATTAATTCTTATTATTTTGGACATTATTAAATCTACAGTTACATATGGTGAATAAAGGTATAAAGTTGGGTATAGGAATGACATTGCTTTGTTTAGTAGTGATTTTCATTTCAACATTAGGTTTCAATGAGGTTCAGCCTGCTCCAAAACTGCTAATTTCATTAGATAATTTAAATGAAATTGAGGAAGGAGTTGAGCTTGATTCATACGGATTCAACAGAATGAATCTTAATATTGAAGAGGGACGGGTAAAAAGAAATGAAAGCCTGTATATCATTTTGAGAGATCTGGATGTATCACCACAGACTATTTATGAAATTAATAAGAAATCTGAGGGTGTTTTTCGTAGTAACCGCTTAAAGCCCGGTCAGCGTTATATAGCTTATCGTGAAAAAGGATCGAACACAGCTCAAAGACTGGTATTACATGCTGATGCACTGAATTACATTATCTTTGATTGGCATAAGGAAATTGAAGTTACTTCCGGTAAGAAGGAAGTAACAACCCAAATAGCTCATGCTGATGGTGTAATTGAGTCATCCTTATATGAAACTCTCCTGGATAATAACAAAAGTACTTTACTGGGAAATCGCCTTAGTGAGATTTTTGCATGGCAGATAGATTTCTTTCGACTGTATCCCGGAGACAATTTTAAGGTGATCTACGAAGAGGAATTTGTGGATGGGAAGCCTTTTGGGATAGGCCGTATTGTAGCAGCTGAGTTTACCAATAAAGGCGAGACTTTTGACGCATTTTATTATGAAACCGAGGATCGTGCCGGCTATTACGACAGTGAAGGTAATGGGGTGCAAAAGGCTTTGCTGAAAGCACCTTTTACTTATTCACAGCGTGTGAGTTCTAACTTTAGCCATAGTCGGTTTCATCCGGTACTCAAGAGACGTATTCCTCATTATGGAGTGGATTATGCCGCACCATTGGGAACACCTGTTCTTGCAGTAGGAGAAGGTGAAGTGATTGAGGCCCGGTACAGTGGAGCCAGTGGAAATATTGTCAAGATTCGACATAATGGTACTTATACTACTGCATATCTTCACTTAAATGGATTTGCTAATGGAATCAGATCGGGTAAACGGGTAAAGCAAGGTGAAGTGATAGGATATGTTGGAAAAACAGGCAGGGTAACGGGTGTTCACTTAGATTATCGCATCTATAAAAACAATCAGCCGGTTAATCCCCTAACTGTTAAGCTTCCACCTTCAAAGGCAATTGATTCTGAAGAAATTAAAGACTTCACTAAGCAGATTGAAAAGCTTCAAATTCAACTCAGTGCTATTGATAGTGAAGTAGATGGACAGCAGGTAGTTACACTCTGAAAAGCTATTAGTATCGACTTCCTCTCCGTTTGAAGAAGTTCATGAGCGGTTGCACGTATGATTCATTGGTTTGCACTTCAACGGCATCAATTTTCATTTTAAGCATCTTGTCGTTGATGTATGCTTTTTGCTGCATACGTCGTTTTTTATAAGCTTCTCTAACTTTACGGCTTGAAGTATCAATCATTTTTTCGGCCCCGGTCTCGGCATCCCTGATTTTAACAAGACCGATATCAGGCAGCTCATCTTCTAAGTGATCATTGATTATAATACTAACCAGATCATGCTTTTGATTAGTTATTCTGAGCTGCTTCTCAAACTCATGATCCTGAAAATCTGAAGCGAGTACTACAATTGCCCTTCGATCTAGCAGCCTGTTAATGTAAGAAAGGGCATCAGCAATATCGGTACCGGTTCCGGTGGGTTCGGTAGTATATAACTCCCGAATAAGACGAAGCACATGAGTACGGCCTTTTTTGGGAGGAACGACTTTTTCAATGTGATCGCTGAAAAGAACCAACCCGACCTTATCACTGTTTTTGATGGCACTAAAGGCCAATACTGCACAAAGCTCAATAGCCAAATCCATTTTACTTTGGTTTTTGCTGCCAAAAGTCCCGCTCTGAGAAATATCAATGCAAAGCATCAGCGTTTGTTCACGCTCTTCTTCGAAAATCTTTATGAAAGGGTCTCCGGTACGCGCAGTTACATTCCAGTCGATTTGCCTGATGTCATCACCGTAGGTATATGCTCTAACCTCGGAAAACTCCATACCGCGACCTTTAAAAGCGGATTGGTATTCGCCACCAAAAAGACTATTTACTATGCCTTTGGTCTGAATTTCAAGCTTTCGGATTTTCTTAAGAATTTCCTTTGGAATCATAAGGGATTGATTTGATTAATCTGTGCCGAAGATAATAAATGGCTTCTTCAAAATTGAGAGCTCAAAGTAAAAAATTGAATTCTGTTAAAGATTCATTTTAATATTTACGTAGTCATATTTCTTACGCTCTAGCAATGGCCAAAAGAAAAAGAGCAGCAAGGTGATGATTCCAATCCAATACATTGTCCAGGCTAAGGCCATGTAATGATCTAAAATTCCATGCATACTAAGCATGTTATAAAAGTCATGTGCTGATTTAGGCAGGTTTCCTATTAATGGCATGCGACGTGCAAAAGCGTCAGCCGCATAGGCGGAAGATTCAATCCATGCGAAACCGGTAAGCAATAATCCGATTTGTGCAACAATGCGATTGTAATTCCACAATCCATAGATAAAAATCAGGAATGGAAGCATAATCTCAAATAGAGTACCACCCAGAATGGTTATAAATCGTGAGCCGAAAAATCCGAAAAAAGTATGCCCTGCTTCATGCACGATGAGCAAGAAGTTGTCAATTAGAAAAAAGAAGGGAGATAGGAAAATGGGATAAGTATATATCCATGAAAAAGAGATTTCCCATTTCAGTGCCATCCAAAACTGATCGGCAAGCACCCAGCAAAAGGGGATGCAAAGAACTGAAAACCACCACTTCTTAATATGTGGCAAGGCTTTATCAATAATTTGCTCTAGATCAATATCCACAAATCTGACTTTTACTTATCTGATCAATTAGCACTAAGAGTTTAAATTTCGAAAGCGCTTAATGCCTTTAAAAAAATGCTGCCAAATGAGACTTATATTTAACATAGTCTCAGGGTTATCTCTGTTGGTTCTTTTGGCTTGAAGTTTTTTTCGCTTCTCATGGACTTTTAAAAAGTTCACCCCAAAATGAAGATGTGCTTTAGCAATAGCCCACCATTCTTTAGGTTTCCCTGTCATTAAAGCTTTGTATGCTGCAATTACATCCAAGACTAAGCGCAAAAAAAATCTGGTGATAAGGGTTTTTGAACTGTAGTTTTTCCACAGCATAAACAAGCTGTTTCGGAAGTTGTAGTACACTTTTCTGGGAGAACCCATTGGAAGTGATCCACCGCCAAGATGGTAAATGATGCTATCCGGTGCATAACCAATTTTATAACCTTGGTTTTGTAACCTCCAGCATAGATCTATTTCTTCCATGTGAAATTCAAAATCCTCGTCAAAACCACCTGAGTTTATAAACACATCTTTCCGAATAGCCAAAGCTGCTCCGGATGCCCAAAATAGGTTAGGGGAGTCATCATATTGACCATCGTCTTTTTCAGTCTCATCAAAAATACGTCCCCTGCAAAAGGTGTAGCCAAATTTATCCATGAATCCGCCTGCTGCTCCTGCGTATTCAAAGTGGTCAGGTTGGTTTAGCGATCTTAACTTAGGTTGTACAGCAGCAATTTTATCCTCATTGAAAGCAGAATTTATACCATGGAGCCAGTTCTTCTCCACTTTAACGTCATTATTGAGGAACACCAAAATTTCTTTTTCAGTAAAGGGAACAGCTCTGTTATTTCCTCCGCAATAGCCGTAGTTTTGATCAAGCGAAGCAATCTTGATATTAGGATATGCAGACTTTATCCATTCTTTAGAACCGTCTGAAGAAGCATTATCTGCAATAATGATTTCAAAATCAGGATACTCAGTTTTATTTACCGAAGGTAAGAAGGTTTTAAGATGCTCAAGCGCATTCCAGGTAACAATAATGATGCTGAAACTCTTCACTGAATGAATAAAATTTTGCTTTGGTTAAATAATGTGTGGAACAGTAACAAAAAAAGTAGTTTCTTATTCCGCTTTGTTGGATTACTAAGATGATACAAAAAGTATGATCAAAATAGGGCTTATTTCAGACACACATAATTATCTGGATCCTCAGGTATTCGAATACTTTGAGGACTGCGAAGAAATTTGGCATGCCGGTGATTTTGGCAACATCTCTATTGCCGAAGAGCTAAAGCAAATAGCGCCTGTTATTGGCGTATATGGTAATATTGATGGGCAGGATATTCGAAAGGAGTACCCGCTGCATCAACGTTTCGAACGGGAAGGGCTTAAGGTTTGGATGACTCATATTGGAGGAATTCCGGGCAGATATTGTATTCCTATTCGGGAAGAAATGGAGAAAAATCCACCCGAGCTTTTTATTTGCGGCCACTCTCACATACTTCGTATTTCAAGGGATCAAGATTTGAATAAAATGCTTTATATGAATCCTGGAGCAGCCGGTAAACAAGGTTTTCAGTCTCAGCGTACGCTTATCCGATTTGAGATTGACAAGGGCAAGCTCAATAATGTGGAAGTAATCAATTTAGATATAGAACAGGAAGCTGCTGAATAAAGCGCCTTTAGTTTTCTTCATATCTGCCGATCAAATTAACAGCATTAAAAGCTGACTGAACTACAAGAGGAATTCCGCCACCCGGATGAGTAGAGCCCCCAACAAAATAGAGCTTATCAATTTCACGAGATTTGTTTCTGGGTCTTAAAAACGCTGAAAACTTATTATTGGAAGAAGTTCCGTAAATACTTCCTTTGTTGGATAGATACTTTTCATAAAAGTCGTTTGGAGTAATGTGCTTTCTAACCCTGATATGATTTGAAAGCTCGCTTAAGCCACGCTCTTCCAGTTCTTGAATAATTATATCGCCATATTTTTGATGATTAGAATCCCAATCATAATGTTTGGAGAGGAAGGGGGCATTCACAAGAATAAACAGATTGGAATGACCTTCAGGAGCATGCTCAGTATCCGAATAGGAGGTATTAGCTATATAGATTGTTGGATCATCCGGCATCACCTTCTCTTGAAAAATCTGTTTGAATTCGTGTTCGTAATCCTCAGAAAAAAAGATGTTGTGATGCACAAGTTGGTCGTACGTTTTATCAATCCCAAGAAGGAGTACATAACCGGAACAGGATGGTTCTATAGATTCTGCCTTTTTCTTTCTTTTTGATGAAATATTTCCGCTAGGGATTAGCTGCGTCAGAGTTTCGGTAGCATCGCTGTTGGAGATGACTAAGTCTGATTGAATATGGCTTCCATCTTTTAGAACAATACCCTTAGCGGTTTTTTGTTCAACTGAAATTCGATCAATTTCAGCATTAAAAATAAAGTCTACGTTTAAAGAAATGGCAAGCTTCTCAAAAGCCTCGGCAACTTTATACAAACCACCTTTAACATAATACCCGCCCTGATTGATCTCCACATGAGGAATTACATTAAGCGTAGCCGGTGCCAGGTAAGGTGATGATCCATTATAGGTAGTGAACCTTTTGAAAAATTTTCTTAGATAAGTTGATTCAAATCTAGAATCCACTCTTTTACTGACCGTTGTAAAAGCATCAATTCCGAAGAAACTCAAAAGATCTAATTCTTTGAGGTCTTCAAAATTATAAAGTGGATTAAATATGAATGAGTCGGCTGTTTTTTGGTAGAGTGATTGTGAATAATTCAGAAACTTGGTGTAGGCTTCTACATCTTCAGGAGCTATTGATTCAAGTTCTTCTATCGTAGCTGACTTCTTCTCATAGTTATTAAAGATGGTGCCATCAGGATAGAAATACTTACAAATGGGGTCGAGAGGCTGAAGAGTTAAGTAATCGCTCAGATTAACCCTACATTCTTTAAAAAGCTTGTCAAGGATAAAAGGCATGGTGAGTAAACTTGGTCCGGTATCGAAGCGATATCCGTCAGTTTCTGAGATATTCATCTTGCCACCAACGTTTCCATTTTTCTCAAATACGGATACCTGATGGCCTTTAGCCGCTAACAAGCAAGCGGCTGATAGTCCTCCCAAGCCTGCACCAATTATTGAAATATTCATATATCTAAGTTAGAAAAATGAAAACTGCGATACGTCGTGAAAATTCTTCTCAATTGATAAAGTTTAAAAGTTGGCTTAAAATGATTTGTCTTTTCGACCATAAAACCCAGAATTAGACCGAAATCAATCCCAAAAAGATAAAACCAATGAGAAATATTATCACTACATCAATCTGTCTGTCATTAGCACTGTTTTATATAGGATGTTCTGAGCAATCAAGCGATAGTAAATGGGAAGATGCTAAGTTGGTTTGGAGTGATGAGTTTGAGGGCAGTTCAATCGATACATCAAAATGGGTTTTTGAAACCGGTGATCATGGATGGGGTAACAATGAGTGGCAAGATTATAAGCCTCTTGATCACGGCAACGCAACAGTTAGTAATGGTGAACTTCATATCACAGCAAAGCTTGAGGGCGAGGGACAGCAAGTTGGGGATTATACTTCTGCAAGGATGAATAGCACAGAGTCTTTTACTTATGGTAGAATGGAAGTACGTGCAAAAATTCCTGACTATAAAGGGGAAGGTATTTGGCCCGCTATATGGATGTTGGGAGAAAATATTGAAGAAATTGGGTGGCCCAATTCGGGTGAAATCGACATCATGGAATATGTAAGTTACAATCCGGATTCGGTTGTTTTTAGTATTCATAGTGTGGCCAATAATCATAAAGATGGAACACAAGTGAGTTCAGATTTTGTTGCATTACCAACCATAGAAGAAGAGTTCCATAATTATGGTATTTTATGGGAGGAAGAAGTGCTCCATTTCTATATCGACGAAATAGATAATATTGTACTTTCTTTTGAACGGCCTGAAGATTACGATCAAAATAACTGGCCTTTTGATAAACCCTTTTACTTTTTATTGAATATCGCTGTTGGAGGAGACTGGGGAGGTCTCGAAGGCGTTGACGATACAATTTTCCCTGCTACCATGGATATTGACTATGTTCGGGTTTGGCAACTTCAAGAGAATAAATAAATACGATTATGATGAAAGAGAATAAAGTAAAGCTGTTTTTGCTATTTGTATTGACTCCACTCCTTTTTTTAGGTTGCAAAGATGAAGGTCCAACCAATACTAAGGATGAAACCCTTAAATGGAGTGATGAATTTGACGGTGATCGATTGGACTATGATGAATGGACTCCGCAAACAGGAGCTGATGGTTGGGGAAATAATGAGTGGCAAGAATATACGGCTAGAAATAATACCGAGGTAAGCGATGGAACCCTCAAAATTATTGCTAAGAAGGTTGGACCCGGACAAAAAGCAGGAGATTACACTTCGGCACGCCTTAATACGGTAGACAGTTTCTTGTATGGAAGGATGGAAGTCCGCGCAAAAATCCCTGATTTCAAAGGGAATGGTATTTGGCCTGCTATCTGGATGCTTGGGAATAGTATTCGTACCGGAGAACACGGATGGCCAATGTGTGGTGAAATTGACATCATGGAATATGTCAGCTATAACCCGAATACGTTTTACGCTACCATTCATAGTGAGTCAAATAACCATAGAGATGGTACTGCCGTTGGTTCCGGGGCTGTAGAACTTCCTCGGATTGAAGAAGAGTTTCATACTTTTGGCATTCTTTGGAGAGAGAATTATTTGAAGTTTTATGTTGAGGATACAACAAACATCATTTTTAGGTTTAATAAACCGGAAAACCCAACACAAGCGAATTGGCCTTTTGATAAACCACACTATTTCTTACTTAATACTGCGGTAGGTGGTGATTGGGGTGGTTCTCAAGGGGTGAATGATGAGATCTTCCCCGCTACTTTTGAAATTGATTATGTGCGGGTTTACGAATAGCTAAGACTTATTAATCAGGGCTTCATTCACCTCAATCCAGTAGCCATCCGGATCTTGAAAATATACCTGACGTACTCCATCTGCCCGGGTGGTGATTGAATTGCTCTTTCCCTTAGAGTTATGAGGGGTTACAGAATGCTTTTCCATGTGTGATAGGAAAGAATCAAAGTCTTTAAGCTTTAAGGCCATGTGAACTCCCACGTCTGTATGGATTTCATTAGAGCCACGTTCAACTATATGTAATTCACCATGGCCAAGTGAAAACCACCGAATATGTGGTTTTTGGGTACGGTTGGTGATTTCGGTTAACCCCAGAACTTCCTTATAAAACTTAACACTCTCGGATAGGTCATTTACTTTGATAGTGTAATGATCGAAGCTGAGTTGTTGCATTGAAGACCTTTTGTTTGATTACTTAATCAGTTGATTCTCGATTCGTGTTAAAGAATTTCGGATGTCTTTTAGAATTTCTACTGTAGCCTCAGATTCATTTGTAGAAGATGAACCTCCCCGATTTTCTGTAACAACATCTCTTTGATCAAGAACGAGGCTTCTGAAATCAAAAGCATCAATAACCCCAATTAAAGATAAGTCTGGACCACCTTGAGCAGAACTACCGGCTGTTTCAACCCTTAAAATGCTCAGTCCAAAATATTTAAGCATAGGTCCTTCCTTGAAAGTTAAATCCTGAATTTTATCTAAAGGAATGGTTCGTTCGGTGTGGAAGACATATCCTTTCTTAAATCTTAGAGAACGTGTGGTTAGCTCACATTCTAAAAGCTCGAAGTATCTTTTGAGATAGAAAGAACCAATGAGTAGCCAAAAAGGGATGAGTGGAATTAGCACAATTGTGATTGTACAGATTAGCACACCGTACCAAAGGATGTAGTTTTTTATTTTTGGGTTGAAGTGTGCTTCATGGAGTATTTGTGCTTTTGAGCTCATTGCAGGATAGTTAGTGATTAAATAAAAAAGACGTCCTTCTGAGACGCCTTATAATCCTAATTGTTACCCTAATTTACAACTTACTAATTTTCTTTAGTTGCCATTTCACCCTTTGGGATAAATTCCATTGCGGCCGAATTCATGCAGTACCTTAAACCGGTGGGGCGGGGGCCGTCATCAAAAACATGACCTATGTGACTTCCGCAATTCGAGCAAACGATTTCAGTTCGAGTCATAAACATACTATTATCAGCTTTTTCGCCAACAAGAGAGTCTGCTAAAGGTTTCCAAAAACTTGGCCAGCCTGTTCCGCTATCATATTTATGTTCGGAGCTGTACAGCTTTTGTCCACAGCCACCACATACATAAATACCTTCCTTCTTTAAGTCGTTATATTCGTTGACATATGGAAATTCAGTGCCTTTTTCTCTTAAGATTCTATATTCCTTAGAGGTAAGAATTGACTTCCATTCTGTCTCAGTTCTCTGAAAAGGATACTCGTTATCTTTTAGAGTATCTTGCTCAGCTATGCTTTCAATAGCTACTGGAATGTCCTCGTTGTGAGTATGAGTAGCGGGTTTATTTCCAGCAAACAAAAGTATCAGAGCAAGAACTGTTAGCAAAGCACCAAATAAAGTTGCGTATTTCATAATCTAATTTTTAGTGTGTTTAACTTCCAAGTTATTAACACTACGAACTTGGTTTAAGTTTAGATTTTATGAAATAAATAATTCTTACTAAAAGATTAAATCAAAGAGCATTTAATCCCATTTAATGTCCCAGTTTTCAAAGGAATCCTTCAAGGCAGGAACAGTTTTTTGCTTGAACAGTCTTAAACCGGCTGTAAACCCAACCCAGAATCTGTACTGTCGGCCTTTCCTATCGGGCGACCAAATGCTATACCAGGTATAGTCAACAGCTCCGGGAACTCTTGTTACTTGTGCATTAAACGTTGGACCACCATAAAGTGAAAAGCCACTGCCGAATCTCCTACCAACTAAGAATTTATAGGAGTAAATGAGGTTTAGCTTAGACGACCATTTTTCTTCAAACTGATGAGTTAGCGCAAATTCCTGATTTACATACATGGTTTCATTACTCCAGTTTTCGAAGGAATCACTGATCTTTTTTTCAAGTCCAACGGCTAAACCTACCCGATAAACATCTCTGTCCAATAAAGTATTATAGCCAAAAATAGCAGTGTTATATACTCTGTAGGTACCTGATGTAAAGCCAAAATCAGTAAACCCTGCATCTGAGAATCGCATGTCGACGTTCTTACGTCCGTTGCCATATACACTAAATAAGCCGATAGGTACACCTTCAAATTCTTGTGCGATATTAATAAGCCCAATTTGTAATCCGGTTGATTTTTGAGAGGCATTTAAAACACCTGCAAACTGAAGGCCGGTCAGGTTGTTGCCAATATTTGCAACACCGGCAGCAGCAAGCCCTTCAACATTATTGGCAATATTTATAAGCCCGGCAGCGAAAAGACCACTGGCATCTTCAAGGGCGATATTTACGGCACCTGCAGCCATAAGTCCTTCAATATTTCCAAAAGCTACATTAGCTACTCCGGCTGCTTGTAGCCCCGAGATGTCTGAGCCTGCAAAGTTCAGAATACTTGCTGCTTGTAATCCTTGAACATCGTTACGAGCAATATTTGCAACTCCTGCGGCTTGCAAACCGGAAATATTACCCCAAGCAGCATTCACAATTCCGGCACCTTGCAGACCTTCAATATCATCTTTAGCAATATTACCAATACCGGCAAACTGAAGTCCGCTTGAATTATTACCGGCTATATTAAAGAGTCCTGCAGCTTGGATTCCCTCGAGATCTTCACCGGTAATATTACTAAATCCGGCAACCTGTATTCCTGACATATCACCTTTAGAAATATTAGCACCACCCGCGATGTTAAACCCTGCTAAATTCCCACTTGAAGCATTTGCCAAACCTGCTATTTGTAATCCATTCGCATAAAATTTTGTATAGTTTATTAAACCACCTATCTCCAGGCCATCTAAACCCCCATGATACCCGCCCAAAATATTTATGGAATAACGCGCAGTATACTCAGGTGCTTTTACGCCATTGGTACTTAGAGGAGGGAAGAGTGTTACTCTCCATTTTCTGTATTTAAGTTCTTCTTCATTGCGTTGATCGGAGTCTTGAGCAATTACCGGACCGGATAGAATAGCAATGGTGATAAGGAAAGTCAGAAAAGATAAAAGCCGCTTCATAATAGAGTGATAAATTGGAGTGTATTATTTAAAACTCTCTACGAAGCGACTATTGAAAAGGTTACTTAATTTTACTTATCCAAAAAATCAGACAGATGCAGGCTTTAGATTAGAGAATTGCTCATCAAGAGTTTCATTCCAATATTGAACTTGATCTATTTTACGGAGCAACTCCTCGTATTCACCTTCTATAGCGACTGATTCAATTTGATCACCTTGAGAGATATCATTCACGATCTCTTGATCCTTATCGGATTCTACTTCTCCAAAAACGGCATGCTTTCCATCTAACCAGGGAGTTTCAACATGAGTGATGAAAAACTGACTTCCATTTGTGTCTGGTCCGGCATTAGCCATTGAAAGTTTGCCGGGTTCGCTATGTACAAGGTCTTTATGGAATTCATCTTCAAAACGATACCCAGGACCGCCTCGGCCATCACCATTCGGGCACCCACCTTGAACCATGAAATTATCTATAACTCGGTGAAATTTTAAATTATCGAAGAATCCTCTCGTTGCAAGGTTTACAAAATTGGCGACCGTCCTTGGAGCACGCTCTGAAAATAATTGTACATTGATTACGCCTTTCGATGTATGTATTGTTGCTTTTAAGCTCATATCAGTAGTTTTAAATTGAAAATTTTAGAAATAAGAAGTTCGAATCCAAACCCGGATTCTCTGAACCGGTTTCGGCGTTTGAAATATGATGAAATTTATATCCAAATGAGATCATTCCAAAAGAGCTAAATTTAAGATCTGCACCTAAAGTTATATCGAAAGTGTAATTAAGCTTTCGAGCATTATCCGTAGGAAACTCACTTTCCATATAAATAAAGCCACCGGAGGTTTTTACAAAGGGTGAGAGTTTTTTAGGGTTAGCCTGGGTAAGTGAGAATCCAAACGGTGAAACACCAAATCCTCTTCTTGAGACTATTCTATTCCCCTCATCTCTTTTAGGATATAAGAAATGAATATAGGGGATGAAATCCACCGTATACCAAAGTAGTTTGCCATTATCATATTCTTTAATCTCTTTTTGGTACCCGAGATATAAAATCTGTGTTTCAGAATTCTCAGTTTTCCCTAAAAACTTAATAGAGTTGAAAGAATATCCTCCTAAAAAATAAAACTTCTCTTGTGGAGCCTGCTTTTGGGCGAGCAAGTCATGTACATTTAAAAAAGAAAAAAGAAATAATGCAGAGAGAAATAGTAATGCCTTAAACTTCAAGGAATGCAGTAAGAGGTTAAAATTATTTTTTCTTAGTTGATGATGAGCTAAACATGGACGCAATCCAAATAATTAACCATGCACCGGCTAAGTAATATTTAGCAATATAAATAAATATAGCCACTGTTAGTGCGTAGACTATATGATAGAAAAGTGGGGGAGCTTCTGACTGATTAGCTTTCCGGTTTAGAGAAGGCATGAAAAATACCAACACCTTACTTAATAGCAGAAGTCCCGTATATACCCAGAGTATAACTTCAATTATATTGTTTGTATAGAACGCAAATACACAAATGAATACAAGAACGATTATATCTAAATAGGCATCTTTAAGCCAAGCCATATTTTATTCTACCTGATCTTCAACAGGGTTGAGAGAAACTACTTCCTTGGCATGCAATCCTTTATCACCTTGATCTAATAAAAATTCCACTTCTTCGCCTCGGCGCAATTTTTTAAATCCTTCTGCCTGAATTTCAGAATAGTGAACAAATGCATCTTCTCCGGTTTCTGTACTAATAAAGCCATAACCTTTTGTGTTATGGAACCATTTAACTGTACCCTTTTGCTTCCCTGACATATGTACCCGATTTACTTTAATGTTTAACTCACAAAGAGTTATACCCTTCATGTTTGTATAAAGAAAATAATTTTTGGGGGCAATACAATCAACAGCAATTTTATATTTGTTATCTGATATCTATTTCTTCAACCCAGAGGGCATATCCATTCTCATTTTTACTTTTCGACAGCTGCGTTTCTGTGTTATAATTGAAGCCTGTATCGTGCTCAAGATCAACCAAAAGACCTTTGATGCTAATAATGTGACCATCACGAAGTTTCTTTAGATTTTCATCAATTTTAGCAGTTGAAGGGATTAAATGCCATAAATCACTTTCCAAATATATGGTTTGCAATTCGACAGGTGGGCGAGTTAAATCTACGTTATACTCCCGATTGTCCATGGTATAATAGATGTAGTCTAAGTTTCGCTCATCCGATAGAACATTCCAGCCTACAACAGCATCCACGGGGGAATACCTGGAGAAACTGTCAAAGAAATATCGTTTTCTTTTTATAACTCTGACTTCAGCTTCAATAACTTTTTTTGGAATTAATGTCGCCCCCTTGAATGAGAAGGGTTCTTGCCAGGTTAAGCTTTTTATCTTGGGTTCTTCTTTGGCAGTAATACCAGGACCATGGTTAACAGGAAAATTGCTGTAAACAATATATCCTGCAGCTACACATACACAGAAAATTAAATACTTGACCATATTGCTCCTTCCTTGAATCTTTCTTTTGTTTACAAGAGTGTACGAACCCTATAGGTGTTACAGATTTATTATAAATCTTTAATATTCAGCTGTATTGGGTGTGGGGAGCTTGTCAGCAGAAATTAAAAGGCATAAAAAAGTCCTTCAGAATTTATGAAGGACTTTTGTACCAAAGGAGGGACTCGAACCCTCACTCCCGGAGGAACGCGATTTTGAGTCGCGCGCGTCTACCAATTCCGCCACTTTGGCTAGTTGCAAGACTTAAAGATAAGACTACAAAAGGGTAAATAACAAAGTAGTTTTGATAATTATTAATAGCCATTTGGGTTCTGGGATTGCCATTTCCAGGCATCCCTACACATCTCATCAATTCCGCGTTTTGCAGACCAACCGAGTTCTTTTTCTGCTCTTGAAGAATCGGCATAACAGGCAGCGATATCGCCGGGTCTTCTTGGTGTAATTTTGTAAGGAACCTTTTTCCCGGATGCCTTTTCGAAGGCTTTGACCATGTCTAATACACTTGAGCCGGCACCGGTTCCTAGATTATATATAACTAATCCCGGATTGGTGTTTAATTTTTCAAGTGCTTTTAAATGTCCTATTGCGAGATCAACAACATGGATATAGTCACGGACACCGGTGCCATCCGGAGTAGGGTAGTCATCCCCAAAAACAGAAAGCTCTTTTAGCTTGCCAACTGCTACCTGGGATACATAAGGCATTAAATTGTTAGGAATGTCATTTGGATCTTCACCAATCAACCCGCTTTTATGAGCACCGACTGGGTTAAAATAGCGTAGTAGAGCAATATTCCAGGAATCGTCCGCGATATGAAGGTCTTTTAGAATGTATTCGATAAAAAGTTTTGTGCGACCGTAAGGATTTGTTGCTGAAAGAGGAAAGTCTTCCGTAATGGGAACCTCATGTGGATCTCCATACACAGTGGCTGAAGAAGAAAAAACAATATTCCGAACTCCATGCTTTTTCATTAGTTCACACAAATAAAGCGTACTGGTGATATTGTTATCGTAGTACTTTAAAGGTTTTGATACAGATTCCCCCACAGCCTTATACCCAGCGAAATGAATAACAGAATCAATGTTGTGGCTAGAGAAAATCTTATCAAGAGCTTTTTTATTGAGTAAGTCTTCTTCGTAGAAAGTGAGTTCTTTATCCGTAATTTTCTGAACTCTTTTTAGGGCCTCTTGGCTGCTATTCGAAAGATTATCAACAACAATTACCTCTTGGCCTTCATTTAATAACTCCAATACAGTATGACTTCCGATATAACCTGCTCCGCCTGTCACTAATACACTCATTATTTGTAGTATCTATAGTTTTTCTTCTAATTCTTTAACGACTTCTGAGCAAATACTTTGGAGCTTTTCTACAGATTTTTCCAAATCTTCCTGAGGATTTTCATCCCAAATAAGGGTTTTTGCGTGCTCATATTCCTCCAGTATCTGTTCAAGTCCTAGCATCTTAGTTACCGGCTTTATTTTATGGCCTGCTTTTCTGAAATTTGTTTCATCCCGTAGAAGCAAAAACTTTTTATAGTTTTCGGAAAATTCTTGGAATGAAGTGATTGCTGCTTCTGCAAATTCCTGAATATACTTTTCCTCACCATACAACATTTCAGTAAGGCCCGAAAAATCTACTAATTTATCTTTACTGCTCAATGTAATCTTTATTCGTTTGCAGGTTCAGTAATGTGATGAGGGGTAGGTTTACCGAATTCATCAAGGTGAACAAAAACAATCTTATCAATACTTATGATGGTGTCTTTGTCAAACTTATTCCTTACCACGCACTTAACGGTAATAGAAGTCCTGCCAAATTTAACAGTTTCCATACCAATCTCAATAACTTCACCCAGTTTAGCTGAGTTTACGAAATTGATTTCGGACATGTATTTAGTTACGATATTACCTTTCCCAAGTTGACAAAGAACATATATAGCGGCTTCCTCATCAACCCAACTCAAAACGGAACCGCCAAAAAGGGTGCCATGGGCATTCAGGTCTTCTGGCTTAATTAGTTTTCGACTAAAAAATCTCATTATATCTATCTTCTTTATTGGTACATTTAAGATAAGAGATAAAAAATAAATGAAATAGTTTCTTTTTGCTCTTTATGACAATTAAAAAGTTCTATTGGACAATCCGCCGAACTAATATTATTGTAACAAAAGGGCAAATTATTACTCTCTAAGTAAAAAGAATTATCACGGCTTAGATATATTATGAAGACAATCGCATTAACTAATCAAAAGGGTGGGGTTGGTAAAACAACTACAACCATTAATCTTGGGGCAGGACTTGCCAAATTAGGCAAAAAAGTTCTATTGATTGACCTGGATCCTCAAGCAAATTTAACATACTCGCTAAGAACTCATTCTCATAGACTTGAAAAAACAGTTTACCATGCGCTAAGAGGCACCGCCAGTGTGGAAGAGATGATTATTGAACACAATGGTTTTGACTTCATTCCTTCATCCCTGGAACTATCAGGTGCTGAGCTCGAACTGGCCAGTGAACCTGCTCGGGAAGGATTACTTAAGAACTTAATTCTGCAGCTGGATGATTACGATTATGACTATGTGTTGATTGATTGTCCGCCTAACCTCGGTCTGTTAACATTGAATGCATTCACAGCTGTTGAAGACATCTTCATTGTGTTGCAGTCTGAGTACCTAGCTCTTCATGGTTTGTCAAAGCTTCTTGATCTGGTTAAAGTGGTACAACAAAGACTGAACAACAAACTTGAAGTTGGTGGGATTATTTGTACCCTTTACGATAGCCGAAAAAACCTTAATAAAGAGGTTGTAGGGCACATTAAAGATTACTTTGGACCAAAAGTATTTAAGACTATTATTCGTGATAACGTTGCGCTCGCAGAGGCTCCTAGTCACCACAAAACTATTTTTGAGTACGACGGAAATAGTGCGGGTGCACAAGATTACTTCGCATTAGCTAAAGAAATAAAGAACGGCCATTAAACAATGAGTAAGAAAAAGAGCCTTGGGCATAATCCGTTAGCTTATAGCACTCGGAGACATGCATCTTTTGATTTTATTACTCCTTCTGATGCAAATCAGGATGTGGAGGAGCATGATCAAGATTTTACCAAGGTTTCTAAAACCACAGCCAGTTATTATCTGGAAGAGCCTGTTGTTGATGGAATCAAAGATATTGCCGACAATAGGGAAACTTCATACTCTGCTATTGTGAATGCGATTCTTAAAAGCGCTATTAAAAAGCTTAATAATCGATAAAAAGGGCTTTTAAAACTCTATGCTTTTCTTATTATGTGCCTCAGAATAAAGGCACTATGTTCAATATTTATCAGTCACATTCATTACGGCTTCTATCTAATCACTTTTCAGAAATCTTTGCGTCTGACAATGTAAATCCACTGGCTCAGCAATGGGTGATTGTTCAGAATAATGAGATTAAAGAATGGCTTTCTCTACAGTTAGCCCAATACCAGGGGATTGCCGGAAACCTGAAGTTTATATTTCCATCAGAGTTTATATGGCTTCTCTATCGGCTTAAACAGGATGAAGTGCCTAAAGTACTTCCCAGTGACCTTCAGGCCATGCAGTGGGCTATTTTTAAGCAGCTATCAACTAACGCTGAATTGTTGAAGCAATTACCTTCTTTTGGAAATATTGAAGGCGACAACAAACGACTATTTCAGCTAAGTGCTCAATTGGCTGATAATTTTGACCAATACCAGGTGTATCGCCCGGAGATGATGGAAGGTTGGATTCGTGGGGAATTTGCGACCAAGCATAAAGATGAAAAGTGGCAATTATCTATTTGGCGAAGTTTAAATCAAGCCTGGAACCAATCAGATAAAACAAAAGACATCCCGAGAAGGTCGGAAGCCTATGCCGACTTACTGAATTGGTTACAAGACTCTGATGATGAAATTTGGGATCATATCCCGAACCAATTGTACGTTTTTGGGCTTTCGCAAGCTGCTAAACCCTTTCTGGAAGTTATTTCAAGAATTTCCTCACAAACGAAGCTTCATTATTTCACGAAATCTGTTCAGGCATTTCAATCAAATTCAGACGTTGAAGATCTGGTTGAAAACTGGAGTAAGCCGGCAACTGAACAATTGAATCTATTAAAAAGCATTTTGAATAATGCCCAGCTGCCTTTTACTGAGAAAGAAATATTGGGAAGTGAAAGTACTGCATTGCCTCAGATAGCGGTTCATTCTTGTCATAACAATCGCAGGGAAGTAGAGGTGCTGAAAGATGAAATCCTGAGTTTTTTGGATGCGCATTCAAATGCGAAGACGAGTGATATACTCATCATGGTTCCTGATGCAGAGGAATATGCCGGTATTTTAGAAACCGTATTTAATGAGGAAGAGCCTGCCTTACCGGTGTCTCAGCTTTCGGGAAAAAGCCATCAATCAGCGGAACATACCGTTTCGGAACTCCTTGATCTGTTAAGCTCATCATTCAAAGCTAGCGCAGTATTGCAATTCCTGAACCTTGAGCCTGTTAAATCCAGGTTTAAACTCACCGATGATCATTTAGACTTACTGGAAGATTGGGTGCTTACTAACAAAGTTCATCGCTCGCTTGGGGGGGAATTCAACGAGCAGTATAGCTGGCGGAAAGGCTTAAATCAGCTGATTTCCGGGTTTATGATGCAACCTGCCTCTCTGGAAGTTTATGATGGATTGGTTCCATTTGGAGAATTATCTTCTTCCGAAGACGCTGAACTGACGGCTCATTTTTCCCAATTTGTTCATGCTTTAAGAGATGCAAAGAGTAGATCTGAATTGATTAAAACTCCTTCCGAATGGATTGAATTTGCAGAAGCATTGGTACATACTTTTGTCGGTGATTCAGATGGAAATACCGTGGGTAGTGCCGCTATAAGGAAATTATTGGATAAGCTGCGACAACAAATTGACTACACGCAAAAGAATCAAAAAGTTGAGTACAGCCTGATTAAAGACTGGTTGTCTTCACAACTACAGTCTCAGGATTCAAGTTCTGGACGGTTTGGACAGGGAGTAACGGTAAGTTCGTACATCCCATACCGGTCAGTACCATTTCAGTTTATTGCAATGTTGGGTATTAATGAAGGTGTTTTTCCAAGAAAAGCTGTTCGGCCTGAATTTGATCTCATTTACGCTCAGCCCAAACCCGGTGACCGGATATTGAAAGAAGACGATTCCTATCTGTTTCTGGAAACCCTGCAGGCTGCGGAGAAGCACCTTCATCTGAGTTATAAAGGGCAAGATCAGCGTTCAGATTCGGAGCGTTTGCCTTCCATTTTGATTCAACAACTGTTAGACATAACAGGAGAGGAACAGGAGCAAATTGTTCGCCATAGCTTACACCCATTCAATAAAAAATATTTCGATGAAACTGGGTTAAATTCATACTCAGAATCTAACCGGAATCTTGCTCAAAAAATGCTGTTGGAGAATCAAGATCATCCTGTTCTTTTTACAGATAGAGCATGGAGCTCTGACCCATCAAATGCAACTGATATAGTCCATATATCAGATATAATTAAATTTTTCACTCATCCTTCTAAGTACTTATTGCAGAATGTATTAAATATTAAAAATTACAACTCTTTTAGTGAGGTTATTGACCGGGAACAGTTCAAATTACAAGGGTTAGATCGATATAAATTGGATGATTATTTATTCGATGCGCTGGCAAATGATCACCCTATACAGCAGGTATTTAATTTTGCATCAGCTTCTGCTTTGATTCCAGAAAAACTTCAAGGGGAAAAATCATTTCAAACCGAAAAAGAAAGTATTCAGGAGTTAGTAAACAGTTTGGAAAACCTGACAAATGCGGAGGAGCGAAAGGAAGATATTCATATCAATTTTGAAGGAAAAGAGATTCTTGGAACCATCGGCGGAATATATGACGATGTGTTGATTACTTACCGAGTTGGAAAGCGAAGGGAGAAGCATGAGGTTGGTCACTGGCTGAAACATCTCTTACTGTTGGAAAATGGGACTTCGATTAGCAAAAGTGTATTCCTTTCCAAAGATGATGATAAAGTTGATGTCCTTGAAATTAATTCAGAAAACATCCCCGAAACCCCATTAACAGATTATTTGAAATGGTTTTTTGAGGGTGGATCAATATTGAATAAAGCAGCTTTTTTCCCTGCTGCATCACAAGCCTTTGCTAAAAATTTCTCAGATGAGTCCGCCCTTGAAAAGGCAAAATCCAAAGCTGAATCTTCGTGGCAGGTTACAAAATTTAATCAATACGGAGAGTCTGACGATTACTTCAATGCTTTACTCTGGCGGGGGTATGATCCTATCGAGATCGAGGCCTTCCATCAAAACAGTCTTCGTTTCTGGGGTCCATTCTTAGAGGCAATAAGTGGAGAGGAAGCATGAGTAGACCGTTATATGTATTTGAAGCCTCTCTGTCTGGAATAAGCCTTGTGGAGGCAAGTGCGGGCACGGGAAAGACCTTCAATATTACTTCATTATATGTGAGAGCGGTTTTGGAGAAGGGATTAGATCCTTCCCAAATCCTGGTGATGACTTACACGGAAGCAGCCACCGCAGAGCTGAAGTTTCGTCTTAGAAATCGATTGAAGGAATCTTTAAAGGCGGTAGAGACAGGAGATTCTGGAAAAGATCCTTTTTTGAAGAAACTCATTCAGCAAGATTATCAGGAAGCGTCATCCAGGCTGCGCAATGCAGTAGATTTATTTGATGAGGCCGCAGTATTTACGATTCATGGTTTTTGTAGCCGTATTCTTACCGAGTTTAGCTTACAGTTCGGTGTTTCTCCAGACTTTGAGTTGTTGACGGATGAATCCGAACTCCTTCAGGATTGCGTGGATGACTATTGGAGAAATTTCATCGCAAAAGCCGAGGATGATCCGCAGGCCTACATTATGCTGGATTATTTAACCGATGAGGGCTTTGGGCCCGATGAACTGAGGGATATAATCCAGGAAGTTATCAGAAGCTCTGCTACAAATCTGGTACCTAATAATGTGATGCTAGCTAAACTGTATTTGTTTTTACCAGAGTTAGATATAGCTTTTGATAAGTTGAAAAATATTTGGGAAAAGGAAGGTTTAGCAATAACTGAATTATACCATAGCGGTAATCTGAATGGTAGGTTTTTTCGCGAAGGCGCCACAAAAAAGAAAAACTGGGAGAACCTTATTAAACTGCTTAATAGTAAGGTTCCAAAAATTAGTATTGATAAAAACTTGTCTAGGTTTGGAAGATACATGTATGAGAAAGGAAGCTCCACTAAGTTTAGTGTTCCTGAATATGAATTTTTTGAAGCAATGGAGACCTATTTATCTCTAGTTGGTCCCCTTAAGCAGTTAAAGCCTGCTTTTATAAATGAATCCTTTAAACCTATAAAGAGGAAGTTTGAATTAGAAAAGAAATCTAGCAATTACTTGTCTTACAATGATTTATTAGAAGTAGTTGAATTAGGAATAAGAACTAATAGTAATGGGGAATTAGGTGCTAAACTTTCAGAAAATTACCCGCTGGCTTTAGTGGATGAATTTCAGGATACAGACTCCATCCAATACAGTATTTTCCGGCAGATGTATGAGGGCAGGGCGAATGCAGCTTTGTTTATGATCGGTGATCCTAAACAGGCTATTTATGGTTTTCGCGGAGCAGATATTTTTACTTATCTGGATGCGAAAAAAGATGCGGATGATTCACAGTCCTACACTCTGAGCAATAATTTTCGGTCAAATAAGCTAATGATTGAAGGCGTGAATGAATTCTATTCACTATCTAAGAATCCGTTTTTATTTGAAGGACTCACATTCAATCCCGCTCATTTTCCTGATCAAAAATCGGATGATCAATATATAATGAATAAGAAGGGGGAGTTGGTAAACCCGATGCAGATCATTGCTTTAGACAATGAAGAGTCGGGCTCAAAGGGTGCTTTTACCGATCAGTTGTATGACGCGATATGTGACGAAGTTTTAGAGTTATTATCCGGGGAGTATTCAATTGGTGATCAAAATGTGGCAGAGAAAGACATCGCAATATTGGTGCGTAAAGGTTTTGAAGGAGAAGAGATTCAAGGCAGACTCCGCGATAAAGGACTTAAAAGTGTATTGAAATCCCGGAGTAGTGTTTTTGAGACTAAAGAAGCAGATGAGCTATTTTTGATTTTAAAGGCGATTCAAAAAGTAAGTTATGAGCCTGGAGTAAGGGCTGCTTTAGCTACGGAATTGCTTGGCTTTAATGCTCAGGAGCTCTATGGGATGATGGATAATGAGTCTGAATGGTCCTTAATTATTCAGAAATTTGTAGAGCTTAAAGAAGTTTGGGAAAAAAGGGGGATTGAATCTTCTATTGAGCAAATACTCTCGGTTTTTGATGTGCAGGAATCATTAGCCTTACAAAAAGATGCGGAACGCAGAATCACCAACTTAATGCACTTGTCGGAGTTGTTGGCGAAGGCTGAGCGAGAATTTCGTATACAGGGGAAGGCCTTATTAAAGTGGTTTTATCAAAAAAAGAATAAGTCGGGTACAGAATCTGATGATGAGCAGCTAAGACTGGAAAGCGACGAGAACCTGATACAGATTTCAACCATACATGCGGCGAAAGGATTGCAGTATCCCATTGTGATGTGTCCGTTTTTATGGGATTCGGGAGCCTCAAAGAAAAGTAATGACCTCCTCAAATTTCACAACAAGGGTGAAAACTTTATTGATATTAGCAATGGAATAGCTCATCCCCAAAGAGATGAATTTGCCAAGTTAGCAGAAGAGCAGGAAAAAGCAGAGGAAGTTCGGCTGACTTATGTGGCTTTAACCCGCTCGGTTTCCGCTTGTTATATTTTCCTTCCGGATTATAAAAAGATGGATGATTCCCCATTAGCCAGCATCATAACCGGTTTTGAGAGTGATCAAAAAGCGGATTATGGGTTCATCAAAAAGCGGCTCAGTGAATGTGAACATATCGAAGTGAGGAAGCCTGCGGTACCTCAAAAGCCTTCAGCCCAAAAAGAGAAAGATGCTGAAGAAATTACTTTAAAAGCAGCTAAATTTAATCGAAAAGATGCTCTGGTATATCCCAGAATGCTCAGCTATTCTTCATTAGCGGAAGGCAAAGAACACGGCGAGGTGGGGCGGGATTATGATGAGTTGTTCACTTCCCCAAAAGAAGAAGCTGTGGAATTCAATAAATATGGATTTCCCAAAGGTGCAGGAGCGGGAACTTGCCTGCATAATATATTCGAAGACATTCGGTTTGATCATCCCCAAAACCTGAAAAAGGTGATTAGCGATAATCTGGACTATTATGGCTTTGATTCTGTTTGGCAAGAACCGGTTACAAAGTGGGTCAATAATACATTAGCCCATAATCTTGGAAATCCTGAGTTATCCCTTTCTGATTTAAAAGAAACTGAAGTTCTGAAAGAAATGGAGTTCTTTTTTCCGGTTGAAGGTATTGAAGCTCAGGAGTTGTGGAAATTCATTAGAAAGGATGAGCCTGATTCGCCATTGTCACAATCTCTCACAGGATATATGAAGGGCTTTATTGATTTGACCTTTCGGCATGGCGACACCTACTATATTCTGGATTACAAATCCAATCATCTGGGAAGTGAGGGTTCTGACTATGATTCCCCTAAACTCGCCGAGGCGGTCACTGATGCCGGGTACGACCTTCAGTACCATATTTACACATTAGCGCTTCATCGCTTTCTTAGAAACAGAATTGAGGGCTATGAATATGATCAACACTTCGGTGGGGTCTTTTATTTATTTTTGCGAGGAGTGGAGTTAAATCAGCCGGGGAGTGGTGTGTTTTTCGATCGACCGGATAAGAAACTCATTGATAAGATGGATCGATATTTTAGTACCGGGAGGGTAGAATGAGCGTACTGAATACACTCGAAGATTTGCGAGAAAAGGAGGTGATTTCAGCTGTCGAAGTTGAATTTGTTCGTTTTCTAAAGGAAATACATCCTTCGGTTCAGGATGAAGTGCTATGGGCGGCAGCTGCTTGTATCTATGCCCAAAAGAATGGTCATGTTTGCCTGGATTTTACTAAGTGGGATGAGGGATGGTTGTTTGATGACAAGAAGTCGAACCAGAAACTTACCGATTCCATAAAGAAAGCATGGCTAAAAGCTTTGGATAAAAGCCCTTTAGTAAGCGGCGGCGGAGAATTGCAGCCATTGATATTAGAATCAAGCCGATTATATCTGCATCGATTTTGGAGCTTTGAAGAGGAATTATGCCATTGGCTGAATCAGAAATCTTCCGGTACGAATGAAGTTTCTGAGACTGAGAAAGGGGTTATGCAATCTCTGCTCAATCCCACAGGAGATCTTTTTGAAACCAACTGGCAGCATGTCGCAGTGCAACTGAGCTTTTTAAAAGATTTAGTCGTGATTTCCGGCGGGCCGGGGACGGGGAAAACATTTGCGGTTCTAAACATTATAGCCGCACATCTGTTATCCAAACCGGAAGGAGAATACCGAATTGCCTTGGCTGCTCCAACAGGAAAAGCTGCACGGAGGCTGGCTGAATCTATAGAGTCCGGGCGATCTAATCTGCCCGATCACATACAATCCAAAGTAGAAATTCCGGATACAGCCCAAACGGTACATAAATTACTTGGATCAGATTTTAGGGGAGCATCATTCTCCTTCAACAAAGAAAACCCTCTTACTTATGATCTTGTGATCGTTGACGAAGCTTCTATGCTGGATATGAACATGTGGGTTCGTCTTATTCGGGCTGTTGGTTCAAATACTAAGTTGATTGTGTTGGGGGACAAGGATCAGTTGGCCTCCGTTGAAGCAGGATCTATTTTAGGAGATATATGTGGAGGTGAGAACTCATTCTCGGATAACATTGTGAAATCGGTCAGCCAAATTCAGGGTACCAATATTCCTATAGCTAAGGAGAAACCATCCATAAACGACTGTATTGTCTTTTTAACAAAAAGCTATCGGTTTGGAGAAAATAGTGGAATCCAAAAATTTGCTGCTGCTGTGAATGAATCCAATCCCGATTTAGCCATAGAGATACTTCAGGATTCTACTCTTGCTGATTTAAGCTGGTTGGAACCGACCAGTGAAAATATGGAATCCATAGTCCGTGACTATGCGGTAAATCATCATGCTGAGTTTAAAACAAAGTCTCAAGATGAACGACTAAAGGCATCAAACAAAAAGAAAATTTTATGCGCTTTAAGAAGAGGCCCCTTTGGAGTTGAGCAAATCAATGGGAAAGTAGAAAGCATCATCAAAAGAAAGCAGAATGTATTAGCCGGAAGAACCTGGTTTGAAGGTAGAATTGTGATGGCTACTCGCAACGATGCTTTACTGCAAATTAGAAATGGAGACATTGGAATCTATACCGATGAGGGAAATGGAGTTATACAATTTGAAGGTGAGGAAAGGCAAAGTCTATCAGCGAACCGCCTTAAAGATTATGAATCAGCATTTGCCATAACGATCCATAAAAGCCAGGGATCGGAATTTGATGAGGTAGCAGTAATTCTTTCAAACCAAGTAAATACAGTGCTTTCGAAAGAGATTCTTTATACTGCTGTAACAAGAGCCCGAAAAAACACTCTTATCATTGTTAATGAAGATGTTTTACGAAAGACGATACTTAGATCTGTATCTCGAAGAAGTGGTCTAAAGCAAAAAATTTGGGGCTCGTAGAGGGTTTTATCTTTTCCTCGGAACAAATTATTACCAAAAAGCTACAATTCTATACTAAAGCCAAAAGAAATTGTACCCCAAAAAGCCAACGTATCAGGGGGGAGCGGTTGATAGCCGTTTCCCCTTATTTATTTTCCCAAATATCGGTATAGTTTTAATTAAAAACCCTTAGATATTCTTAATCAGCATTAATTAAATCTTAAAAAGGAACATAAAAAAAGCCTGACATATCAAATGCCAGACTTTATCAATAAAAAAGGTACTAAAAATTAGTTTGAAGAGCCTGGGGCTTTAACTTCAAGTAATTCTACTTCAAAAATTAACGTAGCGTTTGGTCCAATTTTACTGCCCTGGGGAGCTCTACTTCCATAAGCAAGTTCTGAGGGGATATAGAACTCATAAGTCGCGCCTTCGTTCATTAGCTGAACACCTTCTGTCCAACCGGGAATAACTCGGTTAAGAGGAAATTCCGCACCACTATAAGGTTCTCTTTGTGGGTTATAAAGTTCGTTTGCCTGGGCTACATCTTTTCTACTCGTATCAAAAATGGTCCCGTCGAGTAATTCCCCAACATAATGCACACGAACGGTACTTTGTGCAGAAGGAGAGGTTCCGTCACCTTCTTCAATAACTTTATACTGAAGTCCGGATTCTGTTTCCATAACTCCTTCTTTAGTTTTGTTCTCTTGAAGAAAAGCTTGCCCTTCCTCTAAGTTATCTTGGCTGATTTTCTCAGTGATTTCCTGCAGGTAGCTGTTGGTTACCGCTTGAATTTCTTCTTGAGTGAGGAGCCCATCTTCTGAAGAAAGTCCTGCGCCAATTCCGGCATTATAGTTATTCATTTTCAATTCAGTGATCCCTTCACGGCTTAGAAAAGTACCGTTTTGGTACCCGAGCGCGTAACTCACACTGTCAAGTTTTGTAGAAAGGTCCGCTTTGGGAGTACCCATTTTGGTCTGATTACAAGCTGTAGTCAGCATTAATACGCTCAATAGGGCACTTAGAAATAGTTTATTAAGTGTCATAAGTAACTTTTTGATGTTTAGAAATTAAATCTTGATTTGGTATCATCATAAAATAGGGCAAATCATAGCAAAGTGGAATAAATAATCGCTTATCTGTGTATATTGTTACATAATGAAAAGTTTCACTACAGACGAATCCATTGACATTTAACGATTTTGATTTCAAAGACGAGCTACAAGCTGGCTTAAGAGATATTGGCTACACAGAACCTACCCCGATTCAAGAACAAACAATCCCTATTATACTTGATAAGAAGGATATTATCGGAGCCGCCCAGACAGGAACAGGTAAAACAGGCGCATTTGTAATTCCTATACTTCAACAGATTTTAGAGAATCCTTCGGAGCATACACAGGCTTTGATTCTATCGCCAACCAGAGAACTTGCTCAACAGATAGATGAGCAGATTTTTGCATTAGGGTATCATACGGGTATTTCATCGGCAAACGTAATTGGTGGGGCTGATTTTTCACAGCAAGCCAAAGCTATTCGATCCGGTGTGGATATTATTGTTGCTACTCCCGGCAGGCTTATTGATCAGACTAAGGTGCTGGATATTGATTTCAGTAATATAAAGTTCCTTGTGCTTGATGAAGCTGATCGGATGCTTGATATGGGGTTTTTACCTGATGTAACAAAGATTATTAAAAAACTCCCTAAAGAGCGGCAAACCCTTTTGTTTTCTGCAACCATGCCAGATCAAATCAAAAAGCTGGCTAATGATTTCATGAACAATCCGGAGAAGATTGAGATTGCAATCGAGAAGCCATCTGGGAGTATATCTCAGCGAGCCTATTTTGTTGAACAGAAAGAGAAGCTCGGGTTGATTCAAAATATTCTCGATGACCTGGCCTGGGAGTCTTGTATTATTTTCTGTGCTACAAAGAGGGGGGTCGATGAACTTGAAAAACTTCTTCAAAAGAAAGGCATTAAAGCAGGAAGTATTCATGGAGACAGAGATCAGGATGAACGGAATAAAGCACTTCATGAATTTAAAAGTGGAAAATTTCCGGTTATTGTGGCAACCGATGTGTTAGCCCGAGGAATTGACATTGATAACATTTCACTAATTGTGAACTTTGACGTTCCAAGACAAGTGGAAGATTATGTGCATAGAATAGGGCGTACCGGCCGTTATGACAAAACGGGTATTGCCATCACATTTGTGAATAAAAAAGATAAGAGAGCCTTTTCAGCTATTCAGGATAAGGTAGGTGATCAACTCGATATTCTGGATGTTCCGGGAGAAAAGAAAGATACAAAGCCAAAGCCAAAGGCTAAGCCGGAGCGAAAGAAAGCACCTCAGAAAAAGGAGGTGGAATCGAGCAAGAATGAAAGCAAGAAACCATCCCCAAAGAAGGAAGAAACCAAAAAGCCTGAAAAGGAAGAAGCAAAAGCTTTAACAGATAAAGACATCACTAAAGCCAACAAGAAGGTTGAAAACCTTGACAATGTTGATGTAGTTCTGAAAGGATCTAAGAAGAAAAGCACTGATAAGAAGGAAGAGAAGTCATCTTCAAAACCTTCCAGGAAGTCTTCACCCAAAAAATCGGAACGAAAAAGCAGTAACGGGCAGCAAGATCCTGCTATTCCTGCAGAAAGGATTACGAAAGCAACTAAGCGAAATCAAAATTCTCTCAAGCCTGCAAAAGGTCTTTGGGGATTGATTAAAGCATTGTTTTCATAAAAAATCAGATCCTTAACTTTACATTGATAAAACTTACTGTATTAATCGGAATTTTTATTTTAGAATAAAAAATTGTGCTATGAAAAGATTACTCCTATTAGTTCTTATTCTATCAATTTCAACGGCTTGTCAAGATTCACCAGACAATCCTACCGAAAATATTTATGTCGCAGAATCTGAATTTACACCGGAGCTATTACCTCTTGTTGAAGGTAAGACTGTAAAGAATATCATCTTTTTGATTGGAGATGGTACAGGAATCGCACAGTTAACTTCAGGTCAATATGCAACTGTAGGCCCTGACGGTCTTCTTCATATGCAAACTATGCCGGTTACAGGTTTTGTTAAGACACACTCTTCAGATAACTTAATTACAGATTCTGCTTCTGGGGCAACTGCGTATTCTTGCGGCCTGAAAACTTATAACGGAGCGATAGGGGTTAATCCTGATAAAACTCCTTGTAAAACCATTTTGGAGCTTGCCGAGGAAAAGGGATTAAGCACGGGGCTGGTTTCAACTTCATCCATTACACACGCAACACCGGCCAGTTTTGCGGCTCATGTTGAAAGCAGAAGTATGGAAGATGAAATAGCTGCTCAGTTTATAAATTCCGGTGCCGAAGTACTATTGGGTGGAGGAGTTGAATATTTTACAGCTGAGGGTCGTGAAGATTCAACAGATTTGATTTCTGAGTTCAGTGATAAAGGATATCAAGTATTGCTAAATGCCGATGATCTCGCCAATTCAACTTCAGATCGATTACTTGGTCTGTTTGCGTCTGATGGTTTAGAAAGGATTGAAGGTGAGCCTTCATCAGCTGCAATGACATCCAAAGCCCTTGAAATACTAAACAAAAATGAAAACGGCTTTTTTCTAATGATTGAAGGAAGTCAGATTGATTGGGGCGGACATGGAAACAGTGCTGAATATGTAATTAATGAAGTTCAGGATTTTGACGCGGCAGTAAAGGCAGCTCTCGATTTTGCACAGGAAGATGGCGAGACTCTGGTTGTAGTTACAGCTGATCATGAAACAGGAGGGATGACTTTGCAGCGCCAAATAGCTGATGGAGATTCCTTAGAGATTTATTGGACCACGGGCTATCATACCGGTACACCTGTTCCTTTAATGGCTTATGGTCCAAGTGCTACTGAATTTATGGGCTGGCGAGATAATACTTATGTCGGCAAGAAACTAGCTGAGTTGCTTCAGGTTGGTGAACTTCCAATTCTTATAGAGAACTAATGCAATGAGTTAGTGAAGGTTAGCACTCCCAATTCCGGATTGTTCGTGGCTTCGCTGAAATTGTAGTTTGAAATACGCACCGCGACCTTCTTCCTTATTTTTATAAACATAGGTAGCATTGATTTGCTCACTAAGTACTTTGATGAGGTGTAGCCCCAAAGAACTGCTTTCTTCACTAGAATCGGTTTTAAATCCCGTACCGTTATCTTCTATTCTTATGGTTATGAGATCCTCATCTTCGTATAGATCAAATTTTATCATGCCTGATTTCCGTTCACCAAAAGCATGCTTATAAATATTTGTGACCACCTCATTTACAATCAAAGAAGCGGGTATAGCTTGATTAATATTTAACTTTAGGGGATCACAGTAGATCTTCGTTTCGATTTCATTAGAAGTCTGAAGTGTATCAGATATATTCTCTACCAACTTCCGGAGTGTTTCTGAGAATTCGAGTTTTGAGAAGCTTTGGGATTGGTATAATAATTCGTGTACCGTTGCCATAGTTTTAATACGAACAACGCTATCATACAATTTATTTTGAAGGTCTTCATTTTCCGATTCAAATGCCTGAAGTTGCATCATTCCCGAAACTACAGCCAGGTTATTTTTTACACGGTGATGGATCTCAGCGAGCAAGGTTTCCTTCTCTTCTAAAGAAGATTTAATTTCATCCTCGTTGTGTTTCTGTTCGGTGATGTCTCTTCCTATGGCAACAAAGTGCGAATATTGTCCTTTATTATTCTGTACAGGTACCATGGAGGTATTAATCCAAAATTTCTCCCCATTTTTCTTATAGTTGATGAATTCCACCTCAACGGACTTATAATTCTCCATTGCCTGACGGAGTTCTCCACGAATTTCTTCGCTGGTGTCCGGGCCGTTTAAAAAATGTAAGGTTTGTCCTATTACCTCCGTAGCTGCATATCCTGTAAGTGTGGTAAAGGCCTCATTGACAAAGACAATTTCACGGCCGTACTCTCCCGGTTCCGCATTCAGGATCACTACCGACTCGGATGTATTAGTGATTACGGATTCCAGAAGTTTAAGCCGTTCTTCCTCCTCACGTTCCTGAGTAATATCCTGCATGGCACCAATCATACGGAGAGGCTTTCCGTTTTCATCTTTTATAACAAAAGCACGGTCAAAAATATATTTATAGGAACCATCTGCAGCCTGGAAACGATACTCTATTTGAAAACGCTCGGTTCCATTCTTTAAAACTTCAGTAAGGGCTTTATCAACAACGTGAGTGTCTTCCGGGTGAATATTTTCTCTCCACCAGCCCCCGAGATTTTTTACTTCGGTTTTATCATAGCCAAACATGCTGTAAATATTACTGTTATATAACATTTGGTTAGTTTCAATATCCAAATCCCAGATGGTATCGCTGGTGGCTTTATTTACAATATTATAGCGTTCTAAGCTTTTCTGTAGTTCTTTTTCCTGGTTAATCTTATCCGTTACGTCACGTTCTATAGAGATGAAATGAGTGCAGTGTCCGTCTTCATCAAAAATGGGATCAATACTCATATTCAACCAGTATGAATTCCCGTCTTTGTCATAATTCAAAACAGTACTCTCAATAGATTCCTGATTTTTAATTGCACTGGATAGCTTTTGAACTGTTTCAGGATCAGTCTCACTTCCTTGAAGAAAATCTCCCGGTCTCTTTTCTTTTACTTCCTTAAGGGTGTAGCCGGTAAGCTTTTCAAATGCAGCATTAACCCAAGTAATACGCCCTTCATAATCAGTAATAACAACCGTATCAGTTGTTTTCGCAGCCACTAAAGAAAGCTCTTTGAGTTTATCCTCCCGCTGAATTTGCTGAGTTACATTTCGGGAATTTGCAACATACCCTTCAACTGAAGGGTCATCTACCAAATTAGTGATAATGGTTTCAACCCAAAAATAGTTACCGCCGTAATCGCGTAATCGGTAAGGATTTAAAACAATGCGTTTTTCATTTGGTAAGGCCTCCAGACTTATCTGTATCCGCTCAAAATCATCAGGATGAACCAGGTCAATAGCTTTTATACCCATATAACTTTGAAATTCTTTACCCACCGAAGGACTTACATATTTGAATTTTAGTTCATCATCTAAAATTCCAATTAAATCAGAACCTTCCTGAACCAAGGCTTTAAAGCGTTGTTCTCTATGAGCAAGTTCTCTTTCAGTTTTTTCCTTTTCTTCACTTTCAAATAAGATGCGGAAAATATGAGAAGCTCTCTCAACCGTATTATGCTCATATTTAGTTGGGGCAGAGGGTTTATTGTAATAAACAGCAAAGGTAGCAAATATGTCGCCCTTAGTATCAGTTATAGGCACAGACCAACAGCCCCCAAAGTTATATTTCTCGCCAAGTTCTTTATAATCTTCCCAAAGCGGATCTTCAAAAATATTTGTAACAATAACCTGTTCATTCCTATAGGCAGCAGTTCCGCATGACCCGGCTTTATCACCAATTTCGATTCCTTCAATAATGTCTAAATACTCTTTAGAAATGCTAGGTGAGCAGAAATTTTTAATTCTATTGTTTTGTATTAGTGAAACAGATGTACGAATGCCTGTATGTAAGTCTTCTATACCTTTGAGAAATTCTAAGGCTATTTCTAAAATATCAAAATTTTTCAGGGCATTCTTCTCAAGTACATCCCGTTCCAGTCTCTGAAGCTCGTTATAATATTTCTGCTCGGTAATATCGGTTGCGGTAACAAGCATTCCATTGATGATTTCATCATCCAGTAAATTGGTAGCACTGCATTTAAGCCAATCCCATTTCCCATTTTTATTCTTAAATCGAAATGGTTGAACATCAATACGATCGGTGTTCAATAACTTTTTAAATTCTTGCCTTACTGTTTCTACATCATTGGGATGTATGAAGTCAAAGGAATTCTTCCCCAGCATATTCTCGGATTTCCATCCCAGTATTTTTTCCAGGTTTGGGCTGATAAATTTGAAATTCCCTTTGCTATCCATGATCTCGATAAGGTCTCCGCCTTCTTCGACCATAGACTTGAATTTATACTCGTTTATTCTGAGTTCGGCATTAGTATTTCGAATTTTAATAGCACTGGCGATATTTGACCCCAAAGTTTGTAAGTACTGAACTTCTTCATCACTCCAAACCCGTTCTTTTTTGCAATCATCAAAACCGATAAATCCATAGAATATGCCATCTAAAAAAATTGGAAAGTGAAGAATAGATATAATGTTCTGAGCTTCAAATATAGCTTTCAGATCAGTGTCTTTAACGTTTTTTACCAAGGACTGATAAACTTCATTGTTCTGAAGCTTAGGAAAATGTTCTTCATAAACTGCCATTCTAATATTTTGAAGCTCAGAATTATTTCTCTGTGACTTAATATCTTTACCGGACCATTCTATGCGCTGACTGGTAAGTAGATCACCAGTTTCAGGATCGGTATGATTTTCAAAATAATACACCCGATCAACATCGGTGGCATGTCCAATGGTTTCAAAAGTTTCGTTGAGCGCTTGTAGCCAATCTTCATTTTTAATAAGGGTACTTGTAACCTTAGCATTGGCAGCCAAGAGGTTTGTTTTCTGCCGGATACTTCGTTCAGCCTTTATCTTTTCGGTGACATTCTCAGCCAGTGCCATGCGCATTGGTTTGCCATCAAGAGTAATCTCGCTGGTACTTAATTCTACATGGAATTTTTCCCCGTTTTTTCGCTGATGCGTTACTGTGGTGTTGTAAAATTGGGAGTTATTTTTATCAATTTTTTCAATCTTATCTTCAAAGTCAGATAATTGTTCCTGAGGCCGAATATCTTTCAGATGTAATCCTATAAATTCTTCTTTTGTAAATCCATATTGCTGAATGGACGCTTCATTTACGTCCCTTATTGTTCGGGATTTCACGTCTATGAGGAACATAGGCTGGGGGGAAAGATTGAAGATCTCCCGATATTTTCTTTCCGACTTTTGAAGTGACTGATTTACCTTATTTCGTTCAATACTATAGGCTATTACTTTGCCGAGCATAAAAGGGCTGATCTCATCTTTGAGCAGATAATCTGCCACACCCATGCTTAAGGTGTTTAGGCCAAATTCCTCATTTTCATAACCTGTAAGTACTATAATAGGCACTTGACCTGTTAGCCCAACTATTTCTTTTACTAGCTTTTCTCCGCTAAGGTCGGGGAGAGTGAGGTCGAGTAGAACCACATCAAAATCATTCTTTTCTGATAAGGCCTTTTGGGCTTGGCCAAAGGTTGAAATATGAACGATTTCCGGACTCTCAATACTTTCAGAGAGGTATTCCTGAATCAATACAAAATCTCCCGGATTGTCTTCAATCACCAAGAGTTTTATTTTTTTTTGTTTAGCCGTCATACTCTTGAAATGATTATTCGTGTCTTGGTGGTAATTGAACAATAGAGATCCAAAAATTTTCAATGGATGCTATGACCTCTAAGAAATCGTTAATGTCTACCGGCTTTGTAATGTAGCAATTAGAATGATTTGCATAGGATTTAATAACATCAGATTCATCTGAGGAAGTGGTTAGCATAATTACCGGAATATGCTTCAGGTCTTTGTGGTTTTTAATATGCTTAAGCACTTTGTGCCCATTCATTTTTGGGAGATTGATATCCAACAAAACCAGATCAGGTTCTTTAACATCTTCATATCCCTCATTTTTTTCAAGGTATTGAATAGCTTCCCAGCCATCTCTTACTACAGAGAAAGAATTTTTGATCTTCCCTTCATCTAAAGCTTCTGTTGTAAGCACAATGTCGCCCTCATTGTCTTCAACTAACAGAATATGTATTTCCTTGTTGCTCATGATGTTCTCCTTTTGGTGTACATATATAGTGCTGAATGTTTAGGAATATCCATGATTGATACTACTAAAATTAACTGAATTTTATTTGGCTATGGTGAAGTAAAAAGTACTCCCATGTTCTTCTTTCGATTCAACCCAAATTTCGCCACCGTGTTGCTCAACAATTTTTTTACTGATGGCTAAACCCATTCCGTTACCGGGGTAATTTTCGCGGGTGTGGAGTCTCTGAAATATCCCGAAGATTTCTGCATTGTATTCTGGGTTAATCCCAATTCCATTATCTTTAAAACTGAACTGCCAGTGCGAGGCTAATTCCTTTGCAGTAATATCTATTATCGGTTTTTGTCCTTTAGGCTGTTACTTTATGGCATTTGCTATCAAATTCTGCACCAACATTTTAAAAGTGATTGGTACGGCTTTAATGGTTGGAAGGGATGATACGCTTATGCTGGTTTCACTATTTTCTATTTCAGCTTCCAGAGTTTTGAGTACCTCATGTACTATCTCATTACTATCAATTTCCTCCGGTGTTTTATATAATCTCCCTACCCGTGAATATTCCATCAGTTCATCGATGGAATTCGTCATTCTTTGGGCACCATCAACAGCAAAATAGATATAGCGTTTTGCTTTATCATCTAACTTTTCCCCATAATTTCGTTCTAATAATTGCATGAAGCTCTTGATCATTCTTAGAGGTTCTTTCAGGTCATGAGATGCTGTATATGCAAATTGTTCGAGTTCCTGATTCTTGGAATTAAGTTCTGAAATAGTCCCTTTAAGTTGCTCTTGTTGGCTTTCAACTTCTAAGCGAAGTTTGCTTTCCTGAATGAGGGTAGATTGGAGTCCATTAAATAAAAGTGGAAGCAATAAAATGGAAACACCACTCAAAAATATCAGGTTGGTAGATACTGCAATCCATGAATCCAATTGGTATTGATTCATGATCTCGAATCTGCCCATGTCATAATGCAAAATAAACCCGATAACGATGCAAACGATCACATTAAAAGTAAGGGCAAGATATCCGTAAGTTTTATCAAGACTCAACACGGTGAAAATTGTGATAGCTAATAAGTATAACAATCCGGGGCCATGTGAACCCAAGTACAAGAGGAGGGTTGCTGAGGTAATGAAGAGTACACCATTAAAAATAACTTTCCTGACATAAACACTTAATCCGGGAATAAATGCAACGGAAAGAACACAGAGAATAGTGATGGAATCTACGACCAACAATACGAAAAGGCCGTTGATATACGCCATGTACATACCGGGTAGTACGGCGATTATGCTAAGAGGAATTAAATAAGTGACCGTAGCGGCAAACAATTTGTTTTGCCAATATTGTAAAGAAGTATCGGCAACCATCTCATTGGTGCAATTTTTATGAATAAGGGCTCTATATATGTTCCAGACTTTTTTAATCAATTTCGTTGTACTGTTGTTGCTATTACTAAAATTGTTTAGTTCTGTGAAGTGTGTTCACGATTATTTTTTTATAGTGAAATGGAAAGTACTTCCTTTTCCTTCCTTTGATTCAACCCAGATTTTACCTTCGTGTCGTTCAATGATTTTTTTGGATATAGCCAATCCTATGCCGGTTCCGGAATAATGATCTCTGGTATGCAGACGCTGAAAGATCTGAAAAATAGTATCCTTGAATTCCTCATTTATACCAATGCCATTGTCACTAAAGCTGAATTTCCAATGTGTATCAAGCTCCTCAGCGTGTATTGCTATTTTTGGTACAACGTTGGGCTGGGTATATTTAATGGCATTATTCAATAGATTCCGGAATACCTGTTCTATAGCCCCTGGATTGACTTCCAATACCGGCAACTTATCGCTGGTGATTTCAGCCTCTTTCTCAAGCATGTGAGATCTTTCAAGAGATTTAGCATCTTCCAACAGCTTGTTAAGGTCTGTTTTTTCCCTTTTAGCCTTGTCTTTGTTGAGACGGGAATAGTTCAGTAGATCTAAGATAATCTGGCGCATTCGCTGCGCTCCATCAACGGCATAATGGATGTAATCTTTCGCTTTTTCATCAAGGCTATCACTATATTTTTTTTCGAGCTGGGTCAGGAAACTACTCACCATACGCAGCGGTTCTTGCAAATCATGAGAGGCCACATATGCAAATTGTTCAAGCTCTTCATTGGAGGCAGCAAGTTCCCGGGCTCTTATTTCGAGTTCGATATTTAGTTTTTCGAGTTCCTTGCTTGCTTTTTTGCGTTCCGTGATGTCTTTAAAAAACACTGAAATCCCATCGGGTGAGGGATAAGCACTTATCTCGAACCATTTTTCCAGAGAAGGGTAGTAGTCCTCAAAATCAACGTTAATTTGTTGGTGTAACGCCCGGTGGTAGTTGGTATAAGAGGGCAGATCTACAGCATCAGGGAATATATCCCACAGATTTTGACCTATAATTTTCTGTTTTGGAGTGTGGAGCATTCGCTCAGCAGCCTGATTCCAATAGGTGACGATCCAATTGTTACTTAGTGTGAAAAAGCCATCACCAATACTTTCAAGAATTGTTTCTTTTTCTTTGAATGCTTTTTCGAATTCAATTTCGGCTGTTTTTTTGTCGGTGATGTCCTGTAAACTCCCAAAAATACGCACGCAATTACCTTCTATAAATTCTGCATCTCCAATACACCGGATCCATTTTGAATTATCTTTAGCTGTTACAATTTTTAATTCCTCATCAAAGGGAGTTCCGTTTTCAATAGCATTGTCGACAGCCTTTTGTATAACCTTCTTACTGTCCTCTTCATAAAATTCGAATCCACCGGGTAGGGTAGGGTTGTAATCATCCTCAACCTCAAGGATTACCCTGGTCATATCAGACCAATACATGGAGTCACCATTTTCATCATTGTCCATAAGTTTGAGTTCCCAGCTACCCACTTTAGCTAGTCGATTTGTAAGCTGCAGTAATTTCTCTAACTCTACTGTCTCGGTTACATCACGACCATATGCAAAAAAGAGTTCGTCTTCTCCAAAAATATCTGAGGAATACCAAGAGATATAAACGGTTTCTCCTGATTTAGTTACGTATCTGTTTACAAAGTTTTCTGTTTGCCGCTCACCTGTTTTTGTTTCCTCATATTCCCTCAAAGTGTTTTCACGATCTTCGGGGTGTAGAAAATTTTCAAGGGGCCGGGAAATTAATTCTATTTCAGAATATCCTAAAAGATCACAGAAGGCAGGGTTTACTCTCGAAAAATATCCGTTAGGTGTAGCAACGGCTAAAATTTCAGGAGCACTTTTAAACAAGAGTTGAGATTCTTCTTCCTGTTGTTTTCGTTTTATCTCGGCACCAAGAAACTCTTGAAGTGCTTCAAATAGCTTTAAGGTTTGTGCATTGGCGCTAACATCAGCAGCACTGCAGAGAAGAAGTACGCCGGTAAATTCTTCTTTGTGAAATAATGGAATGCCGAAAGCCGAACGTAATCCCGCTTTTTTTGCTGCGTTTTTTCTTACGAATGGAGTTTTACTGGCAATATCATCCCAAATCTCTATTTTTTTGGACTCCCATACACTACCCGGGAGTCCTTCACCTTTTGCAAATTGAGAGATGTCTGTACTACTTTCATAAAATACTTCTCCTTTTTTATTTCGAGGGTGATTTGCTATCAAATTTTGATAGTTATTATTTGAACTTTTAAGCCATATCTCTGCCGTTTCAAATTTCCCATAATTAGCCAGATAGCCCAAAGTCTGTTTCAGGATTGGCCCTAAATTTTCTTTCTCTTTAAAGAAATGGGCAATTTCACGTTGGATTTCGTTTTGGATATCAAACCTTTTTGATTCAGTGACATCTCGCAATGCTCCGATCATTCGAATAGCTTTTCCATCTTCATCTCGAATGATATAGCCGTTTTCCGAAACAAAGGCATAACCACCTTCTGCTTTCTTAAATCTGTATTCGCTTGCCCAACTATCCATTGATGAATCCGCAAGGGTATATTCAAGGTTACTTCGTATTTTCTTTATATCATCGGAGTGAACCAGTTTACCCCAGTTTTTCAGTAGATACTTTTCTTCACCTGCTCTATGCCCAAAAAGAGTATTAAAACCATCTCCCCAGTGAATGGTTTCATTAACAAGATCCCAATCATAAATAGCATCAAGAGAGGCTTTACTTACATAGTCGTAGCGCTCAAGGCTTTGTTTAAGCTTTTTTTCATATTTCTTGCGATCGGTAATGTCAGTCAGTGACCCTACAATACTGACCACTTTTCCATTTTTTTTAAGCGGAGATTCATTTACTTCCACCCAAATAATTTGGCCATCAGCTTTAATCAACTCAAGCTCGTAGGAATCTTGAATTTCACCGGTTTCAATAGTACGTAATGTATGTTTTTCACCTTCTTTATTTATGGGATGATCGGTTATGAATTCGGACCAGTTCCGCATAGCCTCTTCAGCCGGGTAACCCAGGAATGTTTCACTTTGGGGACTCACATAATTGAGCACCCCTTGCATATCATGCTGGTAGAACATATTGGTGCTATGTTCCACCACGTTCCGGTATTTTTCTTCGGCCTGCTCCTTTTCAATTTGAGCCCTTTTTCTTTCGGTAATATCCTGCGTTGCCCCATAAATGCGAAGGCACTTATTATTTTGAAAGTCCGGTTTTCCTACTGCTCGAACCCATTTTTCATCGCCTTTTGCTGTTATAATGATGAGTTCTATATCAAAAGGTATTCCGCTTTCAATCGCATTATTGACCGCTTCTGTGATTTTGTCGCGGCTCCAGCCTTCCTTATAAAAGTTGATGGCTACGTCTAAATCCGGCTCATACTTCTTATCTACCTCGTGCAGTTCCTTCACATAGTCTGACCAATGCAACCTTTCATTTATCAGATCTAACTCCCAGGGGCCAATTTTTGCGAGTTCGTACGCTTGGTCTAATTTACTTTCAAGCGATTTTTCCTGGGTTATGTCGATCATCATTCCCCGTATCGACGAGGCAGCCCCGCCTGATTCTTTAACTATGGTTACAATATCCCGAATCCAGAGGTAGTGGTCATCCTTGTGGCGCATACGATATTCAAAGGTATGGTTAATTTCCTTCTCAATCTGAAGCTGGCAGTATGCAATAGCTTCTTGTTTGTCATCCGGATGAATACGGCTTTGCCAAAATTGATCAACCCCAATCCACTCATCAGGTTCATAGCCTAGAATTTCTTTCGCTTGTGGACTTACATAGTTAAAAATAAAATCATCGGTTCCCGCTTCCCAAATAATTCCATCAATGGTTTGTATAAGAGATTGGTACTGATTTTTTGCACGCTGAACCTTGTGGTCAGATTCAACCCGATCCGTTATTTCCCTGAAATTATCTACAATACCGCCAATAACGGGTTCATGAAACATATTGGTGATTGTGCCTTCAAACCAATGCCAGTTTCCTTCCTTATCTTTTAGGCGGGCGGGCGGTACTTTAATGGGTTCTCCGGGTTTGTCCAGGCATTTGGCAATCTCGGCTTGCATCATGGGGATGTCATCAGGGTGAACCTTCTCGAACATGTCTAAGCTCAGCGCTTCTTCTTGCGTGTAGCCCAGCACATGATGAATGGAAGGAGAGGAGTAGGTTGGCTTTCCTTCTTCATTGAGGATAAACAGTATATCGCTTCCATTTTCTGCCAACGCGCGAAAACGGGCTTCGCTTTGCTCCAATTCCAATTTAGCGAGTTGTTCTTCCGTATTTTCAAGCAGCGAAATAAATGAGCCAACGATGTCGCCACTTTCATTAATAGCTGGTTTGTATTTAATAGAAAAAAAACGGGTATCTCCTTGCTTCGTTACTATAGGAAGGTCTCCTTCTACAATTTCGCCTTCAAAAACCCGGGCATAAATTTCTTTAACTATTATTCTCCTTTCCGGGTGGGCATAATCAAGGATTGAATCTCCCTTTTGAACATCAATTCCAAAAATGTCCTTATAGGTTTCAGCAAATACCGAGTTAAAGTTTTTGATGATTAGATTTCTATCAATCAGTACAAAACTGTCTTCGGTGTTGTTGAGCATCAACGTATTTTCGCGCTCGCTTAGCACCTGTTGTGTAATATTGGTTGCGGTGTTTATAATAAACTCCACGCTACCTTCTTCGTCTAAAATCGGGGTATTGATTACTTTCCAAAAGACTTGTTTGAACTCACCATCTTCCAGTATAATATCATATCTGAGCTGGTCTAACTCATCGATATTCTTGGTTGCTATTACTTTCAGAAAAGATCCTTTTAATTTTTCTATTCCGGTTGGTTTAGATTCATCAGGGTTTTCAGGAAAAGCTTCGAAGAGAGATTTATCAATTAATTGATCTTCAGAAACTTGAGTCATACGACAGTATGCTTCATTGACTGCTATAAAAGTAAAATTAGGGGCATCTGCTTCTATAATAGAAGTGGGTGTAGGACTAGCCCTGAAAATTTTTAATATGTTCTCTTTATCCATGCTGACCTCAGCGTCTTTTTTTGCTCCTATACTTAAACAGAAAAGCAAAAATTACATCAACGTTTTTTTGAGAATATATAAAACGCTTAGCTCAGGCGTAAATTTATAACAAATAAGAAAAGCCACCTTTTTTAGAGGTGGCTTTTAAAAGTAAAAGAGGGCTTAATTCTTAGAAATAAAATGACGCAGAAACTCTGACTACCGTACCAAAGTTACTTGGGGAATCACCAAAACGACTTGTTAAGCCCGCATCCGCGCTTAGGCTGAACTGACTAGAAAAGAAATACTCAGCTCCATATCCGGCACCAAGATTAAAGTTGGTATTGGAATTATTAGTATTGTTAGAAGAGACGTTGGTAATACCAAGATTACCTGTCACATAAGTAGCAAGAGCTTCAGAAACGCCTAAATAGTACCTTGGGCTAACGCCTATGTTTAGGTTGGTATTAGCATTTTCTGTAGTCTGGAACCCAATATAGGGTGCTAAAGAAAAGCTTTCGCTAAGCATATAGGGTAGTTCAATGGAAGTCTGTCCGCCAATATTTGCTCTAATTCCTAGGTTACCTTCCTCAGGAAGTGTTTGAGCTTGACTTGATACAGACAATGAAAGTAAAAGTGCTAAAGTTATCGTGTAATATTTAAACCACTTCATTAGTGTCTCCAATTTTTAGTTAGTTTATTAAACCCCCAAAAGTCTTTTTAACTAAAAAGATGGTTTTGAGGTTCTATTCTATATTATATAACCCGATAACTTCCTTATAGTTCCGATAATCAATTCCCTTGGTTCTAATTACCTCAGATGGGGGGATTGCAATTACTCGAAGTACGTCGCCATCGAAAAGCTCAGCATTAGCCCGGTTGTTATCTGCTACTTCGCCCTCTATCACTAAACTAAAGTTATTTATGTCGAAAAAGTAACGCAGGTTAACGAGGTCATCATCGAAGGGTACTGAGTAAGGTAAGGCGTGCCAGGCTGTTGTTCCTTCAAATCGGATGTAGCCCAAAACTAAGCCGTAGTCAACCATTTCTTCATCCAGATTATCCCAACCATATTCAGCTACAGAAATAAATTCATCTTCCGGATCAAAATCACTTTGAGATATTAGTATGGTACTTGAGTAGACTAAATCGACATTGCCTTCCACATCATTATCATAAATAGTACAGGAAGAGAGGCTGAATAAGAGGGTAATGATCAAGAAAAATTTTAGGGTTTTCATAACAAGCTCCATTTTATTTGGCATGATGTTCAGTTAAGAACCTGCATGAGAATAGATAACAGAGCTCATAGTTGATATCGCATCTTTAGATTAGGCAATTCATGCGATAGGAGTTGATTAAAGCAGAAATAAAAAAAGCCGGCAAAACCGGCTTTTTGTTTTCAATAATAAACGATTTAAGCTTATAGCCAATGTGTATAAGCATACATCCCTAATGCAATCAGCATAAAGTTGACGATACTCAGAGGCAGTAATCTTCCCCACCCAAGCTTCATAACCTGATTGTATTTGAATCTTGGGATCGTCCAGCGTACCCAGATGAATACAAAGCACCAGAATATAACCTTCACGGAGAATACGGATACATCGAGAACGCCCTTCAGTAGAGGATCTAATTCAGGCAACCAGTATCCGGCAAAAGGGAGGTGATAACTTCCGAAGAAGAAAGTGGTGATGAGAATACTTCCGATAAATACGTGCATGTACTCAGCAAGGAAAAACATTCCGAACTTCATTCCGGAATACTCAGTGTGAAATCCACCAACTAATTCCTGCTCTGCTTCCACAAGGTCAAAAGGAGTACGGTTGGCTTCAGCAAAAGCAGCAATAATGAAAATGATTGCACCAATTGGATTGATGAATACATTCCATAAATGTTCCTGAGAAGCAGCAATTTCAACAACGCTCAAAGAACCTGCAACCAGTACAACAGAAGCTACAGCCATTCCCATAGGAAGTTCGTAACTAATCATCTGCGCAGCGGCTCTGAGTCCACCTAAGAGGGAGTACTTACTGTTTGAAGCCCATCCCGCCAAGGTCACTCCGTAAACACCCAGAGATGCTACAGCAAGCAAGAATAAAACCCCTGCATTGATGTCAGTAACATAAAGTCCTTCACCAAATGGAATAACCGCCACCGACATAAGAGCTGTGATAACAGGAATCATAGGGGCTACTGTATGCAGTACTTTATAGCCTTGAGAAGGGGTTACATCTTCTTTTAGAAGAAGTTTAACAACATCAGCGATGGGCTGAAGAAGTCCAAAAGGTCCTACCCGGTTTGGTCCAACTCTGTTTTGGATAAATGAAGCTATCCGGCGTTCAGCATAAACCAAAACAGCTGCTGAATTCAAATAGCTAATCATACCAATGACTAAAACCACAACCCAGGTCGGGACAAATAACAATCCGAAAATATCAATTCCACCTGTACTCATCTATGCAGTAGCCCCTTCTTTGTTTGAAGCATTAAGATTAATACCCATCTCGTTATCCATACGCTCATAATTTACTGCATTAAAGGCAGGGTTACTTGATGCGATTTCTTCCATAATTTCCCGAGGTGCTCCTAAGGAAATATCTAACCCCATTCGTTCTGCTAACTGATTCATAATATTCCATGCTGGAGCACAGTCCACTTTGTTATCCTCAGTTACCCAATTATCAAAATTAGTACCGTAGCGATCTAAACGTCCTTGAGACATTTCAAGATCCAAACTTCGGTGGGTGTATTTGGTTTCTTTGGCAGGGAAGGAGCGTTGGATTCGGCCATCTGCATTCACATAACTTGCAGCATGTTCGGCAATACAAGTTACCGGAATAACAAGGTCCGCAACTTTGCTGGTTTCACATTCATTTGTTGAAAGAAGAATGCTGAATTTATTCTTTAAATCAGCCGAAGAAAGAACTTCACGGTCAATCAATTCATCCGAAAGCATGATGACTATTTTAGCATCCTTAACTTCTGCTTTCAAGTCAGCACTTTCTTCATATCCCAATAATTTCACACCGGAAGTATTTGGAGCCTGATCATCAGTTAACAGTAAATCATCGCCAGCACCATCAACAACATGCGGTGTAAATTTGAAATTATTTACGCCCCAAAGGTTGAAAACTTTCATCAGAGCATAATTCTCTTCAACAGAAGCATGAGCGCTTCCAATTACCAAAACATCTTCCGGTTTGTGAGATTCTAAGGTCTCAGCAAAAGTTTCAATAGCATTATTCCAGGAAGTTTTAGACTGATTGTCTCCATCTAATTTGATAGCAGGCCGAGAGATTCTATTCTCATTGAATCTTCGGTAAGCTTGTCGACCTTCATCAGGCATCCAGTGGTCGTTCACTTCACCATTGTATCTAGGAGTGATGCGAAGAACAAGATTGTCGCGGGTCCAAAGGTCAATATTAGTTCCTTTACCATTCGTAATATCGATACTTGGTGTTTGGTTCATTTCCCAAACACGTGCTTTGAATCGGAAATCGGTAGAGGTAAGTGCACCTACCGGACAAATATCAATGGTATTCATTGAATATGGATCATCAAATTCACGTCCCGGAGCAGTAATAGGATAGTTTTTATCGCCGCGAGCGGTAATCGTCAGCTGATTGGTTTCACTAATTTCTTCTGTGAAACGAACACACCGCGTACAGTTAATACAACGTTCGGCATCGAGAGTAACTCTTGGGCCTAGTTCAATGCGTTTAGGCTTGTGCTGCTTCTTAACTTCAAAACGACTGCCTTCAGGGCCGTATTTGTAGGTCTGAATTTGTAGCGGACATTCACCGGCCTGGTCACAAATAGGGCAATCTAACGGGTGATTAATAAGAATGAGCTCCATGGTATCTTTCTGAGCTCGGGCAACTTCTTCACTGGTTTCTTGAGTATGAACCACCATGCCATCTTGCATCTGCATAGTACAGGAAGTCTGCATTTTGGGGAACCAACGGATTTCACGTTCTCCGTTTTCATCCAGTTCATATTCGCCCGTTTCACGGTTTTTAACTGGCGTTCCCACTTTGACATAGCACTGACGGCAGTTAGCCGGTGCACTCATGGATGGGTGATAGCAGAAAAAGGGTACTTCCTTTCCATTATCTAAAATGAACTGAAGCAGACCTTTGTCGTAGCCTTCTTCAAATTCGTATTGTTGTCCGTCTATAAATATTTCTGGCATCTTACCATTGTTGATTTGTGAATGATAATTGATGATTTTTTCTGCTTAATCAATCATCTTATTTCACGTTTTTGTGCTGTTTTTCTGGATGATATGAAAATCGACGCCAACTCATGAGCTTCATTTCTCAATGACTCAACCAAATCTATAGGTTTGAGTTTTTCGTCAATAATAAACTGCATCCAGAATTCGCTTTCGTCAGCTTCTTCAATAACAATGCTCAATTTTGCGGTAAAAGCTGCTTTGCTATGAGCAATGCAGGCAGCTCTGTAATTTGCTGCAACTGATGTTCCGCATCTTATCAGTTGCCCTTTTATGTGATTTCCTAAATATGACTTTGATAAACTGACAGCCAATTTTACACATCGGTGTGCAAAACCTTTCGTTCGTTTCTTTAAGTCATCCTTGTTCACAATGTGTAATTTCAAATTTATGATTATTGATTTCAGCAACTAAATACATTCGCACATCATCAATAATCATTCAAAATTTCTTACGCAACTGCGTGCGCGCTTTTTTTACAGCGAGCTTCAAATTCATCTCTGAAACGGTTAATAGTGTGACGAATTGGCCATGCAGCGGCATCAGCCAGAGCACAGATTGTTCGTCCTTCCATTTGAGTAGTTAGATCAAGCAAAAGATCTAAATCTCTTAATTCACCATCACCGTTTTTAATTTTCAACAAAATCTTTTCAGCCCAACCGGTTCCTTCACGGCAGGGGGTACATTGTCCACAAGATTCATGGTGATAAAAGTGGGAAATTCTCCAAAGAGCGTCCACCATATCTGTGTCTTCATCCATTACAATCATTCCAGCTGTTCCCATCATAGAGCCTGCTTCTCGAAGAGAATCAGCATCCATAGAAACTCCGTCTAACTGATCAGCACGAAGTACTGGTGTTGAAGAACCTCCGGGAATCAAGGCTTTAAGTTTTTTGCCGCCACGAATTCCCTGAGCTACATCATCAATGAGTTCCATAACCGATACACCAGATGGTAATTCATAAACACCGGGTCGATTTACATGACCGGATATTCCATAAAGCACAGGACCGGGATGAGATTCTTTACCAATTCCTTTGAACCAATCGGCACCATTATTAATTACACCTGGTACATTTGCCAGTGTCTCAATATTGTTGATGGTTGTAGGGCGGCCCCACAATCCTTTTTGAGCAGGGAAGGGTGGCTTAACCCGAGGATATCCACGCTTTCCTTCTAAGGATTCAAGCATGGAGGTTTCTTCTCCACAGATGTAAGCACCAGCTCCATAGGTAATTTCAAATTCAACACTATAATCGGTGCCAAAAAGGTTCTTGCCGATGTAGCCTTTGTCTCTTGCATCCTGAAGAGCTTTCTCCATCATTTTCACCCAGTTGACATACTCTCCACGAACGTACACATATATAGTCGTGATTTGCATCGCATAAGCGGCAATCAAAGCGCCTTCAATAAAAAGATGAGGATTATACTCGAAAATTTTGCGGTCTTTGAAGGTGCCAGGCTCGGATTCATCACCATTGCAGGCAAGATAACGCGGACCACCATCGGGCTTGGGCATGAAAGACCATTTTAGTCCAGCATTAAATCCAGCACCGCCACGGCCTTTGATATTTGCTTCTTTAACTTCGTTAACTACACTTTCCGGAGTCCAATCATTACCCTTAACTACTTTTTCAAGTGCTTTGTAGCCACCATTTTTGGTGTACACATCGATTTTCTCGAGGTTGGGAATGTCGGGAATAAGTACCGGATCAAAAGATTTCCAATCAGAAGCCATAATTACTTAAATATTTCTTTTTTCGAGGAGAGGCATTCCCACCGATTCAAATTCAGGCATTTTATCATCTTTCAGATCGTCAATAACCTCGTCTAATTTATCTTCGGTAAGATTGTTGACGTATACATCGTTCGTGATTTGCATCATCGGGGCATAGCCACATGCTCCGAGGCATTCAACAGACTGAATACTGAATTTACCGTCTTCAGTAGTTTCTCCTGCTTTAATACCAAGCTTGTCTTCCAGGTAATGAAGCATATCATACCCACCACAAAGTTGGCAGCTTGTAGTTGTACAAACGTCAAGGACGTATTTACCTTTTCGCTCTTTAAAATACTGTGTGTAAAATGTAGCAACACCATGTACGTGCGATTCGGGTAATTCAAGTGTTTTAGCAACTAATCGTTGAACTGGAGGTTCAACATGTCCGAATCTGTTTTGAGCTACCCAAAGTGTGGGTAGGGTAGCAGGCATTACTTTAGGAAATTTTGCCTTGATGGCTTCTATTTCCTTTAAATCTTCTTTTGTGAATTCGTAAGTTTCTTCCATTATTTATCTGCTTCTCCCAGTACTGGGTCAAGTCCTCCAATTATTACTACGGTGTCGGCAACCATTTCACCATCCAAAATATTCTCTAAAACCTGAAGGTTTCGAAAAGAAGGGGCATTAACCTTTAGCCTCCATGGATGTCCTGTGCCGTCACTCTGAATAAAATATCCTAATTCACCTTTTGGCGATTCAACAGCGTGATAAACTTCTTTACCTGCCGGAGGACAAATACCTGTGTCCGTCATCATGAAGTCATGAATCATTCCTTCCATAGAATAATAGACCTCATCTTTAGAAGGATAAGCTTGTTTAGCATTATTTGCTCTGATGGGGCCTTTCGGCATTTTATCAAAGCACTGATTAATGATTTTAATACTTTCGGCCATTTCTTCCATCCGTACAAAATAGCGGGCGAGATTGTCGCCTTCCATTCGGGTAGGAACTTCAAAATCTATCTCATCATATTTGAGATAAGGCTTTACAATTCGTTGATCAACGCCAAAACCGGCTGCTCTTAAAACAGGTCCGGTTGCGCCAAGATCCAATGCTCTTTCAGTCTCCACTATGCCTACATCTTTATTACGATCGATAAAAATTCGATTTCTGTCTAAAAGTCCATGCCAGTCTTTTAATTCCTGTGGGAATTTTTCAACAAACTCTTTAATCCGAGCAACGGCATCGTCTGTAAAGTCATTAGCTACTCCACCAATTCGGGAGTGAGAAACAGTAAACCGGTGACCGGCTACTTCATCGAAAATATCATAAATTTTTTCGCGCTCTCTGAATGTCCATATAAAAAAGGAGATGGCTCCGGCATCCATTACCATAGTTCCTAACCATAAAAGGTGAGAGGAAATACGGGCAAGTTCACAACATATCATACGGATATATTGCGCTCGTTCAGGAACTTCAACGTCTGCTAATTTTTCAACAGCAAGGCAAAGCGCAACGTTGTTGCTGTAGGGAGAGAGGTAATCCATGCGATCGGTGTAGGGCATGAATTCCTGATAGGTCTTATTCTCTGCAATCTTTTCAACACCACGGTGTAGGTAACCGATATCAATTTTAGTCTTTTCAATCAATTCACCACGAAGTTGTAGTATCAACCGAAGTACGCCGTGAGTAGCGGGGTGCTGAGGACCCATATTAAGGATCATTTTAGAATTCAGCGGATCTTCGCTGTCAATATCCTCAACAGTAGTGTGCTTGTCCTCAAGGCTTTGATATATACCTCGTTGATGCTCCTTGAAAAATTTGGGATCTACCTTACTATTAATGTCTTTGAGTTTCATGCCTTACTCCGTATCTGGTGTTGTGTTAGGCAGCTCAATGGAACCGGGGATCCCCAACAATGGAAATTCTTTTCTAAGTGGAAAGTATTCAAAATCTTCAGGCATAAATATTCTGCGGTGGTCAGGGTGACCTTCAAAACGAATACCAAACATATCATAAGCTTCACGCTCAAGCCATCCGGCGGCTTTCCATACGGAAGTAGCTGTTTTAACAACCGGGTTTTCTTCTTCAAGCCGGATCTTTACAAAAATACGATCCTGAGTACGAAGATTCATGATGTTATAGATTAGTTCAAAGCGTTCATCAGAGGTATATCGATCTGTCCCGACAATATCACATAGAAAAATGAAGTGATGCTTTTTTTTAAGGTAAGTAAGGATATCGACGATATTATTCGCTTCCACCCGAATGTAGGTATGTTCGCAAGACTGATAGACTTCAATTAAATCTTCTGAATAATCAGAAGACAATCCATCTACAACTGCTTGTTCAGTTTTGTTTAATTCTAAACTCATATTCTTAGGTATCTAATAAAACAGAGTGCTCAGTTTTAATTTTGTCCTGAATCTTCATCAATGCATGAAGAAGGGCATCGGGTCGGGGAGGGCATCCTGATACATATACATCAACAGGCAGGTAATTATCTACACCCTGAACTACACCATAGCAGCGGTGCATTCCTCCGGTTGAGGCACAAGCACCCATTGCGATACACCATTTTGGATCGGGCATCTGATCCCAAATTCTGCGAATAGCATGAGACATTTTATAAGTTGACCATCCGGCCACAATCATAACATCACTCTGACGAGGAGAAAAGCGCATTACTTCTGATCCAAATCGAGAAGCATCATATCGAGGCCCCGCGAAAGCCATCATCTCAATTGCGCAGCATGCAAGCCCCATCGGCATTGGCCATGCAGCATTAGCACGAGCCCAATTTGTGAGCGAGTCTATTTTAGTAGTAAAAAATCCTTCACCAAGTGCTGATTCAATTCCCATGGTATCAATTAAGCTTTAAAATGATTTAAGTCCCAGTCTAAGGTGCCCTTTTTGAGTGTATAAAGAAGGCCAATAAATAGTATTACAATAAATATCATCATGGATACAAACGTTCCAAAACCAAGGTCTAAATACCGAACTGCCCATGGATAAATGAATACAACTTCAATATCGAAGACAATAAATTCCATAGCTACCAAATAAAAACTGATCGAATAGCGATCTCTGGCTTCCCCAACAGGATCCATTCCACTTTCGTAGGGATTTAATTTGGTTTTATTGGGGCGAAAGGGCCCAAGGATTTTAGAAAGAGTTAATAGAACTGCTGCTAAAGCTATAGCTACTACAGCAAGTATTAAAATCGGAAAATAGTTTTCGAGCATGTATCTGAAATGTTCTCAGTTAATAGTCTGAAAAGTTAGCCTCAATGTTACGCAATGTCAACGAAATTGATTGAGAATATAGGCTTTATTTGAATTTTTATGGAAGAAAATGATTTAAAATTAGATAAACTTTTTTATTACGAATAAAGTTGGTTTAATAAATCAGTCGGTTTAAGACTTAAATAAAATTCGTTACCTTCTAAATTGAACCTGCAAAAGCATATAAAAGGTGTAGATTTGAGTAAAGTACTGATGGAAATTTTAGGACTATCAACGAGTCCAAGCAGCGGCGGCGCGTATGCATTAATATTAACAGAGGCGGAGGGTAACCAAAGGTTACCTATCATAATTGGTTCGTTTGAAGCTCAAGCAATTGCTCTAGAACTCGAAAATATAAAACCGCCTCGCCCAATGACCCATGATTTACTGAAAAATTTTGTTCTTAGTTTCGATACTCAAATCAAACAAATCTATGTAAATGATTTATCAGAGGGCACTTTCTTTGCTCAGATTATCTATGAACGTGATAACCAGCTTATAGAATTAGACGCCCGACCTAGTGATGCTATTGCTTTGGCCGTGCGCTTTAATGCACCTATATATGTTGATAGTAAGATTCTTAAAGAAGCGGGCATTAGTACTGAACCGGAAGCTCAAACAATAGAAGAAGCACTCAATACTAATGAAGGAATTCCTGGCCAAAAAGAGTTAACGCAGGTAGAAAAGCTGGAAGAAGAACTTAAAACGGCTATTGAAACTGAAAACTATGAAAAGGCGGCAAAAATCCGAGATCGCATTTCAAAAATGAAAGGATAAATTTTGGACATATCTGGTTGTTCGTTTAACGAACTTTCTTATTCAACACTCTTTAATACATACATATCTAATTTCGACAAGCTGAAGGCTTTCTACCCATATAATCCACTTTCCTCTAAAGACATGGAAAATCGGGCGAGGACTTTACATTCTTCAGTATATAAAACGGAATACATTTCTGCTTTGGAAGAATATCATAAGGCGTTGGGTATCAAAAATTCTCAGCAGGATCAACTTAATAAACTTTCTAAGGAAGATGCTTTAGTTGTAGTTACCGGGCAGCAGCTTGGAGTTTATGGAGGGCCACTTTTTACGGTTTTCAAAACCATGACTGCTATTTTATTAGCTCGAAAGTATGAGGAAAAATTAGGCCGACCGGTTGTGCCTGTTTTTTGGCTTGCAGATGAAGATCATGACTTTGAGGAAATTGCTTGGACCGGAATAATTGGCCGAAAGGATTTCAATAAAATTTCTCTCAACCAGGAGGGGAAAGGTTTGCCTGTGTCGGAAGAAATAGTCACAGATCAAATTGAGGAGTTTAAGGCAAAAGTTAAGAATGAGCTGTTTGACACTGACTTTTCAGACTCTCTTTTAGCGCAGCTCAATGCTCATTATAAATCCGGTAATACACACGCTCAGGCATTTGCTGGGCTCATTAACTCTTGGTTTGCTGAAGAAGGACTTTTAATTGCCGGGAGTAACTTTGAACCGATTAAAAAGCTAATTGGTCCAGAGTTCAGTAAATCTATAAGTCAGGCTGATTCAATACATGGATCTTTAGAACGGAAAAGTGCAGAGCTTGAGAAGGAGTACCATCGGCAGGTTATGAATGGAGATTCTAACCTTTTTTATCTTTCAGAAGAAGAAGGAAGAATCAAAATTCACCATGATAAAGGAACCTGGTCGGCAGGAGATTTAGATTGGACTAAGGATGGACTACTTCAAAAAATTGAAAGTAATCCCGAGAGATTTTCTCCAAATGTATTTCTTCGCCCTATTATACAAGATAAATTACTGCCAACGCTTGGGTACGTAGCCGGCCCCGGAGAACTGGCCTACTATGGTCAGATGAAAGAATTATATGAGGAGTTTGATTTAGAGATGCCTCCAATAATTCCTCGATTTACTGGAACCATCATAGAGTCTGGTATAAATAGGATTTTGGAAAAACTTCCTTTTGAGTTTCCTGATTACGGAAAAAGAATAGAAGATCTTGAATCCGAATTTGTTGAACAATCTGAAAGTGCTGATATCGAGGAAGTCTTTTCAACCTGGAAGGGTAAGCTCGATTCTGCTGCTGAAGGTCCGCTGAAAGTTATCAATGAAATTGATTCTACGTTGGATGGAACAGTTGGTAAAACGGTAGCAGGATTCTCAAACGAATTAGATAAGCTGAAAGGAAGAGTTTATAGATCTATTAAGAAGCAGGAGGAAATTCAAATTAACAGGATTGAAAAGATTAAAGTGAATTTGTTTCCAGATGGTGGCTTACAAGAGCGATCTGTTTCTCCCATCTACTTTATGAATAAATATGGTTTAGATATTTGGAATCAATTGATTTCAGAAATAGAAAAGGAAGGCCTAGATCTTACTAAGCATCACTTAATTGAACTATGAGCTCCAACAAGGTTGAGAAACAGACGCTAAGAGAAAAAGTATTAAAAGAGCGAAGTCTTATCTCAGAGGCGACATGGCGGGGAAGTTCTCAGAAGATAACCGAAGCTCTACAGTCAACTGAATTTTATAAGGAAGCAAAAGTAGTTCATATTTATCTTTCTATGAATAGTCGGCGTGAAGTTGCTACTGATTTCTTGTTAGAAGAATTATTTAATAGCAGAAAAAGAGTAGTAGTCCCAATTACTGATTTTAAAACAGGAACCCTTACTCACACAGAAATTGATTCTTCATCCGAATTAAAAGCTAATAAGTGGGGAGTATTAGAACCTGTAGAGTCGGAAAAATTTGATATATCTGAACTAGACCTAATTATAATCCCGATGGCAGCTGCTGATCGAGATGGCAACCGTTTAGGATATGGGAAAGGTTTCTATGATCGCTTTCTGGAGAAAACAGAAGCAAAGAAAGTTGGCTTAGTCTTCAGTACTTTTTTATATGATGAAATTCCCACCGAAGAATTTGACAAAAAACTGAATGTGATTATTACAGAAGAAGAAGTGATTTTCACGTAACAATGGACTAATATCTTCGTAGGGTTTCACGGAGGAAAAAAATAATTATGGCTGACCAAACAAAAACAAAATCTGGATCACAAACTGGAACTGCTTCACTTGAGTTTAACGAGTTCGAACTGAACTCCACAATGCAAGAATTCCTCAAAGAGGAAGAAAAAGACACAGGAAAAAGTATTTGGAACATCGCAACTGTTTCCGGAATGGTAATGCTATTTATGGCCATTACTTTTTTGGTGCAATGGGTAGGGCTTCCAATTGGTGAAGGTCTTTCAAGCTTCGTGTCTGATGCTATTGTAGGTCTTCCAATTATTGGAGGGGCTTTGATAACCCTGGTTGGTTTTGGCTATTTTGTGGGTGATAGAAAACGGGAAAGAAGAGAGAAAAAAGCCCGTCGTAAAGCGAATTCAGGTTCTTCTAAAAGTTACGCAGATATACCCGGCTCCGAGAATAAAAATTTTTCCAGCTCAAAATTAAACAATGCTCTTGATTCAAAAGCGAATTCGAGCAGTAGAAGTAGCACATCAAGTAGTATTGATAGTTTTGGATATCGTCATTCAAAAAAATTAATGAAATCCAGATCTGATAAGAAATGGGCAGGAGTATGTGGAGGGTTGGCAAAGTATTTTGGAATAAGTGCAACCGTTGTTCGCTTTATTTTTGTGGCTGCTTTTTTTATGGGATGGGGGGCGAGTCTCCTTGTTTATTTTGGCCTGTCTCTTGCTATGCCCAAAGAGCCTGTAGATATGATGGATGACTTTGACTATTAGTACCTTGGTAGGTGAATAGAAATATTCTAGTCTCACTTATCTATTCTATTACAAAAGGCTTACATTTAGATATTCTTAAAAAGACTTTCTTAGTTAAAGAAAGTCTTTTTTTTTTAATTAGATCTAATATAGCATTTGTTTAAATAGTTGTACTATTTCGGCTTTTCATTTATTAGTTTAAGCAGAACCAAAATTACTTAGATCAGCTTACTTTTGGACCCAAAAAACAGCTTACTCTTAATTGTTGATGATACGCCGGCTAACCTTCGGTTATTGTCTCATGTTCTATCTAAAGAGGGCTATCAATATCTTGAGGCTAAAGACGGTAAAGAAGCTCTAGCACTGGCAGAAAAGCATATTCCGGATCTTATTCTTCTCGATATTATGATGCCTGGAATGAGTGGTTTTGATGTGATCAAAAAGATCAAAAAAAATGAACTGCTTCAAGATATTCCTATCATATTTTTGAGTTCACTAACTGAAACCGATGATAAAGTTGAAGGGTTTAGATATGGTGGGGTAGATTACATTACAAAACCGTTTCAGAAGGAAGAAACGTTGGCAAGGATAAAGGCACACTTGCAGATAAGGTTTTTACAAAAGCAGTTAAATGAACGTATCAATATCCTCCGGGAAAGAGAGGTAGAGCTAAGTAGGTTAAACCAAAAAAAGGACGACCTTGTAAGAACTGTTAGTCACGATATTAAGAATCCCCTGACCGGTATTATTGGCTTGGTTAAGCTAATGAGAGACAGTGATAAGATTTCTGTCGAAGAGCAAAAGCAAATGCTTTCCGTAATTGAAGATAGTGGGAATAATTTACTTAATTTAGTTCGGGATGTACTAGATCGAGAATCTAAAAATACAGCCTCTGAAGAACTCGAGTATACGAAAGTTAAAGTTTCTGAAATACTCGACCGGGTTGTATCCATGAATAAAGCCAAAGCATTAGTCAAGCATATTGGTCTTGATTATTCGATTATCCCAAGTGGTTTAAATATTTTCATTGATCAAAGTAAGATTGAAATTGCTATTAATAATCTGGTGGCCAACGCTTTGAAATTTACTCCGTCGGGCGGTAAGATTTATGTAGAAGCAAGTAAAGGAAAAGACTTCATTAAATTTGAAGTTCGGGATACAGGGATAGGTATTCCCGAAAAAATGCAAGATGATATGTTTAAAGATTCTAAAAAATCTTCAAGATTGGGCACCAGTGGTGAAGTTGGAACCGGCCTGGGCTTAGATATTGTTCAATTGTATGTTGAGCTTCATAAGGGTAAAATTTGGGTTGACTCCACTTTAAATAAAGGGACGTCTTTCTTTATAGAAATTCCCCAAAAATAATAAACGAAAACACGAGCTAAATATGAATTATAAGGTTTTAGTAATTGATGATGATGAGCCCATTCATTTCATGGTCAAAAACCTCTTAAAAAAAGAATTTACTACCCTGAGTGCACATAATGTTCAGGAAGCAATAGATATATTATCAGAAACACATGTGAATCTAATTTTATCTGATATCCATATGCCGGGTATTTCAGGGTTAGAGTTTTTGGAATCCATCCGTCTTGATGAACAGAAAAAGAAAATTCCTGTCTTGATAATGACCAACTTGCCAACGGTTGAGAAGGAACAAAAAGCATATGATCTTGGAGCTGCTGACTTCATTAAGAAGGAGTTGCTCAATAATGACAAGGAAAAGGTCCTTGAAATCATTAGAATGAAGATTGTTACTGATGTTAGGGTTGAAGGGCTTGATGAAGATCAATCAAAGAAGAAAGATCGCTTAGTTATGAAGCTGATGGAAACGGCGATTACCGGCTCTTTTCCTAAGACGGTGGAAACTTTATGTGAAGGACTAAATGAGATTGTTTCGACTAAACTCACAGGGTTTTGGATGGTTGACGGGGATCAAACAAATGCCCTTCATCTCAAAGCAGTAAATGCTAAAGAACCTGAAAGTGCCAATGACCTATCAAAGGAAAAAACCTTTGAGCATTTAAAAGAAAGTAAAGAGCCTTATCTCAGTAATCATGTATTTAAAGAAGATGTAGGCTTCTTTGTAGATTATTCAAGGGAAGAGGGGCTTGCCGCTGAAATTGGTGTTCCTCTATTTGCAGTAAGCGAACGTGATCTGCTTATGAATAATATGAACATTCCGACTGATGCTGATATGTTTGGAGTTTTAATACTAAAGAGGTCGGTTCTGTTCTCTTCAACTGAATTTGAACTTGTATCAAGGCTTATCAAACAGTCTGGATCTATTCTTTATAGACTCTACAAAAAGGCTAACCCCTGATTCCAATCATCAATGAACATTCTGCTAATAATTGAAGGAACATATCCTTGGTATAGAGGAGGGGTCAGCGAATGGGTTTACCAGTACCTGAAACACCTCCCTAACTTCCAGTTTACTATCTTGCAGATTGCAACCGATGAATTTCTTGGCCTTGATCCTGAACATGCGTTATATCCTCTAACCAGCAATGTGAATAAGTTTGTTCGTATTCCACCGCCTGAAATGGAAGGTGACTATAACCAGTATTTACAGACATGGTATAAATCTATCTCAGAAAAAAATCTGACTTTTGAAGAAGAATTTAACGCAGTTCATGTTACAAATACCGGTTTTGCAGGGTGGCTGGGATCAAAATTATCACAGTCACTAGATGTACCCATGCTATTGACTGAGCACGCTATTTATTGGAAAGAAGTTGAGATGGGGGCTGTTGCTTTGGAATGCGGTTATAAAATTCCAGCTACAAATGAAGCAAAAAGCAGAACTATATCAGCCTTTAAAGACTTTACCTCATTCACTTATTCTAATGCTAGCCATATAGTTACGGTATCTGAATCGAATATTCCATATCAGGAAGATTTAGGTGCCAAAGATATCCGATACATTCCAAATGGTATCCCTTCATCATGGCTTATTGCTGAGAAGCAAAGAAAGGCAAAACCTGTAATTGGCTGGGTTGGGCGTTGTGCTGAAATGAAGAACCCATTAGCTTTTTTTGAATTTGCAGATCACTTCAGAAAACTAGAGTTCGATCCTCAATTTACAATGTTGCTCAGCGACGCTAACGAAAAAATGCTCGCAGCAGAAGTGAAAGAACGTGCTGCACAATATCCTGAAGTTGAATGTATCTGGAATCAGTCAGCAAAAGAGTATTTTATTGATTTCGATTTTCTAGTTATTACAAGTCACAATGAATCTCAGCCTCTCGTTATGCTGGAAGCATTGGCAAACCGTGCTTTACCAGTTGGATTCCGGGTAGGAGATTTAACGGAAAAGTATGGATCGGTTAAAGAGAAAGAGGCTTCACTTGGAGAAATTGCCAAAGAAATCGCAGTGCTATGGAACGACAAACCGGCATTTGAGAAGTATGTAGCTGAGCGTTATAACAGAGTTAAGCAAGAGCATACCTGGGAGCATATTTTTAATACCTACGAACAGTTGATCGTAGAAGTATCGGATATGGAGGCGATTTCAACCATTGAGTAAAGAAAAGCCGTTTGTCTTATTCGAAACAGAAGGGTCGTATCCATATAGTGGTGGCGGGGTTTCGACGTGGTCTCATATATTATGTACAGAGCTAAGAGGAAAAGTCGATTTTGAGTTATTGGCTATAACAGGTAATCCGTATGTGGAGAGTCGCTATCGCCTCCCGGATAACATCATAAAAATAACCCATATACCGCTCTGGGGAGTTGACGAACCATCAGATTATTACGATGATCGGCATCCATTCTCCCACCAGATTGAGAAAAAAGCGAGAGCCACGAAAAGAGCAACTCAGGTTTATTTTAGGCCAATTTTTGAAGACTTCATCAAATATCTTTTTGATCCCTATGGTGATGTTGCCCGAATAAGCGACATTTTGTACGGGCTCTGGAAGTATTTTCAGATATATGATTACAAGCAGACGTTACGCCAACCATTACTCTGGAGTGAATTTAAACAGTCTTTGACCAACTATTTTGAAGAGTCAAAGATGGCTTTTAGCGAACAGCCACGGGTTTTTGATATTACTTTTGGCATGCGCTGGTTATATCACTTTTTAATGCCCTTAGCCACACCCATTGATGAAGAAATTGATGTCACACACGCCACGCTTGCAGGTTTTCCAGCCCTAGCCTCTATCGCGGCGAAATATGAGTATGGTATTCCAAGCATGGTTACAGATCACGGTGTGTATATGCGTGAGCGGCTTATCAATGTAGGGCAAGCAGACATGCCATTCTTTTCTAAACGCTTATTAGTGAACTTGTCGGCAATGGTAAGTCGTTCTGTTTACTATACAGCTGACCAAATATCTCCCGTAACCACAGCAAATAAAGAATGGGAGAAACGATTTGAAGCGGCGGATGAAAATATTGTCCCCATCTATAATGGCGTAAATACGGACTTATTTAAGCCTACTCCAAAACCTAGTCATACCCGAGATACTCCCACTGTAATTGCAGTTGCACAGGTTTTCCCGCTTAAGGACATTGAAACTATGATTCGGTCTGCAGATTTAGTTCGAAAAGAAATTCCTGAGGTACAGTTCAAAGTATATGGGAGTTTAGAAGTCGATCAGGAGTATGTCCAGAAATGCAGGGATCTGATCAAAGAACTTGATTTGGGTGAGACGTTTCATTTTGGCGGTTTTCATGATCAGCCAAGTATGATTTTTAATGAAGGAGATATATCTATTCTGACATCTATTTCTGAAGGGTTTCCTTATACCGTGATTGAATCGATGAGTTGCGCCCGACCGGTGGTTGCAACAGACGTGGGAGGGATTAAAGATGCCCTTGAAGGATGTGGAATACTCTGTAAGCCAAGAGACCCTCAGGATATAGCAAACGGTGTTGTTAAGTTATTGAATGATGATGATCTGCGACTTGAGTACGGTAGAAAATCTCGCGAAAGGGTCTTGCTGACATTCACTACAGAGAAATCAGTGGATGCATATTATGACTCTTATATGAGATTGTCGGCCAAGAAAAGAGATCCTTGGAAGAAGCGGATACAAGTGAAATCGGTACTGAACTTTTTGGAATACCTTGAAGAGGAGGAGTTCAGATATGCTTGACAGTCAGGTTCAAACAGAAGAAGTAACAGAATCAGAAGCTATTGGATTGATTACCGAGAAGGTTTATGATTTGATTGGTAATCCGATTAGTAAATGGGCGGTTGCTGCAACTATTGAATCACTTGGTGTCAGAGATGTTGATGCCCAAACAGATTACGGTTACGATTCTGTCTTTGATCTCGCTGACGAAGTTTATAAGCGCATTAAAAAGAAAGTCTATGATAATGTAGAGAAGGATGAAGACGAGCATGATGAATTCCATTTTGGCGGTTTTAGAAGAACATTAAAACTCTTTGCTAAATTCTACTCAGCGGGAATGGTTTTTTCCTTGCCAATGATTAGCCAGGTTGTAGCTATTATAATTTTCGAATATGCCCTTTGGGCTTGGTTTGATTTCAACGAAGCTCAGGCTACCCTAGTAGCTTTGGGGACCATAGTCTCCTTTATCCTTACCGGTGGCTTTATCCAGACGCTAGGCCGTTTAGTTTCTAAATATAAAGGGGAGGAGAATTATTATTTAGCTGCAAAGGCATCCTGGTCGATCCTGAAAATAGCTATTCCTTTTATATTACTGTCAGCTGTAGCAATTTTTTGCTTAAACCTGATATTACCTTTCTACCCACACCAACTCATCATTTTAGCAATGGTGTATATGGTACTTATTTCATTGCTTTTATTATCTGCTGCCGTATTGTTTGCTTCAGAACAACGAACAATGATTTTGGTAGGTATTTTTCTGGGTACAGTCGTGGTTATTTTTGGGATGGACTTTGCTGGATTCGGGATCTATTTCTCTCAGTGGCTTGGTATTTCTACGGCAACTGCCATTATGGGCGGTTATGCATATTTATATTATCGCTTAAAAATCAGAACACTGCGTCAGGAATTATTCAAACAGTCTTTGCCTGAAGCTGAAGTGGGATACTATAATACCTACCGGTATTTTATATATGGTTTTTGCTACTTCACTTTTCTATTTATGGATAGGATTTTGGCTTGGTCGGCCGGGCCGCCACCACCCGAGTATATCATTTGGTTTAACACGCCTTATGAACTTGGAATGGATTGGGCGTTAATCAGCTTGGTAATTACCATAGCAATGCTTGAATATAGCATCTATTCTTTTTCGTTGAACTTAATACCCGCTCAGAAGAAAGCCGTAGTTTCGAAGATAAAGCTCTTTAATAGGTTTTTCAGGCGCTTCTACATAAAGCAAATTTTGCTTCTTTTGTTCATAGGTGGAATATCTATTTTATTGACCTATTATGGCGTTTTGAGTTTAAGAGTTTTCGAAAATGATGTCCCTGAAATTGCTGATTTTTTCGCAAACCCAATGACCTTCAAGGTCTTTTGGTTAGCCAGTATTGGCTACCTGTTTTTAATTTATGGTCTTTTAAACAGTTTGTTCTTTTTCACACTCAATAGGCCGGAAATGGTTATGTATTGCATGATCGGCGCATTGTTTGTGAACTTTGTTACCGGTTATTTATGCAGCAGAATCTTTGGATTGGAATATGCTGTTATTGGCCTAATTGTCGGATCTCTTGTATTTGCAATATCTACGGGTATTCTCGCAAGACGATTTTTCAAACATCTCGATTATTTTTATTACTCAGCATTTTGAGGTACAACTATGATTAAAGACGTCAAAAGTTATATACATGCGGTTGGTTCTCGGCTCAGCAAAGCTTTTTCTATGGAAGAGTTTGACTCCGAGGAACAACTCGAATTCTGGGAGCTTTCAGCTGAGCATTTTTCGAGGAAAGAAACGCCGGCTTTCAGCGATATTGTTGCTTGGATGGATTTACTCTACCGAGCCCCGGTTCACTTCATTTATAAAGCGGAAGAAAATAAACTAATCCTCCATCGCCGACACGTAATCACAAAAAATATCCTTAAAGGAAATAATGAAGAACGCCCTGCACACAAACAAACTCCACAGCAGAAAGAATACATAAAAGACTTTGAATATCAGCTCCAGAATCTGGAAAAGAAAATGGACATGGATGATGTCTTTCTAGAGCAGGGTATAACTTCTCATTCTATAGGGCAGTGTGAGCATATTCCACTATTTACAAAAGGCGGAGAGTTATGGGGAATTTACTGTGCCGGGCCTTACACGAAGAGTCCGGATCAAATCACCCCAAAACTATCCATTGTGGGACGAATTCTCGCAAGTTGGCTAATAAGCCTTGATGAAGAAGAAATAAATCCTATAAAAGAATATGAACAAAAAATTCAGACGGTTGTTGATGACCTTGGCACCGGCAAGTTAAATACCGAAGGTATAGCTCAAATAATTCTCAGATATGTTGTACATGGCGGAAAGACTGAAGCAGGTTGTGTAGTAGAATTCACAGAAACCGGACAAAAGCTACTCGCATCAATAGGAATGTCTGAAGATGTAGCGGCTCAATTTTCTTCTAATGCTGCAGATGCCCTTTTTGAAGTTAAAGGTGATAACGTTCAGCCCACAAAGAATGGAAAAGCCTTTCTCGTTACATGGGGGAAAGAAATAGAAACCATCTACTTTGATGGGGAACATCACTCGGGTTATATGCTGGTTGAGAAACCCAAGGACAAAGCCTCCTTTGATTTATCAGGCCAGATTTCAAAGATTGGAATATCACTGGCTAACATTTTTGATTATCGTTTTAAAAACGAACAGTTTTCAGATCAGTTGATAGAGGCTTATTTCAGTATGCTGAGGAGTATTGAAGAAAGCCGTGAAAAGACAAAATATCACACTCCTCGAATGATGGCTTTTGTGCAACGTTTTGGAATGTTTTTTGGGCTTGAAGACGACGAAATGAAAACCATAATGCAAACTGCCAAGCTGCATGATATTGGCTATGTGGGTGCCATAAGTATTGAAGCACACAAGACTATAGGAGGTGAGTTATCCCATCCTTTAATTGGCGCTAATTTAGTGGAACATCTTGCCATAGAACGGGAAGTGGTTGAAGGCATTAAAACCCATCATGAATGGGTTAATGGGAATGGAACTCCTGGTGGACTTAAGAGTGAAGAAATTCCATGGACCGGTAAGATTATCGGATTGTTTGAATATGTCGTTGATTTTGTAGAGACACATGGTGATGATGATTCAAAATCTGATGATGAGTGGATGGAACTCTTATCGAAAGGGCTGATGGAGAGAGCTGACATTGAGTTTGATATGGTGCTGATTCCAACCGCAATCCAATTGTTGCAGGCACTTGGATGGGAAGGATGTGTGAGCCTGGGTGTTGAATAATGCGAATAAAGATTTTATCAGGATTACTTATGGCTCTTCTGCTCACTCAGTGTAAAAGCTCAGATTCCAGCACTTTTTCAGTTCCAGATCATACGCCCTTCGGCGTTTGTTATGCTAAAGTTAGCCCGGAACAGGTCGAGAATTACAGCATGGTGATTATAGAGCCAGATTTCTATTCCGCAGAGGAAATGAGTGCCTTACGAAATACAGGAACCAAAATTATTGCCTATGTGACCTTAGGTGAAGTAGATGAGAACCGCTGGTACTTTAATCAACTTAAAGAAATTGGATTTGTTGGGAAGAATGATAACTGGAATAGCTACTTCATTGATTTAGAAAAAAAAGAATCCCGGCAATTGATACTAGATGAAGTTATACCTGAAATCATCGCTAAAGGAGTGGATGGGCTTTTCCTTGACACGATTGATGCCGTATCACCGGTTACAGACCGGGGGCATCTTCAGCCCTATATGGTGGAGATGATTGAAGGCATAAGAAAGAAGTATCCGAATAAAGTCATTATCCAAAACGCAGGTATTTTCTTGTTAGACAGAACTAAAGACGATATTGATGCCTTTCTAACCGAGGCGTTAGCGTCTGACTATGACTTTGTTAAAAAGGAGTATTCTGTGCGTACTGCTGAAGATTTCAAAGATCGTCTGTCTTACCTCAATTACTATGCGGAGCAAAGCAGTAAACCATTCTTCATAGTTGGTTTTGCTGATTCTAATTTAAAAAGAGAACAACTAATTACCCGTTTAGATACTCTTGGAAGGCCATACTTTATAAGTAATATCGGGTTGTCCCAATTACCGATTAAACCTGATTCCGTAGCAAACAACCTGAAAAAGAAGGTAGAATGAGTTACGATTTTCAGGCAATTTTTTCGGTTATAAGAATAACAATTGGGTTTCTTTTCGTGTTTGGGCTCATAACGCCACTTTTTTTCAGCTATGCCGGTAAAAAGAAGGGGATAGATCGGGTTATTTTTTCTTGGGTAGGTCTTGGTGGACTCATAATTACCGGGATTTTTATACTTGTCACTCTGCATATTTACGACTTCATTAGCATTCTTTTTTGCTTGTTGATGCTGCCTTTACTAATGAAGTTTTTCCAGCGATCGTGGGAGGGAAATTCGGTTATCGATATTTTTAATATGGGTGAAAACAGGATAGTTGCAACCCATGTGAAGTTTATTGAGAAAATCAGGAAACATACCCTTCAAGACCTAAAGGACAAGGTTTTTAGAAAACCTTCCTTCAGTTATGAAAGTCCCTATACATTCGCTGCTATTTTAATAGGGATTGGGGCTTCTTTTCTACGGGTTATACCGTCAATAAGTAATTCATCGCCATTTACAAGATCTTGGTACTTCGAACTGAATGCGGTTAAAGCTCTAAGCCTTCAGGAGTATTTTAGTGGATACCCTACACCCAAAGGAATGCATTCGATGATTCATTTCTTTAGTACGATCACTCAGGTTAGCCCGGAAATGATTCTCCATACTATGGGTGGACTGATAAGTTTTTTCCTAACCATTATTATTTTCTGGTTGGTTAAAGATCTCACAAGGGGAAAACATCAATCTGCGGCACTTTTCTCTGCACTTTTGTACGGGATTTTTCCCACTCTTTTTCTACCTATTTCTCTGGAACTGGAATCCGAGTTAACGAGTTTATCGTTCGCTTTGTGCTTTGCATTACCGACCATGCTCTTCTTTCTTCAGAATATTCGCTCGAGCGGGAAAACGCCTTGGTTTTATATTTATGCCGGTATTGTTGCTACCGCACTTTCTGATTTGTTTGTTCTCTTTATGGTACTAATACCATTTTTGATAGTTGGACTTCTTTCTATCCCAAGAAAAAATCTTTTTAATCAGTTTGCTAAAATTTCATTCAGGCTTATAGTGGTCATAGCCTTATCAATATCTCCCTATATTCAGTATTGTCTTGCTCACAGAATTAACATCACCAATTTCTTTCAAGATCAGCTTTTCAATACTCAGGTATTTAGCTTTGCCCCAAATCTGATTATTCCCATAGAAGACCTAAGCCTTATCTATATATTTATTGGAGGGTTTCTTTTAATCGGATATTTAATTCGAATCTTTGTTAGAAAAAAGAAAAGAATCGGAGATGAAATCATATTCCTGATTCTTTTTCTCATAGTGTCGTATTTATACACCCCTTATTTTAATTACCAATATATTTATGTTGATCCGGATCAATTGAACTCCTTTTATGGAGTGTTAACCTGCATTTTTGCAGGACTTCTCTTGCATTCCATTCTCATTTTCTTTGAATGGTTGATTGCTTCAGCTAAAAAGATAACTCCATATGTAGCTCCGGTAATGGTGGCAGGGCTGGTAATCTGTTTTCTTTTTTTGCAAGGAGGAATTCAAGTCAGTAGAATACTTCCTACCACTCAGCCAAATGGTTTTTTTGATGCCTACTATAACATTATCAACGAAAGAGTTCCTTATACATATGCCACTGTTGGGCCGGAATTAGATCGTGAATTAGCAAGAAACAGACACTTTTTCATGAATTACCAGTACTTTCTCAATAACTATGGTGCCATAGATTCCTTATATCAGCAATACTTAACGGTTCCGGTTGATCAGCGTTCGGATACGGAAGAAATTCCGCCTGCAAGTATTTTCCTTTTTGTAGAGAAACCGCCATATGGTTCTATTCAACAAGGTATCTTATATGACGCTCAGGGAACCATGCGAGATCTTGAGCAGTGGTTAGTTTCTTTTAGAGAACTGGAAGACAGAGAATTGAAAGTCTATCATGAGACAGAAGAAACCATTGTCTATGAAATACTAAATCGTGAAGGCGAATCTAGCATCAGTGGTGTATTAAGAAACATATATCCTACAGAGGAGGGGCGTGCTGCAAGGTTATTCAAATAAGGTCGTGAAGAATTATTCCAGTATGTCTAAAATGTTCAAAAGCATTTCTATAGCTTTTTTACTTTTGGGAGTGGTGTTCATTTCAAGTTGTACTGAGAAGGATCCTTTTTTCAGATCTTTAGATGTTAATACACAATCCCCAATTGTTATGGTGCTTAAAAATCAGGCAAGTGATTTCAGCACCGAAGTATCTGCACAGGTTGTAAAAGCCCTCGATTACACTAAAATACCTTACTTAACCATCGACCTAGGTATTATTGCCAGAGAATTTTCAATTCCAAATAGTGTAAGAAGTCTTGTTATAACTACAGATCGGGTTCAGGAATTAAGGGCAGAAGATTTTGAAGAATTAGTAGAATTTGTTTCCAGGGGAAATTCGATTGTATTGACAGGCCCTGTCAGTACTCAGAATTTTGCTTTCCTGCAGGGCTTAAAACCTGATACAGAGTACAATGTGGATTCTCTGAGTGTTGGATTTAAGCTTTTGAGTGATGCATTTCCGGGAGTAAATGGTATGACCTATAATCCCACAGGTTTGCTTCCTCATTATGGGTTATTAAGAAAAGAATTCAAAAGCTCGGTTAAAATATTGGCAAGTACAGCTACCGATGTGAATCAACCCTTTGTAATATCAAATAAAATTGGACTAGGCGAGGTAATCACCATAAACAGTTTTGTGTTGGGTGGAAAAATATACAGAGGGATTATTTTCTCATCCATCCTTAAAGGATTACAAGGGGTACCATATCAGGTTGCCAATGTGAGCACTATTTTTTTGGATGATTTTCCTGCTCCTTTGTATAACCAAAAACTTCCTCCGATTGATGAAGAGTATGATGTGACCCACGCTGAGTTTGTCAGCAAAATCTGGTGGCCGGATATGCAGGCATTTGCTGATACCTTTAATATTGACTATTCAGCTATGACGGCATTTAACTATAACGCCAATGTCGTTCCTCCGTTTGATTTTCAGGAGTGGCGACAAGGATCCATCGTGTATAATCAAAATATTGTACAAGGGAATATTTTCCTCGCGAATGATGTGAAAAATACTCGGCATGAATTGGCTTTTCACGGATACAACCATTTTTCACTGTGGGAACAGGATTGGGATAATATAAATTTTATGATTTCATCCCTGCAAGCTGCTCGTAAAAGATGGCGTGTTGATAATCTTGGCAAACTACCTACCAATTATGTGCCACCGACTAACGAAATTGATTCAGTCGGCATTGTTGCAATTACTATTGGTATGCCAAGCATACGATATATGAGTTCCCTTTATTTTGGTGTTCAAGAGGAGGGGCAGGGAAGAGAGTTTGATCCAGATCCTTATGCACCAAGTCAATTATTTGACTATCCGAGAGTTACGAGTGGATTTACCATGAATGAGAATTCCCTGCTTGACCAACAGGGCATGCAATTAGTTACAGGGATATGGAACCATTTTATTCACCCTGATGATGTGTTTCAGGTTACACAAAGAGCCGAAGATGAATTTATAAGTCGAAACCCTCTTGGACTTGGCTGGAAGTCTTCCCAAGAATATGACTTTGGCTTATATCATCTTTTTCGAGATCGGATAGAATTCACTAAGGAGCATTTTCCCAAAAGCCGATTTATTACTGCTACTCAAGGAGCTAAGAGAGCGGAAGATTGGAGAAGAAGGTTGACTAAATACACACAATCCGGAGCTTCTTTGAAGGTAAACACAGCCTTTAGAGTAAACTATATTCCCAAGTTTCAAGATAATACCAAGTACTGGTATATGTATGTGACTGCCGATCAGGCTCTGGAAACTGAGTCAATCTTGAGCACGCAAGGTTTAAGCCATGAGAGGACAGAAATTTGGGATGGATATCTTTACCAGTTCAGCACTGAAAATGAAGTCTTCTTTGTGCCTAATTTTGAAAAATCATATTACTTTGATCAACAATTTGTAAGGAACTTAGTTCGAGATCAGGTGGGAAATTATCAGCAGTACTTGGTTGTGTCTGATGGGGCAAGTGATGCCGGGGAAGAATGGCGGGATACCCGACTTGAAGATGCTGTTAGAGCCTGGAGGATGAATCCAAAAAGTATTGCAAACCAAGAAAATCTGATTTCACTCAGCACAGAATTCAGCCAAGTATCCAGAGCTATAACCATTTTGGAAAATCGACTCCTCAACAACGAGAATTGGGCTGATAGCGATAAGGAAAGGTTATTGACATTCTATGGTTGGGAAGGCATGCAAACGCGTGCAGAACTCTTTCTGGAAGAACTCTGGGCGAAATATGCCTCAGCTCAAGTTATCGCTTTCAAAAACCAAGCAGTTGTTGCTTTAGGTTTATTCGGAGATGATTTTGAAAGAAGGTGGAGGCAACGAGAACTTCAGTTAAACCCTGATGACTATAACACTTTATTAACCTATACAAAATCTATTGAAAGCCAAGAAAGCTGGCCAGAAATGAAAGAGAATCTGAGACGATTGTTAAGCATGAATCCAGAGACCGATTCATTATATGCCTTTTCTTTGCAGAGATCGTTTTACTACGAAAGCCCGGACAGCACAATGGATTTTGTTGAAGAATTTCCTACTTCATCATACTCACAACTGACTCTTTTTGCCTCAAATTTAGCGCTTATGTATGCGTTTAATGCCAATAATTTCCAACAGGCTTTATTTTGGGCCAATAACACCCCCAATTTTGACGAGCGGCTGAAGCTGTACTGGCTTGGTCAGCTTAACTATGATCAGCTATATATTGCTCAAGCAAAAAAAATGATAACCAATAGCCCAGAAGACGATAGCCTTAGGTCATTTATAGGTGCTAATTTATTCTATGAAGGATTTGCAGAAGAATCTTATCAGGTTTTATACCCGTTATTCGAACGCCAAAGTACTCAGGGGTTAGCTGCCGATACGCTCATGAGGAATGAAATTGGTTATCTGTCTTACGACCAGAAGAAAGACTTTTACAAACGATACCCAGAATTTTTTGATGAAGATCAGGAAGGCGCTCTACAGGACGAATATAGAAGAAATCGTGGAGTCAGAGCTTCAGTGTTTGGTGAATACCGGAGTGACAATTTCGACAATACGTTTGGAAGAGGAGGGGTTTCGGTTGAGATCGGAAATCGAAGGAAAAATACCCATTCTTTTAAATCTGAATACCTGATTTTTTCTGATAACGGAGCACAAACCAGTACAGTTTTTAACTATCAGGGACTCGGTTATGAATTCACTCACCGTTCAGACAATCAGCAATTTCAATTTCAAGCAGGACCTACGGTATTATTTGGGGAAGGTGATTTCATCCCTGAAGCAATGGTTTCAGTGGGATATTCGAAAGACTCCTCATTTACTTCTGTAGAACTTACCGGAGGGGCAGAACTTACATCAACATCCCTTCAAAACGATTATTATCAGAGTCAGCTTCAGGTTTATCGTCAGGACTATTGGTTTGACGGGAATATTACGACTGCACTTTCTGCATCCGGTAAATATTTCACAAATAATGTATTCCGATATGGAGGTCAGGGCAGAATATCTCTGGATCTTATGGACTCTAAATGGAAGTTTCGGCCACTAGGTGAGGTTAGCTATGCAGATGCTACGAAAAGTTTTATCAGCGGTATTCCTTATTACACTCCGGATCAATATTTTGCACAGGGCGTTGGCTTGGATTTACAATATCGAAACCCAAATACCTTTGAATACAGGACTCAGCTGACCGGAGAAATAATGGGTAAACATGAACGTCGTGAAGGTTTCTTTTTCTCAGGGCGGTTAGAATTTCAGCATAAATTCAGAAATTTTTGGGAATTTAGCTTGGGAAGTGAAATTTCGACAAGTCAGGTCTATCGTTCGAACAGAATATTCTTTACACTCTCTTATTATTTCCCAAAAAGATTAATTAGCGGTGAATAGAAACATACAGAAAAAGCACTCGTAACCAAGATATGCGTTTTATAAGAAAACATCTTGAATGGATGGTATTTGGAATCGGAATTCTACTTCTTGGCTTAATGAGTCCTGAAAATACAGGTACCTCATTTTGCTTTTTTGAGTGGATTGGCATCGGGTTTTGCCCCGGAGAAGGTCTTGGACATTCTATTTCCTATACTTTCAGAGGAAACTTCACAGCTGCAATACAAGCTCATTTTGCAGGGCCTTTTGCAGTGGCTATTCTAGGTTCAAGGGTTATTTATATTTGGCGTAAACTTTATCAAGATTCAAAACTAACTATAAAGAAGGACACACATGGCTAATGTACTTGATCATCTACCGGAAATTGAAGGCGATGAATCTCTTTACGTGGGGAAATTATTTTCCGATCTAACAGACGAACAGGCATCAAAATTTACGTCAGTGTATCGGTCCCGACGAAAAGATCCTCAAACAGTACTAATAACTTGTATACTTGGTTTTTTCCTGATTGCAGGAGTGCACAGGTTATTATTAAACCAAATAGGAATGGGTATTTTGTACATATTTACAGGTGGACTATGCCTGATTGGAACCATTGTCGATTTGGTTAATTATAAAGACATGGCTTTTCAATACAACAGAAATGTGGCTCAGGAAATACGTTCCTACGTATAAAGAGAAATCTATTTACCAATTCCGAAAAATCGATTGATATTAAATCCGAAGCGGAAATCCATATCTAAGATATTGGTATCTGTTCGGGTTAGCAGATGTTGTTCAGTAAACCACTGTCCTGTCATCATGAAGAGCTGGAAAACATGTCCGCCGGTATCAATTTCATAGGAAATTGCCATATGATTGATGGTACCCGGATTCCGATCACCCACAACAGGCAGATACTCAAAAGCGAAAGCTTTACGGTTGTTAAGTTTGTATCGTCCACTAATTCCTACTCCGAATGTAGTATGATTTGGGGTGGGGACACCATCCTCTAAAACCAAGGTGTTGAAATGAGCAACCATAGGACTTACCTGAAGGCTGAAATTTTCATTAAACTTTCTCGCTATCATTAAAGAGCCTAGGTAATTAAGCCGCTCGGTAAATGTGTAGTCAAATCTTCTTTCTTTCTGTGTTGTTATTCCAATATCACCTTTAAAAGCAATTTGGACCGGTACTTTATCTGACTTAAGTTGATGGAGTAGGACATACTTGGTTCTGAGATCAACGGTATTTTCGAGGCCGCTTCTGCCAATTCCGATATCCCACCTGTCCGTTAAACCATAATCTATACCAAGACGAACAGCAGCTCCGCCGTCGATACCAAAAAAGTTCTCAATTCCGGTTGAGAAGAGTCCGAAATTGTGCATCACCATAGAGTTTAGGTTCTTTGCCGGCAAAGCTTCAACAGTGCTGATTCCAGCAATACTACCGGATAGGAAAATATCTTCAACAGGTCCGTCTTCAACAGCACGCTTTCGCTCCATTTGCGCCTGTATTGATTGAACTCCAAATAAAAGTATTGCAAATAGGAAAGTGGTTTTCTTAAAACTCATATCAGTTATTAGTTGGTTTTAGGAGGGCTTCAATTTCAATTTTTTGTTCCTGATCTACCTTCACAAAAAGCAGGCTAGGTGGGACGATATCATAATCTTCGAGTTCTAGAACCCAGTTTGCGGTTACCAACAGCCCTTCCGGTTTCATCTGTAAGGTTCCATCAATAGTTACTTCGCGGCTTACTCCGTGAATCTTAAAATCACCCTTTACTTTTACAGGTTGCTCACTGGTATCATTGGGATTAAAGTCGGTTGATAGTGATCCAAAAAACTCAGCAAAAGGGAATTTACCGGTTTCAAGAGTTTCCTTCATATCGCGATCTCGCTTTTGTATTCCGGTGTCGAGAGTGGTTAAATCTAGATAGAAATCAATGGTTCCATCTTCAAGGTTTACTAAACCAGTAAGGAAATCAGAACTTCCGGTAAAGGAATGAAGGGGTACTTGGGAATGAAATATAGCCGTGCCGCTCTCACTCATATACTCCTGAGCGTTTGATACATTTGAGCAAATAAATAAAAATAAAAATGTCGTAATTAATTTCTTCATACTAGTTGTCCTCGGCTCCGCCTGTAATCCAGGCTCTTATTTGTTGAATTTCTGTAGGGGTTAAATTGCTCCCTGTTAATGGCATTCGGGAACCAATGTCTGGGTTGGCTTCGATTTTATTTACCAGTGGACTATCATCAGGATTACCGGGTACAACAATTTCAGTTCCATATTGGGAACCAATACTGTTAAGAGTTGAAGTGTAAGAGGATACATTAACCCCGTTTACTGATGAGTTTACATGACACCCACTACCGCCACAGCTGGAGGTAAAAATGGGCTGAATGTCAGCAGAGTAACTCACATCTTCCGGATCTATGTCATCTGTTGTTCTTAAATTTTCTACATTGTTAATGCAATTTGAGAAGAGCAGCAATATTGATAGTAAAGTAAGTAGTAGAAGGCTACGCATGTTTAGTCTTGGTTAAAAATATTTTTAGTTACTTATAATAAACGTTGAATGTTAAACTATTTCAAACTATTTATGCAATTATTATTACGAAAACAATTATAAGACGGATGTTATGAGTACAAATACAAGAAATGAATCACAAAAACTTCTAAACAATTTTATCAAAAGTGAAAGTCTTCTTAATCATTCTGAGATGGTTGCTCAGGCAATGGAAGCTTATGCAATTTCACTTGGCAAAACCGAAGATGAAATAGAAGAGTGGTGGCAAGCAGGATTATTACATGATCTCGATTGGGAAAAATATCCGGACGAACATCCTCATAAAGCGGTTAATGAGATATTGCCTGACGCTGGATATTCAACGGATGTTATAGAAGCTATTAAAGCTCATGCCCCTGAACGGACAGGGAAAAAGCCTGAAACTGAAATTGAACGTTACCTTTTTGCTTGTGATGAACTATCGGGATTTATGAATGCAGTATCTCTAATGCGACCTAATAAGTTTGAGGATATGAAAGTTAAATCGGTGACTAAAAAGTTAAAGGATACCAAGTTTGCGGCTAGTGTTCCTCGTGAAGATATTAGGGAAGGGGCTTCATTAATTGGTAAAGAGTTAAATGATCACATTCTATTTATGATAAATGTATATCGGTCATAAATTTTTAGACAAAAAGAAACCCGGACCGATCAGGATCCGGGCTTTTTTCTTTAGGGCATTTGGTGCTTATGCAGCATCCAAAAGCTCTTTTGCTCTTCGATGATTGGTTACGATAGGCGGTTCTCAAAGTTTCAGTTTATTCGAAAATCATTCAGAATATTAAGTTAGGCTTCAAACTTCTCTTTTAATTATCAATTTGTATCTTTAGAGTATGAATCTGCAGAAAGAAATTTCCCTTACCAAGCCTGAACTCGTATCGACTCTGCTCATTTTTGTATTGATTTTAGTCGCTGTTATGAGTTCTCGTTTAACCCGGCTGACTTCCAGCTCTTCCATTGAGTTTGAAGAAGAGATAGAGATTATATTATCTGAAAACTCTTCTCTTTCTGATCTTCAATCTCAACTTGATAAGAAGTCCATTGAGTATGATAAAGAAGAGGTAGATTGGGCAGCACGTCTCTTGGGGTGGCGAAATTTACAGCGTGGACGATATGTGTTTGAGGGTAATTACTCTTACAACGGTTTCCTTTCAAAAATGGCCAGAGGAATACAAGACCCTGTTTCTACAGTCATATTACCGGGTATTACACAGCAAAGGTTAGCTGAATCGGTTTCTAAAAATTTGAATTTTAGTTCAGAGGATCTCGAAGAAGTATTAAAAGATTCTTTATTTCTTGTAGAAAAAGAATTGAGTGAAGAAGAGCTGTTTGGGCGGATGTTACCGGAAACCTATTTAGTTTACTGGACGAGCTCTCCAAAAGAATTTGTCAGTAAAGTACTGAGAGCTTTCAATGAATCTATTACTGATGAATTCAGAGCAAAAGCCAAAGAACGTGGTATAACAATTAATGAAGTTGTTACCATGGCTTCTATTGTTGAGTGGGAAGCGTACAATCAGGATGAAAAATCAACTATCAGTGGGCTTTACTGGAATCGCTTAGATCGTAGAATGAGACTACAAGCAGACCCAACCGTAAACTTTGCACTTGGGGAAAGACGGCGACTTTTATTTGAAGATTATCAGGTTGATCATCCCTTTAATACATATATCAATAGTGGCTTGCCACCCGGCCCAATCACTAATCCAAGCCTTTCAACGATTGAAGCTACTTTATACCCTGAAGACCATGAGTTCCTTTACATGGTCGCTAATCCGGTGGGTGGTCATGTTTTCACCAAAACCTTCCAAGAGCACCAAGTAGAAAGCGAGAAATGGAGAATCTGGCTTCGAGAGCAATACAGAATTAAAAGAAAAAGGGAAGCTCAACAGCAAGCTCAAGAAAAAGAAACCCGATAAAGTAATCACTAGTGCTCGTTGCTATTCAGGGTTACTAATCCGCTTAATTTTCACTTCCTGATTAATGTGAGTATTCCTGAAACTTACATTGGTTATTAAACCTCTGTAGTTATTAAACTTCTTCAAACCTTCTTTTAGATAAGCTGGATTTTGAACTCTTTTTAAAGTCTGTAGTACCACGTTTGCGGCATCATATCCAATAAATGCAAAACGATTGGGATCCATATTAAAACGTATCCTGAATTCACTCTCAAAATCTTCGATATCTGTATTGCCCGGGTCTCTTTCAAAAGTCTTGGTATAATAGATTTCTGTATCCGGCAAGTTTCTGTTTTGCAGATCAACCATTTCCCATTCTTCAGAGCCCAAAACTGTCATATCGATATCGATGGCCTCTAAATTTGTTAGGAGAGAGCTAATAAGAGTCTCAGCTATATTCCCAGTAAATGGGGCATAAACAGCATCAATTCCGTAATTAAAAACAGTATCGACTTCAGGATCAAACTTTGTCATATACTTGCTGATGTCGTATCCATCAGATTCCAAATCTTCAACGTAGTAACGAACAACTTCTCCACCCAATGTTCGGGCTTCATCAAGAAAGGCTAATGCTGAGGGTTCTCCTAAAGAGCCACGTTCTGCAATTACGGCGAGTGTGTCGTACCCAAGGGTTTGAATAGCATAGCGAGCCATTCTCTTGCCCTGAATGGCAAACGTTGGATTAAGCTGATAGGTATAGCTCAAATCTAAATTGAGGCTGTCCGAGTTGGCAAGAGGAGTAAGCATGGGGATTTCATAATTTTCCGCATATGCTGACATTTCCTTGGCTACTTCAGAGAACAGAGGTCCAATAATTACATCCACATCGTGATTCCAAACTAGCTCATTAGCAATGTTTGCAGCATTTGAAGCTTTAGCTTCTGTATTTTTATAGGTGATGAAAGATTTCACATCGTTGTTTTCACTGTTGAATTTCTCAACCGCTAGCTGAATACCAAAATATAAGTGTTGAGAAATCTCAAATTCTGATGTTTCAATATTAAACTCGGGTAGAGCAACACCAATATTGTAAGCTAATCCGGATGGTGCTTTGTTATACCTATTTGGATTGTATCTCTGCCAATAGGCGGCCGAATCGCTAAGTAATGTTTCAATCGAAGCATAATCAGCTGTATCAGAAACCGTAGACTTTTTGTAAGTGTTAAATAGAGCCTTAGCAGATTCAAGTTCTAAGACACCCACACCGGCCTCAACAAGATCTAACCGAACTGCATCGTAATTTGATGACCGAAAAGCTTTGAATCGTTGATCGAGTGCTAAGTAATTCACTAAATCTCGATAGAAACTAAATGCAGCTCTGGAAACAGAAGGTGATTTAGAGTTTTCTTTGAGCTCATGTAGCAGGTCAAGAGAAGTTGCAAAATTCTTTAACTGAAATTCAGATAAAGCACTGGTGTATTTCGCTTCAGCATAAATGTTACCAGATGAACTATCAACAAGATTTAAATAGTGCTTTGCTTTAATGTAGTTATTAAGTGCAAAATAACTTTTACCAGCAAATAGATAAGCGGTAGGATTGTCTGAATTCTGGAATATGCGAAGTGCTCGTTCGTAGTTGCCTTCTTCATAAAATTCAATTCCGGTTTCAATGGATTGACCATGAACAGAAGTTCCTAAAAAAAATATGAGTGCAAAAGAAAAAAGAAGTCGTTTCATCAAGATGTATAGATTGGTTACCTGATTTATAACTGAGCTCAAGCTAAAAAGTTCTGACGAATTATTCCCACTCAATAGTGGCGGGTGGTTTTGAGCTTATGTCGTAAACTACGCGATTTATCCCTTTAATTTCATTGATAATACGATTGGAGACATCAGCAAGGAATTCATAGGGGAGGTGAGCCCAATCTGCGGTCATGCCATCAAGGCTGGTTACTGCTCTTAAGGCGATTGTAAATTCATAAGTGCGTTCGTCACCCATTACTCCAACGCTTTGAACCGGAAGCAAAACGGCTAGTGCCTGCCAAACTTCATCGTATAAATTTTGCTTTTTAAGTTCTTCAACAAAGATGAAATCGGCCTCTCTTAACAAGTTTAAGCTGTCCTTAGACAGATCACCAATCACCCTAATTCCTAATCCGGGTCCAGGGAAAGGGTGTCGACCAATAAAGTGTGAAGGTATCCCTAAGGTTTTTCCAACTTCACGCACTTCATCCTTAAATAACTCTCGGACTGGCTCAATGAGATCAAGCTTCATCTTTTCAGGAAGTCCGCCAACATTATGATGTGACTTAATAGTAGCAGATGGACCTTTAAAGGAAACGCTTTCGATTACATCCGGATAAAGGGTTCCCTGAGCTAAGTATTTGAAATCGGTATCGTCCCCAATTTCATCCTCAAAAACATCAATAAATGTATTCCCAATTATCTTACGCTTCTCTTCAGGATCAGAAATACCTTCTAGTCGTCCAAGAAATAAGTCGGTTGCATCAACACCTCGAACCGGTAGGTTTAAATCTTTTGTGTAGAGATGCATGACTGATTCAAATTCATTCTTTCTTAACAAGCCATTATCAACAAAAACGCACTCTAACTGGTTACCAATTGCTTTATGAAGTAAAGTAGCAACAACGGTAGAATCAACTCCACCTGAAAGAGCACATAAAACCTTATCATCTCCAACCTTTTCTCGAATGGATTGTATTTGCTCGTCTATAAAAGATTCTGATGTCCAGTCACCTTTTAGATCACAGATATCATAAGCGAAATTCTTAAGGAGTTGCTTCCCAAATTCCGTGTGAGCTACTTCGGGGTGAAATTGAACTCCATAGATGTGATTTTCTTTATGCCGTACGGCCGCTACTTTAGCATTGGTCGTATGGCCAATAATTTCATAAGAAGAAGGTAGTTCATGAATATGGTCACCATGACTCATCCATACAACGCTTTCCTCTTTAATGTCTTTGAGTAGATCTTCGCTGTTATCGATAAGTAAATTTGCACGTCCGTATTCTCTTTTCTCAGCTTTTTCTACACTTCCCGGAATTTCGGTATGGGCGAGTAGTTGTAGTCCATAGCAAACTCCCAGAATTGGAATATCCCAGTCCAGAATTTTTGTCTGAAGATCAGGTGCATCATCATCGTTTACACTTTTTGGTCCACCGGATAAGACTATTCCTGATGGAGTAGGAGTGGAAACGTCTTCAAGATTTACATTATAGGGGTGAATTTCACAGTAAATCTGAAGTTCGCGTAACCGACGTGCAATTAACTGAGTAAACTGAGAACCATAGTCAAGGATGAGAATCCATTCCGAATGTCGGCTATGCATGTAAATGTTTTATTAGAGAGTGAGTAAAGTCGAAATAGAAAAACCGGATAATTCTAATCCGGCATTATAAAATTGTTAAGCAATAACTTCTTCGTATTCTTTAGCAGAAAGGAGGTCATCTAGCTGAGAGGTATCAGTCAGTTTAATTTTAACCATCCAGCCTTCACCGTAAGGATCATCGTTGACGAGTTCAGGCTCATCCTCAAGCTTTTCATTGATTTCAATAACTTCGCAATCAACGGGAGCATAAAGGTCAGAAACAGTTTTGACAGCTTCGACAGTACCAAAAGTGTCGTCTTTGCTAAATTCCGAACCTTCAGGTTCAAGTTCAACAAATACAATATCTCCAAGCTCGCCCTGAGCAAAGTCAGTTATGCCGATAGTGGCAGTACCATCGCCATTATCTTTAATCCATTCGTGCTCTCGGGTATATTTAAGATCAGCTGGTAGGCTCATTTTAGTCTTCTTTTGCTATAAATTTAAATTCTCTTTCTAAATACTTGGTATCAAACTTACCTTTAATAAAGTTTTCATCATCCATAAGCTGAATGTGATAAGGGATAGTCGTTTTAATGCCTTCAATGATGAATTCCTTAAGCGCACGCTTCATTTTTTTGATCGCATCTTCACGGGTTGGTGCACTCACAATCAGCTTGGCAATCATAGAATCATAATGCGGAGGAATACGATATCCGGAATAAGCGTGAGTATCTAAACGAACTCCATGACCACCGGGTGGGTGGAAAACAGTTATTTCACCGGCAGATGGACGGAAATTATGAGCCGGATCTTCTGCATTAATTCTACACTCAATAGCATGATTTGTGAACTTAAGTTCGAATTCAGGAAGTTTTTCACCAGCAGCAACACGAATTTGTTGTTCGATGAGGTCAATGCCCGTTACTTCTTCAGTAACCGGATGCTCAACCTGAATTCGGGTATTCATTTCCATGAAATAGAAATTCTGGTCGTCATCAACTAAAAATTCTACGGTTCCGGCACCTTCATAATCCACAGCTTTTGCTGCGTTAGTAGCTGCATCGCCCATACGTTTCCTGAGTTCAGGAGTCATGAGTGGGGAAGGAGATTCTTCTAACACTTTTTGATGTCGTCGCTGTAAGGAACAATCACGCTCACCTAAATGGATGTGGTTTCCATGTTGGTCAGATAAGACCTGAATTTCAACGTGGTGAGGATTAGTAACAAAGCGTTCGATATAAACAGCTGGATTATTAAAAGCTGTCTCCGCTTCGTTTCTGCACATCTTATAATTCTTCTCAAGCTCAGAAGCTTCCATAACCATACGCATACCACGGCCACCACCACCGGCAGATGCTTTGATGATAACTGGATAGCCAATTTCATCACAAACGTCTTTAGCTTCTTCGTAGCTGTCTACTTCACCTTTGCTACCGGGAACAACAGGGACGTTGTTCTTGATCATTGTAGCCTTTGCCATAGCCTTGTCACCCATGCGGTTAATGGCATCAGGAGATGGGCCGATGAACTTGATATCGTGCTCTCCACAAATACGTGAGAACTCAGAATTTTCAGCAAGGAATCCGTATCCCGGATGAATCGCTTCTGCATTGGTAATTTCAGCAGCAGCTAAGATACTCGGGATTTTAAGATAACTTTCTTTCCCTGCAGGAGGTCCTATACAAACGGCCTCGTCAGCAAATTTAACGTGCAGACTGTCAGCATCAGCGGTAGAATAAACGGCTACCGTTTTGATGCCCATTTCTTGGCAGGTGCGAATAATTCGCAGTGCAATTTCTCCTCGATTGGCAATCAGAATTTTTTTGAACATGAAAGCCGCTTAGTCTTTTTTGATTATGAATAATGGTTGTTCGAACTCGACAGGCTGTCCGTCATTTGCGATAATTTTCTTGACAGTACCTCCGAATTCAGCTTCAATTTCGTTCATAATTTTCATGGCTTCTACGATACAAAGGGTATCACCTTTAGAAACCTTATCCCCAACTTTCACAAAAGCATCAGAATCGGGTGATGGAGACTCATAGAAAGTTCCCACAATTGGTGAAGTAACAGTGTCACCTTCAGCTGCATCAGAAGATGTATCTTCTTGTCCGGAAGAAGGGGCAGATGTTTGTGGTGAAGCCGGGGCAGCAGGTTGTGCCGGAGGTTGAGGCGCAGCAGGTTGGCTATAGCTAACCTGTTGTACATCTCCCTGTTTTTTAACTTTAATTTTGAAGTCGCCTTCTTCAAGAGAAACTTCATTAACATCGCTATCTGCGATGAGGTCTAAAATATTCTTAATCAGTTTTAAATCCATGATATCTTATTATTTAGCTCGTTCTAAGTATTCTCCGGTTCTCGTATCAACCTTGATTTTTTCGCCTTGATTTATAAATAAAGGCACATTTACAGTAGCTCCAGACTCAAGGGTTGCGGGTTTGCTTCCGCCTTGTGCAGTATCACCTTTAAGACCGGGATCTGTTTGCTCAACGACCACCTCAATTTGATCTTTTGGTTCTGCAAGTAGAATGGACTCTTCATCAGCGTTTAGAAGTACCTTACAGGTTTGTCCTTCTACAAAATAACCCTTACGGTCAACCTGACTGGCGTTAATGGGAACTTGTTCATAGGTCTCATTATGCATGAGATAGTACAGTTCGCCATCGTTATAAAGGTATTGATACTCGTGGTGTTCAATCCGAACTTCTTCGGCATTTTCTCCTGAGCGCCAGGTTTTATCTATATTTTTCCCATTTAGAATCCCTTTTAACTTTGTTCTTACAAAAGCAGGGCCTTTTCCGGGTTTCACATGTTGGAACTCAGTAATTGAATAGAATTCTCCATCCATATCCAGAACCATACCGTTTCTGAAATCTGATGTTGATATTTTTGACATTCTTTATTTTTCCTCTGATAAAATTTCGCTCAAAAATACTACCTGACCGATTGGATAACAAACGTGTTTAAATGAAATTGGAAATCAGGTTGTAAAGTATTGCTGCCGGACAAATATACTTGATAAATATAGGCCAAACCTTTACAAACAAAGTTTGTTTGATTCCTGCAAAACCATATTCCATTTCATTGATTGCACTATCTGTGGTCCAAAAGTAGCCCACAAAAATACAGATTAAAAATCCACCTAATGGAAGACCTATACTACTAAATAGATAATCGAATAATCCAATAAGAGAAGGGAAGAAGGCTACTACAATTGAAACGACAAGTATAGATAGACCCACTGTCCAGGCTGCTTTTTTACGTTTCACTTCAAACTCATCTATCACATAAGAAACGGGGACTTCTAATAAAGAAATTGTAGAAGTAAGAGCGGCTATACTTAGTAAGAGAAAGAACGTTACTCCCAGGATCAACCCAACTGCGCCACCAATGGTGTGGAATAAAGCGGGTAGTATTTGAAATACAAGGTCTGTGCTTGAAGCTAAAGACCCACCGGCATTAATATTGATACCCTGACTTTGTGCTAAATACATTGCGGGAACTATCAATAGTCCTGCAAGGAAAGCAATCCCGACATCTGCGAGTGTTACAAAAGCTGCTGCCTGTGGGATATTTTCTTTTTTGTTGAGGTAAGAACCGTAAGTAATCAAAGCACCCATCCCTAAAGAAAGAGAAAAGAAGGCCTGTCCCATAGCTGAAAATATTAACCCGGCATTAATTTTACTGAAATCAGGCAGTAAATAAGCACTAACGCCTTCAGAACTTCCGGGCTGCATCAACACATAAACAATCATGATGACGATAATGCTGATGAGTAAAGGCATCATCATTTTAGTGGCACGTTCAATACCATCGCTGACGCCACCGGTAATAATTTTAATGGTACCTAACATAAATACGGTAGCTATAATGGCATTTCTGAACCCATTGTTGGTATCAGTGAGCCAGTTAGCAGCAGTATCCCATCCGAAATAGAAGAAAATTTCTTCGAAGGCAAAACCAAATGCCCAGCCTGCAATTACAGTATAGAAGGAGAGAATCATAACTCCACAAATAACACCCCAGAGACCTACTAAGGGGAAAAATTTATTGGAACTAATAGCTTTAAACGCACCAACTGGATTTTTACCGGATCGGCGCCCGATTGCAAGCTCGGCTGCCATTACAGGAAAACCGATGGCAAATGTGCATATTAAATACACTACCAGATAAGCTGCTCCACCTTCGGTAGCAACTTTTGTTGGGAAAGCCCAGATGTTACCGAGTCCTACTGCAGAACCGGCAGCAGCTAATATAAAACCAAGTTTTGAATTCCAGGAACCGCGATCGGTTGTAGTTGTTTCAGCCAAGTGTTTTCCTCTTTAGGATGATTAATTTGTGGGCGTAAAATATTTTAAGCTTTACTCACACGCAACTTTCTTAAAATGATTCCTGAACTGGCCGGTACTAGCATTGATTTTTCTACACTTCGCAAGGTCTTAAAGCCGGCTTTATCGGGATTAACTATCACTTCCCAGTAACCTTTTGGGAGAATAATTTCGTGTGCATGGTCAGTATTTGCGTTCAATGATACAAAGTAATCATACACATCACCTGAACTTTTTCCATCAATTGAGAATGTGACATGAAGCGGATCGGTATAGACTTTGAAATTTATTTCTTCAGGTTCAGCCTTCCTTAGAGCCGGAGCATTTAGTCTCAGCTTAATCAATCCCTGATAATAATTGAATAACGATTGGTTGATTGAAATTTCATTGAAGTTCAGCCAGTTTGTCTCGTCATCTTTATTATAGGTGTCACGATCAATTTTACCCTTTTTGGGATCAACACCGGTCGGATCTTGGACGACTTTTGAGCGCGCCCATTCCTGTCCGGCATGCATCATTGTTATTCCCTGGGACACAAACAAAGAGAGCGCCGCAAGTTTGGATATCTTCATTTCAGTCTTAGAAAGTGAAGTAACCTGACTTTTATCCTCAAATACCTGCTCAGCTTTGGCGTAATCTAAAGCAATTCTGATATGATCCCCAAGTGTATAACCGTCATGGCTTTCAATGTAATTTACTGAATGACCGGAGTGATTAAATAAACCATGCTCGCCAGATTCCAGGGTTCCCCTAATCAGGTTTTCAAGTCCATAACGGGTCATAGAGGGGTCAAGATCCCCAAAAATAAATCCTTTACTTTCGGTAGGATGATACCCTTTAAAGCCATTTCTGATTTTATCATTCCAGGAAGCCCATTCATGATCGGAAAACCCTTGAGGCTTATAATCACCGCCCCAAGGTTCGGCAATTAGAATAACATTGGGATTGATTTTACGTGCTTCTTCGCGGATTAAGTCAATCGTTTCCCAGTCTATGATTCCTGCTAAATCAAATCTAAAGCCGTCAATATGATATTCAGTCATCCAGTGCTTAACAGATTCTACGATCAGCTCACGGCTATGTGCAGCTTGTGTATTGATGTCATTACCGGTCCAGCTGTCATTTAGGAAATTCCCTTTTTCATCCAACCGGAAGTAATGATCTTTGGCAGTATACTTAAGCGGGTTCAAATCATAATGAGAGGCATGATTATACACCACATCCATAATGACAGAAATTTCCTCTTTATGCAGAGCTTTAACCAAATCTTTAAGTTCTGATTCGGCCTTAGTTGATTTTCCTGTAACAGCTCCGGGAGTTAAATCAGCATCTGAAGCATAAATGGTTTCCGGAGCAAAGAAAAAGGATGTCATATACCCCCAATAATTTCGGGCATATGGATTCCATGTGTTTTTAACACCTTCTTCCGTTTTTTCATCAAAAGGGGGTTCAAAGTAGCCAAACTTCTGAAGCGGTAAGAACTCAACAGCATTTACTCCAAGCTTCTTTAAATGTTTAATGCCACCGACTTCTGCTTCTCTAAAATCATTATAGATTCCCTGCACATAGGTTTTTGCAGAGGAGTGAGCCACCATATCTTTAATGTGTGTCTCGTAGATTACCAAGTCCCGTTGATCTTCCGGAGTAACAAAGTCATCACCTTCCCAATTATATCTGGCATTATGAGTGATCTTTGTTTTTGGGAACTGAAGATAATGATTAGCAGAAGTCACATGACGACTTCTTGGGTCTGCGACAGGATAATCAGTGTTTATGAAAAATGGATCTTCTGTTGGCCCATCTAACTTGTAGGCATACCATTTATTAATGAAGGTATCCTGTATAATCGTTTCCCATATGCCATCATCACTTTGCTGAAGGGGAAAGGTTAATCCTTCTTTAGCACCGTACTTATCATATATAATGACCTCTACATCAGTAGCCTTAGGGGCAAATAGCCTGAAAATAGTCTGCTTGTTATCGATACTGTACCCAAGTGGATAATTATCTAACCCACTAACGGTACAGTCTTTTATGTCGTCTGAAGAAGTGCTCAATGTTTTTTATTAATTAGAAGAATGTGAAATTAGGAATGCTAATGATTAGGTAATCGGGCTTCCCGGTTCAGCTTCCGTTTCTACAAACTTGAGGTTGCCTTCAGAGTCTTCAGCCATCAGTATCATACCCTGACTTTCGACACCCATCAATTTCTTAGGGGCCAGATTTGCTACCACACTCACTTTTTGTCCGAGCAGATCTTCTGCTTTGAAGTGTTTTGCGATTCCTGATACAATTTGCCGTTTCTCCAGTCCGATGTCTACCGTAAACTTTAGTAGCTTATTAGACTTCTCGATTCTCTCTGCCGTCAGGATTTTACCTGCACGCAAATCCAGTTTCATGAAATCCCCAAAGTCGATATCGTCTTTGAGCTCGGGAACGTCGGGAGTAGGGTCAGCGGCTTTAGCTTTTTCGTGTAGTTTTTGAATTTGTTCTTCGATGAGTTCGTCCTCAATTTTATCAAATAAAATATCGCCCTGTATCACAGGAGTTTCTTTTTTCAGCATGTTTGGGGTGATGTCATCCCAGCTAAAATCATCTTTCAGCCCAAATTGCGCTCTAAGCTGCTTCATTTTAGCGGGTAGAATAGGGTCAAACAAGCAGGAGAGTGCAGCACTGATCTGCAGGCTGACATGTAAGGTGTTTCCACATTTGATAGGCTCTTCCTTGCGGGTTTTCCACGGCTCGGTTTCGGTGAAATACCGATTCCCAATCCGGGCCAGATTCATCGTCTCGCTAATCGCTTCCTTAAATCGGAAGTTTTCATAAGCCTGGGTAATTTTCTCTTTCTGATCTTCAATCGCCTGCAACGTTTCTTTATCCAGATCAGAAGGTTCAATCAATTCCGGTACTTTTCCTTCCGCATAATTAGCCGTGAAGGAGAGGGAGCGGTTCGTGAAGTTTCCTAACACATCGGCCAGCTCCGTATTGATACGGATTTGAAAGTCTTTCCAGGAAAAATCAGAATCTTTTGACTCAGGAAGAGTAGCTCCCAATGCATATCGAAGTAAATCCGGCTCAAACTCATCTACCTCTAAATACTCATGTAACCAAACCGCCCAGCCTCTGGACGTTGACAGTTTCTTTCCTTCTAAATTCAGAAACTCATTAGCAGGCACGTTTTTTGGTAGCACATAACCACCATGCTCCATCAAAACCACAGGAAACATGATGCAGTGGAATACAATGTTGTCTTTCCCAATAAAGTGGTAGAGTTCGGTGTCTTCATTCTGCCAGAACTCTTTCCAAAGCTCCGGCTTGCCTTGTTGTTGAGCCCATTCTTTGGTTGCCGATACATATCCAATCGGAGCATCAAACCATACATATAATACTTTTCCTTCGGCTTCTTCTAAAGGAACGGGAACACCCCAGCTTAAATCACGAGTAGCGGCGCGATCAGCAAGCCCGTCGTTGAGCCAGCTTTTCACCTGCCCCATTACATTGGGTTTCCAGTTCTCACGAGTCTCGATCCATTTTTCGAGCTTTGGTTGAACATCACCAAGCGGCATGTACCAATGCTCTGTCTTTTTCAGTTCAGGCTTCTCACCGGATAAAGCACTCACCGGATTTTTAAGTTCAGTAGGGGAAAGGGAGGTTCCACAGTTTTCACACTGGTCACCGTAAGCTTCTTCAAATCCACAATTAGGACAGGTTCCTTTCACATAGCGATCCGGGAGGAACATATTCTTTTTAGGGTCATAGAGCTGCTCTTCCGTTTTCTTCTTAAAGAACCCTTTGTCATATAGATTAGTGAAAAATTCCTGGGATGTCTCATGGTGCACTTTTGAACTGGTGCGTCCGTAATAATCAAAAGTGATTCCAAAATCTTCAAATACCTTCTTATTCATTCCATGATAGCGATCTACAATATCCTGTGGAGAAACGCCTTCTTTCTCGGCAGCGATTGTAATAGGCACACCATGCTCATCCGAACCGCAGATGAAAGCTACATCGGCATCAGTTCTTCTTTTATACCGGGCATAAAAATCAGGGGTGAGATAGGCTCCGGCAAGGTGACCAAGGTGAATAGGTCCATTAGCATAAGGCAGCGCCGAAGTAATAAGAATTCGTTTTTTATTGGGCATGAATGAGTTTTGTCCGTCTTTTTACCGAAGATAAGAAATGGTGGGTTTAATGTTTAAGGTAGCTTTTGAAATTTTTGATATAACTTTTGATCCAGCACCTCGGTCTGACGGCTCCAAGTCCGTCTGACCGTTTGCCGAAACCGAGCACCCCAAGCCTAATCCATCGATTAGACGGGTTATCCGTCAGATCGAGTACGGGGTAGTTTAATTATAATAATTTCGATATCGTGCTCTATGCAATTTTATTCCGGGCATACATATCACGTGTACAATCAGGGGAATAACAAAGAATCCATATTCTTTGAAAGAGATAATTATCTGTACTTCCTATCCAAGATGAAAGGCCACCTTACCTCTCTCACCGATATTTTAGCCTGGTGCTTGATGCCCAATCATTTTCATTGGCTGATCCGAGTGAATGAACAATATCCGGATAAGACTGTGTTCCATAACAAAGGAAAAAAGGTCAATCCATTAAACCGAGCCATAGGGACACTGCAAAGTTCGTATACCCAGGCTATCAATAAAAAATATGAGAGAACCGGTTCCCCGTTCCGCACAAGAACAAAAGCAAAGTCTTTAAGTGAAGATGAGAAGGACATAGATAATTACGGAATCAGAGCCGGTACATTATGCCAAAAGAAATTAGCAAGAGATTTATTTGATCTGCCCGAAGATCCCGAAGCTTTTAAAACCATATCCCAGCAAACCATTTCGGATCAGGTCATTCAGAAACTATACTAACAACCTCCACGGTCTGACGGCTTCCAGTCCGTCTGACCGTTTGCCTGATTCCACCACCCAAGCCTTAAACCATCGATCAGATGGGTAATCCGTCAGATCGAGTACGTGGTTGTAGTAGCAAATTTTTTACTCCTATTTATACACTTTCTCCTTAACTTTACCCCATGCTAATTACATTTGAAGGAATAGACGGAAGCGGGAAGTCCACACAGATTTCTCTTTTAAAAGAAAAACTCATTGAGTTGAGGTATAAGGTAGAAGTATTTCGGGAGCCCGGAGGGACGGATGTCTCTGAAATGATTCGTGGAATGCTGCTTAATCCCGAAATAGATATTGATCCCGTTACGGAGCTACTGCTGTTTTCCTCCGCCCGCTCACAGTTGGTAGCGGAGAAAGTGCAGCCACTGCTTAAGGAAGACGTCATTGTCATCCTGGATCGCTTTTATGATTCCACTATTGCTTACCAGGGTTTTGGACGGAAGAGCATGCCCATCGAACAAATCCATCAGATTAATGCGGCAGCCACTCACAGCATGGTTCCTGACTTTACATTCTATCTAAGATTGAGCTTGGAAGAAGCCGCAGAACGCACTAAGAATTTTGAAAAGGATAGGATGGAACTCTCAGGAGACTCTTTTTATAAGCGAGTTTTTGAGGGCTTTGAGCATTTAGCACGTACAGAATCCCGTTTTAAAACAGTAAATGCGGGGCTCGCTCCTGAATCTATTCATACTGAGATAGTTAATATTCTGGAGCCTGCGCTTTAAGAAATGCCTGCTGAGTAAAATGAAAGCTATTTTCGCGGAGAAAAGAAGGGTATAGTAACATTTTTTTTTAAAACTTTACGCCTATTTCTTTTTTTATAGCCAATGGTCATTGAGGCTTAATCTTTTTATCCGTAAATTTAGAGCAATCTGGATGAGTCCTGTCTTTTTCCATGACACCCAGTTCATCAAAAGAATACAATTCTAACGATCATAACTACGAAGCAATAAATTATGGCGCACGAACGAATCGAAATTGATCTACCTCTTGCCAAAGTATACGAGCTCTTAAGCAATCCTGTTGAGTTCCCAAAATTTTTGGACCGCATTGATTTAGTTGAGAAAGTTAATTCTCAGACTTTTGAGTTCAAGACTGATATTGGTGGAGAAGATTACAAGTGGACTACTAATCTAATCGATAATCTTCGTAACACCCGTTTTGCTTGGATTACAATTAACGGTAATCTAAACCAAACCGGAACAATTCGTTTCACTCCTCTTGACAATGGTGAGCGAACACGCGTTGAATTTTCTTTGGACTATCGTACATTTTTCGGCGATCCTGAAGAAGAATTGGCTTCTTTCATTGAAGATTCTCCTGCTCAGCTTAAAAAAGACCTTGCGAAATTTAAGGAATTAGCTGAAGGCGGAACTTTCAAAGAAACTCCAATTGAGTCAACTGAAGAGACCGAGGAAGAAGAAGTTACCGCATAAGGTATTTCATTATTTTATATACATTACTTGATGCGCATCTCAATGATGCGCATTTTTTTTGTCCTAATTTAAGAGCCCATGGATTTCAGCGAGTTTTTAGCATCCGAATCAAGCCGACAGCCGCATTATTTGCTTATTGGCAGTCCCATAAGTCACAGCATTTCGCCTTTGATGCACAATACAGCCTTAGATCATCATGGTCTAAAAGCGACCTATCATGCTGTGGGCGTTCGAAATAGTGAAATTTCAACCCTTATCGCTCATTTTAACAGGCTTGAGTTTCTTGGAGCAAATATCACCATTCCCTATAAAGAGACCTTATATGATGCGATGGATACTCTGGGCATGGAAGCGGCTCAGATTGGGGCCATTAACACCATTGTGAAAAGAGATGGTAAAATAGTTGGGGAAAACACTGATGAATATGGTTTCCGAGTCCCCATTGAAGAATATGAAGATGAACTGGCAGGAGAACGGGCTATTATTTTTGGAACCGGAGGTGCGACTAAAGCTATTTGTTATGCACTTCGTGAAATGGGTATTGAAGAAATTGTAATGGTTTCAAGGCGGCCCGGGCAGTATGATGAAAGATCTGATATCATTATGTGTAATTATGAGAACTGGACTGCTTATGCTGAAGATTCAGCGATTATCATTAATGCGACTCCGCTTGGAATGGTACCGAACACAGACGCTTCGCCGGTTAAAGATCATGAGATTGAAGTCCTTTCGGGTAAAATTTGCTACGATGCTGTTTATAATCCCAGAGAGACCAAATTCCTGAAGCAAGCTGAAGAGGTAGATGGAATTCCAATCGGAGGATTAGATATGCTGATTTACCAGGGAGCAAAATCATTTAAAATGTGGACCGGTCAGGAATTTCCTTTAGGACTTATAAAAATGAAGCTGGATGATGTCTTCCCACATTGATTTCATAAAACCCGATCTCTTGAACAATGAAAAGATTTCCAGCTGGTTTACGCTCCGAAATCACAATATTGTACAGGTACATGGACATATACCGGGGCTCAATCTTGGTTTAAATACCTCAGAAAGAATGTCTGTTATTTTAACAAACAGAGAAAAATTACTTGATCAAATTGATGTTAAACCAGACCAGTTAGCATATGCGGTTCAGGTACATAAAACGGATATTAAAGAAGCAACGGAAGGCGGGGTTTATGAAGATACAGATGGATTTGTAACCTCAAAGCCCAGTTTAGCCGTAGCGATACAGGTTGCTGATTGCGCCGCTATTCTATTTGGTGATGATAAGAACGGAGTTATTGGAGCTGCTCATGCTGGTTGGAGGGGTGCAGCGGGCGGAATTGTTCCTGAGACTATTTCAAAAATGAAAGGATTGGGAGCAGAGTCTGAATCTATAAAGGTCTTTGTAAGTCCGTGTATATCACTTGAAAATTTTGAAGTGGGAGAGGAAGTCGCTTCTGAGTTTCCCGATCAGTTTGTAGATAGAACGAATTATGCAAAGCCTCATGTTGATTTGAAAGCATTCATCAAATACCAGCTTTTAAATGAAGGTATTAATGAGCAGAACATTGAAATCGATGCTTCTTGCACCATCAGTAATGAGAAATTTTATTCCTACCGCCGACAAAAAGAACAAAGCGGACGAATGATGGGAATCATCAAGCTAAACTAACAAAAGCAGTTTATTTACATTGAGAGTCAGCTACAGTCCCGGATATTACGCTACTATTCCTAATGAGCATATCTTCCCAATGAAGAAATTCAAAGGGCTTCACTCTTATCTTCTGAATAAAAGAATACTGTCAGAGTCAGACATTGTTGAACCTTCCATGGTAGACGAGTCGAACCTTATCACGGCTCACACCCAGAGATATGTGAAGGCTATATTGAACGGCACTCTTGAACGAAAGGAAGAACGACGAATGGGTTTGCCATGGACCCAATCGTTAGCGGTCCGTTCCAGATTGGCTGTTCAGGGAACACTCAATGCGGGACTGATGGCTTTGCAAGATGGAATAGCCGGGAATCTTGCCGGAGGAACACACCACGCTATGCCTGATTTAGGAGAAGGTTTTTGTGTCTTTAATGATGTTGCGGTGGCTATAAAAGTACTGCAACAATCCAAGTGGGTAAATAAGGTCATGGTGATCGACTGTGATGTGCATCAGGGGAATGGTACTGCTCATATCTTTGCTGATGATCCATCCGTATTCACATTTTCTGTTCATGGAGCTAAAAATTATCCGTTCAAGAAACCACCTTCTGATTTGGATGTTGGTCTTCCTGATAAAACCGGGGATAGTGAATATCACAAGGCCTTAATCGGAGCGCTCGATTCCATTCTCAATGACTTCGAGCCTGACCTTGTTTATTATTTAGGTGGGATTGATCCGCTTGAAACTGATCATTTTGGAAGGCTTTCACTTACATTAAAAGGACTTAGGGAGCGGGAGCGAATTGTTATAGAAACCATCACACAGAAAGATTACCCACTGGTTCTATTGCTTTCCGGAGGATATGCACCAACGTTGGAAGAAACTGTTATTGCCCATTCGCAAATGTATGAAGTGGCAAAAGAAATGGGGTTTTGAATAATCATTCCTTAATTTGAGGAAGAACTAAATCAAGAAGGATTTTGAATAAACAAAAATTGGCTATTCTTGGATCAACGGGATCCATTGGTACACAAGCACTTGACATTGTACGCCAGCACCCGGATAAATTTGAGGTAATTGCACTTACCGCTCATTCAAATTGGGGATTACTGGCTCAACAGATAAAAGAATTCACTCCGAGCTTTGCAGTAATTAGTAATGAAGACCATCTTGATGATTTAAAAGCAATCGTTTCAGGAGTTGAGGTTATAGCGGGATCAGAAAACTTACCGTCAATAGCCTCATTGGATGAAGCTGATATTATTTTGAACAGTTTGGTTGGGTTTGCCGGTTTTGAATCTACTGTTGAAGCCATTCGATCCGGGAAGAAGATAGCACTTGCTAACAAAGAATCATTGGTAGTAGGCGGGGCGCTGATTAATCAAGAACTTCTAAAATCAGATGCCGAACTTATACCTGTCGATTCTGAGCACAGTGCCATGTTGCAGTGCCTTGTTGGGGAGTCTATGGATGATATTGAGAAAATTATCATCACTGCCAGCGGAGGGCCTTTTCGCGAGTTTAGCAAGCAACAGATGGAAGAGGTAACGGTAGAGCAGGCATTAAATCACCCTAACTGGAGCATGGGTGCAAAGATTACCATCGATTCATCTACCATGATGAATAAGGGGCTTGAGATCATTGAAGCTCATTGGCTTTTTGATATTCCTGTTGAGAAGATAGAGCCGGTTGTGCATCCTCAAAGTATCATACATTCTATGGTAACTTTTGTAGATGGTTCCAGTAAAGCCCAGCTTGGTTTGCCGGATATGAAAGTACCCATTATTTATGCACTGAGTTATCCGGAAAGACTAGATCTTGACACCCCAAGAATGAACTGGCAGGAAGCACAGAATCTTACTTTTGAACCCGTTGATTTTGAACGGTTTCCCTGTGTGAAGTTAGCAATGGATAGTCTTAAACAAAGTGATTATGCTCCGGCCGTTTTAAATGCGGCGAATGAAGTAGCCGTAGACCGCTTTTTGAACAAAGAAATTGGTTATACTTCAATTTCTAAAATTGTAGAAAAAAGTTTGGCTAAAATAGAATCAAGCGATAGTTTGAACGTAGAGACGCTAAAAGAAATAGATAAAGAGACGCGCATTTACGCGGCTTCAATTAAATAATTATATGGACTGGTTTTTAAACTTATTAAATACAATTCTGATTTTTGGCGGGGCGTTGATGATCCTCGTTTTTATACATGAGTTAGGACATTTTCTCGCAGCTAAGCTATTTGGCATGAGAGTTGAAAGGTTTTCCATTGGTTTTCCTCCTCGCGTATGGGGTTTCCAAAAAGGAGATACTGACTATTGTATTGGAGCAACACCTCTGGGTGGTTATGTAAAAATAACAGGTATGATTGACGAAAGCATGGATACTGATCACCTCGGAAAAGAACCTGAGGATTGGGAATACCGAAGCAAACCGGTCTGGCAAAGGATTGTGACCATTACGGCCGGAGTTATCTTTAATATGATTTTGGCTTTCTTTATATTTTTCGGCCTTACTTATTCTCAAGGAAAAGCCGTTCTTCCGATTGAGGAAACTGATGGCATTTATGTGCCCGAGACTTCAATTTTGCATGAAATTGGGTTCCAAACCGGCGATAAAATCGTTGGAGTTAATAACCAGCGGGTTCAATATTTCAATGATTTAGTTTCTGCTTCGGAACTTACCTCTGATGATCTGAACTATACTGTTATACGAAATGGAGGAGAGGTTAATGTTTCCGTTACTCCTAATTATTTGGATAGTATTCAAACAAGGGGATTTCTTGACCCTACCTATGTTCTTCCAAGTTCTGTGTCGTCCGTTCCAGCTGGACGTCCCGCTGCTGAAGCCGGGCTAGAAGCGGGAGACCGCATCGTTTCTGCTAACGGGGATACCGTACAGTATTGGATTCAGTTAGTAGAGATCATACAAAATGCAGATACTGCCGTGAACTTTGGCGTACGAAGAGGTGATTCGCTTTTTTATGCCTCTATACTGCCTGATCCTGATACAAAAACAATTGGTATTGCATCTCCAACTGTTCAAACCTTGGGATTCGAACGCATCGAATATGGCTTTTGGGAATCTATCGGTGAAGGATATAATGAAACTGCTGAACAAACAGTTGGCATTTTGCAAGGATTTACCCGCATGATTACAGGGGATATTTCTGTATCTCAAAATCTGGGAGGTCCTATAGCTATTGCCAGCATTACGCGCGAGGCTACGGATCAGGCCGGGTGGATTGGCTTTTGGAATATCACAGCTTTGCTAAGTATAACCTTGGCTATTCTGAACATTCTGCCAATTCCGGCTTTAGATGGTGGTCACCTTGTATTTTTAATCTATGAAGGAGTAACCAGGCGTGAACCCTCAGATAAAGTACGTATGGTAGCTCAGCAAATAGGCTTCTTTATTATGGTCGGACTTTTCATTTTTGTTATGTTTAACGACGCATTCAGATATTTCGGACTTTAAATATGCTCGCACGCGACGGTTATTCCACAATTGCTATAATTCTTTTCATCTCTGCATTGGTATGTGGATTCGCGTATTATTTTCTCGATCATTGGTTCGCATATGTCATCTATGCCGTAATGGCTTCTCTGTCAGGATTGATTATCTACTTTTTCAGAGATCCGGACAGATCAATTCCGGAAGGTGATAATCTGGTTATTTCACCTGCGGACGGTAAAGTTGTTTTTGTGAAGGAGATAGAGGAGGATGTTTATTTGAAAGGTAAAGCAACACAGATTAGTATTTTTCTATCTCCTTTGAATGTGCACGTGAACCGAAATCCAGTTTCAGGCTCGCTAGAGTATTTGAAATATCATCCCGGTGAATATTTAATGGCGTGGACTGAACATGCTTCCGAGCTTAATGAACGAGCAGATTTTGGAGTACTTCATCCTTCAAATACAAAAATCTTCTTTCGTCAAATAACCGGATTTTTGGCTCGTCGCATTGTATATAATATTGGAGAGGGCGATACACTTAAAGCTGGAGAACGGTTTGGAATTATGAAATTCGGTTCCCGAATGGATGTTGTTGTTCCAGAAAATGTAGAAGTGAAAGTACAACCCGGAGATACAACTGTTGCCGGAGAATCCGTGATTGGAGTAATCAACTGATGAAATATCCCATTCAAAAAAAATATCATTCTTTTAAGCAGCGCCAGAAAAGGCGTAAAGAGAGTAAACCACCGGTAAACAGGAAGATCGCTGTTCCAAGTTTCTTTACTCTTATGAACTTGTTCAGTGGCTTTTTGGCTATCATTTCCATCTCTGACGGAGAATTTGTACGAGCTGCCTGGCTTATCGCTTTAGCCGGATTATTTGATGTTTTTGATGGGTTAATGGCTCGTTTAGCTGATGCAACCAGTGATTTTGGTATTGAACTCGATTCCATCAGTGATATGGTTTCGTTTGGGGTAGCGCCAGGCTTTTTGATGTATACGTGGTCACTGCATGAGCTGGGATTGGTCGGTATAATAGTGAGCGCTTTACCACCACTTTGTGGAGCAGTTAGATTGGCACGATTTAATGTAAATGCAAGACTTCAACCTACTAAAGACTTTTTCATCGGGCTCCCAATTCCCGCTCAGGCAATTATTTTAGGGGCTTTTTTCCTGACCTTCAGAGACTCACTGGAGGTTTTTTCATTACTCGAAAACGGAGTAAACTCAGCTCTTATTCCCATCATTGTTGTTATTTCATTTCTGATGGTAAGTACCCTTCCATTTGATAAAATTCCACGATTTGATCGCCAAACTATTCGGCAGAATCGAGGTAAATTCATTCTTTTCTTTGTGTACCTGATACTTATTCTGGCATTCCAGGAATATGGCCTTATGGCAGTATTCACCATTTTTATGCTGAAAGGAATAGTAATTGGAGCCATCCAGTTTTTTACGGATGATTACGGTCCGGAAGGGGTAGATAAGTTTCAGGATTACAGCTGATTTAAAAGTACTTCACGAATCTTTTCAGCTGCTTTGCCATCTCCAAAAATAGATGACTTTCCTTGCTTAGAGCCTGACTTAAGCTGGTCATTCACTTCAGAAACTATTCTCTTAAATTCTGTACCTACCAAAGTCCCCAAACCGGAATCAATAAGCTCTTGCCTTTCGGTTTCATTTCTAAGTACCAATACATGTTTTCCTAGGGCAGAAGCTTCTTCCTGTATTCCACCTGAATCGCTTAAAATAACATCCGCTCGATCAAGTACATGCAAAAAGGAAAGGTAGTCAAACGGGGAAGTTTGTAAGAGTCTCTCATTTTGAATCCCGGATTCTGTAAGAGCTTTCTCAATATTTGGATTGGGGTGTGCCGGGAAAATTACCTTTAGATCTGAGTGGCTTTCTAAAAGGTAATTTACGGCTTTAAAAATATCCAATAAGGGCTTACCATGATTTTCTCTACGGTGAGCTGTTAAAACCATTAGCCGGTCCTGAGAATCGATCTTTGAGAGAATGTCAGGTTGTGCAGTATCATATTCTTTGGAATTCTGAATGAACTCCATAGCATCAATTACCGTATTTCCTGTGATAGTGATCTTTTCAGAAGAAATTCCCTCATCCAATAAATTCTTTTGGTTAAGCTGAGTTGGAGCGAAATGGTGATGAGCAAGATGTGAAATCTGCTTGCGGTTCATTTCTTCTGGAAAAGGATTATATAGATTGTGGCTTCGCAGACCCGCCTCTACATGCAGAACTGGTATCCGCTTATAAAAAGCTGCTAAGGCGGTTAAATAAGAAGTCGTTGTATCTCCCTGAACGATAACATAATCAGGTTCCGCTTTTAGTAGCGTATCTTTTAGTTTGGGAAGAAGTCTCTGGGTCAGCTCGAATAAATCCTGTCCCGGCTGCATGATATCAAGGCTTATATCCGGTTCAATCCCGAACAAGGAAAGCATGGGATCAACCAGTTCTTTATGCTGACCGGTATGCAAGATGGTCAATTCAAAATCCTCCTTCAGTTCCTTTATTACTGGTGCCAACTTGATGACTTCCGGGCGTGTACCAAATGCGATTAAGACTTTCTTCATGCCAATACTTTTTTATACTGATTTGAAGTTTGCTCAGCTACTTTAGGCCACGTGAAATTGGAAAGGATATGGTCTTTCAAAGTTCCTGAGGATTCCTTCTTCAAAGCTTTCTGTATTCCATTCACAATGGATTCAGTTGAATCAGGATTTATAAACTCAGCAAAGCCTTCAAAATAATCTTTGGTCCCGCCTTTTTGAGTGATAACAATATGTGATCCTGTTAAAGCTGCTTCCATAGCCGCAATTCCCGGAGTTTCGAATTGGGAGGGAAGCACAAAAACTTTACTTGCTGCGTAAGCCGAGGCTAATAATTCTGAGTTATGATCCAAAGTCTCAATCAAGGTAACATTATTAGCTTTTTGGGCTAGCTCCAAGCACTTCTTGCTATATTGATCTTTATAAAAAGAGCCAATAATAACCACCTCAGTGTCAATCTTCGAAGCGGCTTCTAATAGTTTAATTACATTTTTCCGTTTTGCTCCTGCTTGACCCACAAAAAGTGCAAAGTCTTTCAAACCATACTTTTCTATAAACAGATGAGGTTTAGATTCAGTGAAAAAGGTTTCGACTCCGTTGGGTACTACGTGGAGTTTACTCGAAGGAATTGAAAAACCCTCTTGTATGAGCTGAGCCTCTTCAGAAGTGTTTGGCAGGATAACATCCGATTTATCACATAGCTCGGCTTTAATGCTAAAATCAGAGCGCACAGCACCGGAAATCGTATCACTAAGCTGCTCAAGTTTTAGGAAACGTTTTATGACTGCTGCATTTCGATTAGAAAAGAAAACCGGAGAAAGCACAATTGGGATGTTCTGAGCATGCAACTGATCAACAATGCCTACATTTTCTATAGAAGCGCCAAAAACGTGAACCAAGTCTAAAGATTTTGATTTTATATCGTCCCAAGGAGAAAGAAGAACGGGCTCTACATCGAATTCGTGAATATGATGAATAGTTTGCAAAGCCTGTGTTCGGAGTCCTCCGTTCACAGCTGCAATACTCATTGGTGCTACATAACCCACTTTCATAGCCTAATCCTGTTTTTCCAATCTAAAAGTGATGTCTTCAAAAGTCTGAGATCTTTCTTTCTCAGCTCATGTACCTGTTCAGATTCAAGAAGATAGGAGTTCGAGTACTTATATTTTGGTGTTTTTGGAAGGTCAATGCTTCCGGCAAAGTTATCAATTAAATTAAACCCACCCACAGAGGTTGATACCTTTAGAAATAGATTCTGATCTGAGTCACTTTGAATTTTGAGCTTGTCATCATCTAACCAAGCATTAAGGGTAAATTCTTTCCTCTGTTTCCAGAACTCGGTGTATTCAGAGAAGGTTAAGTTCTCAAAAGAGAGCGAACGGACTTTTTCAAAAATAGTATCAATAACTTCCAAACCGGGCTGTAAAGGGTGATGATAGAAAAATACAGGTTCGAATCTCCCTAACTTTTGGTTGAGTACTTGCTCGAAGTAGGCTTCCATATCTGATGAGGAATATCTTCTGCGATTCAAACTTCCTGTGCAAATAGGGTGAATGGGTATCTGGAGGGGGAGATTACCTCCGGCAGGTTCAACAGGATACCCATCATACGCAAAAGTGAATTCTGAACTGTAGACGAAAGATTTTTTAGTCAATGACTGTTCTAAAGCCTGATTCCAAATTCCATAAGGGGCGCAAAATCCATTGAACTCAATACCGGCTTCATGTAGCCTTTCTTCACCCGACTCAATATTCTTTATCGTTTTTTGATAAGAAGATGAACTACCATGCCTGTAGCCATGCAGGGCAATTTCTTGGTTTTCCAGCTCTTTAAAGTGATTAAGCCATTCTTCATGAGCTTCAACATGAAGAAACCAAGTGCCGGCTATATCGTGTCGCTTCAGTACCTCATATAAGTCATCAATAGATTTTTGATCTCCAAAGTCACTATCAATTCGAAAGCCAAATACGGGTTTTTCTGTAGGGGAAGTCCATTTTGATATAAAGGGTAATTCCTGACGGTAGTGAAGCTCTTTTAACGTGGCAGCAAATAATTCAAGCAATTGATGTTTAGAAACTTTGCTTACAATTTCATCGGGATGTTCGCCCGCAGAGCTGAAAAATCGCTTGCGCATATATCCCGATTGTTGGATTAGAGAGGCTACATCTGCACCAAAAAAAGCAATAGTACCCTTTTCTTTTTCATGAAAGTGAATCAACCCTTCAAATAGCTCTGAATTCTTATGCAAACGTACATCTGCAAAAAGATCTACAAATGAAATATGTTCAAAACTCTCATGCGGTGTATTTCTAGCTAGAGTTTGAACAGAGGAATTTTTAGTCTCGCTTTTTTTAGTGGATAGCAGGTTGTCTTTGACCTCAAGAATAGAGCCAGAGTTATTGAGATAGGTTTTCAATAATTCAACTTGATCAGGTTTTGGGTGATCATTTAGGATTATTACGCTGTAGTATTGAGCTAGGGGCTTGTTGTAATCAATCTCTTCAAACCAAACTCCGAGGTAATTCAGGATGGCATCCCAATCAGGAGTACGTTTTTGGATCGCTATGCATAAACGCCTTTTCATCCTGATATTTTCTCCATTGCCCAGTCGTACTGTTCCCGGCTAAAGATCCCAAATCTAATGGTTACTGCTACAAAGATAATGGCTGCAAGCAATGCGTTGATCAATGGCATAAGCGGACTCATTGTAAACATGAAAAACAGCAAAACTGCTACAGGATAACTAATCAATAGCGGTTTAAGGTAATTTAGGGGGACTACTTTCCTAAACCAGAAATAAGTAAATAAGGTGATAATGACTTCAGACGCCGAAACTGATATAGCCACCATCAATGAATCTCCAAAAGCTGCAAAACTGAATATCAGAATGGCTGATATGGTACCGCCAAAGCAGGTGGCTAAGAAGTATTCTTTGTCTCTGTTGGTAGCAATCAACCCAAAAGAAAATAGACTATTGATAAAAGTAGCCGCAATTAGAATCGATAAGATTTGCAATAGAATAACACTCTCAGCGTACTGTGCACCGTAAAGAATCTGAATGATTTGCTCCGCCCCAATAGCCGTTACCATAGCAATCAGTGCACCTCCGGCAGCCACTAAGCGAAATACAGCTTCAATTCTTTTAGTAGCCATTGCACGGTCTATGCTCCATAGTGAAGAAAGGTTGGGCAGTAATAAGTTCACGAAAACGCGGTCAATCATCATCGCTATGATGACAATCCGAAAAGCAGCTCCATATAAACCGGCCGCTTTTAGAGACATAATGCCACCGATGAGGATAGGCGGTAAAAGATGAACGATCTGTGCAAAGAATTTCCCCAGACCAAGGATTGAACTAGTTTTAAGGAGATCTGAATAAATCTGAACCCCACGTGATGGGAGAGAGAAAGGTTTGTCCTTAATGGCAAAAGTCCCCAAGGTTAGAGCTGCCACAGCGATTCCGGCCGTATATAAAACAGGAACCAGTGTTACATCTTCGACTGTTTGAACCATAAAATAGACCAAAAGGAAGTAAGCCAATCCATTTAATACTTTAGAAAGAGCAATTTTACCAAACTCTTGTTTACCGGAATAAAACCATTCCATTAAAGCCATATAAGGGACAATGGAGTACAAATATCCCAAAATTACCTGCTTTTCAATTTCTCCGGCATTAATCATTGAAACCACAACGGTAGAAATGATCAGTACAATCATACCCAGAACCATTTTCATCCTGAATATTTCCAATACCCTGAAAATTCTTTTTGAAGGCTCCTTCGCTGTTTCCCTTGTTCCTATACTGATTAAACCCATATCTGAGACCCACGTAGCGTAACCAAGAATAGAAATGGCCACCGTAATTAGCCCATAAAACTCTGAGCCAAGGGTTCGAGCCAGATAAATAGACGTAAGAAATGAAAGTCCCCGTCCGGCAACATCACCAACAGCAATCCAAAATGCTTTTTCTTTAAGCCTGGCCATTAATTGAGTCTATTTGCTGCTTGAGTAATGATTTCAGTTCTTCAGGTTTATTAAAAAGTTGCACATTGGGTTTATTACCTTCTTCGGAAAGGCAACCTAGGTCGGGCGCAATGATGTTTATGTTATATGCTTTTGCCATATGATATCCGCCGGAGGATAAAATTTCCCGATAGTTGAATACACAGATATCAGCAGCACTATAAAACCAAGGCACATGATCCTCTTCTATAAATTGGGGTATAAGTTGTATCCGGTTGCTTTGGTTTTGTTTCTTTTGAAGTTCTTCATACAACGAAATATTTCCTTTTTTGACCGGCCCGACTATCAACAACTTACATTCCTTTTCTAAACCTATAATTAAATCAGCTGCATGCTCTATCTGTTTGTAGCGGCTTATGTTACCAAACATTAGGAGTAACGGTATATCTTGAGACAGTTGGCACTCATAGGTTTTATTGAGATAATCTCTGGCTTCAGAACGATCGATTGGTTTTGCAGGGAATTCGGGATGTGAAACTAACCGAAACTTATCCTTTGGAGCTTCAAGGGTATTGCTCATTAAATCTACTGCTTTTGGGCAGTGGACATGAAGTACATGGGACCATTTGGCCATTTTCTTATGCAAATACTTATGAAGAGATATATAGCGCTGATCGTGGGGAAACTCATTATGCAAGGTCCAAACAATATTACCGCCGAGCATATTAAAAAGCCAAATACAGGCTATTTTCCAGGGCATCCCCAGCAAAGACTTTAGATCCTGAAATTCAAACCAATGATAGTGCAGAATAGCATTTCGGTTAGCAACAATGCCTGCAACCAACTTAAAGTGGTCAAAAATACTGATTGACTTAATATCATACTCATTACCTTCAATCAGATCTTTATACAAAAGGTATAAATAATCAGACTTTCGGTGCGAATAACGAATCAAGGGTACTACATAAATTTTGCGTGCATCTTCATTAATTGATGCATAAATCTCATCAAGAGATGTAGACTCCATAAAAGTCCCTAATTAAAATTTGTACTGAATCCCGATGGAATGTACTGTTCCGTAGCCTGTATTGAAAGGAATGAGCGCATAATTAAATGTAACCTCACTGGTTGTGAAAGCAGCGCCAAAAGAAATAGGACGTACATTATTTTGAGTCTTATAGCCTCCGCTGAGCTGTAAAACTTCAGCAACAGTGAATGAGACCCCGAGATTAAAATATGAACCGGGAACTGTATAATCGGCGTAGTCTTTGTCCTCGGTTTCAACTAAAGGATAGACATAATCGGCATATGCGGTAAAGAGTACCGGTAAATCACTATTTTTGGGTGGGCTGAAATTGATGACATCTACCGACGTCCCGACTTTGAAATTGGTTGGTAGCGGAGTGGCGTCAATATCGAGGTTCTGCATTTCCCCAAGATTAGAAACTGAAGCTCCTGTACGGATCCGATCCTCCAAAAACTGACTGGCAATACCAAGGTTGAATGCATAACCATTAGCCCGGTATGTGAAATTTTCTTCATTCAAATACTGAACAGCCCCGCCTAAGGCAAAATATTCGAAATCATAGGAATATGCCGCAGCGATGGAAATATACTGAATAGTAAACATGCCATCGGGAAGTCCAGGGCGATTTCGTGATTCATAATCATCCGCTCCTGAACTATAAAATGAAAACGCGATGGCCTGACGATCGTTTTTGAAATTCACGCCCCCAAAAATATTAGTGATATTAGCGATCCAGAACGAATAACCTAAGTCGATGGAAGAACTTTCATTCAATGATAGCAAAGCCGGATTCGAAAATATAGAGGCCGCACCATCAGCTATGGAAGTGGTAGCTTCTCCTTTTGACAATGAATAGGGAGTAGGTGCAATACTTAATACTTCAAATCCACTTCCTTGTGCGAATAAGGAGGTACTGCTTAATACAATAAATAAACTCAATAATGCTGATTTCATAAATTCAATCGGAGTGTAAATACATGCATGTTAGAAATTTGGTACGGTTCCATCACAAAGGCATAATCGATGGAAGGGGAAAATACATCAAAAGGAAGATGAATGGAAAACCCACCGCTTAATGCCCAGCTTTCAAAATCTTCCGTGTTTGGTAATTGCCATCCTGCACGAAGGGTAAAGCGCTGATGCGCTCTCCAGGAGCTCCCCAAACGTAATTGGGTAGAGCTTGTGTTAACTTCTTCGGAGGAAGTGATGGTAGTTGGAACGCCGTCTTCCACAAAAGTAGAGGTAGTTTGAATTTCAGAAGTATAGGATTGGATCTCAAAATCCGCTGAAACTGTAACCTGATTTCTTTGGTAAGCAACGCCAAGTGTATATCGGGTAGGGAAATTATTTATAACATCACGCCCCTGTGACAAACCGTATAAATCCTGAGCATTCCATTTATAATTGGCAAATAAATCCTTTATAGATAAGGCAATGTTGGTGTGAAGTCCTGCATGATATAATATCCCAAAGTCCAACCCTACGCCAATTGCGTTATCCAAATCAGAATGATAGTCAGCCATGTTAAACTTCAGCCCTATTCCTGCTTTCATTTTGTTGCTGAGCCGGATTCCGAAGTTACTAGATAACTGATATTCATTGATATCAAACAAACCGGTAGAGTATCCGCTGACGGTTCTTCCGTCAATATCCTTAACACCTGTTCTAAGTAGATTAAAGGATAAGCCGGCTGTTGGGGGAAGTTTAAATTGAACTCCTGAACTCTGGAATACCCGATCAAATTGGAGGGCTCCTATACTGAAATCTGTTTGGCGCTTATCGATGAGCATTGCTGCCTGAGCAGGATTATAGTAGGAGTAAGCGCCTTCTGTTGTAACGGCCGACATAGCGTTCCCCATAGCCATTCCACGGGCGCTGTAGCCAATTCTGTTGGATGCTCCTGCAAACCCACCATTTTGGGCAAACAAAGATGGAGAGATTAACAAAGCGAAAAGCAGTGGGAATAATGCAAGAGCTCTATTTTGATATGTGTGTGATAACCTCATTAATCCACCACCAAAATTTTACCGTTCACTCGTCTGCTTCCATTTTCAATCACATAGATATATGGCCCATTGGCTACTTTGCGTCCCTGACCGTCAATACCATCCCAAACGGCTTCATAAGTTCCGGGCGGGAAAGAATTATTCTCGACTTCACGAACCAAGTTCATTCCAAAATCAAAAACCCTGACTTTAACATTGCCTTGATTCTTCACTTCAAACTTAATGCGAACTAATTCGTGAACAGTGGGAGAGAACGGGTTTGGATAGGCATAGGTATTAACATCTCGTCCTTCATCATGTATATTACCACCTTTAAGCGGAAAATTAACGCGAGTAATTTCCCAATTGTCAAAAGTTTGTCCGGCTGTACAGCACTCATGCGATGCGATACCATCCTCGGTTGAAATCCATATTCTATCGTTTGTTGAAGTTACCGAGTAATACACGGCAGAAGGCTTAATAAAGGTATTTGGGCTTTTAATCTGTGGAGATTTCACCCAGGTTTCTCCGCTATTGGAGGATATAAAAAGTCCATTTTCGCCCGTCGCGAAGACATATCCGTCTTTAAAACCAATATCGTTAATACGTTCACCAATGAGCATTTGAGTGAATGTTTCGCCGCCGTCAGCCGTATACACAATGCCTTGTTTTTCAACTCCGGCCTCTATTACCCGGTTGGTCATCCAAATTTTGTTGGTCCCGGGCTCTTCTTTCATTTCAATAACCCAATTTCCTATCAGTCCATCTACAGAACCGTCAAATACAATATGAGACCATCTGATGCTATCTGTTGGAGCAGTAAGAGCATTGTCTGAAACGTTTACTCCATTTCCGGTTCCAACCCAAACCCGATTTTGAGTGTCAATATAGACCCCAAATACTCTGAGATTGAATAAGAAGTCACTCCTTGGGTCGTATCTGTTAATTTGAACACTGTTGCCTGTTGAGAGGCTTAGGCTCGAACTCCATAAATAGTCATCATCAGGAGTAAGTTCAGAAACATTATCAGGAGGAAGGATGACCCTTTCCCAAGTCTGCCCAAAATCTGTACTTCTCAATAAGCCGCCACTAAAATTTGCTGAAAAAACTACTTCGTTCATAAAATCGACTTCATACGGTGGGGAAAGCTCAGGTACGGTAAATCGAATTCTATTGTAGGTTACTCCACCGTAAGTAAATTGAATGTCACAATCAGGATCGTAGTCTTCAACACTTGAGGGCTGTTCATAGTCAGGGTCAGATGAAAAGCATTTGGAAGGAGGGTCAGGATCAGTTACATCCGGCTCAAATCTCCATGACTCACCACCATCAACAGAAAAATAATAGCCAAAAGCAGTTTGTGGAGAACCTTCAGCATCTGAATTTGTATATCCTAATCCGGCTAGTACGGTATCCTGTCCAAGCTCCAAAGAATAAACCCGTCCAACATTATCCGTTACGCTATCCGCGTTAGTTGGGCTGAACCATTCCGCAGCATTGCCAATATTTCTGTTCAGTTCGGGGCTGATCCAAACGGTATCACCATATGCAAGAATAGTACTCACACCGTTAAAGCGAATGGTATTGAAGGTCTCTGTATTACCATTAATAGGACCATATACCTGAGCTAACCCCAAAAAGGGAACGAATAAAAGAGTAATTGCTGCTAATAGTTTCTTCATTTATTCAATAATACTAAATGTGCTTTTTACGGTATCACTTACCAATCCACCACGATCAATGGCAAAATATTCCAAATCGTAATCCTGGAGTTGATTTGATGAGTTGATCTGTAAACCAAGAGTGAAAGTAGAGTCGTTAGCAACGGGATCACCGCCACTATCTCCATCATCATAAAGCTGAAATGGTGATCCTGAAAGTTCACTCCCTGTTTGTTGACTTATTAAGCGCATATAAACCGCCTCAATAGTATCCATGCCCTCATCGTCAAAAACTTTGGCTTGAAATGAGACTGCTCTGTTACCTTGATTGGGACGCCGGATAAATTCAGGGTTATTAACACTTACAATTTCAGGAGGAACGACGGAGAAACCGGAAATCTTTAGCTTCCCCTGTGCATAACTGGAACTTGAATTATCTCCGGAAATTCTCAGATACACAATGTAATCGCTAAAAAAAGTAGTCTTGGTTTCAAAGGGGATAGTTGCCTCATAGCGATTAGTCGTGGCGCTTTCAGTCAAAGTTCGTTGTAAAACCAATTCATCGCTTAAACGGTTAAATACAGAGAGGGTAAGCTGTTCATTATCTTCAAGATTTATAGTCATTGCCTCAAAAGATACCTGAACGGTTGTATCTCTAATTCCATCATCTGCAGGGGTGAAGCTGACGTCAGATGGTGTAATTTCAAAATTAACTATGGCCGATTTATCCTGGAAAATTTCGCCCGGACCCGCAGTCTGATCGCATGCAATAAAACCAAGACTTATAAATGCCAAAAGAGTACCGTAGATGAATAGGTGCTTCAAAATATATTAGCTGCTAAAAGATTGATCTGTAATGGTAAGGATTCATCATTCTTAAATCCAATACGGTTTCAAACTTATTAAATTGTGGAAGTTGATATTGCATGTACTCCATGATGCCGTTATATTCGTCGCGTTATGAAAAACCAAATCGTTCAACTTAATTCTTGGTGGTGGCCTGTTGTAGAAAATAACAGTGGGTCTCGTATGTGATTGAGCGATAGAGAAAGAATGTAACCAAACCCACTGTTCCGCCGGAATTGTGGGTTTTTTTGTTTATATGAGTTCGTTATTGGTTATTCGTGAAGCGTTAAACCGTCTTCGAATAACCTGTAACGATTAACGAAATTCTATGATTAAAGAACAATTTTTAAAACTAAGTGACGAATATACAGCAGTACCAGTTTACCGAAGACTACTGGCTGATGTACTTACTCCCGTATCTCTATTTATGAATATAAGAGAAGGAGCTGAGTTTCCTTTTCTACTCGAATCGGTTGAGGGAGGGGAGCAATTGGCTCGCTATTCTTTCATCGGGCGGAATCCGTATCAAAAGCTTGTTTTTGATGGTAAAGAGACCACACTGGAAACTTCATCAAACAAAGAAACTATTGGTATTGGCTACTTTGAGAAGCTGAAGGAGCTCACTACTGCTTATTCTGAGCCTACACTTCCTGAATTACCCAGACTCAAAGGTGGTGCCGTTGGTTTTTCAGCCTATGATACTTTTCGTTTGGTTGAAGACTTACCGAATGTGCCTGATGATGATTTAAATCTCCCGGAAGCTATTTGGGCTTTTTATGATGAGATTTTCGCCTTCGATCATGTGAAACACCAAATTGTTTTGATTAAAACGGTTTTTGTTGAGGAAGAGAAAGATTTAGACCAGGCTTATATAAAAGCCCAGCAGAGCCTCGATGAGATGGAAGAAGCTGCCCTCAGTTCTAACTACGAAAGCAGGCCCTTTACGATTGATACCGATTCACTCACCAGTAATATGAAGCAGGATTATTTCGAGAAGATCGTAGAGAAAGGAAAAGAATACATATATGAAGGCGATATTTTCCAGGTAGTTCTTTCTCAGCGCTTTGAAGCTGATATGAGTGGTGATCCTTTTATGCTGTATCGGGCTTTAAGAATGGTAAATCCTTCCCCTTATTTATTCTATTTAGATTTTGAGAATTTTCAACTTGTTGGGTCATCCCCGGAAGTGTTAGTTAGAGTTCAAGAAGGGGAGACCCGAGTTCTGCCCATTGCCGGAACACGACCGAGAGGTAAAACCCACAAAGAAGACTTAGCTTTGGAAGAGGATTTGAAAAACGATCCTAAAGAAGTGGCAGAACATATTATGCTGGTCGATTTAGGTCGCAATGATTTGTCCCGTGTATGCAAAGCCGGAACCGTTAAAATGGAACGAAATCAGGTTATAGAGCGATATTCACACGTAATGCATATTGTAAGCGACGTTGTTGGTGAACTTCAGGACAATCAGACTTCCGTTGATGCTCTGATGCAATGCTTCCCAGCTGGAACAGTTAGCGGAGCACCTAAGATCAGAGCCATGGAGATTATTGATGAACTTGAGCTAACCAAACGAGGTACTTATGCCGGAGCAGTCGGTTATTTCGATTTCTCCGGGAATATGGACACCTGTATCGCCATCCGAACGATGGTTGTAACGGGTAACAAAGCTTATATTCAGGCCGGTGCCGGGATTGTAGCCGACAGTAATCCCACCAAAGAATTTGAAGAAACACAAAACAAAGCAGGCGCACTCATTCAGGCGCTTAGCGTAGCTTTAGATATTCAATGAGCGATACTAAAACAATATTATCCGGAATTCAGCCTTCAGGTAAACTTCATATTGGAAACTATTTCGGAGCTATCCGCCAGCATATTCAAATGCAGGAGAAGGGAGAGGCTTTCTATTTTATAGCTAATTATCATTCTTTGACTTCGCTTAATGATGGAGAACAACTGAGACAGAATACTATTGATGTTACGCTGGATTATCTGGCTTTAGGCTTAGATCCTAAAAAAGCGACGTTTTTTGCTCAGTCTGATGTTCCTCAGGTAACCGAGTTGGCCTGGATACTTGGGACACTAGCTCCGGTTTCTATGATGGAGAAAGGCGTTTCGTATAAAGATAAGATCGCTGCAGGACTCAGCCCTAACATTGGCTTATTCACTTATCCAATCCTTCAGGCTGCTGACATCTTGATCTACCACTCAGATATTGTGCCGGTGGGAGAAGACCAAAAGCAAAATATTGAGATTACTCGCGATCTGGCTGGGAAGTTTAACCATAGTTTTGATGGTGAATACCTTAAGCTTCCGGAAGAGCATATAGTGAAGTCAGTTGCCATAGTTCCTGGTACTGATGGCCGTAAAATGAGTAAAAGCTACAAAAACACTATTGATATTTTTGCTGAAGGGAAGGCCTTAAAGAAACGGGTTATGTCTATTGATACCGACTCTACACCACTTGAAGATCCCAAAGATCCCGAAACAGATAACGTATTTGCTTTGATTAAACTCTTTGCTGATAAGGAAACACAGCAAGAGATTGCTAAGAAGTATAAAGCAGGTGGTTATGGGTACGGTCACGCTAAACAAGAACTCCTGGGCATGATTGAAGAATATTTCGGTGAAGCCAGAGAACGCAGAAAAGAATTGACCAAAGATTTAGACTACGTGCATGATGTACTCCGTGAAGGTGGTAAGAAAGCCCGTGAAAGAGCTGAAACCGTTATGAAACCCATCAGAGAAGTAACCGGTATTGTGAGGCATTTTTAACTTATGATCTTAATAATAGACAACTACGACTCTTTTACTTACAACCTGGTGCATCTGGTGGCTGCAGAAACGGATGATTATAAGGTAATCCGTAATGATGCCATGACATTGGATGAGATCAGAGAGTTAAATCCAACAAAGATATTGATATCACCAGGGCCGGGACGCCCTCACGAAGCGGGCATTACGGAAGAAATAATAAGGGAATTAGGAAAAGAGACTCCCGTTTTAGGCGTTTGTCTCGGCCACCAAGCGATTGGAGAAGTATTTGGGGCCAAAGTTGTTCACGCTCCTAAACTAATGCACGGCAAGGTTTCTAGAGTTTCACATGATGGGAAATTTATATTCGAGGGCACTGAAAAAGACTTCATAGCAACTCGCTATCATTCCTTAGTATTAGATCCTGACACCATTCCTGATGTACTAGAAATTACCGCCCATTCTGATGATGGAGTTATACAAGGAATCAGGCATAAAGAATTCTCCATTCAAGGGATTCAATTTCACCCCGAAAGCATTTTAACCACCGAAGGACCTAAACTCATTTCAAACTGGTTACGACAATAATGGATTTCAAAAGTATACTTAATAAACTTTCTTTCTCTGAAAACTTAAGCCAAATTGAGGCTGAAACTGCTCTGAACCTGATTATGACCGGCGAGGTTTCAGATGAACAAATCGCTGCTTTCCTTACCGCTCTGCGGCTCAAAGGTGAAACCGTTGAAGAACTCACTGCTTTCGTCAAAGTAATGCGTTCTAAAGCTGTTAAAGTTGATGTTGATATCAAAGGGGCCATTGATTTAGTAGGAACGGGAGGAGATCAGTCAGGCACATTCAATATATCTACTGCGTCGTCTTTTATTACAGCTGCAGCCGGGGTTCCTGTTATTAAGCATGGAAACCGCAGTGCATCCAGCAAATGTGGCAGTGCGGATGTTTTAGAGCATTTGGGAGCTTCTATTGAGCTTGGAAAAGAGGGAGTTGAACAGGTTTTCGATGAAGTTGGAATGGCCTTTATGTTTGCTCCGATGTTTCATCCCGCCATGAAGTATGTAATGCCTACCCGCCGTGAGCTTGGGTTCAGAACATTCTTTAATATTTTAGGACCTATGGTGAATCCGGCAGGTGTCCAACGCTATGTAATTGGTGCTTTCAACAAGGAAGTAGCGGAAAAAATGGTGCATATTCTGGCTAATCTGGATACCGATTTTGCCTATACCTTTAACGCCCATGATGGACTGGATGAAGTTAGTCTGACTTCTCAATCTGAAATTTTTGAACTCAAAGACAAGGTCGTTTCAACCTCGATTATATTTGATCCTGAATCTATTGGCTTCAAAAAAGTAGAAATGGATGCCTTGATGGGCGGAGGAAAAGAAGAAAATGCTAGAATTCTAAAGAATATCATGTCGGGAGAAGCAACCGAAGCCCAACAGAATATTGCGCTATTAAATGCAACCTTTGCTATTCAGGCATCAGGAAAGGTAGACAAGCTTGAAGAAGCCAAAGAATTAGCTGTAGACGCCCTTGAATCTGGGAAAGCTCGTAAGATGCTGAATGATTTTGTAGACGCTACTAACGACGCGATGGGGACGTTTAAATATTAATGAGCACCATTTTAGACAAAATAGTAGAGCAAACTGCTGAGGATCTTGCCAAACGAAAGAGAAAAGTTTCGTTTAACGATTTCAACTCTTTTCCCGGCTTTGAAAAAGAGCCTTTATCTTTCAAAAAAGCTCTTTCCGATAATGATTCAGTTTCTATTATCTCAGAAGTAAAAAAGGCTTCTCCATCTAAGGGAATAATTCGGCCGGATTTTGACCCGGTTGATATCGCTTTGAGATATGAGGAGGGTGGAGCTTCAGCAATTTCAGTTTTGACAGATGAGCCTTTCTTTAAGGGAGACTTAAAGTACCTGGAAGCCATTTCAGAACGCGTTGAGTTACCACTCCTTCGAAAAGATTTCATCATCGATCCTTATCAGATGAAAGAGGCAAAAGCTTATGGAGCTGATGCTGCATTAATTATTGTTGCAATTACAGAAGGGAGTCAGCTTGAAGAACTTCTACATGCTGCCAAAGAATTTGGACTGGATGCATTAGTTGAATGTTATGATCAAGACGACTTTGATCGTGTCGATTTTAATTTAGTTGACATCCTTGGCGTAAATAATCGTGATTTAAAGACCTTTGAAGTGGATGTCCATCGTGGAATAAACATCTTAAAGCAAGCGCCTGAAGGAACCATACTGGTTTCAGAAAGTGGTTTATCGTCCGGTGATGATCTTGCCTTATTAAAGAAAGAAGGTATTCATTCCGCCTTAATTGGTGAGTATTTTATGAGACAAAAAGATCCCGGACAAGGCGTAAAAGATCTGATTGAGCAAACTGAAGAAGCATTTTCATTACTGTTGAACAATGAGTAATCAAACCGAGCGTACTAAAATTAAAATTTGTGGCATCACTAACCTGGAAGACGCACGCTTTGCAGCAGGTGCTTTAGTCGACTATCTGGGCTTTATCTTCTATGAGAAAAGCCCTCGATATATTGAACCGGGAGAGGCAGGGGCTATAATTAATTGGATTGAAGGTCCGGAGAAAGTTGGTGTATTTGTAAATCAGCCTTTAGATGATGTCAATCGGATAGCCAAAGAAACCGGCCTTGACTTCGTACAGCTTCACGGTGATGAATCTGTTGAATATTGTGAACTGGTGGATAAGCCGATCATCAAAGTCATTCACATTGAAGAAGAAACGGTTTCATATTTGTTAAAGCATCAGATTGATCAGTATTCTGAAGTTGCTGAATTCCTTCTTTTCGATACCAAGATCGATGGTCTTTGGGGCGGAACCGGGAAATCGTTTGACTGGAATATACTGAATGAAGCAAGTATAGAAATTCCTTTTTTCTTGTCAGGAGGATTGAATTCAGACAACATCAAAGAGGCCACTGAAGCCGTTAAACCATATGCGATTGACGTTTCAAGCAGTTTAGAGCAAAAACCAGGTCTTAAAGATTTTGAAAAGATTGAAATCTTCATGGATCAAATAAAGAATTTAGAGACCCATTAATTGAGTACAGAAACCATGACTACAGAAACAAAAGCTAAAAAATATACTTTCCCTGATGCCAGGGGCTACTATGGAAATTATGGCGGAAAGTTCGTCCCTGAAATTCTAATACCGGCTATTCAGGAATTGGAAGAAGAGTTCAGAAAGGCTAAAGACGATCCTGAATTTCAAAATGAATTCAAGTCGCTTCTTGATGAATATGTGGGAAGACCTACTAAGCTGACTTATGCGAATAGATTAACCGAGCATTATGGTAAAGCCAAAATATATCTAAAGCGTGAGGATTTATGCCATACCGGAGCTCATAAGATCAATAATGCAATTGGTCAGGTTTTGTTAGCAAGAAGAATGGGTAAAAAGCGCATCATTGCTGAAACAGGAGCCGGACAGCATGGTGTAGCAACAGCAACAGCTTGCGCCAAGTTTGGTCTTGAATGTATCGTCTATATGGGCGAAGAAGACATGGTTCGCCAAAAATTGAATGTTGACCGAATGACGCTGCTTGGTGCTGAAGTCAGAGGAGTAAGCAGTGGCTCAAAGACATTAAAAGATGCTACAAACGAAGCTATTCGCGACTGGGTAACAAACGTTGATACCACGTTTTATATCATTGGTTCAGTTGTAGGTCCTCATCCTTACCCAATGATGGTTCGATATTTTCATGAAGTGATTGGGCGCGAAACTAAAAAACAAATTCACCACTACGAAGGAAGAAATCCCAATTACCTCATTGCTTGTGTTGGAGGCGGATCTAATGCTATAGGGTTTTTCTATCCCTTTATAGATGATGAGGATGTTAACATTATTGGGATAGAGGCGGCCGGTTTTGGCGTTGATTCAGGAAAAACAGCAGCTACTATGAGTAAAGGTACGCCCGGAATTTTACATGGCTCGCTCAGTTATCTTCTTCAAAGTAGTGAAGGACAAATTGAACTCGCGCATTCAATCAGTGCCGGACTTGATTATCCGGGTGTTGGACCTGAGCATGCTCATTTGAAAGACTTAGGGAGGGTAAAGTATTATGCCGTTACCGATACAGAAGCCATGGAAGGCGTGAAGCTCCTATCAAAACTGGAAGGTATTATTCCTGCTCTTGAAACTGCGCATGCTTTCGCCTGGTTGGAAAAACTTATGCCCGAAACATCTAAAGACGAAATTGTTATTCTGAACTGCTCAGGTCGTGGAGACAAAGACATGGGCACTATTTCTGAGAATTTATGATTGATACTATGAATAGAATTCAAAATGTATTTGAAGAAAAAGGGAAAGACTCAAAGCTAATGAGTTTATTTCTTACCGCAGGATTTCCCGATTTAGACGCTACGGTAGACCTCATTCTTGGCTTCGAAAAGAATGGAGCCGATATCATTGAATTAGGAATGCCATTCAGTGATCCGCTTGCTGATGGTCCAACCATTCAATACTCAAGTGATATTGCCATTAAAAATGGTGTCACGATGGTTAAGATTTTCGATATGGTGAAGGAAGTCCGAAAGCAATCCGAAATCCCAATTATTCTTATGGGATATATGAATCCGGTATTGCGATATGGAGTAGATAAATTCTGCAAGAAAGCTGAAGAAGCCGGTGTTGACGGACTTATCATTCCCGATATTCCTATTGAAGAAGGAGGGATTATTGAGCAGCAAGCCAAAGATTCTAAACTATCTCTAATTTATCTGGTAGCTCCAAATACAATCGATGAGCGAATGAAGCAGGCTGATGAAAAGTCAGAAGGATTTGTATATTGCGTTTCAGTTACGGGTGTAACCGGAGCTCGGGATGGAGGCGAAGTTTCTAAATCTGTGAATCGGTTTATACAACGGGTTAAATCAAATATCACAAAAAATCCGGTGATGGTAGGCTTTGGAATTAAGTCATATGAAGACGCAACCGATATCGCATCAAATGCCGATGGATTTATAGTTGGAAGTGCCTTAATTGATACCATCAAAAAACATTACCCGAATGAAGGCTGGCAATCTGAATTGTTCTCCTTTGTTCATTCATTGAAATTCGGAAATTAATAGTTCAATATGCGATTATCGATAAGCACTCTTCTAATTCTTTTTACAGGCTTCCTATTTGTCTCATGTGACGGTGATTACCGCTCCCTTGCAGATGGTAATACCCGCGAAGTTGTGGTAGTGATGGATTCTACTCAGTGGGAAAGCCAAACAGCAAACGCCATCCGTGATGTATTCGGAAAGTGGGTCTTAACCGTGCCAAACGGCGAACCCTATTATGATTTACGATTTACCCAAATCCGTTCCGAATCACATTTAGAGAGAATAAGAAATCAGAAAAACCTGATTTTTGCATCTTCTATAGATGAAGAATCAAATGTCGGTCGACAAATTCGCGGTTTCCTAGATGAGCCTGTAGAACAGCGCGTTAAATCCGGAGAAAGTTTTTCATTTCAAGTTGAGGATCAATGGTATCGTGATCAGTATGTATTGATTTTGAGTTCAACTTCTGATTCTGCTTTAGCACAAAAAATCAGAAATACTGAAAATTCTTTGCTGTCTAATATGCTGGATAAAGAATTACAACGGTGGGATTATTTCGTTTATGAGAAAAAAGAACCGACTTATTTGTCTGATTCACTATGGGCAAACAGGGGATTCAAAGTTCGATTCCAGCATGATTATGCAAAGAATATTGATACGCTAAATTTTCTTAGTTATCGCCGGTTTCTCCCTCAAAACGACCGATGGATGTGGATTTGGTATCAAGATGATGTGAAGGATATTTCTTTCCTAGACGATGGTTGGATAATTGCTACCCGTGATTCCCTTTCAAAGCAATTTATTAAAGGAGCACGCGATTCCATGTACGTTCAGACTTATGAAAATGAAGATCTTGGTCGTCCTGTTGTAACTGAATCTTTCCAAAAAGGACGATTAATCGCTTACGAAACCCGCGGAACCTGGCATATGGTGAATGGCTTGATGGGCGGTCCATTCGTTAACTTCACGTATTACGATCCGGATACAAACCGTTTATTTATGGTTGATTACAATCAATTTGCCCCAAGTGTGCGTAAGAAGTTGCCATTTGTAAGGCAATTCAGAGCAATGGGAAGAACATTCGAATCTGATTCTACCTGGACTTCCAAAACAAAATCTCCGGCTTCTTAGTACTTGAGTGAAAGAACAGACAAACTGAATTTTATTAGCGAAGCTCTGAATCAACGGAGATCTGAGCTTCGGTTTAGGGATCTTGAAAACATCCTTCCTGGATTAGAAGACGCCCGAGTTACAAAATCGGGTCAGTCTAAACTTAATTTCTGTTCTAATGATTATCTCGGATTGGCTAGTCATCCCGAGGTCATCAAAAGAAGTCAGGAATTTACTGCGAAGTTTGGAGCCGGAGCCACGGCTTCCAGGTTAGTTAGCGGTAATTATTCTATTCATGAGGAGCTGGAAAAGAAGTTAGCAGAGACTTTTGAAGTTGAAGCCGCTCTGCTTTTCAATACGGGTTTTCAGGCGAACGCGACCGTGCTTGCTACACTTGCCGACCGCAACTCATTAGTAATCGCTGACAAAAAAGTTCATAATAGCTTACTGCAGGGAGCAATTTTAAGTAGAGCTGATCTTCAAAGGTTTAATCATAATGATTATGATCATTTAGAGAACTTACTTCAGAAGGGGCAAGAGAAATCATACAATAGAATTTGGGTAGTTTCCGAAACGGTGTTCAGTATGGACGGAGATCGAAGTGATTTAGAACAACTCATTTCCCTGACTGAAAATTATGACGCACTTCTTTTTTCCGATGATGCGCATGCGCTTGGTGTATATGGTGAAAAAGGGTTGGGGTTTAACTTCCGAAAAAGTGGCATCCATATTTCGCTTGGTACTTTTGGGAAGGCCTTCGGTTCATTTGGCGCTTTTGTAGCCTGTTCCAAAGAAATGAAGGATTACCTGATCAATTTTTGTCCCGGCTTTATTTATACCACAGCATTGCCACCGGCAGTAATTGGAGCACTTGATGCTAGTTTAGAACTCATCCCAACCATGGATGATGTGAGAGCTGAAATACATCAAAATATTGAACTATTTAAGAATGGCATCAACGAAATAGGGTTTGAAACCGGCAATACAAATTCGCAAATTATACCCGTTATAATCGGCGATGAAAAAGAAACACTGGCTTTATCTAAAGAATTAGAGAAACAAGGGTTTTTAGCAACAGCTATACGACCACCAACCGTTGAAGTTGGTGCATCTCGGATACGAATAGCAATTACGGACAAACATCAACAAAAAGATATAAACCAACTACTAAGTGCCTTCAGAAACTGGAAATCGGCTTGAAATAGAAATAATTGCTTACCACGGCTGGGGTTTTAATGCCTCTTTTTGGAAGAACTGGGAGGAGGTATTACCTGATAGCGTAGCATTCAAAACGGCTGATAGAGGATACTATCTAGAAGAGAAATTGCCCCGATTCTCCAATGACTCTACACAGAAGGTGCTCTTCTTACACTCATTTGGTTTGCATTGGTGTCCAAAAGAAAATATTGAAGAAGCTAACTGCATCATCATTTTTAACGGTTTTAAAGAGTTTCATATTGGAGAGGGTGTTGATACGAAAAAATCTAAAATGGTTCTAAAAAGGATGATTTCTGAGTTTGAATTGAATCCGGATAAAGTGCTTAAAAAGTTTGCAGAAAATTCATTTTATCCAGAGAAGCCAAAGCAATTTCCTAATGGAAGATATGATAAAGAACTGATGCTCAGTGATTTAAAACAACTTGACACCAGTACTTTTGACCTTAATCATCTAAAAAATGGTAAACCTATTATAAGTCTTGACGGTGGGAATGATCATATTTTGTTTCAGAATAGGGGTAAAGGTTTTACCGAATTCACCGAAGGCAATGCGGTCTATCATTATATAAAAGAAGCAGGTCATTGCCTGCCTGCTACACATCCTCAAGATTGCTGGTCGTTTATCAATGCAATGATTCCTATTTTTCAGCACAATGGAAATTACAGAAAAAAAAGACATCAGTAGTATAGCCGGTAAATTTGGCAAAGCAGCTGAGCAGTATCATCAAGAAGCAAAAATTCAGAAGAAAGTAGCCGAGGGGTTAATTTCATCATTATTACCCTGGCGAGATTTATTGCCACCCGGGCCAATATTAGAAATCGGCTGTGGAACAGGCTTCCTTACAAAGAAACTTATCAAACACTTCCCGGATAAGGAATTTGTGATTTCTGATGTATCTCCCGGTATGTTGGACTTTTGTAGAGAAGAACTGAACAGAGAAGGTTTGCTATCTAATAAGATTCAATTCAAAATTTTAGATGCCAATTCTTTTAAAGCTGATGAGCAAAAATACAGCATGGTAATCAGCAACTTTGTGTCTCAGTGGTTTGATGACACTGCTCTGGTACTTGAAGAGTTATCTAAATCTATTTTATCGGGCGGACTTCTGCTTTGTTCATTTCCGGGGAATCATACTTTCGAGCAATGGTATGAAAACTGCCTCAAGCTTGGCATACCCTTTACGGCCAATCCAATGCCGGATGTAGAAGAGGTAGTGGTAAAACTTTCTATGGGACCTCTGCAGATCGATTATTATGAAAACGATTTATTTGAGGAATTTGATTCAGCCATTTCTTTTTTCCGACATTTAAAAAGCATTGGAGCCTCCGAAAATTTGAAAAGAAATTCGCTCAGTTCAAAACAATTTCGACTCTTATTGAATCATTGGGATGAACAATCAGAAGGAAAAATAAAAGTGAAATGGCATGTGGTTTATCTGGCCGCTAAAAAAGATATGGTATAATGAAGGTAGACTTCCCTGAAAAATTCTTTATCTCAGGCACTGATACCGGAATTGGTAAAACACTGGTTTCAGCAATGCTAATGGCGGCTTTGGACGCAACTTACTGGAAGCCAATTCAAGCGGGTCTTGACGAAGAAACGGATACAGAATTCGTAGAGCGAGTCTCCGAAGCTTCTTCAAACAGAATTATTCCTGAACGATATCGGCTAAATACTCCAATGTCACCTCATGGCGCAGCCGATATTGATGATGTTACGATTTCACTGACGGACTTTAATCTCCCAGAATATAACACTGAACACCTTATCGTTGAAGGTGCAGGAGGTTTATGGGTTCCGATCAATTGGAAAGAATCTGTCTTTGATTTAGTAACCCGTTTAGACTTCCCTGTTTTACTTGTAGCGCGCAGTGAGCTGGGAACATTGAATCACACCTTATTATCTATAGAGGCTCTTAGGAGACGAAATATAGAGGTGTTTGGGGTGATATTGAATGGTCCTCACCATCAAAGCAACAAAGAAACGATTGAACATTTTGGAAAAGTGCCAGTTTGGGAGGTAGAGCCATTAGAGGAGGTCAGTCTTCAATCACTAAAAAAAGCTTTTGAAAAATTATAAACGCCGGATTTTGAATGTTGAATTTCACCTGACTCAGCAATCAAAATTTAAAATCTAAATTTCATATGCACAAAAATCTTTGGCATCCATTTACCATACTCAAAGACGCTCCTGATCCTATTAAAGTTAAAAGTGGGAAGGGTTCGTGGCTTACCCTTGAAGATGGACGGGAGGTTATCGACGCAATTTCAAGCTGGTGGGTTAACATTCATGGCCATACCCATCCCGAAGTAGCAGACGCTATTTATGAGCAGGCCCAGACCTTAGAGCATGTAATTTTTGCCGGCTTTACTCATGATCCGGCCGAGCAGCTTGCTGAGATGTTGGTTGAGAAACTTCCAAAGAACCTAAATCGCGTATTTTATTCGGATAATGGATCAACAGCTGTTGAAGTTGGAATGAAGCTAGCGTATCAGTTTTGGAAGAATAAGGGAGAGACCCGTAAAACCTTTATCTGTTTTGAAGGTGCTTACCACGGAGATACGTTTGGGGCTATGTCAGCGGGGGAGAGATCTGTTTTTACGGATGTATTCAAGGATCTTCTCTTTGATGTTGAAGTGCTTCCTTTTCCTGAAACCTGGATTGATGACAAAACCCGGTCTAATAAAGAAGATGAAATTATCGAGAAGCTGGAAGGTCTTCTCACTAAAAATCCAGATAAGTATGCCGGCATTTTAATGGAGCCTCTGGTTCAGGGAGCCGGAGGTATGCGCATGTGTAGTGAAGAGTTCTTACAGAAACTCCATTGGGTGAACCGCCAGTTTGGCGTATTACTTATCTTCGATGAAGTTATGACCGGCTTCGGGCGTACCGGAGACTATTTTGCATGCAAAAGAGCACAAGTTGAACCCGATATCATTTGTCTATCGAAAGGAATAACAGCCGGATTTATGCCATTAGCTGCTACCGTTTGCTCGGATGAAATCTATCAAACTTTTAACTCTTCTGATCCTATAAAAACATTTTGGCATGGTCACAGCTATACCGCCAATCCTATTGGTTGTGCAGCAGGCGTTGCTTCAATGAAAATTTTGCAAAGGGAAGAGGCTTTTAAAAAGGTTGAGGAAATTCACCGAACAGAAATCCAAAAGCTGCAAAATCACCCTAAACTCGAACACTTCAGAATTACCGGTACAATAGCCGCGATGGATATCAAAAATGATGAAGAAGGAGGGTACCTTAATTCAGCAGCTAAAAAGATAAAAGAAGAATGTGTTGACCACGGAGTACTACTCCGACCACTAGGCAATGTTCTATATGTGATGGCACCGTATTGCACTTCGGAAAAAGAATTGCAAAAGATTTATTCAGTAATAGCCGAAATAGTAGATTAAATTCAGTATTTACTAGCTTGTTGAAACAACAACGCCAATTTGAAATGTAGAGAATGAGTTTTTCAGAAAATCGTTATAACCAAATTCCTTATCGCAGATGTGGTGACAGTGGACTTATGCTTCCAATACTGTCATTAGGTTTGTGGCACAACTTTGGGGGTAAAGCAAATCTTGATATTGCCAGAGATATACTCAAAACGGCTTTTAATCATGGAATAACTCACTTTGACCTTGCCAATAACTATGGTCCACCTCCGGGCTCTGCAGAAGAGAATTTTGGTAAAATCCTGCACTCTGATTTTAAAGGTTATCGTGATGAGCTGATTATATCTACCAAAGCAGGTTACAGAATGTGGGATGGACCTTATGGAGAATGGGGATCCCGAAAATATCTTATCTCTAGTATCGACCAGTCTTTAAAAAGAATGAATCTTGATTACGTCGATGTGTTCTATCACCATCGCCCTGATCCCGATACTCCGCTTGAAGAGTCCATGATGGCTCTGGATCAAATTGTTCGTTCAGGGAAGGCACTTTATGCCGGAATTTCCAACTATGGAGGCGAAAGAGCCCGAAAGGCTAAGCAGATTTTAGCTGAACTAGGAACTCCTTTCATCATACATCAGCCTATGTATAATATGTTTGTGCGTGGACCAGAGGAAGATTTATTTCCCGTACTTAAGGAGGAGGGTATTGGCTGTATTCCATTTTCGCCCTTATCTCAGGGACTCCTGACTAATAAATACATTGATGGAATTCCTGAAAAATCTCGTATCGCCGATCCTGAAGGGTTTCTTCAGAAGAATGACCTTACCCAGGAAAAGCTTGATAAGATAATAGCCTTAAACGAAATCGCTGAGAAGAGAGGGCAATCGCTCGCTCAATTAGCTCTTGTATGGGTTCTTCGAAATGAAGTAGTGACTTCAGCTTTGGTTGGGGTAAGCAAAAAAGAGCAGCTATTGGATAATATAGCTGCTCTGAATAAGCTCGAATTAACGGAAAAAGAGCAGAATCAAATAGAAAGTATATTAAATTGATATTTAATTATGATTAGTCCTTCTGTTTTTTTAAAATCAGATTGATTCAGGGTTTGGGTTTTTGGGGTACATTTTTTCATTCCCTTTTTTATATCAATTTATAGGTTACTCTATATCTTGATGTAGTATAGCAATAAATCAGCTTATCCAATTTTTGTCTATAGCACGCCGTGATAGCCAAATAAGTCCTAATCCAAATAGTACCACCATAATAGGCATCACAGCTCCACCGGGTCCATACACTTCAATGGAATTACTCATAAATAGTGAATGATACATTTGCACAAATACTGAAACACATGAGAGTATGAAAAGTGGATAAGCTAATTTCTTTTTCAGCAAAAGAAAAAGAGATCCCAAAGCCCCGCCAAATACAGCTAACGCAAAGGCGCCTGTAGCCCAAATCGGTGTGTTTGCTATAATTTCACGCTGAGCTTCCGGCATGCTTGCCATCATTTCAGGACTCATTGTTACTTGCATGATATAGGCAAATACTCCCATTAAATTCCAAAGCAGTGCAGCCCAACCCACAATCCAGAACCAAACGGGTATCTTGTTTAAATTTTCTTCAGACATAATCAATCAATTTAATTTTGGTTAAAGCCCAGCATCTCTAATTTTGAATAGCTACCCGATTGTAGGAAAAAATATTACAAAAGTGAACCTGGTTTAACGCTCTCTCTTTTCCTTAAAGAATGCTTTCATGAGATGCTCACAATCAGCTTCCATCACACCCTGAATAACCGACACTTTATGATTGAGTTTATTATTTGCTGCGATGTTGAACACGCTTCCACAACCACCTGATACAGCATCACCGGTTCCGAAGACCACCGTTCCCAGTTTACTCCACACAGTAGCCCCTGCACACATAGGGCAGGGTTCTAGAGTTACATAAAGCGTGCAGTCACTTAAATATTTTTCACTTATTGTTTCACAAGCCGCAGATATGGCAAGCATTTCAGCATGAGCTGTAGGATCATTTAAGCGCTGAACCTGATTAAATCCCTTCCCAATAATTTCCCCATTTCGAACAACTATCGCTCCAACGGGTACTTCACCTTCATCAAAGGCTTGTTCAGCAAGCATAAAAGCACGTGCCATAAATCGCTGATGTTGTTGCCAAACCGGAAGATCAATTTTATTCATAGTACTTGATTGCTATCAATGGTTTTAACTACCTTGGCGCGAACTTAATCCAATATTGATGAAAAAAGTAGAGCAAAGTATTATAGATTTTATTTCGAATACCATCCGAACCGTGCCGGACTTTCCCAAGGAAGGAATTCAGTTCAAAGATATCACAACATTGTTACAGGATAAACAGGCGCTCGAACTTACTTCCTATATGCTCGAAAAACCTTTCATAGGTGAACATGTTGATTATGTGGTTGGGCTAGAGTCACGAGGTTTTTTATTTGGAACAAACCTTGCTCAGGATCTTCATGCCGGTTTTGTACCTGTGCGTAAGCCAGGTAAACTTCCCGCTAAATCAATTTCAGAAACATATGCATTAGAGTATGGTGAAGATAGCATTGAAATGCATGAGGATGCTATTTTTGAAGGGGCAAAAGTAATTATTCATGACGACCTTATTGCAACAGGAGGCACAGCTGCTGCTGCCTCGAAATTGAGCCAAAGACTCGGAGGAGAAGTCATAGGCTATTCCTTCATTATCGAACTTTCTTTTCTTAATGGCCGCGATCAGCTCATCCCAAATGTACCAGTTGAAAGTATTCTTATAGAATAGCGGAACATAATCTCACTTTGTATATACAATTACTTGAACAACTAATAGTAATTGAGGACACAGATATGAGACCCCAAAAATTAATTCCGATTATTTTGTTGACTTCAATCGTGATGGCAGGCACGGCTTGCAAAACGTTTGTGGTCAAAAATGTTAACTATGCTCACCAAATCGAGTCGGTACTTACACCGGATGAAGATGGAACAGTAAATGACGTTCGGCACGGTATTTCGTTCAACGTTCAGCCATTCCAAAAGAAGGAATTTGGAGAGAATAATAGCACTCACATAAAAGAAGTGCGTCTGATTAGAAACGAAGAAGGCTTCTACTTTATCACAGCCAATCAATTCAAAAATGTATATGTGATGCAGCCGGAAAGCGGATCATTAAAACTGGTGAAAAAAATTAAAGTATCTGAAACAGGTATCTCAGAACCTGCTTTCAATATGAGAGATGGCATTGTGCAGTTGGTTAAGATTGAAACCAATGAAATTCTAAGCCTGAATGAAAATGGCATCCAAAAGAATGATAATGATATTAAGGAGGAACAATCATGAAACGGCTTTTAACAACAACTTTTATAGCAGCAATTCTTATAACCGGCACAGCTAATGTGTTTGCTCAATCATCTGATTATCAAATCAAAAAAAACTACGAAGAGCGTTATACTGATTTAAAAAGTTCAATTGAAGAGGCAATGACGGTCAACGAGATCGATAGCCTAAAAGGAGAAATCGAAGATTTCGAATATTACAATGAAGATCACGAGAAACTCCTTAATAATGCTCTTTATCCTGACTCTTTTGAGGGCAGTATAGCTGAACTTAACCAGAGAGCCAGAGCTGCAGAGCATAAACTTCTGATTATTGAAAATCAGGATGAGAAATTGGCCAGTCTTACTTCAGAACTGAATTCTTACAAGTCTGAAATAGCAAATCTAAATAGCCGCACAGATTCGCTTAGAAATGCAATTGTAGCTTCAGAACAAAGTGAGAGTGACCTTTCCAACCTTGTAGAACGTTACCGCAAGAGCATGGAGGAAAGAGATGAATTTGTTCTCAATATGATTGATTCTCTTTTCATCACTTACAAAGACATGCAGGGCCAAGCTTTGGCAGAATTTTCTGAAGAAAACGGTTCTCGTGCACTTCAACAGCAAGATAACCCACTCGAATTGATCCAATCTGTGATAGAGGAAAATATCCAAATTCTTAAATCAGATGATGGATCACTTCAAACTGAAGACTACCTCAGAATGTATGTAGTGCAGAGCCGATTCTCAGAAGTATGGAATCAAATTGGAGATGACTTGACCCGAATTTATGCCGGTGATAAAGCAAACCAATGGGAGAATAATATTGAAGGTAAGCTAAACGATTGGAGAGCCAGTGCATCTAAAAATATGTGGGCTTCAATGGACACTTATTTAGAAGAGAATAATGTTGATCTCGGCGCTTTTGATAACAATGAAAGCTTCTATACAGCTATTGATACATTTATCAGTAACGCAACTGATGCAAGTCGTGAAAAAGTCGTAACAGAAGAAAACTATAAAGATTTTCAGACTTTTTATGATTTCTGGAATGGAAAAATAAAAAGCGACTGGGGACGATTTGTTCAGGAAGGTGAAGTGCTTACCATGACTCAAATTTCAAACATTGATAACGAAATGATGACGTGGAGAGACGAGGCTAAGCCTAAATCGTTCTTGATTCCCATTCTTTTTGGGATAAGCCTGTTAACTATTGTCGGGCTTATCATAGTAGTTGCACGAAGATAAATTTACCCCAAATACTAACTGTCAAAAGAGGTCGGCTGGAAAGTCGGCCTTTTTTTGTTATCCTAAAGTAACCGGGAGTATTTTTTTCGTAGCAGACTTCTGAATTTAATAACCTAACTCTCTCCTATGAAAAAACTACTTTTACTTTGCTCCATACTTCTAATCAGCGGATCACTTTTTGGACAATCAGCAGATACTACAACTCAAGAGACTACTTTAATAATGGTTCGCCATGCCGAAAAAATGGATGATGGAACCAGAGATCCTTCCCTAAATGACATAGGAGTAGAAAGAGCTGAAAGACTAGCTAAATTGCTGCTGGAAGATTTTGAGGTTGGTGCTGTCTATAGTACTCCTTATAAACGAACACAGGAAACAGCAAAACCTCTTGCCGATATGATTGGGTTTGAAATTCAGACTTATGATCCAAGAGATCCTCAGGGCTTTATAGGATTTTTGATGGAAGCTGAAAAAGGGAAGACTGTGCTTATTGTTGGACACTCTAATACTACTCCTGCATTGGTAAATCTCGTTCTTGGAGAGGATAAGTATGAGCAACTGGATGAAAGTGCTTACGGTAATATCTTCATCGTTTCCATAGATGAAAAAGGAGAAGCTACAGTGGAAAAGAGAGTGTATTAGAAATTTTAAGGAAGGGAATAGTATTTTCTTAGCAGCCACTCACTTCCCAACAACAGTAATACGATCACAAACCAATACACGGAACGTACGGGAAAAGAATAATTCTCAATTGTCTGAGTCTGAGTTTCTAAGACGTTAGCTGTTCTCAGGCTGTCCCAAAATGAGCCAACATCTTTATAAGTAAAAAATCGGCCACCTGAGTTTCTTGCAACAGCACCCAGAAGTTCGTCGTCACGAATAGTATTTGTGAGCTCGGAACTGGAATTTGAAATAAGAAATTCACCGCTTTGGCTCTCAATTTCTCGCTCACCTTTTCGGGCAACGGCATCATATTTATACAAACCTTCAGAAAGGCGGGGGAGATCTAGCCGGTAATTTCCGTTCCCTGAATTTTCCATGTTAAAAGTCCTGGAGGCACCATCCTCAGTTTGCAGCTCTACCTCAATAATGCCGTCATTCTCAGGGTCACCTCGTTCGTTCTGAAGGCTTCCATTTATGATAGGTGACTCTGCGGTACTAAAGGTTTTTTTGGACGGGGATATACGAAGTAAGCGATTGTCCGGATCGCTTGAAGTCCATGAAACAATGTTTGAGATCAATGCTGTGACAAATTCACGGTGACTCGGGTTCGTGCTTTGTGTCATTTTGTACCAACCCCAGGGTAGAACATGAGATCTACGAATGTTTCCCTGCTCTAAAACTGCTAAAGCAGGGAAATCAGTATTAAGGCCATCGTAGTTGATCGAAAATAAAGCGGTGCTTTGTAAAGCACTGAGCTCGGTTCGTAATGGAGAGTACAGAGGCGGTGAATCGGCTAAGTTAATGGCCGGTAATTCAAGAATAGGTTGCTCATCAGATTCCATCAGCTGATTCAATGTTATTTGCGAAACTTGATTATTTCGGGCATTGATCAGTTCAAACAGATTTTGGTTTTGAACCCGGTTGTTCATTGAAGTACTCAGTTCAAAAAATAATGTCGGTGTATTTTCAAGGTCTTCTAAAAAGGTGAATACTTCCTGTGTGCTGGGAATACCATGAACTATGACAAGGTTAAAGTTAGATTCTTCTGGCAGGTCTTCGACAAACCGATTGCCCCCAAGCCATGTTAAGGTCGTTAACTCATTGCTTTCATCTTGTTGGATAATAGATCGAATAGCTTTTACATCAGGGTGAATTTCAAAAGCAACGTGTAGAATTTTCACCTTACTATCTAAAACATCAATAGTGAATAACCGGTTGTTGTTTGACTGAGTCCACTCATCAGCTAGTGGAGTAACTTGTATTTCATATTGCTTGAGTCCTGATTCTGTAAGCTCCAACTCAAACTGTACTTTTTTTAATTGATCATCAGTCTCAAAACTCACTTCCTGGGTATCAAAAGTTTCATTATCAGACACCAGAGAAACAGAAACCGTGTTATTGGCAAAACCGGACTGAGTAATTTCAGCCTCAATAATGTGATTAGTGTTCGTGTATCCGGTGGTATTAGTTAGAACATTTGAAACCGAAACATCACGAACCTTTGAAGTGTCCCCAATAGCTATGGTATAAAGTGGGATGGAGGAGTTAAAAGCATTTACCGAAGGATTTCTACCAAAAGTGATAATTCCATCCGAAATTATAACACCGGCCTGAACCTGTTCTTCCATCTCCAAAACAGCATTAATTGGATCAGATAGATTTGTTTGAGCTTCGGTAGCATTCAGAGAATCAGGATCAAATTCAGAAACCTTTTCTCCAATGGAATAGAACTGGATGTCCGCAATATTACGTGATTCAAAATCGAGCGTATTTAAAAGCTCATTGTAGGTTTCGAGACCGTTATAATCACCTTTTGTTATTCCGATACTTTCTGAATTATCAAGAAATACGGCAATATTCGGTTTCAACTCAATTTCCTGAGAAGAATAGAAGTAGGGGTTAAGTAAGAGCAGTAGAATAATGATGAGGGCAGAAGCTCTTAACGAAATCAATCCCCATCGGCTTAGAGGAGGAATGCTACTGAATTTTCTATAGGCTGCCCAGGAAAGCAAAATAAAACCCACGGCAAGAAGGATAAGTACAGCCGGTGGAAAAATATGTTGAAAACCTTGGAAATCCACCTTAATAGTTCCTCATCGTAAATTTAGCCTTCTTCAATAAGCATCTGGATAAGCTTTACCGTGGTATAACCTTCCGCCTCGGCTGCGTAATTATTGACAATGCGATGCCTTAATACCGGAATGGCCAATTCCTTGATATCATCTTCAGTTACATGGTATCGGCCTTGTGACAAAGCTCGGGCTTTACCGCCCAAAATTAGATACTGAGACGCTCTAGGACCTGCACCCCAACTCATGTACTTATTAATGTAATCAGGAGCCATATTGGTTCCGGGACGTGTCTTAGAAACAAGTTCAACCGCAAAGTCGAGAACATTATCCGGAACCGGAACTTCTCGAACTAGTGCCTGAAGCTCTTTAATTTTTTCTTTCGTCAACAAGGCTTCAATATTAATATCCTGATGTGCCGTGGTCTTACTTACAATTTCCTTTTCTTCTTCAAGTGAAGGGTAATCAACCCAAACATTGAACATAAAACGGTCAAGCTGAGCTTCAGGAAGTGGATAGGTTCCTTCTTGTTCAATCGGGTTTTGTGTCGCTAAAACAAAGAAAGGAGTATCTAAATCGTACGTTTTACCACCGGTTGTTACGTGATATTCCTGCATTCCCTCAAGCAAAGCTGCCTGGGTTTTTGGAGGTGTACGGTTAATCTCATCCGCTAAAAGAATATTTGCGAAAACAGGGCCTTTAATAAAGGTAAACTCTTTGCGCCCTGTGTCTTTATTCTCTTCAATAACCTCGGTACCTGTAATATCACCGGGCATGAGGTCGGGGGTAAATTGAATGCGACTGAAAGAAAGGCTAAGAGATTTTGAAAGTGTTCGGATTAACAATGTTTTGGCCAATCCGGGAACACCTACTAAAACGCAATGCCCTTTAGAGAATAAGCTGATGAGCAGGAGATCAATAATATCGTCCTGACCAATAACTGCCTTATGTATTTCTTTTTTTATCTGATGAAAAACCTCATGGAATTCATCCGCCAACTTCACCGGGTCTTTTACATCTGTGCTCATAAACTATTCTCCTTACCGGGGACATCTATTTTATATTCAATATAAATTTCATCGCGCAAATCCTTCATCCACGTCTGCATTACTCGATACTGTTTTTGTTGCAGCGCAATGCTTTTAATGCGCTCATAATCTTGTTCGAGGTTGGCAATGTGCTCTGTAATCTGCTTATCTAATCGAACAATTCGATAAGCTTTTTTATTCTGTCCTCTTAGCGTGAATGACTTAGGTTCGGAAATATATCCCGCTTCATCCATCAAAAGAACAATTCTATACATCGCTGGATCTAAACGGTTAAGAGCGATCAGCCGTTCACCGCTTTGAGGATCAAATATTTTTCCGCCTAAATTTGCCGTTGCTTCATCTTCACTAAGCTCGCGGGCAACTGCAGGAAATTTAACTTCGGGATTAGTCATAATGCTATCACGTATGGTATTGAGTCGATTAATAGCATAATCATCATCCAGCTCTTCATTGTCTACTGTAATAAGGATGTGATTAGTCTCAATTCTGTCACCAACCCGACGATTCAGCTTTATAATATGATATCCAAACTGAGTCTCTACTACTTTGGAAATGCCTCCAGGTTGAAGGGCAGAGGCAGCAGCAGAATACTCAGAAACCAACTCATCCAGTGACATTAGCGGAAGTAAACCACCGTTTCGACCAGAGCCTTGATCATCACTGTGGCGACGAGCCAACTCCTCAATAGATTTACCATGTACTAAGATTGAATCTCTCAACTGCTTAGCAAATTCATAAGCATTCGCTTTCGCATTATCTTTTGCAGGGGGTAGAATTACAATCTGAGAAAGTGAAACTTGTTCAGGGATAGTAGGCAAGGAGTCAGTTGGGATATTTTCAAAAAACTGATTCACTTCAGGTCTTGTAATAGTGATAGACTGCATTTTACCTTGTTGCACACGGCTTGTAATCATTTGCTGACGAAAGTCTTCTCTAAAGTCAGCTTTAAGCTGCAGTATAGATTTTCCAAATGATTCTTCAAGAGCTTGTTCACTTCCTGCACGGGCCGTTAAATCACGAATTCGCTGATCCATCCGGAGTTCAACTTCGTCATCTGAAACAACAATAGAATCAATCTGAGCTTTTTCGAGAAGCACATAATTGTCAATAGCAGATTCCAAAAAATCAAACCAAAGTTCACGGCTGAATTGTACTTGCTGCCCCTGTACTTGAGATTGACGCATATAGTCAGCAACATTCTGGTCAATTTCAGATTTCAGAATGATATTGTCATTAACGTGAGCAACAATACGATCTGCAATTTGTTTTTGCTGTGCTTGTAAACCGGAAGTAAGTAGTAAGGATATTAAAAGGAGAGGGAGAAATAAGTAATTATTCTTCATTAGTAATTTGGTTCAATGAAACAGTATCGCTTACTGCTGTATTCGTTTCATTAGTAACGTTATAAATTTTGATTTCATTATTGGCCTGTCCCTGAAGATAAAGATTCTTTACGTATGTGTTGAATGCTCTTTTTCGCTTTTCAAGCGTGAGCCATTCTTCAATTTGATCAATCAGCCAGTCTAAATCAGGGTGATCACCTTCGGGGCGCTCATCTGTTAACTGCACAAAGTGATATTCATTGCCTGCTCGATAAGTTGGGGATATTTCGGAAGGACCAATGATCGTCAAGTAACGATTCAGCATGGAAATATCACCGCCAGCAATGGATATAGGCCAATATCGTTCAGATTCCCTGATCTTCAGTTCAGCATATTTAGAATAATCCTGAGCCACAGTCTCCCATTCAATTCCTCGCATGAGATCCCTTTTTGCGCGTTCAGCTTCTGCATTAGAGCTAGCAATTAAATGCCGATAGCGGACATAACGCTCATCTAATGTAAATTTGTCTTTGTTCTGTTGATAGTAGTTTCTTGCTTCTTGTTCGCTTACATCTGAGTCTTCCTCAAATTCCGCAATGATATAATCCTGTACGGCCTGGAGGATGTATTCTTCCCGAATGCGCTGTAGTTTTTGCTGAACTCCGCTTCTTCGTGTGAAGTTAAGCCGTTCTGCTTCCTGCAAAATAACCTGCCGGCGAATCCAGTCTTCACGGTATTTCAGGTATGCCGATGTACTGTCTGACTCAAATATATGTTTGGGTATTTCAGCCTTAGCTGCCTCTTTAGTAAGTTTTTGAGCGCCCACTTCAGCTAAAAAAACCGAAGAATTACCTGAGTCTTTTTTGCATGAAGTTGCAAAGATGAACAAGGCGCTGATAAAAAGGAGAGGTGCTACTTTCATTTTAATAATCAGGAGTCTTTCCGGAATGCTGATTTTAGCTTATTCCCATGTACTTTAATATTGTACTCACTTCGCAGTTCTGCGAGCCACTCTTGCTCTCGAATAGGCTGATAAGTTGATAAAACACGGTTAAAAGCCTCATCAAAAGTCATGTTGCGAGACGGTAGCCGATCTTCCAGCCAGAACATGCCTCGGTTGCTGTTATAATCAAAAGGCTCTGAGAAACTATCTTCACTCATCTCCGCTAGTTTATCGAAAGGTTCTTCCGTGAAATTAGTAGTAGAGTCAATTGCTACTCCTAACCTCTCAATATTTGGCCTGAGACTATCCGGTGATCCGCCATCATTAACAAAGGCTATAGCTTTCATTAAAGTGGAATCGTTACGTGCTGTCAACAGATAGTAGAAAGGGCGTTCTGGATATTGATAGCTGCTGATATTGTCGTTATAAATACTACGCAGGCGGGAAGTATCAACGGTAGCTGAACTCCATACATTGGCTTCGTTTATGTTATAGACAACCAAGCCATTAAGGTAACTATCGGATTGCTGCTGAAATTCAGGGTATGTGGCTATGGTAAGTTCAACAATCTCTGAATCAACTATTGTACGAGTGTAAGTATTAAACCAGCTATCTGAATAATTTTTTGCCATTCTGCTGCCGTAAGTATCTACTAGATAATCATGGAAGTCCTGAACTGAATAAGAGTCCCCGTCAAAAGAGTAGACTTCCATACCCATCATAGAGGATGGGGCTGAAATTCTGCCAATTTGTGTCGTGTCATTACTTCGAAGCCAACTTTTATATTGGGTTACTGTCTTAGGGAAAGAAGTACCATTAAATTTCTTCTCAAGAAATTCTACCACAAAATCATTGCTCTCTTCATAATAGGGCGTGTCTTTGAGCTTTTGCATAAGCAATTCATCTCTGGCTTCTTCAGATGGATAACTCTCTACTGAATCAATCTTAAAAATGTGAAACCCATATTGAGATTTAAAAGGATCAGAATAAGGGGCTGAAGGGTCCACAGCTGCTACAGCTTCCACAATTTCTGTGGGGAAATTCTGCTGATAACTAATCCATCCAATGCGGCCACTATTTCTTTTAGAAGCGGCATCATCTGAAATTTGATTTACAACAGCGCCCCAATCTTGTCCGCTTTCGAGCATTTCATAGGCTCGATAAATCTTGTCATAGGCAGTAGAATCACCGGTTCCTCTTACAAAAACATGAGAAGCAAGGCGAGCAGGAGTTCTTTCTCTTCTATCCTGAAGTAGTACAATATGGTAGCCAAACTGAGTTTTGAAGGGGTCTGATAATTCTCCGACTTCAAGCTCGAAAGCTACATCCTCAAACTCAGGAACTGTTCTGCCTGCTGAAATCCATGGAATATCACCACCCATACTGCTACCACCGCGAACGGAAGAGTATTTTTGATTTACTTCATCGAGAGAAACTCCGCTTTCAATTTCTTTCTTTGCTTCATTCAGCTTTTCAATAGCTGCGTCAATTTCTTCTTGTGGAGCATTCGGGCCTACTGCTATCAATATATGGTAGGTTTTTAGCTCTTCATTAGATCTCGCCTTAAATTCATCAAACGCCAGTGGCTTAATCTCTTGCTCTAACCAGAAAGCGTAAGCTGCTTGTTTTACGTAGGACTGATGCTCAGCTTTTAAAGTAGAATCCTGATAATAACCCTGCTCTTCCGCAGCAAGCAGTTTTGCCTTGTAGTCGAGATAGATAGGGAGGAAGCTTTCGAGATCTTCGAGATTAGGTGCTGTTGTTGAACCACTGCTATAGTTTTCTTTCAACTCAGCATAGGTTACTTTTTGATCTCCAACTGTACCAACAACGGTCTTATCATTTTTTGACTGACCCATTAGAAGAGTGGGTATAAATAAAAGTATAAATAAGCTGTAAAAATATCGATTCGTTATGTTTGGCATTACGAAGTAAGATTAATTTTCTTGATGATTACTGTTAATTAAAAGAGCATTCCGGCAAATGTAGCCGTCATTAAGTTAGCTAAAGTTCCGGCAAAAACGGCCTTAATTCCAAATTTGGCTAAATCTGATTTTCTGCTTGGAGCCAACCCTCCGATACCTCCAATCTGGATGGCTATAGACGAAAAGTTAGCAAAACCACACAACGCAAAAGTTGCCATGGCTATTGTTTTGGGTGAAATTGCAGCCGCACTTACATCCTCAGCAAGTTTCAGGTAGGCAACAAACTCATTCAACACTATTTTAGTACCTAACAAGGAACCCATGTTTACGGCATCGGCCCATGGGACTCCAATGAGCCAGGCAATGGGAGCAAAAGCCCATCCTAGTACCATTTCAATAGTCAGGCTTTCACCAAGCAAAGAGGTAATGCCTGTAAGATCACTTCCCCAGCCTAAAATCCCATTAAACATCGCAAGTAATGCAATGAACGCCAATAGCATAGCGCCTACATTTAAAGCCAAATGAAGTCCGGTTCCGGCTCCGGTAGCAGCTGCATCAATACCATTGGCATCGGTTTTTTCAACATTCATCGAAACATCACCTTTGGTAACCGGTTCACCATCTTCCGGATACAGAATTTTAGCAATTACTAAAGCGGCAGGAGCAGCCATTAAGCTGGCACCTAAAAGTCGTTCAGCAAAAAGCTGTTGAGCAACCTGAATTTCCAATCCGTTCGCTTCGGCAAATGGAGCGCCAAGCATTGCAACATATGCAGCCATAACGCCACCGGCAATTGTTGCCATTCCTCCGGTCATAACGACCATCAACTCAGATTTAGTCATTTTCTCAATGAATGGTTTAATGACCAGGGGAGCTTCTGTTTGTCCTACGAAAATGTTCGAGACCACAGAGAGGGTTTCTGCTCCGGATGTCCCCAATAATTTCTGCATTCCTTTTGAAACCACCTTCACAATAAACTGCAAAACCCCATAGTGATACAAGATGGCCGTAAGCGAAGCAAAGAAAACGATAGTAGGGAGTACCTGAAAGGCAAAAAAGACGCCAAGGCTATCTTCATACTGGGGTCCGTGTCCCAATCGCCCAAATATAAAAGCGGCCCCTTCGGTTGTGTAGTTTAATACGACGACAAAGAAACTGGCAATCTTCTGGAATAGAATCATGGGCCATCCAAGCGGTCCCCAAAAGCCGGCAAGTACATCTGCCTTTAGAATAAAAATAGCCAGAACGAACTGAATACCGATTCCAATACCAACCAATTTCCAGTTTACAATTTTCTTGTTGTTACTGAAAATAAATGCAAGCCCAATTAAGCTTACAATTCCAATAAGACCTCTTATAATATCCATTAGCTATGTTCTGAGTTGATTTCTTCTGTTTTTTCTTTCTTTTGCTTTCCCGATTCAGGAGTTGCAGGAATGATAAATGGTTTAATGGGGCGGCCTCGGCGTCGATCGACAGGAGGGCGGAAACAATGACGTGCTCTGGGTTCGTAGGCATCATACTCCCCAACTAAAACCTGAGCTTCTTTTTCTACTATTCGTTGTGAATAATGCGCCATAGTCCCACTTTCGGCACATACAGCGTGAAGTTTTGTTACATATTCTGCGATTGCGAGCAAGTAGGGCATAGGACCAAAAGGTTTGCCTTCAAAATCCATGTCAAGTCCGGCGACTATAACACGCTTGCCATCATTTGCCAGAGAGTTTGCTACATCAACTACACGGTCGTCAAAAAACTGAGCTTCATCTATGCAAACTACTTTAGCGTCACCCGTTAGTAGTACGATCTGATCAGCAGTATCTACCAAAATGCTAGGAAGAGCAGTCTCGTTGTGAGACACGACTTCATTGTCGCTATATCTTTTGTCGAGAGCAGGTTTTACGACCACTACTTTTTGTCCAGCAATATGAGCGCGCTTTGCACGGCGGATCAGTTCTTCGGTTTTCCCGCTAAACATGCCGCCACAAACGACTTCTATCCATCCAAATTCCCTTGGCGCTAACGAAGGTTCGTTGATCATTTACTGTTTAATTAATATTTGAACCTTATGATTTTGAGGACGGAATATATTTGGGTATTCGGACAATTGGAAAAACTAATTCCACTCATTTAAATATCGTAGATCTCGTTGCGGCGCTCCGCTCCGCAATGCCCTTCCGAGGCTCCGCCTCAAGTCCAACCCCACTCTCCATTACAACTATCCCAAACTAATCTGAGACAGAGCCTCGCAATTAGGTTCCGCAGCAGAGCGGCGGAACCAGTTAGAACCAGGCAGAGGGGCATTTATCGAGATGTAGCATACTAGCTGTCAGTTTAAATATCGCAGTTCTCGTAGATCTCATTGCGGCGCTCCGCTCCGCAATGCCAGTCTGAGGCTCCGTATCAAGATTATCCCTGTTCTCATAATAACTATCCCAAACTAATCTGAGGCAGAGCCTCGCAATTGGGTTCCGCAGCAGAACGGCGGAACCAGTTAGTGAATAAATATTGTAAGGAATGGCTCTGAAATAGCTCTTACCTAAAAAAGAGCCAACATGGGAAGAAGTCGATACCAATTTCACGAAAATCACTATCCATATTTTGTGACTAGTTCCGTAGTTGAGGGATTGCCCTTATTTATGGATCCGAATATATCGGAAATTATATTGAATGCGCTACAATATGTGCAGGAAGTAAATGAAGTCACTTTATATGCGTATATCGTCATGCCTAATCACATACATTTGGTTGTAGAAGGAGAAGAATTATCAGCTAAACTCAGAGCGTTCAAATCATATACGGCACGAAGTATCGTCAACTATCTAAAAGCAAATAATAAATCAAGAACCTTAGCCCAACTTAAATCCGGTAAATTGGATAATCATAAAGACAGTGAATATCAGCTATGGCAGGAGGGGCTTCATCCGAAACAAATATCTAACCCTATGATAATGCGTCAAAAGATTGAGTACACTCATTACAATCCTGTGAAGTCTGGTTTTGTAGAATCTCCTTTATATTGGAGATATTCTTCTGCATTAAATTATGAGGGTGGGGTTGGTCTAATCCCTGTTACGTTGTTTTCGGGGTGAGTAGTGAGTACTTGAGGCAGAGCCTCGTAATTGGGTTCCGCAGCGGAGCGACGGAACCATAATCAAAATCTCGTAGATCTCATTGTGGCGCTCCGCTCCGTAATGCCGGTCCGAGGCTCTGCCTCACAAGAAACTAATTCTTAAGATTTATATCTCCGATGTGTTCAAATTTACCCAGGTTTTTATCTCTTCTGAGAATCACCAGCTTTTCAACACTGAACTCGTGATTAAAATGAATAGGCCTGAACCTTTTTTTGAGTGCATTAAAGGAAGAATTCGCTAACTGATTGGCTATAGTAATATGGGGCGTTCTACTGTTATAGAAATTCTTCTTTTTCGCTTTTATAACTTCCTGCCTAAGTATTTCGAATTCATCAATAAGGCTGTTATATGATTCAGATGATTCAACATTCACAAAAATTGCATTACCACTTTCAAAAGAAGAAAAGCCATTCAGACGTATGCTAAAAGCCTTAAACTCTGAGATGTGTTTTTCTACTGCAGATAGAACCGGCTTCATTCGGTCATCAGCCACTAAAAAATCATTAACGGTAATATGAGCCTTAGAGTAGCGGGAAGTGAAATCCCCAAACTCTTCAGAAATCTCTTTCTTAAGCAACCCAATATATTCGACAATTTCTTTTGGCGGTTCGATAACAATCAAGATTTCGCTGATCTTGACATCTTCGCGAAACAAAGGTAACTGCATTCTTATTTTTACTGAAATGAATAATTAAATACGCCTTAATTAACACATAATTTTTACATATATCCATCATTTACTATTTTAGGGTATGAAAAAATTCGTTCTACAAAAAGAAGAGCCCCGTAAACGCCCTGAAGATTATTCCATTCCTTACGCTGAATTACTTAATCAGCAGCAGTTAGATGCCGTTTTTCATGAAAAAGGTCCGGCGTTGGTAGTAGCAGGAGCCGGAACCGGTAAGACTCGAACTTTAGTCCATCGAGTTGCGCGCTTAGTAGAAAGTGGGATTAACCCGTCCAATATTCTGCTCCTCACTTTTACCCGAAGAGCAGCCAAGGAAATGCTTAATCGTGCTAGTAATATTTTGGATGAACGTTGTAAGCAGGTACAAGGCGGTACTTTTCATTTCTATTGCAGCTTGTTACTTCATCGGCATGCAGATGTCATCGGGTTTCCATCAAATTTCACCATTATAGACACTGCCGATGCTTTAGAGGTCATACAGTTTGTGCGGACTGAGCTCAACCTCCAAAAAAAGAAAAAGCGATTTCCGAATAAAAACACCCTGCTTAATATTATCAGCACGTGCATCAATAAGCACCTGGATTTACGAATCGTTTTGCAGGAGCAATATCCTCAGTTTTTGGAGCAGGAAGAGAAGATCGAGCAAGTGGCTTTTGGGTATCAGGATTATAAGGAAAAGAACTTTGTAATGGACTTTGATGATCTCCTTATAAAAACACGACAACTGCTTACACAGCATGATGATATCCGAATTAAAGTTGCTTCTAAAAATGAATTTGTGATGGTGGATGAATTTCAGGACACCAATAAATTACAGGCCGAACTTACCGAACTTTTTTCTAGTGTTCACGGCAATGTGATGGCGGTCGGGGATGACGCCCAAAGTATTTATTCATTCCGTGGAGCTGATCATCAAAACATCATGGACTTTCCGGATCGTTTTGATGGAACCAAAGTGATCAAGCTTGAAGAGAACTATAGATCCACACCGCAAATTCTTGAAGTGGCTAATAACCTACTCAGGCAAGCTAACTTTAAGTTTGAGAAAGAGCTTTATTCAAAAAATGAAGAAGGAGAGTTGCCCGCATTGGTACAATCGTCCAGTGAGCACGACCAAAGTCGGTTTTTAACGCAGATGATACTTCAGCTCCGGGAGCAGGGTATGGATCTCAACGAAATGGCTGTACTATTCAGGAATGGTCGGGATTCCTTTGATCTTGAAGTAGAGTTGAATCGTAAGAATATCCCATTTGTGAAGTATGGGGGACAGAAGTTTACTGAAGCTGCGCATATTAAAGATGTGCTTGCTCATGTCCGGGTTTTGGTAAACCCCATGGACACCATTGCCTGGAATCGGGTCCTTATGTTGCTGGATGGGATTGGTCCAAAAACGGCACAGGATTTATTTGAATGGATTCGGTTAGCGAAGAATCCCTATAAACTGGACCTTTCCGATACAACCAGTAAAGCATACCTCGATCAGTTAAAAGTACTCAGTAAGTTGTTGATCGAGCTTAAAGATAACGACCATTCTGTGTCTAAAGTGATTGAGCTAATTGTTGAGTATTATCGGAATTTCTGCAAGGACCGATACGATGACTACCCAAAGCGCCTTAAAGACTTAGAAGCTTTTGTTAATGTATCTGAAAGCTTTACTTCACTCCCAAAGATGCTTGAAGAACTCGCTCTCGATCCTATTAATACAACAGCTGTTGATACCGAACAAAAAACCAAAGAGGAAGCTCCTTTAATCCTAAGTACCATTCATTCTGCAAAAGGATTGGAGTGGAAACATGTATTCATCATTCAGTGTCTGGATGGTATTATTCCTTCTGCATATTCCGTGGAAGATGAAGAACAACTGGATGAAGAGTTAAGGCTTTTATATGTAGCAGCAACAAGGGCTAAAGATATGCTCTATTTCAGTTATCCCGTTCTGGCTCAATCTGCCTATGGAGATTATTTTACACAACCTTCACCATTTCTTAAAGAAATGAATGAGAAATTAGTAGAGGAGTGGAAGCTGGTAGAAGAGGAACAAAATCAGCTTTCTGAGGGAAATAAACAGCAATTGAGTGATTAATTTCCTTTTTTGCACGCTAATTAAAAATTGGTAGAAAGCATTGCTAAAATACGTCTCGCTTTTATTTACACTTTTCCTTTCTTCACAGCTTTTGAACGCACAAGGGTTTAATTCTTCGAATGGACGAAATCACCCCGAATTAAAGTGGCAGGTTGCTGAGACTGAGCATTTTAAGATCATGTTTCCTGAACGATTAAGGGGGATTGAAGATAAAGCGGCGCCAATTGCAGAAGAGACCTATAAGGCATTGTCAAAAAACCTTGAGGTTACATTCGATTATAAAATCAGGATTTACCTTTCGGATGAAGACGAGGTCAATAATGGCTTTGCGGTACCTTTTAATAAGGCCTATACCGATATCTGGGTAAACCTCAACGACTACAGTGAAATTTGGACAGGGCAGGAGAAGTGGCTCCGAAAGGTTGTTGCGCATGAGCTGGCTCATATTTTTCATTTTGAAGCCGTTAAATCTCCAATGGGATTACTTCAGTATGCCATCGCAAATCCACTGCCGAGCTTTTGGACAGAAGGACTGGCACAGTATGAAACCGAAAAGTGGGACTCACAAAGGGGTGATCGCTGGCTTAGAAAGGCCATATTTGATGACAACCTGAACTATGCGTCCGGTCAGTCTCTCGAAGATGGAAGATTACGTTATGCGTTAGGGAATGCCCAACTTCGATATTTTGCAGAACAACACGGGGATTCTACTTTGGCGGATCTACTGGCCCACAGAGATAAATTTTGGGGATTATTCGAGTATCATGATTTTGGAACAGCTTTTGAAGAAACCATAGAAGGAGGGTACAGCAAATTTTATGATAATTGGCGAAAGCACAAAAATGTCTATTACAATACCTTAGCCGGACAAATGGAACGCACTGATTCTCTAAACGCAGAGAAATTGAGATTCCCCGGACAGTTCTATTTTGATGCTTCCATAAGTCCAAATGACAGTGTGGCTGCCGTTTTATCCCTCACATCCATGTCAAGGCCGGTGAAGAGGCTTCACCTAATTAATTTAGATTCCACTAAAAGTATACAACTGATAGGTGAAGGAGCTATTAATGATGATTTAAGCTGGAGGAATGAAACTCAACTATTGTACTCCAGATTAGTTAGAGGAAAGAATTCATCTTTAGTGAATGAAGTGTTCCTATATAATTTAGACAAAGAACGTGAAAAGCAGATCACTTTTAATAGACGTGCAAAGTTTCCGGTTGCGGGTCAAATCGATAATCAAATAGCTTATATCGTTAATGAAGATGGAACAGGTAATTTATTTACCCTGAACTTAGAAACCGACCAAGAAACCCGAATAACTAATTACAGTGACGATATACAGGTTCTCTGGCCGCTTTGGGTTGAATCTCAGCAAAGCTGGCTCATCCATAAATTCAACCAAACCGGTGACCGGAATTTGGTATTCATTGATGCCAAAACCGGAGAAGAAACAGTTATTGACCAGGGGGAGCTTGACAATCGTAAGGCTCTTCTAAGTCCTGATGGCAGTAAAATCGCCTATATTTCGTTGCGAGATGATGTTCCAAACGTTTTTATCTATGATTTTGAATCGGGGGTGGAGTCACGTTTTACCAATTTATTTACAGGCGGTGAAGTGCTTGGGTGGCTCGCCGGTGATGATTCAACCAACACAGAACATATAGTAGTTGGAGCCTCTGAGTCTAAGAATCAGGATCAGATTTATCTGGTACCTGCTGGTCGAAAGGTTTTTAATCCTCAGGTTCAACTTCCTGAAACCTACGCTAGCTGGAGAACACATGCCCCTCCAAATGAAATTGAATCTAAAATTGAACCTAATCCTGATTTAATTTCAGATAGATACCGATATAGGTCCCTAAAAAACCTTACTCATGTCGCTTCCTTTGGGTTTCCCTATTATGCTGATTCTGAAGATTGGGGCTTTTTTGCTACCACAAATTGGACAGAGCCCCTCGGTAAACATTCTATTACAGCCGGTGGCTGGATTTCCATTCCTGATTTTAAAAATGAGTCTTACGGAGGATTTGGTTATGTAAATAACCAGTTGTACCCAACTATCGCATTTTCTCTTTACAGACTTCCTGAGAACGGACAATTCTATGGTAATGAATTTTTACTGGAAGAATATGTAGGCGGTGATATATCTGCAACTTGGCCACTTGATATCTTTTCTGCACCTTATCAATCCAGTCAATTTTCTGCAAAACTTAGATACTATTCTACAGAACCTTATGGGGTGAGTCGCTTTATCGGAAATCCGAATTTGGCCATTCCTCAATCTGCAGATGTAAGTGACCTGCAGTTAAGCTGGCAGATAAAAAAACAACGTCCTTGGAAAGACAATCAACTCCAACCACTAGATGGTGCAGGGCTTAAAATAAGCCTCAAAGCTTCTGAAAAAATTCTCAATTCTGACATTAGTTCGATTACAACAGATATTCACGCTTATTCAGTTTTACCGGGCATAGGTTTACATCGAATATTTGTAGAAGGGAGGGTTCAGTCACAATGGGGAAATGCACTTCCTCAGCAATACATTGGCTTTTCAAGGTATGATAACATTGGTATCGATTTACCCGGCAATGTACCGTTTCAATTCTTTGGTAATAATAGTCGGGTTCGTGGCTTCAAGGAATTTGTAGCCGGAAAACAGGTTGCATTTGGGAGTTTGGAATACAGAGTTCCATTAATTTCATCCCTTGAAACTGAGCTGCTAGGGCTCATTAGTTTTGGAGGTGTTACCCTTTCGCTTATGTCTGATTTCGGAATGGTTTGGGAGGCTATATCAGCAACTGGAGAAACAGGATCCATATTTAGATGGGGATCGGGTGCAGAATTTAAGAATCAGCTCTCATTTTTTGGATTACCGCTTACACATGCTATAGGATTTGCACAACCTACTGAAAAGTTATTCACCAATGCTAAAGGTGATCTTTATTACCGAGTTAAAGCCACGATTCCATTCTAAAAATTAATCACCTTCTTTCATGTACTTTCGCTGCAGATACATGTCTACAATAAGCCATACGACGGGGTAAGGAGGGAAGAAGATTGCAAGCACTACCTGCCAGGTGCTACCTTTTTTACGGCCACCATCATAGGGTAATGTGATACCCGCGATTCCTGCCATCCAAAAAATAAAAAAGATGAATAGAAAGAAGGCGAGGAACAAAGCGCCGAAGAATCCGAAGTTGTCGTAAAAGCTTTGAAGCATAGTATAATTAAGTGCTGAATAATGCGTACCTTTATTGCTTGTTGAATCTAAGAATCTAAGACTTAAAATGCTTCCAGTAGTTTCTATTGTAGGACGCCCTAACGTTGGTAAATCCACCTTATTTAATCGACTCATCGGAAAACGCAAAGCTATCGTGCACGATGATTACGGAGTGACCCGAGATCGCCACTATGGCGAGACTTTTTGGAACGGGAGAGACTTCACCGTAATTGATACGGGAGGCTATCTTCCTAATGAAATGAATGTGATGGTGGTTGGAATCCGCGAACAGGTTCACATCGCGCTTGAGGAATCCGATGTCATCCTTTTTGTTGTTGATGTAACAGATGGGGTAAACACACTCGATAAATCAGTAGCTGAGTTACTTCGCCATCAGGAAAAGCCGGTTTTATTAGTAAGCAATAAAGCAGATAATGAAGAACGCCGGTTTAATTCCACCGAATTCTATGAGCTGGGCTTTGAATATCTGTTTCCGGTTAGTTCCATAAATGGAACAGGAACCGGTGAATTATTAGACAAGCTTGTCGAATTACTTCCCGAAGAAACAGAACCCGAACCGGAAAGTGATATTCCAAAATTAGCTTTTGTCGGTCGGCCAAATGTTGGGAAAAGTAGCCTTTTCAATGCTTTATTAGATGATGAGCGAGCTATTGTTACTGATATTGCGGGAACCACCCGGGACTCTATTAATAGTAACCTTAATTATAATGAAAAGGATTATCTATTAGTTGATACAGCCGGACTGCGTAAGCGAACCAAAGTAAAAGAGAATATTGAATTCTATAGTACCATCCGTACCGATCGAGCAATCCGTGAATGTGATATTGCTATTCTTTTGGTTGATGCAATGCAGGGTTTTGATGCTCAGGATAAGCGAGTTATTCGGGAAGCAGAAAAATTTAATAAAGGACTGATCATTGTACTTAACAAATGGGACCTTGTACCCGAAAAAGACACGAACACGGTCAGGGATTTTGAAGAATACATCTATACATCAGTCCCTCAACTCAGTTATGTGCCGATTGTAACGATTTCTGCAATGAATAAAACACGTATTCATAAAGTCATCGATTTAGCTGATCATGTGATTGCAGAACGGGCTAAGGAAATTAGCACATCCGACTTCAATGATTTCATTGATAAGATGTTAGGCGAAAAACCTCTCCCTATGAAGAGGGGGCGTCAGCTTAAAATCACTTATGCAACACAAGTTAAGAGCAATCCACCGGTGTTTAAGTTCTTTATGAACAGTCCGCATGATCTTCCTCCGAATTATCGCAGATATATTGAAAATAAAATTCGGGAACGTTTTGGATTTGTAGGCGTTCCGATTACCATGGTTTTCCGCCAAAAATAAAATAGAAAAGCTCAGAAATAACTTTGATGCTAACCCAACAAAGGTTTATTTTTGATTCCTAATTACTACTTGAAACCGATTCGAATTGAATGGCTAAGAATCTAGAAAAACCTTCAGTAAACGCATTAAGCGATAACTACAAGAACGAGCGAAAGCTTAACTTTCTTGAAAGCTTGTATTTGCCTGAGATATTTAAAGGAATGTGGTATTCCTTTAAGCAGATGTTTCAGCCAACTTTTACGCTGAATTACCCGGAAGAGAAATGGGACCCCCCAGCAATTTTTCGTGGTCGTCCAGTTTTGGTTGAAGATCATAACAAGGAACGATGTGTCGCATGCGGCTTATGTGCACGAGCATGTCCGCCACTAGCAATAAGCATGCAGGCTAAAGAAACAGAAGACGAGAAAGAGAGGTATCCTGATTTCTTTGAAATTAATATGCTGCGTTGTATTTACTGTGGATATTGTGAGGAAGTTTGTCCTGAAGAAGCGATTGTAATGAGTAAAGATTACGATATAGTATTCGAATCAAGAGAAGATGCCATTTACGATAAGGAACGTTTATTGGTTCCTAAGGAAGACGTTGAAGAGCGTCTTGAATACCTTAAGAAATATAGGAATCAGCAATTTGGTTCTTTTTGGGATTATCAGGAAGAGAATAATATTCACTCTGTAAGAGACAGGGACAAAGACTGGAATACAGGATTGTCTTTGGTTGACATGATTGAGCAGCAAGAAAAAAATGATTCAACCCCGGCATCATCAAGCTGGTCTACATAATTAGTCTTTGAAGATGGATATTAAACAAAGCCAAATTGATACTCTTGTCGACGACGTTGCTTATCTCGAACATGAAGCTGAAGCTCTCAAGTATGTGATTGACGCTGTCCCATATGACGAGACACCTCCCGAAGGTCGCTCTATTGCCGAGATACTTATGTTCTTAGACCATGCTCAGCAAAATTATTACCGTAAGGTTATCGAAGATGCTTTCAAAAGTGCCAGGCCAATTAATCTAAATGCATATGTAGAGCCTGAAGAAACGTTTGAAAAAGATGAAGATCTTGCTAAAGACATTCAAAAGCTTCTATACAAAATTTCAAAACACCGCGTAGCACTCTTAAATCTTATTAAGAATATTCAGGTAATTGATTGGGAAAGAGAGATCACCAAGGGAAGGCATACTATCAGTTTGTTTGAATTTGCAAACCAGATGGTTCGCAAGGAGCGAAGTACACTTAAAGAAATAGCCGAGCTGGTAATGACTTATCAGCAGAGCAAAGAAATGCAAAGAGAGCTTGAAAGCCGAAATCCGGAAAGCTAATGGACCCGGCTAAGTGGATAGACCTTGTTGTTTCTCTTTCTTTTGGAACTGTATTCGTATTATTAATTAGGTTATTTATTAAGCGCAGGTCACTTTTACAACTGTATTTCAGCCTGGCCGCACTATTAATCACAATCCCATACTTGTTTGACCTTTTTCAGTTTGAAACTCCATTTAATCTATTTCAGTGGGGAAAACTAGTATCCGTTACTATCTACATCAGTGGATTACTAGTTCTCATCAGAGAATCAAAGCCAGTTTTTGCCCGATTCCCAGTCTATCTTACTGCGTTACCTTTTGTGAGTTTTCTTTTCTTTCCTTTAATCATTGATTCTATTGTAATTAAGGATCTGATTAATGCCATTTATCAGGGGGGAGCCTTAATAGTCACCGTTCTTGTATTTGCCCTAAAACAGGCCAAAAAAAGAAATAGAAGGTACTACATCATTGGTATTAGCTGTGTGGCAACATCATATGTTAGTTACTGGCTTGTCTTCAATCGATCAACCAGTGTTGATTTAGTGTGGGTTTCAGAAATTTTACTCTGTGTGGGAATTCTTTTTGCAACGATTAGATTTATCCATAGCGAAGAGTATAAAAACTAAAAGATATTTTCATTCATGGATAAAGCACCAAATTTCACACTTAAAGACAGCAACAACGAAGATGTATCCTTAGATAGCTACAAAGGAGAAAAGAATGTGGTTCTTTTATTTTTCCCTTTAGCTTTTAGCGGAGTTTGTACAAAGGAATTATGTACAACCCGTGATAATCTAAAAATTTATGAATCTCTTGATGCTGAAGTATTTGGAATCAGTATTGACAGTTTTTTTACGCTAAAGGCATTCAAGGAAGCTTATAATTTAAATTTTAAGCTTCTAAGCGACTTCAACAAGAAAGTAAGTGATATGTATGGAGTTTTATATGAAGATTATTTCGGAATGAAAGGCGTAGCAAAAAGATCTGTATTTGTTATTGACCGACAGGGAGTAATAGTTCACTCTGAAATTCTGGAAGACTCCGGCAAAATGCCGAACTTATCTAAAGTCCAGGAAGTACTGGCTGATCTCTAAATTAATAGGGAAGCGGCTCAAGCTTAGTGCTAATCAATACATAATTAGAATGAAGTATAGAAGGTAAGAGTATGTTTATATATTACCCCGACTTTACATAATATAAATTATAGGATAATTATACACCTATTAAAAATATTCTGCTTGCTTAAGGTTAATCAAATAACAATATCTAACCATGAACATTAGAACCGATTTAATTACGCTTCTTAAGCTAAGATCACATTTTAAACTAGTCTAACCATCTGTTTAGGGATTATAAATCTTATCCTTAAAGCTCTATATTGTTCAAAATTAATATATCAGTTAAGTATAAATAGCTTATCTTTGCTCCTATGAAAATTATTATTGTTGAAGACGACAAAGTACTATCGTTGCTTTTATCCAAGATGATACAGCGATTAGATTACGATGTACTTGAGGTTATTACTAAAGGTCAGGATGCTATTGAAAAGATTGAAGCCTTAAACCCTGATTTGGTCCTGATGGACATAATGCTTGAAGATGACGTTGATGGTATCGACGCTATGATTGCACTGCGTCAAAAGTCGATAGAGACTCCGGTTATCTATATTACCGGTAATTCAGATCCTTTAAATCGGGAACGAGCAAAAGCTACCAACTATGTAGAATATCTTATAAAGCCTGTTGGATTTGAAGAACTCAAGAATACCATTGAATCACTTACTCCAACGGAATCCTGAGTTCTAATAATTTAAAGTATATGCCTGTTTTAGCTTTCAGCTTCGAGTCTAAATGAAACGGGTAAGCTATATTTTACCACTACAGGCTTTCCTCTTTGTCTACCGGGAATAAACTTTACTTTTGATACAGCCTTAAGAGCTTCCTCATCAAGGCCGCCCCCAATTCCACGAATCACAAACGGATCTCTTACATTTCCTTCTTTATCGATTAGGAACTGCACAATGACTTTCCCTTCAATACCGGCTTTTATTGCCATTGGCGGATAAGTAATGTGCTTTTGAACGGCTGCCAATCCTCCAATTAATTCCGGCATTTGCTCCACAACCACGAAGATCTGTTCTTCAACTTCATCAATTTGCTTTGGAGGCGGTGGTGGTAATTCCATTGCAAAAGCATCCAAATCAAGCTCAGCATCCAAATCAATAACTTCATCTTCGATGATCTCATCATTTGGAACCGCAACAGGAACTACCGGCCTTGGTGGTGGCGGCGCTTTAATCTCTTGCTTTGTTTGTACAATTTCCTCCATAAATACTTCTTCCTGTCGATCAATGGAGATTCCTTCTCCATTTTTTTCAGCCCTTATGTCCATTTTAACTGCGGCTATGAATATAAGCAACGAAGCAATTACTCCAATTTCCATGCGGATGAAATAACCTTTTTTTAAATCATTCTTTCTATCGATCAGTTTTACCGGACCTCTCATTTTTTCCTCCTTAACTGTTAGAAGTTACTTGAGGATACTTAGAATCTGTGAAGATTTAATGAAGCTTTTAGCAGTGGTTATTTAACCGGTAGTGACTGAAAGATGAGCTTTAAGTAATTTAAAATTAATAACCATGCCTGGTGAAACCTGCTCGCCATCGGCATGACATTTTAGAAGAGTATCTGTTTGAATAGTACAGTTTTTATGAAGGTGAAATCGATTCACTAGCGCATCATTAAACTCAAAACCAAAGGACAATTTCAGAAAAGCTATGATAAGTTTTATGCGTGGAACGGCTTTAACTACTATTACTTCAACTTTGCCATCGTAGTTCAGGGATCTGGGAGAAATTTTGTACCTCCCTCCTTCAGTTTTCCCATTTGCCACCGCTATCATCCAGCACTTACCCTTTAGTTCTACCTGGGATCCATCTATCTTTAAACTGGCCTTAAATGGGCTTGATTTGAAAAGCGCAATCAATCCACCAGAAAAATATTTAAGTGCCCCTTTTTTAAACCTAGACTTTGAAGCATAGAAATTTGTCAGTCCATCAACTCCAACTCCGAAAGTATTAACAAAATATCCATTTTCAATTTCTATAATATCAGTAGAACGGGTTTTTCCTTTTTTAAGAATAGATAAGTTTTCCTGAAACTGCTTTTTTAAGCCAATGCTTTGGGCAAAATCGTTCCCGCTCCCTAGTGGTAATACCCCTAAAATAGCCTCAGACCCTAAAATACCATTAGCTACCCGGTTAACGGTTCCATCACCTCCACAGGCAATAATATGAGAGTATTTTTTTGCTTTTTCACGTACAATATCAACAATGGAATCGTCTTTTTGGATATATACAAACTCAGTATTTCCAAAAATTTGAGTTATCTGTTCTTCTTTTGATTTGAAAAAAGAAGCGACTCTAAATGAATTTGATGCACAGTTCATTATAAAACAATATGTGTGCTTTACGGTCAATCGAAATGCTTAACATTCAGAGAGAATTTGCCTTTTTTATCGGCGAACAATTTAATCTTATCAATAATAGCATCGATAGTAACAGCTCCCTGTACAGCAACAAAATTAAAACCGTCTTCCTGAATATGTTTTATTGGAGTTTGAATTCTCAATGGATCCAAGACTACCAGTAAAACAATGTCATCCTTGTCAAAATAATGATTAATAATACTTTCAGCTTGATCACCTGTAAAGCACTTAACCCGTCCTTTTTCTTCTACAGATTCAGGTTCAAAAGTCCCACTGTCTGAGACGGTTTTCCAGTCAGAATCTTTAATTGCCGTAAATAATAAATCTATTTCCAATGTCTTAACTTATGGTTATTTGTTAAATGCAAAATGTATGAGAGCATCGCCTTTATTTACTACAGGACAATTGTTTAGCCCAATTACCATACCATCTTTAGGAGCAATAACTCGGCCGTTTAATTCTCCATAAGGATCTTTAATTGACCCTAAAACTTGTCGACTTTTAAATTCTTCCCCAAGCTCAGCTTTCGTAATAAATAATCCCGCGTTCTTAGTCCTGATCCATGTTGAACTATTGAATACTTTAGTTTTGTTTGGTTTAGGTGCTTCCTCGATCATACCAAGATGTTTCATGAGCCGCTGAGCTCCTTCAATACCTTCTTCAATACCAAACTCATCGTACCGAAGGGATTCACCCGTTTCATATACCAAAATTTCAATTCCTTTTTTATGAGCAGCATTCCGAAATGATTTGGTAATAAGCGACGAATTCATCATTACAGGTGCGCCCATAGCAGTAGCTAATTCTTTGGCTTTCTTAATTTTAAAAGAACACCTGATTTGTGGATAATTTGCTCTTGCGGCACCACCTGTATGGAAATCGATTCCATAATCCACTTCGGGAATAATTTCTTTCATTAAGGTATAGGCCAGTAATTTTGCCAGTGAACCACCTTTAGCGCCCGGGAAACTGCGATTTATATCTTTACCGTCCGGCAACCCTCGAGAGTTTTGAATAAACCCATAAATATTTACGATGGGAATAGCGATAACGGTGCCATATTGAGGTAATACAATATCTCGTTCAATCATCCTGCGGACAATTTCTACCCCATTAATTTCATCACCATGAAGGCCACCGGTAACCAATAACACCGGACCATCTTTTGGTGCTCTGTATACACAAACAGGTAAGTCAATGCTCGTATAGGTTGGTAACCTGGCTATGTTTAGGTTTACAATCTTTTGTTCACCTAAACCAATTTTTTGTTTATCAATGGTAATAAACTCAGGCATGCTTTTTCGCTTTTTTCTTACGACCCGGATTTTTCTTCCGTTCTTCAACAGCTTTTTCAATATAGCTGATAATAGTGCCAGCGATATCTTTCTTTGTTGTTTTTTCGATGCCTTCCAGCCCCGGAGAAGAATTAACTTCAAGAATTAGAGGGCCACGTTCTGATTGTAGCATATCAACACCGGCAATCGATAGATCCATCGCGTTAGCAGCAGTTAATGCTGCTTCTCGTTCAGCTTTGCTCAGCTTAATGAGCTGACTGGAGCCTCCCTGGTGAAGATTAGAGCGAAACTCACCTTCTTTACCTTGTCTCTTCATTGCGCCAACTACTTTGCCGTCTACAATAAAAGCTCGGATATCCGCGCCTTTAGACTCAGATATGAATTCCTGAACGATTACACGAGCTTTCATTGCGTGGAATGCTTCAATAATTGATTCGGCCGCTTTTTTCGTTGGTCCAAGTACAACGCCATGCCCCTGAGTACCTTCGAGCAGCTTAACAATAAGCGGAGCTCCTCCAACCGATTCTATTAAGTTCTTGACCTCTTTAGAGTAATTGGTGAAAACTGTTTTTGGGAGTCCAACACCGGAACTGGCCAGTAACTGCAAGCTTCTTAACTTATCTCTTGATCGTACCAAAGCCTGAGAATGTACCGCAGTAAAGACTTCCATCATTTCAAATTGACGCACAACTGCTGCGCCATAAAAAGTAACGGAGGCACCAATTCTAGGGATGATAGCATCGAGATAGTCAATCCTATTTCCTTTATAGTATACTTTTGGGCTATCCTGCTCAATAACGATATCGCATTTGAGGTGGTCAATTATTTCCACCTCATGGCCTGCAGCTTCAGCCGCTTCCACTAATCGAGAGGTTGAGTATAGTGATGAGTTTCTGGAAAGAATTCCTAACTTCATTGTCTAATGATTCCTAGTTCTTTAAAGTTTTAAATAAATTTTTTTTAGTCACATCAACCAAAAAAGGTCCTTTTCGCAAGAATTTCCTTCCTATAAGAAGCGGATATTTCATAGCAGACCGATCGGTGAGCGAAAATTCAATGGTGTATTTCCCATCAAAAAATTCAATATCGGTTTGTATGAAATACCGAAGTTCTGTTTCACCATTTGAGCTTTTGACTTCCCGTTTATCATGCAAACGCATTTCCAGCATTTTATCGCTGTAGGATTCATGATCCGGATCCAGCATATAAAACCTAATCCATGCTTTGCCTTCACGTTCAAACGGCTCTATATGATGACAGTGCAAGCTTGAAGTAAATGCTCCGGTGTCAATTTTAGCTTCCAGGTTATTGAATTCCCATTCAGGTAAATTCACCTGTTCAATTCTACCGATAATTTTGTGGGTTGATGTACTCATTGAGCTTTAAAAATAAAGGTTTTACTGCGCGATTCACATTTCCTGCTAAAATTTGTTAGCTCTTCCGTTGATTTCCTATCTTTACCCAATAATACTAATAAATCTACCTTATGCAGTTACTAAAGCTATTTTTGTTATTGCCCATTTTCATTTTCGTATCCTGTAGCTCTACTAAAACCATTAATATTCAGGATGATTCTACTACACAAGCTACATTGTGGGTACAGAACTCGGCTGAATATAAAGCGATCACAACACAGACCTATGCTTCAGCACTACGAAACCTTCCCCTTCCAATGGAGGACTCATTTTGGACCGCTTCGCTCAATCAGGAAGAAAATGATGCGTTCATGGGGCTCCCTCCTGCTATTATTTTAGATATTGATGAGACTGTTTTAGATAACTCACCCTTTCAGACTCGCATGATTAAACAAGGCTCTGACTTCAACATCGAAGCCTGGAATGCCTGGTGTAAGGAGGCAAAAGCCGAGGCAATTTCCGGAGCCGTTGAATTTACCCAATATGCAGCCCGAGAAGGAATAACGATTTTCTACATAAGCAATCGAGGGTTTGAAGTTGAGGACGCAACTCGGCAAAATCTTATCGAAAAAGGATTCCCGGTATCTTCTACAATGGATAACATTATGACCAATGGTGAAGAACCGGGCTGGACTTCTTCCAAAATTGAACGCCGTAAACAAGTTGAAGAAAATTATCGGGTGATCATGATGTTTGGAGATGACCTGAATGACTTCCTTCCCGCTAAAGAAGTCTCACAAAAGAAAAGAGCTGACCTTGTAGATGAGTACAGTGACTATTTTGGCCGCCGCTGGTATATACTTCCTAATCCTGTTTATGGCTCCTGGGAACAAGCTTTGTATGATTTTAACAGCGAGTTGAGTGAAGAAGAAAAAGATGATAAGATTCGCAAACGATTAAACAGTAAGTCTGAGAACTAATTTCTGATGGCTCAGATCAGGCTGCATTCAGTTAAGTAACTAATCGCAGTTGTTTCTAAAAAAAAGAAATGTGGCCTTGAAAATTTCATTTACTCCCATATTTTAGGAGTCAAATTTCTGTCAGTTAAGACTTTTAGAAGTTCGTTTATAAACTAATTAATAGAACACATGTATCCGTTTCCTTCGCTCTTTGTTGATTTAGATATTGTTAAAACCAATATCTCCAATATGGTTTCAAAAGCTGCAAAATCCGGCCTTGAACTTCGTCCCCACTTCAAGACACACCAGTCAAAAGTGATTGGTAAGTTATTCCGAGAGCAAGGGATTAAAGGAATTACTGTTTCCTCTACTCAAATGGCTGATTATTTTATAATGGATGAGTGGGATGATATCACTATTGCATTCCCTGCCAATGTTTTAGCATACAAAGAATATAACCGAATAGCCGAAAATGCTTCCCTTAAAACTCTGGCAATTTCAAGAGAAGTTGTGGAGAAATTGGACAAGAAGTTAAAGCATAAAATTGGTCTTTATGTTGAAATTGATCCGGACTATGGACGTAGCGGAGTTCCCGTTTCTAACCTGGATGCAATTAAATCTGTAGTCAATGCGATTGAGCGATCTTCAAACTTCTACAATGCTGGATTTTACTGTCACGCCGGACACACCTATAAATGTCGTTCTAAAGAAGAAGTCCAATCAAAAGGAAATGAAGTACTCACTAAACTTGAGGTCCTTAAAGAACACTTCCCAGAGCTGCCTATCTGTTATGGGGACACTCCTTCATGCAGTGTCTTAGAAGAATTTGGTCCTGTGGATCAACTGAGTCCAGGTAATTTTGTTTTTTATGACTGGACGCAAGTTCAAATCGGATCCTGTTCTCCGAACGAAATAGCCGTGCACATGGAATGCCCTATTATTGAAAAATTCCCCGAGAGAACAGAAGTATTAATTCACGGAGGTGCCATTCATTTCTCCAAGGATTCCGTTCACATTGATGATTACCTGAGTTTTGGTGAACCTAAGCTTGAGTACCTTTCCGAAGAAACCTATGTAAAAAGCTTATCGCAAGAGCATGGTATTATACAATGCAGCCCTGATGTTTTCAGTAAGCTTCATATTGGTGAAACCATACAAATATTCCCTATTCATTCGTGCCTCACGGCTCATTTGATGGGTAAATACTTCACGAAAAAAGGTCAGGTGCTCGACCACATGAATTAGTAAAGGAAATAGAAAAGGGAAGATTAGCTAAGACCTTCCCTTAAATCATTCATAAGAATAGATTCTATTATCCTTTATAGTAATAATCGTCAGCTTTAGCCGGCGTCTTATCTATGGTATTCCGCTCCTTGTATTCGAAGTAATCGAAATCTGCCGGTTTTTTACGTCCCGACAAATCCTGATTACACATTCCTACAAAAGCTCCAGTGAAGTGCCCATCACCTCCTCCATCGTCATATTCGTCAGAAAGAGTACTGGCATCAAATATTTGTCCGGTGAAATTCCAGTCCTTATCATCTTCTGAATAGAAAAATCGAAGTTTGTCATAATCCACTTTTGCCCGAAGGTAAACAGGGCCTTCATCATTCACAGAAATGCGGTTCTGATGGAGCGGTTCTTCATATTCACCTTTAATATTGGTGATGATATCGATGCACCGCCCCAGCTCTTCGTGCCAGGTTACATGGAGGTAGTAAAAGTTTTTGTTGTCATACATACAGATCAGACCAGCCATCTGCTGGAAGGTTTCAGGGTCAAACTCCAGCTTGGTTTCTGCTGTATAGAAAAACGATTGTTGGCGTCGGGCAACCAGCGACTGCCGATGATGTGAATTCAAAGATTCACCGCCCTTAAGCCTTAAATAACCGGGTCGTTCAGTCAAAGACACTAAATCTTCGGAAATATCAACCCGCAAAAATTGGAAGTTGATATTCAGCTCGGTTGAGTCAAAATCAACGCGAGCAGGATCTTCTTCCCATGGGTGTTCCGGTAAATCGGGACCGTCGATAACCATGCTTGGCTCATTGGTACCATCAGCAAGCCGCAGCCAGCCTTCGTCATTCCAAACCACCTTCTGCAGAGCTGTTTCTCTTCCCATTGGGCAGCGACCACGAGACGGCATTCTACGTCCGGCCAGGTGAGCCAAATACCACTCCCCGGTTTGAGTCTCTACCAGTGAAGCATGTCCTGATCTTTGAAGTTCAAGCTCAGGATTGTTGAAGGACGTCAGCATAGGGTTATTCGGATCAGTTTCGTACGGACCCTCAATGTTCTTGGAACGAGCCATCGTCACTGCATGCCGAAGCACCGTACCTCCTTCTGCAGTCATCAGGTAATAGTAGCCATCTTTTTTATAAAGATGGGGCGCCTCTGTTAACTTTATATCCGTTCCTTTGTAAATATTCTTAATTGGACCAACCAGCTTCTCCTGTTTTTCATCGTATTCCTGTAGCAGAATCCCGCCAAAAGGATGCTTTTCAAACCGATGATCCCAAACCATATTCACAAACCATTTTTTCCCATCGTCATCATGAAAGAGCGATGGGTCAAATCCCGAGCTATTCATATAAATAGGCTCTGACCAATCACCGGTAATGTCATCACAAGTAACGAGGTAATTATGAGCATCCTTAAAGGCTCCACGGAATGTCTTTACATCAGTGTAAATAAGATAAAAAGTACCCTCATGATAAGACAAACACGGTGCCCAGACTCCACATGAATTTGGATTCCCGGTCATATCAAGCTGGGAAGTTCTGTTTAAAGGATGCGCAATCAGCTTCCAGTTTTTGAGGTCTTTAGAGTGATGAATCTGAACACCCGGAAACCATTCAAAGGTTGAAGTTGCTATGTAATAATCATCCTCTACGCGTAAAATGGAAGGATCTGGATTAAAGCCCGGGAGTACTGGATTAGTAATTTTCATGGTATGATTTATTGAACTGCGAAAAATTATGGTTGGTTTTATAAGGCCAACCAATATCAATATATCAGAGAGGACTTTCCACCTTAATTTGAATTATTTGCTCAAATTTATGAGCAAATTCCCGCACTTTAAAATTCTATGATTATTGTTCGATCCAGCCATTCTCATTATCCGGACCTAACTTCCCTTCAGCTTTCTGCAATACTTCTTTTGAGTCGTACACCATCCCTCCTTTAAGTACCGTATGGACGGTTCTGGTATTTCGGATATTTTCCAATGGGTTCCCTTTAATGACCATTAAGTCTGCAAATTTGGATACTTCTATTGAACCCAGTCGGTCACCCCAACCAATAGCCTCAGCTCCATTTAGAGTAGCGATTTTCAACACCTCCGCGTTACTGATACCAGCCTGAGCCATAATATCCATCTCGCGATGCACAAAGAATCCATTCATATAGTTACCCAAATTTAAATCCAGATAGAAAGGCCGATCTGAACCTAAGGTAATTCGACCACCCTGTTCGTGATACTTCTTGAGTAAGATTTTCTTCTTTTCATACACCTTTGCGATGGTTGGCTGAATGTTCTGCTTCTCCCCATCCGTTTTCTTGATGAAATCAGCGGTGAATGGAGTTAGATATTTATATTCATCGGTCCAGTAGTCAAAAGACCCATCATTACTTCTAGACCATCCGCCATATGTTCCTATGGTTGCATCCAGGTAAATGCCATGATCTATGTACTTCTGAATAGTGGCGTCAACTCCTTCACTTTCGGTATCTAAGGCGGCTATTTCTTGATACGCTCCGGATTCACCGGGCAGCATATCTCCACCTAAAAAATGTTCGATTCGGTCGATACCCAAATCTATGGCATCTGTTGAATTCACGCTGCCATTTGCCCCCGAACTCAAATGAGCGGTAACCGTCAAACCATAACTATGCGCCCGATCAATTAAATATTCTAAATGACTATGGCTGATACCTTTAGCCTTGAATCCATTTGCACCCTTCTCAGCCCACTCATCTATAATTTCATAAATATCTTCCTTGGTATAATCCCGATTCCATTCCGAATTGGCCGTTCCAAAGTAGGGTCCGGAGTTTAGGATTCTGGGTCCAATGGCTTCGTTCCTGTTCACTTTATTTTTGAAGGAAAGTGTAAGCTCAGGGTTTGGATCTCCTGCGGTAAAGGTGGTCGTGACTCCGTTGGCCAAAAATAGTTTTGGTGTAACAACCGTATCGGTCTTAGTAACTCCATTATAGCGTACATGATAGTGAGAGTGCAGGTCAATAAGTCCGGGAAGAATGTAATCATCATTCTCAAGCTGCAGTACTTCAGAATCAGTACTGGGTGATCCAATTTCATAAATCTTGCCGGCTACAATGGTAATTCCGGGGTTCTGAATCACAGAGCCATTTTCGACCTGTACAATCCATCCTCCTTTTATAATCAGATCTTGGGCAAAGGAAGACTGGGTAAAAGATAGGACTGAACCTAAAATGACAAGTAATGACGTTATGAATTTCATACAGCTTGAAGATACAGGTGAGAATTAGTTAGAATGAATGTAGCAGAAATAGAAAAGCTGTGCAAAGCCTCAACATTGATTCCATTCATGCATAACATTATAGAAAGCCTAAGATGATTCTTTTATAAGTCCTGATCGATAAGCCTCAAGAAGGTTTTTGAGGTCATCAATTTTTTGCTGCAACTCCTTCCCGTTATCAGTATCACAAACACGAATGCGTTTATTATTACGCTCCAGGATTTGAGTATTAGAGTGAATATCAATCTCCTCCTCAATGGCTTTTTGTGTAGACTCAAAAGGCTGGTGAGCCGCAAGGAGAAGCCCATAGGAGTTATAAATGAGGGTATATCCGGCTATTCCGGTTTCATCTTGGTAGGCTTTCGCAAACCCTCCGTCGATAACCAATAGCTTGCCTCCGGCCTTTTCAGGGCTTTCACCTTTGGTTACCTTCACCGGCACGTGACCGTTGACTACATGCCCTTTTTCGGGATCGATATCGAACTCTACCAGAATCTTATTAATGACATTTTCATCAGTTCGATGGTCATAGTAAGGATTCATTTCTTCTTTGTGAGTCTCGGGATCGGCTATAAAGTACCGTTCAAAAGTTGCCATTTTATCCTTACCGAATAGTGGTGACTGCGATCCACTCCATAAGTACCACATTGTATCAAGTCCATATTGCTTTTTTGCTGGCTCATCGTTTACAAAATAGCCTTGCCGGGCAAGCCGCTCAAGTCGATCCATAAATCGGCGGGGGCTGTGATTTTTGCCATCCAGGGTGAAGTGACTTAATCGACCGCTTTTGGTCATGGGAATACATCCGTGATAAAGCAGATTATCATTATAAGTGAGATACATGCTTCCTTTGGAGAACAGAAATCGCACATGCGACTGCAGGCGTTCACTATTTTTGAAGGACAAAGAGATTTTATCCATTACCGTCTTTTCCATCTCTGAAAGTTCGTAAGGATTTTCAGGATCAATGGTAGGAAGATGAGTATCCATTAAAGGATAAGTTTTTCCATCGAGATGGATGTTTCCTTGTTCGTAATCAATTTTATCGAACAGCATTCGGTTTTCCATCCCAAACTGCGGCTGTCGTCTTATAACCTGACCTTCCAGCTTTAACTGTATGATGGTGATGGCTTTTTGCATGCGAGCCATCAACAGCTGCTCATTGTCGGTAAATTCTTCTTCGGCTTCTTTCGGGAGGAATTGCTCACAGGGATCATCGCCATACACCTCAACAGCCAGTGAAATTAACGGAAGCATGCTAATGGCATATCCATTTTCAATAGTTTCCATGTTGGCATAGCGCAGTGAAACCCGAATCACGTTTGCTATACAAGCTTTGCTGCCGGCTGCCGCTCCCATCCAAACGATATCATGATTACCCCACTGGAAATCTACCGCGTGATGTTCCATCAGTTTATCCATAATGATGTGGGCTCCCGGTCCTCGATCGAATACATCGCCAATAACATGCAGACGAGCTATGGTAAAACGTTGAATCAGATTAGCCAGCGCCGTAATAAAAGCGCCAGCACGGTCTGTGTTTATAATCGAATCAATGATACTGCTGTAGTACTCCTCCCTGTTTTGGGTACTCTCCTGATCATGAAGTAATTCCTCGAGGATGTAGCTAAAGTCTTTCGGTAGAGCTTTCCGCACCTTATTACGCGTATATTTAGAAGAATAAACCCGGCAAAGCTTAATGAGTTGAAAAAGGGTTTTCCGATACCATTCATTAGGGTTCTCAAACTCTTTAATAATGGCCGGCATTTTCTGTTCAGGATAATATATAAGGGTTGCCAGATTCCGTTTTTCATTATCGTCCAGAATATCTTTAAAAATCTCCTCGATACGCCGTTTAATAGAACCTGAGCCATTTCTAAGTACGTGCAAAAAGGATTCATACTCTCCATGGATATCAGAGATGAAATGTTCCGTGCCCTTGGGCAGCTCAAGGATAGCACTGAGATTGATGATTTCGGTTGAGGCGGCCGGTATGGAAGAATACTGTTTTGCTAGCAATTTCAGATAACGAAGATCTTTTTCAGCTTCTGTCATAAATAGTGTTCTAAAAAGTAAGGCTGAGGGTTAGGTTAGTTTTATTAAATATGGAGCCGATTGAGAGGCTTAACCATTAGTTCGTAATTAACGAATGATGAACTTAAAAGCCAAAAGCAGACACCAAAGTATAGCAGATAAAAAAAGCTCCCTTAGGAGCATTTTTAAATTTACGCGTATGCAAAGCTCGATAAACCCTGTGAAGATGCTTCGGGGGTACCCTCAAGCATGACTTGGGGTAGATATTTCCACACCTCGTCATTCCGAGTATAACATGCAGAAATAGGCTTGGGAGATAGAACACGAGGAATCTTCAAAGGTATGCATAGTCTGGAATGAAGTGCTCGAATTATGTCCGTGAAGAGTAGTATTCTGCATGACTTGGATTGATGGAGAGAACGAGAATTTCGTTCCCTAAACAAACCCCAGCACTTTTAGTGCAGGGTGGTTTATTAAATAAATAAGAGGGTTATGCTTCTGCCTTTTCTAAAAAAGGATAGTCGGTATACCCTTTTTTACCGGGGGTATAGAACGTGTCCTGATCCCACTCATTTAGTTCTGTATTTTCCCGGAATCGTTCTACCAGATCGGGATTAGAGACATACAGTTTTGCAAAGGCTACCAAGTCAGCAAATCCTTCTTCGATTACTTTATTTCCACTGTCCTGATCAAAGCCGGCATTAATAATGATGGTGCCATTATACATGGGGCGGTATCTTTTTGCAATCTCTGTTTCGGCATATGGAATGTCTGAAACATCGTTAAAAGGCTCTGAGAGGTGGATATAAGCCAGATCATAATCATTCAGCTTGGTGATCACATAATCGAAAGTTGGGATTGTTTCTTCATCCATTTCCATCCCAAAAATGCCATGGAGTGAAGGATTGAAACGAGCACCGATTTTACCTTCAGGCACTTCTTGTTTCACAGCATCCAGTACTTCGAAGAAAAAACGAGCCCTGTTTTCGATACTTCCGCCATATTCGTCGGTTCTGTGATTGGATGTACCATTAAAGAACTGGTGGATCAAATAGCCATTGGATGAATGAATTTCAACGCCATCAAAACCGGCATCTATTGCATTTTTAGCGGCTTTTCGAAAATCGTTGATCGTGGTCTCAATATCTTCTTTGGTCATTTCTTTTGGTACGACCGTATCCTTAAATCCTTCGGGCGTATACGCCTTTTCTCCGGGATTTAGTGCCGATGGCGCGTGTGGTAAATCTGCGTTGTGAAAGTCAGGATGAGATATTCGCCCCACATGCCATAGCTGTAGAAATATCTTCCCTCCTGCTTTATGAACCCGCTCCGTCACTACTTTCCACCCTTCGATTTGCTCGTCGGTATGAATGCCGGGCGTGTTGATATAGCCAATTGCCTTCTCAGAAACCTGAGAACCTTCGGAGATAATCAGTCCGGATGAAGCACGTTGCTCATAATATATTCCCTGAAGATCATCTGTTGGAACATTGCCTTCATTGTCAGCCCGGCTCCGGGTCATCGGGGCCATTACCACTCGGCTACCTAATTCTAAATTATCTGATTTGAAGGGCTTTAATAATGGTTGTTTACTCATTTAATACAATCTCTTTTTATAATATTCTGTGGTTTAATTAAACCAACCGAATCACATTTATAGCAATAATAATCTAACCGTGACTCGATCTTCTGAATCAACAGTTGCTATGAGTAAATCAATCCCCAAAATATAAAGTTACGATACACCTATAATTCTCTATTACTCCTTAACCAATACGGTTATGCCATGTAGCCTTTTAACAGAATCATAATCCTCAGTAAGCATTGAATCCGCTTTAACCAGAATAGAGTCGGCTGAAATCCACTTAGCTACAGGACGGGTTTCTACATCAGAGAAGATGTTTCCGGATTTGGGATAGGTTGTGGAGGTGTCAATCAGTGAAGCTTGATAGGGGCTTGCTTCGAAGCTCCCATCACCGGGAACTAAAAATCTGTAGACACCGACTTTTAAAGTAGAATCCGCAGAATAGAGCTCTTGAGAAACGATGGGACTGTTCGTTAATTTTTCACTGATAGACTCCCCCATCGTAGCCAAATCCTTCACAAGTTCGCCAAATTTGGAATACTTTTGATAGGTATTCCACCCAAAATAGATGATAACAGCAATGAGAGCCACGGCTATTATTTTAAGAATATTCTTTTTCATGTAGGTGAAGGTATGGACTTAATGATTTCCCTGAATAACTTTCAAGCCGTGGTTCACAAAGATTAGCCGGAAGTCCGAATTTACCTTCCTTACAATTGGAAAACAAAAAGAGTGAGGAAAAGAATGGTTTAAACTTCCTCCCTCACTTTTATCGATAAGCTATAGATAGCCTTTTAATTGTTTTCCTTTACCGGACAAGTTTTGATGCCAAAGGGAGCGTAAAGTGGACAAAAACTTATCAAACTTGTTAGGACAAATATTACGGCTAAGGCTAACAGTATAATACCTACCGTTCCGGAAACTGTCCCTGTGAAGTACAACACTCCTACTATGATAGCGATGATAGTTCTGATTACTCGATCTGCTGTTCCCATATTTTTCTTCATGATTCTATAGATTTATTAGGTTTAATAATGATTGTGGCTCTAATATGGGAACAGTTTAGCTACTATTCAGTGACTGCAGTCACCACTCGCCCACAATTTTTATCCCGACTGAATTTTGTTCCACTTTACCCTCAGTTTTGAGCTTGCTAAGCACTCTTGTAACCACTTCGCGAGCTGTTCCTAATTCATTGGCAATCTGGCTATGGCTCATCCTGATGGTGTTATCCTTTGTCAAAAGGGATTTCTTTTTGAGGTGATCATAGAGTCTCTTGTCCATATTGTCTACTAAAAGATGACCAATGGTATTTAAAAGCTCTGTATATCTCAAATTAAACTGGTTGTAAAACAACTCATTAAAATCCGGATAGTTTTTAAGCCACCCCGGTAGATATTGAACCGGTATTAAAAGAATTTTTGAAGCCTCTTCGGTTGTTGCAAATACTTGACTCGGGGTATTTTTCAAAGCAGCATAAAAAGTCATAACACAGCTTTGACTCGGTTCAATGTAATACAGCAGTAATTCCTTCTCATTAAATCTTGAATAAACCTTAACAAGTCCGTCAATGACTATAGGCAATACCTTTACATACTGTTCTTCTCTCAATATTTCAGTGCCCTTTGGGAACTCTTTTACAGATGACATTTTAAGTACTTCTTCGCGAAGTTCAGGCTTTAAAAATGAGAGAAAATTTTTATCGAACTCCATTCAGCTCTATTTTATATTTCTAGTCAATTGCTATAGGTTTATTCGATCCAATATCCCTCAAGCATCACTCTGTTGATAGTTTGAGAATTTCGAACATCCTCAAGAGGGTTTTTATCAAGCATAAGGAAGCTGGCTTTTTTTCCTTTCTCAATACTGCCCATCATATCTCCCATTCCTAAAAAACGTGCTGGGATTATGGTAGCTGACCGAAGTACATCTGCATTTGTCATGCCGCCTTGGGCCATAAATTCTAATTCTTTATGAGCGCTATAGCCGGGTATAACAGATGGATTCCCAGCATCTGACCCCATCATAATAGGGATGCCAGCCTTACGGAATTCAGAAAAGTTCTGCAGCATACTCTTTTTATGTTGTTCAATATCTGCACCAGAACTCTTAACCATCAACTGCCTAATCGGCCAGTTTTCTAAACTTCGGTTCGTTCTTTCAGAGCTGTACTGCTGCAGGAAGGGATCGTCCATGAACTCTGCGGAAGCTACGTTTTGATACATATATGCAATGGAAAGAGTTGGAATGTAATAAATGGAATCTTGCCTCATCTTTTCAAACAGAGGCTCTGAATTTGTTAATTGCTGATCGGCAATAGTATGAACAATTACATCCACACCTGCACTGATGGCATCTTCAAAATCATCCTGACGAGAAACATGGGCGAAAACGGGAAGATTATAGCCTGATGCCGTTCCTGTAATTTTTTCGAGCAGCTCATTTGATATTCGTGGACTTTCAGAGTTCCCTCCCAATCCCGATTCTACCATCACCTTTATTCCGCTCATCCCCAATTCTTTTTTCCTGGAAAAAAGAGCCTCTAAATTTGTTTCTTCTGTAACTACTAAAATTCCTTGTTCCACAAAATCAATCTCATCAGCAGGAACTCCCGTCATCATAGGCAGGAATGGAATAGGATATCCACCCGGAGCGGTAAGAATATCACCTGTTGCATGAATACTGGGTGCTACCAGTTCACGATCCTCTTGCCTCTGAATCAGGTCAGCTGTTATCTCTTGGTTGAATCCATGTCCGCCCAGCGTAAAGATGGAGCTGACCCCATATCTTGCAAACTGCTCCAGTGCCATGGGTCGAGTGGATGAATCCGGAGGAATTAACCCTCCACTATTCAGGTGGGCATGCATGTCTATCAATCCGGGCATCAAGTATCGGGTTTCTGCGTCTACCACCGTGTAGTTTGAGGTGAGGCTGTCAGGAATGGATCCCTCAAATATTTGGATAAATACACCATTTCGGATAAGTATATGCCGATTTTCATGAACGACTCCGGCTTCAACATCAATGATGTTAGCATCGGTGATGAGATAACGATGATTGACCTGCTCGTCATAAACTTCAGAAGGATCGAGTTTAAGCGTATGCACCTGTGGGTTGTAAAACCAGGCAAAATAGCCCGTAAGGCCGGCTGCAAAAAGAACACCTATTGTGATAAAAAGGAACGTCAGAAATTTATTCATGGTCGTTTATCCTATAATAAAATGATCATTGAAACTGATAGATGATTTAGCAAGATGATAGTAAAATAGATAATGCATAATAAACGAGAAATGAAGACTATCAGGCATCCATTCTTCGAACTAGTAGCCTTATGAATTTTGATTCTTTTCCAGTCTAGGCTCCTGATTCCATGAACCCACATTTTATATTGTGGATTACAAAATTCACCCTTCTGTGAGTAAATAAGTTGATCTTAGGACCTTTGGAATATGCGAATTGGAAATAGGGTCCGTTATTCAAGGGGTTTTATTTTGGCATAATCAATTCCAATGACTGTTTCTCTACTTCAGGATAGAGCGCCTTTTTATCTTCTAATTCATCCCCTAATGTTTGCATCATTACCTTGAGTTGTTCAGGGTTTGCTTCACTAAGGTTATTGGTTTCAAAAGGGTCTTCTTTCAGATTGTATAGTTCATACCGTGGCTCACCATATACCTGATAATGATAAATGATTTTCCAATCTGAGTTTACCAGACTTGTAAAGTAACTAGATCGGTGCCCATGCGGAAAATGATTCAGGAATGTCTCCTCTCGATCTTTATTGTTCAATCCATTTAGCTGTTTTTGTAAAGCAGACCCATCGATACTGTGATGTTCCGGTATGTTTATATCAAGCATATCGGTGATAGTAGGAAAGATATCAATGATGGTGCCAATTTGATGTTGGACTCCTTGAGCAATAGGCAATTTAGTTTGCCAGTAGGAATTAGAATTAGATGTTACCCACGTTGCAATAAATGGAGCTCTCATTCCTCCTTCCCAATGCATGGCTTTTTTCCCTTTTAGTGGATATGAACTGCCATAATTATCTTCCATGGGTAAAGGAGCATCGGACCCATTATCTCCCATAAACAGAATCAATGTATTATCATCAAGACCTAACTTCTTTACATGACTGATAATATCTCCGAGTGATTTGTCTATACCCTCGATGAGTGTAGCATACGCTTGTGCTTTTTTATCTTTTTCCGAATCGTTATAATTTTGTGCAAACCTGGGATCTGAGTCGAAAGGGGAATGAACTGCGTAATGAGACATATTCAAAAAAAATGGTTTATCGTCTCGCTTCGCTTGTGTCATCGCATTTTTTGCCTCAATAGTTAAGGCTTCCGTTAGAAAAATATCTTTCCCGTGGTATTTTTCTAAATCTGGCACAGCTAAAGTAGGATAACTATCTCCCGCAGTAAGCCCAAAAGCATCTGTTCCATAATAGCTTCCAGGACGCCCAATGCCACTCCCACCGATATTAATATCAAAACCAAGTTTGGTTGGATCCTCACCATCATAACCTTCCGGTCCGAAATGTGCTTTTCCTATATGGATGGTTCTGTATTCTTTTTCTTGAAGTAATCTTGGTAGCGTAATCGAATGGCCATTGAGTCCCTCCCAATTCCATTCGCTCGGTCCGAATTCACCTCGATTATTTTCTGCTTGATGGATCCAATTTGTCGCTCTGTGGCGGGCAGAATTTTGTCCAGACATGAGCGATATACGTGAAGGTGAACAAACAGAATGGGCATAAAAATTTGAAAATCGAATGCCTTGTTCTGCAAGCTTTTCCATATTGGGTGTTTTATAGTAGTCATTCAATGGATATTCGACCACATTTCCCAGCGAATCTGTTAAAACGGGGACTGAAGTATCCATCAAGCCCATATCATCCACTAGAAAAATAATAATGTTTGGAGGGGTATTTTCTTTTACTGAGGAGGTACATGAAATTATACTAACAGTTGATACCAGTAAGAAAACTGAAAGTCCTTTCATCCATCTAATCTTGCTCTCCATTATTTTCATCATTTTTTGATTAATTCAGTTTTCTTGCATGATACATAACATTGGGACAACACCATTACTGATTATATTATCATTTAACGACCCATTGTTTAAGCCGTGTTTCGTATTTAATTTTGAATTAACTGATAATTTTATTGACTACAAACAGAAGTTCAAAGAGGTTCAGTTCACATTATGGAATAATGAATGTCTTCCATAATTGCTCATTTTCTGGAACTTGAACGATCCAGACATATTCTCCAGGTTCATCGATTTCTAAAGTGAAATAGGTAGCACTTTCACCGGGAATGGCATCATAGGTGCTGACACCCCCGAGGAAATCTGCCGGTGCTGGACTTCTAAGGCCTCCAACTTTGTACCAATCCATCCAGGTATTTACTTCATTCAGATCAGTATTCCCCCCTGTTTTGATCAGATGAATATTATTATGAACTGGATTTCCCAAAGAGTCCGCTTCCATTACCACAGCAAAAGAATGAGAACCAGTTTCGGCATCCCACTGAACGTCAATCTCATTTTCTTTCAGTGTAATTATATTTTCGACAGAGGGTTCGGGACTGTTCGTAGATTCATTGGTAATAGTAAGGGGTCGCGACATGCCATTGGAGAGGTGAATTATACCATCCTCTGTCTTAACCCAACAATCCACAGCATACAATCCAGGCTCAAGATATACCGTTTTCTCAGCTGATCTACCCGGAGAAAGCATTCCCCGAGCATTTATATATTTAACGCTATCGGCCCATTCCGGCAACAGTTCATTTACCCGCTCCGATATACCGGATCGTTCTACTTCGCCGGCTTGAAACTCTTCCAATAAAATTTCCCAAGCTCCAACATATTCATTCCGATATTCCCCATAAGTGATATTTTTGGGGATTCGAGCAAAACTTAATTCATGGATTTCATGAGCTTGTTCATTATTTAAGATGAAAGTAATCCACCCGGAGGGCAACTCAACCGGAGCCTGAAATGCATAGTCGTATGCGGTAACCTCCACTCTATATTCATCCTGATTTTGCGGACTACATCCCACCATCATTGAGATCAAAGTTATGCAACTAAGATATTTGAGCGTATTCATTTTATTTAGTTTATGGTTGTTCGAAAAAAAGTGGACTGGCGATTAACGGCTTGGCAAACTATCAGCTCATAAATCATTGACTTTAAACTACTAATCGTAAGCTTGACTACATAATATGCTAAATTATGATTTAAATGTGAACTAGTGACTTTTGAAACAAGCAACTTCGGAAATCCACGCCAGCCAAAACTGCTTTGTGTAACGAAATTCATCTAAACCAGTCATTGAAATGGGCATTCCCAACGAGGATGCTAGGACCAACTTGAAAATACTTTAATCTATGCCTTGCAGACTAATCTGTCGACGGTTGGAGGTTGATGTAGGTGGGTTCATTACGATCGGAGACAATCCGCCCATCTTCATACTTGAGCTCAACAACCTGTATCGAGCTTCGGCGGTCTTGGTACGGGGTATTTTCAGAGGCAGATTCGGTGCGGCCCGGATGCGTGAAATAAAACAGGTAAGCTCGACCATTGTTAACAACAACATCCGGGTGGTGTCCCACAACCCGGTCATGTTCTCCGGTTCCGGGTTCCTGCAGGAGGTTTCCGGGAATTCGCTCCCAAGAAAGTAGATCATCAGAATTATACAGGGCCAGTCCATCCCAGACATCCGTCACCATCCAGTATTGGTCTTTCCATTGAAACACTTTCGGGCCTTCACCGGACTGATCGCCCACGGCTTTGCCCTTGTCTTCCCAGTTGTAGAGATCCTCACTGTCCGTATAATAGATCGATTTATTATCAACTTCGTTGTTGTACCACATCCGCCAGATTCCGTTGGGCATTTGTATGACGCCCGCATCTATCACCCGATCTGAGGCAAGGTCCAGCGTAGACTGATATTCCCAGTCAACCAGGTTTTGGCTAGTCAGGTGAATGATATCGCGCGGATGACCCCAGTCTTCAAATACGCCGGGCACGTAAGTCAAATACATATGATACAGGCCTTCATGCTTAATCACGTCGGGAGCCCAGTGCGTTTCGGTATATGGAGCGGGGATGTTGCTTGTCCCCTTGTATTCCCAGGTTGCGCCGCCGTCGTCAGATGTGGCAATTCCGATTTTGGTTCCATGAACCCAGGTGACTCCATCAAGCCCTTCAGCATTGGCTCTGCGGTTGGTGTACACCATAAACCACTTCTCTTCCTCTTGATTCCAGATCACAACAGGATCGGCGGCTCCGTCAAAAACAGGATCACGAAACAGGGGTTTGTCGGCTCGGTTGCCTTCTTTCTCTGTTTCCTGCTTACAGGCTGTGATGGGAATCAAAAATAAGAAAAGTACAATTAGATAGCGGTTCATTGGTTTTCGCTTTTAATAAGTAAAGATAATATCGGTTTATTTTCTGATTGAGATGGTTTTGTAATCACACATCTACTTCACCAAATTTAGCAGCTTGCTCTCGGTATAATCCCCGGCTTTTAATCGGTATAGGTAAATACCACTTGAGAGGTTTGAGGCATTGAAATTTACTTCATACTGCCCGGCTGATTGATAACCGTTTAACAGCGTTGCGACCTTCCTTCCGAGCGCATCAAACACTTCGAGCGTCACAGCATTTGATTCCCCAAGTGAATACCCAATCGTAGTAACCGGGTTAAAGGGATTCGGAAAATTCTGCTCCAGGCGGGTTGCCAATGGCAATTCCGTAGCTCCATCATCCCAAACGGAGGTTCCCTGATTGTCATATTCCACTTTTAGAATAAGGTGATTGATCCAGTCGCTGCTGAGGTAGAGACTCCCTTCGCTATCGGTAGTGATACCAACAGGCTTAGCCCAGATATTGCTTTGATCCGGTGGATTTGGCCAGAAACCCGTCATAAAATCACCGACTGTTGCATTTGCTCCGTCCTCATCCACAAACAAAGCCACTACTTTGTGTCCGGGATCCGGTCCTCTGAATCCTGAGCGGTATGCAATAAAAGCTGCATTTTCGTAGTCAGTAGGGAAATTACCTTCCGGATAGAAATGGATATCCATCGGTGAGGAATGTGCATCGACCAGTGCGGCCGGGCGCTCCATGGTTTGTACCAGTAAACTATCTTCACGAAGAATGGGCGGTACACGCCAGTGGCCCCGAATATCATAATCTATATAAACCTGATAACCGAAAGCCAAAGGCCATCCGTAAAAACCGCCGTCTCGGACAATGTCGATCCATTCGGGAGGCATTGTGCTGTCGGCTTCGGTGTGACCGTTGTTGGTTGCCCACAAATCGCCGGAAACAGGATGCAGGTCCAGACCTATTGCATTGCGTAAGCCGGTGGCAAAGACTCTGCGCTCGGTACCGTCGGCACTGAACTCCAGCACGGTGGCTCGTTCGGGATCGTCTTCACGACAGACATCACAGGATGAGCCAACCGATAGATAGAAGCGTTCATTGGCCTCGTCGGCGACAATAGTACGTGTGATATGAGGGCTATCGGCGGTGGGAATGTCATCAGCAAAAACTTCGCTGCTTTCATAAACAAGGTCGCCATCACTATCCATGAACTTGACGATCTGATGGGTATCCGCTACATACATATCCCCTTTGTAGAATGTAAGGCTGTTCGCCCATCTGAGTCCGCTGGCAGCAACGATAACCGTATCGGCAACGCCGTCGTTGTTTAGATCCGGCAGGGCAAGAATCTCACTGGTAGAACCACCGCTGGGCTGAAATTCGGAGGAACCGTTGGCTTTCATATTTGCAACGTATAAAACTCCATCCTCGTTAAAGGCCATCATGCGCGGACCTCTTAACTCATCGACGGCAAAGACTTTCACCGAAAACCCAGAAGGCAGATTCAGAATCAGATCTTCCGGTACCATACCTCTGAATTTTTCCGGCACTTCCAGCGTAACGGGTTCCAGATTCAGATCCACTTTCGGTGTCATCTGTACCGTTCCGGGCGGATAATCATCCTGTGCAAAAAGCAAGGCCGGGGAAATAAAAACAGCCATCACTGTTGTTAGCAGAAAAAATATAAATCCTGAATGAATGCGCTGTTGTCCCATGAAATTACCTTCCTCAATTAAATAAGCTTTTAGTAATAAGTGTCAATCATAAATTATACGCGTTTATTCTTTTTTAAGAGAAGGGAAATTATTTTTTAACATGGTCATGAGGATTTATGGCAAGTAATATAAACTCTACTGAAAACAGAAAGGCAAGCATGTTAGCGGTCGTTGGGTTCACTCGGGCCGGGAGGTCCGTGCAGGCGTTCCGAACGGGACGTTGGGAATGAGATGAAATGCTTTTATTTATTCAATTCAAATTGCATACAACGGTCGCGGTTTTGAGCAGTTGGGGGATTTTATGTCCTTACTTTTCGGTTTAGCACCGACCTTTGTTTATGTTTATTCGTTCGATTTATCACTTTCGCCCCAATTACTTATAGCCATTGTTGTAACATGTAATTACTTCACTTTTCGTTCTCGTAATTTCGAATGAGTCTTTCTCCCCTCTCTAATTATTATATCAATAATTTCTACAATGTCTTTTTTTGAAGTCCTGAAATTAACTACACAAGCTCTTAAACAATACATTTCATTTACAATGGCATTTGATAAAAATAACTCGCCACCAGTTTGCAGTTCATTCAATAATTCTTCGTTTAGTTTATTTAGATGATCTTCACCTTCTTTGTAATTCAATGGAATATATCTAAACGTAGTAATACTTAAATTTTGAGAAACGGCCTCCAGTTCGGGATGTTTTTTAGCTAAGTCAAATAACATTTCTGAGAGTTCAATGTCTTCACTAATGAGTTTTTCATAACCACTTCGCCCTACTTGCTGTAATGATAACCAGACCTTTAAAGCTCTGAAGCCACGTGAGTTTTGAAGTCCATATTCATAAAAGTTTTGAGCAAATTCGTTATTACTTTTGCTAAAGTTATAATATTCAGGATGTGAACTATAGGTGTCAATAAGGTGCTGAGGGTTTTTAACCAAGGTACATCCAGCTTCAAGTGGACTGTATAACCATTTATGTGGGTCAAGAGCAATAGAATCAGCTTCTGAAAGACCATCAAATAGGTTTTTATATTTTGGAATAACTGCAGCGGGAATACCATAAGCTCCATCAACGTGAAACCATAAATCATAATCTTTGCAAATAGTTGAAATGCCTTTCAAATTATCAACAACACCAGTGCTTACATCTCCGGCAGTACCTATGACCATTATAGGTTGGAACCCATTTGCTATATCTTTTTTAATTGTTTCTTCAAGGACTTTATTATTCATTTTATTCGAAGAATCAGTTTGAATCCAACGAACAGATTTTGTTCCTAGACCAAATAAAATAGAAGCTTTATCAATCCAAGTATGTGTGGTTTTAGAGCAATAGATAGTTAGCCTCTTAGGTATATTTGAAAGTCCATCTTCCTTTACAACTTTAGGAGCTTTAGCTGTTCTGGCCGCTAAAAATGCCGTAAAATTTGCCATATTTCCGCCGCTAACTAATATCCCACTATAGTTTTGGGAAACACCAATAAACTCAGCTAACCATTGAACAGTTTGTTTTTCAATTTCTGTAGCCATTGGGCTTAAAATATGTGCTCCAACGTTCGGATTTACCGATGCTGCTAGTAAATCGGCTAAAGCGCCAATTGGGGATGCAGATGAGGTTATATATCCTAGAAATTTAGGATGTCCATTAAATAATGAATGATTCAGTAATAAATCTGTTACTCTTGTAATTAGTTCTGATGCAGGTATACCATTTTCTGGTAAAGAAGTATTTCCTAATACACTTAGTAACTGACTTGGACTTTCGTTGAATGTAACAGGTTTTTTGTCAATACCAGAAATAAAATCAGAAATATCATCTATTAATTGATGCCCGATTTTTCGAAATTCTTCTTTGTTTATTTCAATTCCTGAGTTCAAGTAATAAGTGCAACACGATTAAATAACCCTGAGGGGCATGCCCCACAGGGTTTTCGGTCAAGCGTGGTATATTTTAGTTATCATGCAAAAATACAACCACCTCGACCTACAAGATC
>Ga0306869_1000004_pt1 | contig 196459 bp, 178 predicted proteins | sample AntRauTorckE6833_FD_190421 | JGI IMG/M metagenome (GOLD analysis project Ga0306869, IMG submission 190421) | Saline lake microbial communities from Rauer Islands, Antarctica - Metagenome Torckler E6 #833 (v2) (version 2) | ecosystem: Environmental > Aquatic > Non-marine Saline and Alkaline >... | reverse complement strand
AGATGATCCGGCGGTGGCAGATCTAAATAAAGCAGAATCGGGGATTCTAAAGTTCTTTGGCTGCTAAAAACGGCAGGGACCGAAAAAAGCCGTGTGTTAGTGGAAGCCTTACTTATAGTCTTCTGATTTAGCGTACCCGTTAAATCAACGGTAGCGGTTGGGTGCTGGTGGGTATCTTTTTCGTCAAATTCTTCCTCATGGCTATGGTTTTGCACATGATTTTCAGAATGAGAATGTACAAAGGCATGAACATCACCATGCTCAAAAAGATCATCAAATAGGGCATGTACATGAACACCATTTCCAAAAAACACACACAAAATGCTGGCTACAATAAGTAGCCTTGCCGTCTGCTTGAATGCTATATTTTCATTTATCTTAATCACAGATTAAAAATAGGCGCTGAACGGCTAAAATCAAAAAGCTTTTATGACATTTGATTTGAGGAAGTAATTTTGAGATGAAAATAACAGATAACTAATCGGACATTAGGGAATATATTGGATTTAGTGACTTTCAGCTTTTGTAACCCAAGTATCGGCAAACAAAATGTTCATTTACCTTCTCTTACCCACTTAAAGGAAAACTGGAATCCACGTTTAACCATCAATAAAGTGTATTTAAACGCAATGAAGTGAACAATTCTGCTTTCTTCCGGACGTACTTATAAGCCCTGCAAACCACTAATTTGCGGGGCCTTTTACTTTCTATCTATCGCATCATAGAAAGCTGCCACAAATCGGTATTATTGATTTTTAAAAGTGGTTGAATGGCGAGCTTTCCGGTTTTTCCGATCTGACCATCAAGATACTCCAGCTCTTTAAACTGCGCTTCAATAGCAGGGTCCGGAGGAAGCTCAAACCCGGTTTCTTTCATGATTAGAATACCTTTTGCTTTGACTGACAGCTCGAGATAGATCCTCAGGTAGCAAATGATATCACCCACCACTAGTGGGGGAAACTTATCCTGAATGGATTTAATATAAGCTCCCATTTTAGTCTTTGATATATCTCCTGCTTTCAAGATTTGCAGCAGTTCCATATCACTGTCCAGGCCTGTACCCAACCAATTTCGTGTATTTGCTTCGCTTCGTTTAAAAATTCCATAAAACACAGGAGGCAGTAAGAATACAATCAAAAGTGTTGAGGTAGTAGGCGGGAGTATGAACATATTGAAAAGAGCGTGTATTAGAATCGCGGCTCCCAGTCCCGGAATAAATGCCGCAAAAGCCGGCCACTCTTTTCTGTCCGAGAAATCTTTACTGATAATAGCTGCAATGGCGGTTGTACCACCGTGCATAATGGCCGTTCCAAAACCTCTGACGAACCATGTGATGAGTCCGGCATCCGTAAGAACACTCAGGTAGTATAGGTTTTCAACGATTGCGAAACCTGCTCCAACAGCAAAACCCATGATAGCTGAATCAATCATGAAGCCTACTTTGTTGGCTCTGATCAAATAGACCACAAACAATATTTTCAGTATCTCTTCACTCATAGGGGCTATAAACCGAGAAAAAGAGCTTCTTGTGATGCCCGAAATTTCCATTATTTCTGTATTCACAAGAATAGCTACCCCTGCCACAGCAAAGCCAATCATAATTGTATAGACTACTTCTCTTTTCTTCACGAGTTGGAAGCTGTCAAACATCCACATTCCAAATAGAAATACTACAATGGGTAAAAAGGCAACGCCAAATTCTAAAACCGTTGTTATCATGAGAAATTAATACTTATAAACTAACCTTCGCATTACTCCTGCCACCCATGTATTGCTTACCTCATGAGTCTTAGTGAAATCATCAATTCATCACTTCTTTGTCCGGTAATATCATTCCATGCTGAGGCGTATCCAAATGACAAGTTAGATTCTAATATCGAGATTACCGAAAGCCTGAAATCCAGCTGCGCTCCGGCATTATAATATCGCTGTCTAAACTGGTCACTGTCTATATTTGTTATCAGCCCCGATGTAAAGAGGTTCAGCTGTGCCCAATTTGCATATAGGTTCATAAAGCCTGCTCTCTTGAATCGTATAGGAGGTAAGGACCATTCTACCATCATTTTACCAAAATTAGTCCCCCCGACCTCATTAAGTTCTGCTCCCGGAAACGAAAGATACTCTCGATATCTTTTGCTTGGCTGATAATCAACCCAGTTATTACCAAATCCTCCAAAATAGAAATTCCCAAGAGGCTCTTTTCGGGGAGAAAATGAAATTCCTGTCGATGATCTTAACCAAATCGATGAGTGGCGAATGGGAAGGGCAATTCCATAGTCGAGATTCTGACTCACTCTTGGGAAGAGCGTTCCTTCTACATAATTATTTGAACTTAACAGTTCCCACTTCCATCCTTTTTCGTAATCAACAGCACCTAAAGAATTTAGTAGTGCTTGATAGGACAATCTTCCCGAAACAGATACAAATTCTTCAAATGAAGTGATGATATTCTGGAAACTCGGAAGTCGCTCCATGCCTCCATAATAGGCTCCTGTTAAGTTTAAGCCTAAGGACCGGTCTACATCTTCGATTAACTGAAATGAGCGTCCCAGTCCCAGTGAATATCCCTTTCTGGATTGTTTAGTTGGGCCAAATAAATCATAGAAGTCTGCGCCATTATAGTTTCCGAAAAATCTCCATTGTGAGGTTTCGTATAAAAATGATGCGTGAAATTCTTCATCGCTCGCAAGGCTTGAATAGGGCGAGTATGATAAAGACACTCCCAGATTATGAAAGCGCAAAGGGTCATTGAAATTAAACCGTACACCACCCGCTGCATAATCTTTATATCCCTGAATAATTGGATAAGCTGAAGTGAGTGCAAGGTTACCCATTGGAGTGTAAGCCGACTGCCCCGTTTTCAGTTTTTCAACATCCATCGTTAAAGGTGAAGGAGGTGGCAACATCCAATCTATGACCATTGGGTGATTTTCAACAATTTCCTGCCCCAAAAACTGAATAGCACTTACATTTTCGATCGATTCATTTTTTATCAATACCGGAAGAAATCCCGTACCCGTATACTCAAATGCCATCAGGGTATCTTCGCTAATGGGAAGGGGTTTAAAGTACCCGGTCTCTACATTAGTCAACCACTTCATTTCATCTTTTTCGATATCATATCGGGTGATATTTGAAACTCCGCTATAATAGGTTGAGCCAAATAAATACTTCCCGTCTTTTGAAAAATTGAAGCTTGCAGGAGAGCTCACATCAAAATCAAAAACCTCCGTTGGTTCATACTTCTCTTCTAAGAGAGTTTCAGTACTTAGCATCACCAACTTTTGCAGACCTTGTACATCTCCTACAGCTGCACTAAGCGTTTTTCCATCCGGGGAAATATCAATATCAAAAATATCCTCTCCATAAGGCATTGAATAAACTCTGTTCCAGTCGGTGTATGGGTAGGGCATTCTAACCAGAGACACAATTCCGTTCAGGTGTCTGATTCCCCATAAAGATTCGTCATTGGGATTAAAGACTAAATCACCAGCTCTAAGATCTTTGATTAATAACTCAGGCTTCTTCGTATCAATATTTACAGAGTATAAATCGCGCCAGCCGTTATTATCGTTTGTATAGAATATAGTCCCCGTTTCACTGTCAAAAGCCAGAGAGCTTACAAAATACAGCGCTGATCCTTTGATGTCTGTAACCCTTGTCATTTCCCCGGTTTTGGGATCAAGCAAAGCAATGTGAGCTATATTCCCAGGGAGATCTACAGCGAGTATAATCTTATCTCGTTTCTCATCGTAGATTGCCGTTGAAACTCCTCCCAAAGGACTTTCAGACAACACTTCTCTTTCAGTCACCGGGTTTCGGCGTATTCTTTCCAGGTTTTCTTTCTGCCACTCTTTTTCCCAGTCTGTCCATTCAGACCAACCATCATCCAAAGACTTTCCATAAACCTGCTTAAACTGAGCGGCATAAAACCTCTTACTCTCGTCATCTCTTGAGACCCAATCCAATAAAGATTCAGGACCATAAGTATTTGACAAATAGGCCATGAAACGGGTTCCATACATGTAGGAATTTGATCCTACTTGAAAATCTGTAGTCGTCCCCTCTGATTCCAACCCAACCGCATCGTACATATAAGCGGAATCCCGCACCATAGTACGGAACATCATTTCGTCGTAGGCCCCCATTACTCGGCCAATTCCACCGGACATCCAGGTGGTCATATACTCTGCTATACCTTCATGATACCATCGAGGTGAAAATATTCTTGGTGCCGTTAGGTACCCATATAGCATGGAAACTGGATCTTGTTTGTCAGGAAATACTTTTCCGCTGAATGCCTTCCTAAAAAAGCGATCTGAGCTTGATGATTTTTCCTGAGCAATGATATGTACCAACTCATGCTTCATCAAAACACCAATGCGCTCATTGGCCGGGTTCGTTTCGTATGCATAATGAAACGGAGCGATACCCATCAAAATCACATTATTGGGAACAGCTGAGGCTCCACCTTGGGCAAAATCTCCAAAATCCGACATGATAACAGTAACCGGCTCTGTGATTTCGTACTGAAATTTTTCTTTGTGAAAATTTAACGCATTCGTGTAGCTGCGAATGGTGTGGTTGAGTAAATACTCATGACCAAAGTTGTAATACACGAGATTTAGGTCTTCAGTTTTTACCGTTTTAAACTGTGCATATACTGAAATTTGAAACCCTAAAAGAAGACACCCACTAATCAAAAACCTTTTAAACACGCTATTAACTAACCCCAAAATATACTCCTATTAAGTGATCAATTATTCTGTACCCTTTTGCCCCGAATAATTGAATTCTTTATTTAAAACCTATTTACGCAACTAAACTAAAAAAAACAAAAGAATGCCCCTCTTTTAAAAGGAACATTCTTCTTTGTTACTTGCCGTATGTAAAACAAGCTACTTAATCGTACCCCAATTTATCAAAACTGGTTGAAGTCCGGACTTGAAATCATTCTATGAAAGTTAGGATTTGCCATAAGTCGGCTAAAGTTTGGACTGGACATCAACTGGTTAAAGTTAGGACTAGCCATTAAGCGACTAAAGTTCGGGCTGGCCATAAGCTGGTTAAAATTAGGACTCGCCATTAGCATACTGAAGTTCGGGCTGGCTACCAGCTGATTGAATTCCGGGCTCGCTGAAAGTCGGCTAAAATCAGGACTTGCCATCAATCTTCCAAAGCTTGGGCTGGCTATTAACCGGCTGAAGTCAGGGCTCGCCATTAAGCGACTGAAACTCGGGCTCGCCATCATGCGACTAAAACTTGGAGTTGCAATCAGTCTGCTGAAATTCGGGCTCGCAACAAGGCGACTAAATTCCGGGCTGGCTGAAAGGCGACTGAAATCAGGACTCGCTGTTAAGCGGCTGAAACTCGGGCTTGCCATCAAGCGACTAAAGCTTGGGCTGGCTAGCAACCTGTTGAAATCTGGGTTCGCCATCAATTGGTTAAAAGTAGGGTTTGCCATCAGATTACTGAACTCAGGACTATCCATCAATCGGCTAAACTCCGGGCTCGCTGAAAGTCGGCTAAAATCAGGACTTGCTGTCAAGCGGTTAAAATCCGGATTTGCCATTAAGCGACTAAAATTAGGACTTGCAACAAGACGACTAAAATCAGGAGAAGCCAATAATCTGCTAAAGTCAGGGCTGGCCATTAATGCATTAAAAGATGGATTTGCTGACAGTCTGTTGAAATCTGGGCTAGCTGTTAACAACTTAAACTCAGGTGATGACATCAAAGCGCTAAAATCGGGTGAAGCTGCAAGTCGACTAAAGTCGGGACTAGCAGTAAGGGAGTTGAACTCCGGGCTGGATACTAACTGATTAAAGCTCGGACTAGCCATTAAGCGACTAAAAGACGGGTCAGACATAAGCTGCGCAAAATCAGGACTCCCAATCAGTTGATTGAAATCCGGACTGGCAAAAAGCTGATTAAAGTCAGGGCTCGCCATTAAGTTTACAAACGCTTCGTTTTCTGCAAGCGTCTTCAGCTCTCCAGATTCAACGAGATCTATAAATACATCACTTTGTAACACTTGTTGAAATCCTTCATCCTCAAGAGAGATATCGGCATGTGTAATTTGTGTACCTCTATATCTTTCTGCTCGCTCTACGCCATCACCCGGTCCCCCAATGGTTCCGCTTACATCACTCATGTTTGGTTGTGGAAAGTCCGGCGTAATAAATACGACCAGAAGAGTCACCGCCGCGCCTACTAAAGCGGCTGCTATATTTTGACCTGAAAAGAAATTGCCAGACCCTTTAGTTGGTTTGTGGATTTTGTTACTCATAGTTTGTACCTCGTTTGATTGTGATTCAATTATTAATTCTTTTTTCACCTTCGTTGAAATTTCTTGTGGCAGCTCAATACCAGAGCTCAAGAATTTTATTTGATTGGTGATATGTATTAGGTCTTCGTATAAAGACTTTGCTTCAGCATTATCTTTTATAAGCTCTTTTACTTCTTGGCTTTGCTCGGGGGTGTTTTCCCCGTCAACTTCTGCCTGTATTAAATTTATGAGCTCCTGTTTCATTACATATATTTGTTATAGTTCCTTGTACTACTATAAGTACACGGCTTTCTTAAAAAAGTTGGTGAAATAGTCAGATAAATTTTATTTCATCCTTTTTTCCAAGAGTGTTTTAAGCGTATTATTGCTTTTTACTACTCTAAAAGAGCATCCCTCAACTGCATGCGTGCTGTGTAAAGCCTCGATTTCACTGTTTTTTCTTCTATGCTTAGCACATCGGCAATATCTCTATAGCTTAGTTCTTCGAAGTGCCTTAACTGTATAACTAACCTATAGTCTGTAGACAAAGCACCGATTGCTTTTGCCAGTAATTTGCTTTCTTCTTTTTGAAGCATCATCAAATAAGGGTTACTCCCATCTGAATGATGCAATCTTAATGTGGTATGGCTTTTTTTGTCCCGAATATGATTCAAGGCTTCATTCACTATTATTCTATACAGCCAGCTGTAGAATTTGAAGGCTTTATTATAGCTATCAAGTTTTCTCCAGCATTTAATGAATCCTGCCTGAGTTACATCTTTTGCAGCATCTTTGTTTTTGACTATTCCCAAAGCAGTCCGGTACATTTTTAGCTCATACCGTTTCACCAACACATCAAATGCGCTGTTATCACCCCTCAAGCTCATTTCGATGAGCCTGTTGTCCTCCGCTTCAGTCATATTTATTATTTATTTCAACCCAAAAACCATAACAAAGAGAAAAGCTTTACCCCGTTCACGAAAGCTTTCCTTTAAAAAAGATCAGTCTACAAACTCAAAAATTTGATCTAACCTGGTGTATTTAAAAACGTCCTTTAAGTGTTTGTTTAAATTTTTCAACCTAAGAGATTGCCCATTTTCATTCAGTCGGTGATATGTTTTCACCAATACCCCAAGTCCCATACTGGAAATATAATTTAGTGATTCCATATCAATAGTCAATGTTTCATCATGTTTTTCCAGTTTTTCAGAGGCTAGTCCTTCCTGGCTGGCATCAAATTCTCCGATAAACTTTAGTTCATTTTCATTCACTTCTTCAATAGTCAGCATATCCAGTAACCTACATCTGTTTTGTCATAGTAATGGTAGAAATGCCATCACTATGGTTAAATTTTATTTCATCCATTAATTCTTTAACAAGGTGGAGGCCCAACCCTCCAAATTTCTTTTGCTTAAAATACTCCTCAAAATCTATTTCTTCTGCTTTTGTGATGTCGAACGGTACTTCTTCGAAATCGCACAGGCTTATCATAATTTTGTCTTCTTTTCTTTCCACAAGCACTTCAATATCACCATCAGCGCTTGAGTTATGACGAACCATATTCATAAAAAGCTCTTCAACCGATAGCTGCATTTCCATTTGCACACCATCTTTCACATTTAATTCATTCCAGTTTCCCTTTAAAAAACTAAAAATGCTTTGAAGCTCATTAACGTGTCGTTTAAATACTTTCTGACTTTTCATGAAAGCAGCAAAAATTAATTACACCCGTAAACCGAAATTTATTCAGCTAATTATATATAAAAATATTCAATCAAATGTCTGTTTAATTAGCTCTGTAAAATTAGACTAGCGAAACAAACATAAATCACCTTACAAAAATTTTGAATTTTAATGTTTTTTCTCAAACATGGTGTGCCCTTTCTTGTCAAAACAGCCCTTTCTTATAAGCTTGATAGTCGGGCTGTTTTAATTTAGCTGACACAGAACTATCGCCTGCGGCCGCCTCTGTCACTGTCGTTATTTCCGCCAAAGTTATAGCGGAAATTCAGGCGAAAAGCCCTGCTTGACCAACTATATTGGCTATTTCGATAGAGGTTAGATTCGATGATTTCGCGATCACTATTTCTGGAATTAAATACATCCCGAACATTCATAGAGATGTTTGCTCTTCCGTCCAGCAGCTCTCGAGACAGTCCTGTTCCTACAAATGATCGCCCCGCTCTTCTGCCTTGAGTAGTTCGTTGGGCTCCTCTGAAAGAAATGTATGACTGAAAATTCCAGCCATCTAAGAATTGCCATCTCACGCGTAAGCGGCTGCTAAAGGTTTCCGTTTCACTGGTATATAGTATCCCTTGAAATTGACCTTCCCGATTGGATTGATAAATGTTCAGGCTTCCTGAAAGCTGAAGTCCGTCAAACAGTTCCTGATCTGCAGAAAACTCAACGCCCCATGCATCTTCGGACGCAAGGTTAATTGGTTGTTCAATATTTACGGACTGCCCTCCGATAATCTCCGTCGTCTCGATATCTTCAATAACCTGTGTTCGGTACCTGTAGTATAGGCTTGTTAGAACCGAGCCTGTTTCCCAGTATCTCAGATAGCCAAGCTCAAAGGAGTTCCCAAATTCCGGTTTTAAATTAGGATTACCGATTTCACGGTTTCTCTCATTTTCGATTTCGGTGAATGGCAGCAGCTGTCCTGACCATGGGCGGGATATGCGCCGGCTGTAACTTGCTTGCAGAGAATTCAGCTCATTAATAGTGTAAGACAAGAATACACTCGGGAAAAAGTCAGTGTAAGACTGTGAACTTGTGGTTCCGGATTGATCTAATTCGGATTCAATATTGGTATTCTCCGCTCTTACACCCAACTGATAGGTAAATGGTTTCAGCTCTCCGTTGAAGATTGCATAGGCAGCATTTACATTCTCCAGATAGATAAAATTATCGGCAGCGCCAATATTTCCGGGCGTACGTACCCAGTTTCCACTTTGAAATTCCTCCACGGTATAATCATTGTCTTGCCAGTCATAGTTGAACCGAAGGCCCGCTTCCATCTTTGCAGATTCTCCAAGCGGTTGTTCGTAATCAATATCTAAACGTGCTTCCCGGTAAATTTCACCGGCATTTGTACGCTGCCTGACTTCATTCCCTGTTCCTTGTTCTACAAACTGTTCAAAGTTAGTTCTGCCGTCTTCTTCACCAAACTCATAGTCAAAATCAGCAACCAACTTGTGGTCTCTGTTTTCCTTGAATGTTTTTTCATATTGGGCTCGAAAATCAAAGTCACTTTCTCTTTGCTCTTCAATTACATCCCGCCTGGTTTGCTGAACTACATCCCAATTGTCAAATGCAGACCGGTAGACCTCATCATTTGTGGGATCATAATCCGTATAATTTAAATTCCGATCCTCGGTTTGGTCTTCCAAATTTATTCGGGTTGATAGTGTTAGTAACTGCTCAGCGGGTAAATAGATGTCTGCGCCAAAGTTGATGTTCGCTTCTTTCTCCGTTTCGTCAGTATCAATCAATTCCTGGTATGCATAAGTAGTGTCTCCACTAAAGCTTTGAAATGTACTGCCTGATTCCGGCTCACTTTCATACTCAACCTGTGTATTTAAGAACCAATTTACTTTGTTGCGCTGGTAATTAAGATTGGCTCCTAATCCATAGTCCTGTGGATATCCTGCATTACCTCTCACACTACCGTTGAAACCTAATTCTGCATCATCAACCAAAATGATATCAATAATTCCCCCGGTACCATCGGCAGAATAACGGGCTGATGGATTCGTAATAATTTTAACTTCTTCAATCATGCTTGAAGGAATACTGCTTAGCGCATCCGTACCATTTCTTACCAAATTAGAAGGGCGACCATTGATCAGAATTTGAACTCCCTGATTTCCTCTAAGGCTAACATTTCCTTCAAAGTCCGTGGTAATAGAGGGCACATTATCCAGCACATCCAGTGCAGAACCGCCCAGACTTGTTACATCATCCTGAACGTTAAAGCTCCGACTGTCAAAATTCATTTCCATATAAGAACGCCGACCCTCAACCACTACTTCATCAAGCTCACTTTGCTCGGCTACTAGTTCTATTGTTCCTAAATCTAGAGGCTGACCGGCTACAACTTCAATTTCAGACTTATAGCTATCGTAAGCCAGGAAGGAAACTTCAATTACATACTGACCAGGTACCATTTGTACCGTGAAGTTTCCGTCAGGATTACTCACAACTCCCGTTAAAATATTTTCTTCAGCCTCATCATATATAGCAACTGATGCATTAGCAAGCACCTCTCCTCCTGCATCCTGAACCATTCCTGTAATTGTAACTTTTTCAGCAGTACTCTGTCCATAAACTGTTGTACTTCCTGATAAAAAAAGAGCTGCGATTAGTGCTGTATAAATAATTTTTTTCATGATTTTTTGATGTACTTCTATTGAATAGTCGATCTCTTCAATGAAAATTACTGCACAATCATGCCCGAAATTTGTACCAATTCTGAAGCAAATTTGAAGGTTAGGCCCTTTTTACAGTCTTTAAAATAATTTCGATATGGTGCCATGAATTTTCGGTGGTATAAGAAATATCAAAACCACTTTGATCTGTAATTCTCTTGATGATTGACAGACCTAACCCGATGGAATTTGAATTTTGTTTGGCTTTCTTAAAACGTTCAAATAAATTTTTGGTATCTACTTTTAGCTCCTCTCCTGTATTTGAAATCTTAAGCTTTTTAGAATTTAGTGTTACGCTAATTTTTCCATTTTCAACATTATGACGAATGGCGTTTTGAAATAAATTTGTCCATAGTATGTCGGCCAGCATAGGGTGCATTTGTACCGATACATTTTCTTCAATATCTGTATCAAGTTGGAGATTATTTAGCGCCGCAAATTCTTCAAAAGCCTCAATACCTTCCGTTATCAGTTTGCTTAGGTTTATATTTTCTTCGTTAACAAACTCATGATTTTCAATCTTGGTTAATAAGGCCAGTGATTCACTTAATCTGGATAATTTCTTAAGCGTCCGCTCCAATTTTTCGACATATTTGTACTGCTCTTCATTTAAGTCTGTTTCTGTAAGCAGCTCAAGTTTACCTTTTGCAATAGCCAAAGGTGTTTGCAGTTCATGAGAAGCATTTTCCGCAAACTCTTTCAGATTTTTATAATCAGAAACGGCCTTTTTCGTCATTTCCTCAACAAACCTATTTAAGTCTCTGAATTCTTCGACATTGGTTTCTTCTGCCTTCAGATATTCCCTTTCATTAAGCTGAAATTCCTGGATTCTTTTCAGGGTATTTCGAAATGGCTTAAACAATGGTCCCGATACAAAGTAGCCAATTCCAACTGCGCCAATAACCTGCAACACGAGAATCCATAATAAAATAGTAATCACCGCCTCTCTCACATCATCCGACTCTATCATGTTTCCATAGGTCGATATAAAATAGGTCGTGTCGTTTATGGTTCGATGTGCAGAAACTTTCACATTCCGTTCTTCTTGTTCCAGCCGGCCGTCCCAGATTAACGTATCGGCAACTTCAACATCATCCTCCACGTGATGACCAAGCGGCCTGATGATTAAGTTTTCGTCCTGATCAACATTATCGTATCCCTTAAAGGTTTTACCCTGCTCCAATAAGTAAGTAACTCGGTCAATGCGATCTAAAAACTCCCACTTCAGTTCCTGGTCAATTTCATCTTTAATAACGTAGTAGGATATCACTCCACCAATGCCGAGCACAACCGTGCTTACACATAAATAAATCAGCAAAAATTTAGTGATCAGCTTCATCCTTATCTCTTATTTGTGTTGAATTTATAGCCAATGCTGTAAACGCTCTCTATATAGTCGTCTGCTCCCGATGCAACCAACTTCTTTCTCAGATTCTTGATGTGTTGATATACAAAATCCAGATTTTCCAGATGATCAACATAATCTCCCCAAAGATGCTCAGCTATGGTTTGCTTCGAGAGTACATGGTTCTTGTTGGAAGCAAAATACAAGAGCAGGTCATACTCCTTAGGCGTCAAATCTACCTTGGTTCCTTCCACCTCAACTTCCATCGTTTTTGTGTTGATGGAAATTTCATTAACGCCTACTATTTCAGTTCCGCCTAAATTATTCCTCCGGTTTACCGCCTTGATCCGGGCTTGAAGTTCTGCCAGTTGAAAGGGTTTGGTTAGGTAATCATCAGCACCTAATTCTAAGCCTTTCACTTTATCATCCAGTGAGTTTTTTGCTGAAATAATGATGGTGCTTGTTTCCGGCTTAACAGACTTCAGTTCTCTGAGGATTTGCAGGCCGTCTCCACCCGGTATCATGATATCAATCAGCACCACGTCATAAGTATATGACATGATTTTATCGAAGGCAGAGTCATAATCCTCTGCCGTTTCACAGAGGTATCCTTCACGCTTCAGATACGTGATTATATTCTCTAATAAGTCCGGATTGTCTTCTACTATTAGTAGCTTCATAACGCCTTTAAAGATATTTATTAACTCTGAAGGAAAGCTGAAGAATCGGGCTTATTGAATTGATTTTACGATGTTTAGCATCGTTAGATCCTAACCGCCCATCTTTTTGTCCACAGAATACTTTCCTCCGCCTGTGAATAGAATAACTACAAAAAGCAGCAGGAATAACATAGACTTCTCTTTTGCACTGAAAGGGTCTCCGGCATGAGCGAAGAAATAAGCCACGGCCATATTAATTGAAAGTATGACTGCTGAAAGACGGGTCCATAATCCCAAGACAATAAAAAGCCCGCATATTCCTTCCGCAAAAGCAGCTAAAATAAGCGAGACTTCCGGGCCTAATCCAATCGGATCTCCAAAGGCAAAGTTTCCGTTAAATACTTTCATGAGCTTCGGCAGTCCATGCGTAAAAATCAAAAACCCAGCCCCAATTCTTAGCAGTAATATGGAGTAGTCTGTACTTATAAATTTATTGAGATTCGTTGAAAGCAGTTTCTTATACATTTTTGACACCTTGATTAAAATTTATACCTATACAACTTTTTTGAAAACGCCCACAATTCCGCACTCTTACCTTAAAACGGTTTATGTAATTGACCCTATAGGAATTTTCTATTATGAGACGAGGCTCCGGATTCGTAATTTAGTTCAACATTAAACTATTTAATATTAACTCAATTATATAATTATGACAATCTGGAATATTGATCCCACACATTCTGAAATTCAATTTAAAGTAAAGCACCTTGTTATTTCTACTGTAACAGGAAATTTTAAAAGCTTTAACGGTTCTCTGGAAAGTGAAGACGACTCTTTTGAAGGCGCTACCGTAAAGTTTGAAGCAGACATTGACAGTATTACTACCAATAACGAGGACAGAGACGGTCACCTCAAATCTGACGATTTCTTCAATGCAGAAGAATATCCAAAGTTAAAATTTGAGTCTACTTCTTTCAAAAATACAGATGGCAACAATTACGATCTGAAAGGCAACTTGACCATCAGAGACATCACAAAAGAAATTACACTCAACGTTGTTCATGGCGGAACAGTGGACGATCCTTACGGACAAACCAAAGCCGGATTTGAAATTAACGGCGACATCAACCGAAAAGAATTTGGCCTGAAATGGAATGCAGTTACTGAAGCAGGAAGCGTTGTAGTTGCTGAGCAAGTTAAGCTAAACCTGAATGTTCAGGTTGTTGAAAGCGTACCGGCTGAAGCTTAATAAGCACACCTTTTGATTTACGTATAGAGGGGCGGTCTTTTTGCTGAGCCGCCCTTTTTTATGCCTTATATTTTTCTAAGAACTCATCTTTATACGCCTTACCCACAGGAATCTTTTCCGTGCCGATTGCTACTATATTTCCTTCCAGGTATTCAATCTTCGAAAGCGCTACTACATAAGAACGGTGCACCCTGCTAAAGAGATGACTAGGCAACTGACTGCATAAATCTTTTAGCGTTTGGTTATAAGTGATCTTCTTCTCTTTGGTGTGAACACTAATATAATCTCCCTGACTTTCGGCAAATAGTATTTCATCAAGACCAATGCGGTAGAGCTTGCCATCTGCTTTTATTGAAATGAATGAATCATCACTATTAAAAGGCTGCACCGCACCCACCGCTTTATCAATAGCCTTTAGGAATCGTTCAAACGAAAATGGTTTAAGCAGGTAGTCAATCACATCCAGCTCATATCCCTCCAAAGCATATTCAGAGTAAGCCGTAGTCAAAATGACTTTAGGCGGATTTTTGAGGCTTTTGATAAATTCTATGCCCGTTAATCTCGGCATGTTGATGTCAAGGAAAAGCAGCTCAACATCTTTTTCCTTAACAGTTTTTCGGGCTTCCAAAGCATCTTTACAAACTCCTGCGAGCGTTAATTCCGGAGCATCTGAAATATAGATTTCCAGAATGTCACGAGCGGCAGGTTCATCGTCTACGATTAGACAGCGCATTAGCTCAGCTCCATTTTAAGGGTTGTCTCATAAAAATTGTCTTGGTTATTTATCTCAAGACTGTAGCGATTTTCATAGGCCAACTCTAGTCGTCTTTTTGCATTCTCAATCCCCGATCTCAATGATTCGGTACTTCCTTTGGGATTTTCAAAAACGGTATTCTTACAATGTAGCATCAGATTCATTTCTTCCAGCTTCAGTTCAATCAGAATAGAGGAATCGTCATCGGTCAGGTCGGCATGCTTAAAGCAGTTTTCAACAAAAATAATCAGCAGTAAGGGAGCTATTTTAGCGCCGGAAGGATCTCCTTCTACTTGGAATGTCACTTTCTCAGGCTCATTCAGTCGCTCTTTATTTAAATCTACAAAATGGGTTAGGTATTCGACTTCTTCTGCCAATGCTACCTGCTCTTTTTCCATTTTATCTACCACATAACGAAGCATATCTGACAGTTTTAGAATGAGTCTTGGTGCCTTATCAGACTTTTTTAAAGCTTCACTATAAATAGTATTCAGTGAATTAAACAAAAAGTGTGGATTAACCTGAGCCCTCAAAGCTTTCAATTCAGCAGCCACTTTTTCTGACTCAACTTCGACAAGCTTTGCCTTAGTTTTTACTTCCCCAAACCATGTCTTTGAAAACTCAAGAGAGGAACTCAAGATCAAATAAATAGTGATTAAACCGAGAAACTCAGAATTGCTATAAACACCCACTAAGTAGAAATCTTCAAATAACCATGGAGACAAATAATTGAACGTAACATGATAAACCAATATGGATGTAACCAGTAGAAGGAATAGTGAAATTGAATAGAGAATATATCTTCCTTTGGCTAATATATTTTCCAGGAACAAGCCAGAATGGATGGTAACTGCAAAAATCATCGGTATATGAAATAGGAAAGTGTAGATTATATCTATTTGACGATACTCGCCTGTTCGACTAAATATTTCAAGACAGATATAAAAAGAAATTGCCCAGAACCCAAGGTACATGAGCAATTTCCCATTAAAAAATTTACTGTACTGCATTTGGCATTCTTTTCATTGTGATTGGGTCTTCGTAAGCATCCTCTTCTTTTCCATATTTAAGTACAAACTTTTGAAGCTCCTTTGTTGAAGCTGTAATCAAAATTTCCGAAGAATTATCAAAATCAGAATATACTGCCTCATGCTTAATCCGCACTCTGTAATTTTCTATCTGCTCTTTAATCCAAGAACTCGCAAATGGCTCCATAACCAGCCTAGCTGCATCCACCTTTATTTTTGAAAAGGTATTCACGTTAAATCGATGTGAATCTACAAATACACTACTCTCTCCAAAACTGAAATCCAGTATTTTCAGGTTTAAAAAAAGATCTCCATTAATTTCACCGATGGTCCCCACAAAAAGAATCGGGACAGCACTGTCAGAGTCTTTATTTTCGTATAGAACCAGATAGGCATCCATCCCTAAACTATCTTCTTCACCGGGGTCTAAACTAATATCTTCATCCGGGTATTTTCGGATCAGATCTGCCACCTGTTCCGGGTTTCTATCTGAAGCAAAGGTCCAGCGTTGGTCATCGTTTTCGTAAACCCCGTCCATTCTTTCTACAAGGATAGCCTCTTTTGCTGTAATCAAGGGGTGTACCGATTTTAAAAAACATCCCGATAATCCAATCATCAAAACGACAAGTAGCCCAATTTTATTTATTACTTTTTTCATAATTCTACTGCTTTGTTTTGGTTGCTGACCAAATAAACCAAGATTTAACCTCCTTCAATAATTTTTTCGATGAACGACTCTTTTTTCTCGGTGAATAATCTGTATCACATATCTCATAAAACTGCTAAAATAGGTAAATGGATTATCCTCTACTTTATAATGGACTAATTCTAGGTTATAATCCTTAAAGTTCAATTAAATATGTTTAAATGAAAAATTTACTCTTTGCTCTTCTTTCAGTACTGCTATTTGCAGGCTGTACTAATACTCAATCAAACCAAACAGAACCCGCTCAAAAGGAATGGTCAATCGCTCTGCATGGGGGAGCCGGCTATGTTTCTAAAGACATGCCCGAAGATCGTAAACAGGCTTATATGGATGCCCTGAATGAAGCGCTATCGATTGGATCAGAGATCTTAGAAAACGGCGGTTCTTCGCTCGATGCTATTGAGAAAACGATTAACTACCTCGAAGACAACGAACTTTTTAATGCCGGGAAAGGAGCCGTTTTTACCGCAGAAGGCCGGAATGAATTAGATGCAGCTATTATGGATGGTTCTACCTTAAATGCCGGTGCTGTCACCGGAGTTACTACCGTTAAGAACCCGGTCTCTCTTGCTCGCAAAGTTATGACCGACTCCAAACATGTCTTTTTCTCTGCTGATGGTGCTGAGACTTTTGCCGACCAAACTGATGTAACTCGTGTTGATCCGGAATATTTTTATACAGAAAGCAGATATCAGTCATTAAAAAGAGCACAGGCAGCTGAGCAAGAATCCAGCCTGATCGAAACCAATGAACAAAAAGCCTGGAAGTATGGGACCGTTGGTGCTGTTGCTCTGGATCAAAACGGCAACCTTGCTGCAGGTACTTCTACGGGCGGTATGACCAACAAGAAATTCGGCCGCGTAGGTGATGTTCCAATTATCGGCTCCGGTACTTATGCTAACGGCAATGTTGCCGTTTCAGCAACAGGATGGGGTGAGAAAATCATGCTTAATGTTTCTGCTCACACTCTTGCTTCCTACTATGAATTTAAGAATGCAAGCCTGCAAGAATCTATGAATTACCTGGTAGATGAAGTGCTTGAACCGGGTGACGCAGGTTTTATAGCTGTGGACAAATATGGAAACTTCTCTATGAAAACGAATACAGGCTCCATGTTCCGTGCTGCTACAGATTCAGATGGCAATAAAGAAGTGGGAATCTGGTAGTCTGGTATTAGGTGTTAAAGTGTTTAGTGCTTGGTTAACACTTTAACACCTATACACTTTCCTGCTTTCTTCCTACTCTAACCCGAAGCGGAATTGATCTCTTAGTTCTTGGATGTAGATTCCAATATCATTCCTAAGCTCGAATAAAACTGAATGCAGCTCTTTATAGTCCTTTTTCTGGAATAGAGACTTTTTCTTCAGAGACTGAATTAAGCCAAGGGCTCTGTTTGCACTTGCCAGTGCTTTTTTAGAATAAGCGATGTTGGCTCCAATGTAATCTTGGTCGAATCCAAAGGAATGGCCACCGGCAAGCTTAGCTCCGATCTTCAGTGTTTCATCTACAAAGTCCTGAAAGTCTTTTGATTGCTCTTTAGCGGGAACCGTTTCCGCCCATCGCAAGATATCAACAGCAAACTCTTTGGCTTCAAAGTAGGTATCCAGATCTTCGAGAGACCCATAGTCGGAATAGACATATTCGTCACTCAGGCTTTTCCATTCTTCGCCATCATCAAAGTCATCGAAATCATTGCTATCCATGGGGCCGTTATCATCAAGACCAAAAAGGAAATCTTCGTCATCCCAATCATCCTCTTCCTCTTCCCAGTCATCTTCCTCTTCCGGGAAGTATGCTTCATCCATAAGCAACTCTTCTTCCACATAAGCTTCAAAAGCGTCGTCTTCATTTTGGCTTTCTTTCAGCAAAGTAAGCCATCGAGGAGTGTTCCCTTTGGGGTCTGAGGCGATAAACTTTCTAAGCTGCTCGCTCTTTTTCTCAACTTCATTTAAGTGAGCTTCCCACTTGAATTCGTCCCACTGTTCGTCATCGAATCCATCAAAATGCATGTGCATATTCGGCAGGCTAAATAGTTGCTGTTTGTTATAAAAAAGGAATTGTCAGATGTAATGCAATACTTTGTGGAAAAGTAACGCTTTTTGTGGATAAAAAGTTGTTAGAGACGTTCCAAAACACTAATAATTACCTGTGTCATTTTTGGCTCCGCCATCGCAGCTGCGGATAAAACATCTTCGATATCAACCGGCTCTAAAGCATCCGGAAAACACTCATCGGTAATTACTGAAATACCAAGCACATCCATCCCCATATGTACCGCAGAAATAACTTCCGGTACCGTGCTCATCCCTACAACATCAGCACCTAACTGGCGCATATATCGGTATTCCGCTTTCGTTTCCAACATAGGTCCTGAGATGGCAAGATATACACCCTGATGCATTTTGATAGAATGTTCGAGAGCCACATTCTCAGCAAGCTCAAGCAGACGCTCGGTGTAAGGCTCACTCATATCAGGAAAACGTGGCCCAAGTTCATCATCATTTGGGCCAATCAGCGGATTGTCACCCAAGAAGTTGATGTGATCTGTAATCAACATAATATCGCCGCGGCTGAAGTTTGGGTTCAGGCCGCCACATGCATTGCTTACCAAGAGTGACTGAGCTCCAACAGCTTTGGCCACGCGAACCGGAAAAGCAATTTGCTGCATCGTATAACCTTCATAATAATGGAAGCGCCCCTGCATGGCTACCACGTCTTTTCCGCCAAGTTTACCAAAAATCAGTTTTCCGGCATGACTTTCTACTGTTGAAACCGGAAAGTGCGGAATATCAGAATAACTAATGATGTGCTCGGTTTCAATTTCATCAGCTAGCTGACCAAGTCCCGTACCAAGTATCAACAAATACTCGGGCTGAAAATCGGTTTCGTCCTTTATGAACTGAACTGCTTCGTCTCTTTTAGCTCGGAATTCCTTGACGGTGTCGTGTTTCATATAGTAGAATTGGTAAGATGTCCGTTGATTTTGAAAAGAAAAATATCAGATCGCTTAGTCTATTTCATCTAAAATATCATCAAGACGATCACTCCCGGGAGGGAATGCATGATCTTCTTCTTCGCCTTCTGAGGTCACTTTTGCTTCTTCAGCCTCATCGGATTCCTCATCTATATTTTCGTCAAGAATAAACTTTGAAGATTTCTTAACATTATTCAGTGACTTTTCCAGGCTTTCTTCTTTAGGAAGATTAAACACTTCCATCTCGTCCTTCCCAAATTGGTCAACAGAATTCTTGGCGTTCACCAAATAGGAACTGATTCCGTTAATAATTTCTTCACGGCGGTCTAATAATCGCAGAATGCTTTGGCGAACTTGTTGCCGATTATGATTTGCTTCTTTAATGATAGCATCAGCTTCCATCTCAGCTTTTTCCAGCGTGTTCTTGGCCTCTTGCCTTGCGCCGGAAATTTTTTGCTCCATCGATTCTTTCGCAGTCTGAAGGGTTTCGTGAAGGGCGTCTTCAACACGTTCGTAATGCTTTACCCTTTCCGTCAGTTTATCGATCTGCTGTTCAAGCTCTTTATTCTTGTTAAGCAGGTGCTCAAATTCATTAGATACCAACGTGAGAAAAGCCTGTACATCAGCGGTATCGTACCCACGAAGCCCTTTTTCAAATGTTTGCTGTTTTATTTCAAGAGGAGTCAGTTTCATAACCAAATGTTTTTAGTAGTCCTTAAAGCTTAATTAAAATAACATTTATTCGTTTAACATGTTCCGCAGATTTCCATCATCTTCTTTATCTTTTTTTGAAGATGAACGCACCTCTTCTTCTTCTATTTCAATTTCCGGCATTGGCTTTTCACTGTCATCAACCAGATATCGTTCCTCTTCAATATCAGTTACAATTTCTTCCAGATTTGCGAGTCTTCGTTCCGTGTTTTTCTTGAAATCACCCAACGCTTTAAAAAACTGTGGGTTTATATCTCCGGAACTTCCTTTGTTACCCTGATCAATTTTTGCCTTTATCAGCTTGTAGATTCCTGTTAAAACTAAGGCTGTCAGCGCCGTTCCAAATACGATGGCGACAACCGATATAATCATAATTTCTTCAGGCATAAAATCTCCTTTTTACTAAGCTCTGGATTTCTTTCTTGAGGAGTCATTATCGTTATTTTGCCTTTCACTTTCATCCTCTATTTCAATATCACTAAGTGGGCTTTTTTCTTGTTTTGAAGTACTTTTATTAGTTGCCGAAACCTTCGCCTCCAAAGTATCTACTCTGGATTTTAGGTTGTGGATAATCTGACGCATTTCATTAAGCTCACGAGATTTCACCATCCTTTTTTCTTCCATTTGCAGTTCCTTTTCTTTAAATGCGTAAATCAGGCCGCCAACAATAGCGACCATAGGAATTAAAGCAAACCATGGTAATCCGAATAACATAAAAGCACCCTCTGAATTTTAGTTTGTTTTGGATAAATATAGGCGAAATATGCTACGGGTCAAGCTAATCATAGTTGCGCTCGCCAAAAATGGCACTTCCTATTCTGACCATGGTAGATCCTTCTTGAATTGCGACCTCCATGTCGTTGGTCATGCCCATTGACAAATGCTCTAAGTTCACGCTTCCTTTATTGTATTTTTGGTGGGAGTCGAATAATTCTTTGAGCAGTTTAAATTCTGACCGTACCTCTTCCGGGTCATCTACAAACGAGGCCATTCCCATCAATCCACGAACAACTACATGGTCATACTCCTGTGCTTTTTCCAAGATACCGGCAAGGTCATCCGGCTTGCACCCCCCTTTTTGATTTTCATTGCTAATATTCACCTGAATTAAGGCATTTATTACACGACCTGCTTTGGCAGCTCTTTTCTCAATTTCTTTCAGGTACTTTGCTTTTTCCACGGAATGAATCCAATTCACCCCTTCAGCAATATATTTAATCTTATTGGTCTGGATATTTCCGATAAAATGCCACACAACATCGGGCATCTCAATTTCAGCCATCTTGTCTTCAAGCTCTTTCATACGGTTTTCTCCGAAATGAAGATTTCCCGCTTCAATGGCTTTAAAAATATCGGAGGCAGGCTTGGTCTTACTCACAGCAACAAGCGTAATATCGGAGGGATCTCTACCCGCTTCCCGGGCTGCCGTTTCAATTTTTTGTTGAATGGTTTTCAGATTTTTGGCGATATCTTGGTCACTCATATCAAAAAAAGTCTTCTTTTTAACTATTCTATGTAATTAACCACAAGATAAGCTTTTATCATTCATCAATAAGCCTTATTTTTGGAAGCTCTAAGGTTATCTTAATTAATGGTTACTGATTGATATTGAACGTATTCAAATTCATAATTTATCCGCCTCTAAGGTTGTCGGGTTTCAAACTCCAAGGAGATAGATAGCATGTCAACCCGAATCCGGCAAATATCTACCTTCCTAAATCAGTGGGCTCCTCCCAAAGTAAAAATGGATTATGATAACGTCGGATTGCTCGTAGGAGATCCGAACGCGCAGGTTACCTCTATCCTTACCTGCCTTGATGTAACTGACAAAGTTGTTTCCGAAGCCATTGAAAAGGGCGCAGAACTTATTGTTGCGCATCACCCCCTTATTTTTAGCAAAATTGGCAGCATCAACCCAACGGATGAGCAAGGTCGCATTATTTATAAGCTCATCAAGAATGATATTGGGCTGTTAGTTGCACACACAAATTTAGATGCCGCTCTCGATGGCGTTTCTTTTGTATTGGCGAATATGCTTGGGCTTGATCATCTGAAGTTCCTTGAAAAAAATTACAATATCAGTCGTAAGATTCGGCTCATCACTTCTCACAAAGACAGTGAAGCTGTTCTCAAGCTTCTGAACTATCATTCCGCTGAAGAAGCCCATTATTTTGATGTTAACAGCCGTGAAGATGGTCTTAAGTGTTTTGAGGCTATTATTGATCAGCATAATGTATCCGTTTTAGAAAGAGCCTTGAATAATGAAGGCATGCTGAAAGAAGGAAGTTTTCAGGTGATTGACCTGGCGTCTAACTCCCAAAATTTTGGAATGGGTGTAGTCGGTGAATATCCCGAAGAAGGTATTGGTAAGAACGAATTTCTACACCTTGTCTCAAAAGCTCTGAATGTGAAAGCCATTCGCTTCTCCGGTGATGTCGACCGTATTAAGAAAGTTGCAGTATGTGGAGGAGCCGGCATTTTCCTTAAGAATCAGGCCATTAAAGCCGGAGCTCAGGCTTTTGTCACCGCAGACATAAAGTATCACGATTATTTTACTGAGAATGACAATTTCTTATTGGTCGATGTAGGGCACTATGAAAGTGAATTCCCTATTGCAGAAGCCATGAAAAATGAATTGTCTGAAGCATTTGAAGAACTTGAAGTATCTGTAACCCGAACCGTAACGAACCCGATGCAAGTTTATGTATCGGAGCCCGAACCGAAAACTATTCAACCAAGCTGACCCTCACTCCATGAACGAAGTATTACAAAAACTAGCCAACTTACAATACATTGACAGCCGAATTGATGAGCTTAAACAATTACGTGGCGACCTTCCGGAAGAAGTTCTTGATCTGGAAACAGACATCGCCAGAAAGGAAGCCAAGCTCAATAATCTCAAAGAGGAAGATCAAAATCTGACCGTTGAGTATGACAATCTTAAGCTGGATCTAAAAAGCTCTCAAGAAAAAATTGAGAAGTATGAAGAGCAGCAGCTCAGCGTTCGCAACAATCGCGAATATGACGCTCTTACCAAAGAGATTGAAGCTCAAAAGCAGGTTATCGAAAACGCTGAGTCTCGCCTTAAGGAAATTGAGAAGCGTAAGGAAGAAATCCAGCCTGAAATTGAAAAAGCCCAAGAAGATCTTGATGTTGCTCAGGAAATGTTTGACGAAAAAAGCGGCAGTCTCGATAAAGTTGTCAAATCTACCGAAGACGAAGAAGACGAGCTTTTAAAGCACCGCAAAAAAGTTGAGAAAAATATCGACGACCGATATATGAGAAGTTATAACCGCCTCCGAAATGGCCTCACCAACGGAATGGCTGTTGTAGCAATGGATCGCGGTGCCGCTCTCGGAATGGCGCTTCCTCCTCAGACACAAGTTGAAGTCCGCCGCAAAAACAAAATCATCATTGATGAGAGTAGCGGACGTATTGTGGTAGATCAGTCTTTCTTTGACAAAGCCAAAGAAGAGCTTTCTATCTGATAGTATTGTTTTCGGATCAGCACATTGTTAAAAAAGGGGAGTCGTGTACTTCCCTTTTTTTGTTTATATAAACCTTGTCATTCCTGCGATGGCAGTAATCCGATTATACTAAAACCCTCTCAATCTTTTTTCGGCAATCAGATCTCGGGCATTCGCCGCGAGATGACTTAGCTATTATTTCATAGCACCAAAACTCTTATCTTAATTGTGACAGGAAAGCTGGGTAATCGCCTGGCACATAACTTTTATCGCTTAATTCATAGAGAAATAAAAGTTATGTGCTGGGAGGAAAGTCCGGACACCAACAAGTACCGCGCTCCCCGATTCGGTTCAGCCGGCGAAGGGGAGGCTTGGTGAGAGAAATCTCATCATGACAGACAGTGCAACAGAAAACAAACCGCTTCAGCGCGGAGCGCTGAGAAATTTCAAGTCACAAATTCCAATAATCAATTCCTCGTAAATAACAGTGGGAATTGGTGCTTGGTACTTGGAGTTTTCAACGCTCCGCGTTGGAGTAAGGGTGAAAAGGTGAGGTAAGAGCTCACCGCCCCATGTCGCAAGGCTGGGGGCACGGCAAACCTCGCGGGGTGCAAGTTCATGCAGATGGTATATGCCGCTTGTCGTGACGCCATCGGGTGGAATGCGACAGACAAATGATTGCCCTCGACAGAATCCGGCTTACAGGCTTTCCTGTTGATCTTATATGAAAACCCCGCTCTTACCTGAGAGTGGGGTTTTGTTTTTTAAGTAATCTGAATACAAACCCATTTCACTGGCCTAAAATCTATGCTTCACATTTAGTTCATAGAATTTACCTTTATTGAGTAGCATTACCTGAGCCCCTAAAAACCCTCTGCCCATTATTTTCTGAAAACAATCTATCCACAATGAAAAATCTTCTAACACTCGCGGTTTTAACTGCATTGACTTCCCTACTGTTTGTTGGGTGTAACAGTACGTCTTCAGATTCCAAGAACAACTATACTAACCCCAGTCTTTCAGTATCAGAAAGAGTGGATGACCTTCTTTCCGAAATGACTCTGGAGGAGAAGATCGGCCAAATGACACAAATAGAGCGCTCAAGCATAGACAGAACCACTATCAAAGATTACTTTTTGGGATCTGTTTTAAGTGGCGGTGGTTCATCACCGGGAGATTCACCTGAGGACTGGGCAGACATGTACGATGGTTTTCAGGAACAGGCCTTAGCTACACGCCTGAAAATCCCCATTATATATGGTGTCGATGCGGTACATGGTCACAACAACCTGAAAGGCGCCGTGATATTTCCACACAACATCGGACTCGGAAGTACACGCAACCCGAATCTGGTTAAAGAGGTAGCCCGAATCACAGCCCTGGAAACGGCTGCTACAGGTATAGACTGGACTTTTTCTCCTGCCATACCTGTTGTCCTCGATGAGCGATGGGGTCGAACTTATGAGTCTTTTGGGGAAACACCTGAACTCGCTCAGTTATTGGGAAAAGCAGCGATTCAAGGTTATCAAGGCAATGATTTATCAAAAAATGAAACAATTGCTGCCTGTGCAAAACATTTTATCGGCGATGGCGGAACTCTAAATGGCAGAGATCAGGGAAACACCATTGCAAGCGAAGCTGAATTACGAGCTATACACCTTCCTGGTTTTATTGATGCTATTGAGGCAAATGTCGCTACTGTTATGGCTTCATACAGCAGTTGGAATGGCGGCAAGCTGCATGGTTCATCATACCTTCTTACTGATGTACTTAAAAATGAACTGGGATTTAAAGGTTTTGTAATCTCTGACTGGGGAGCGATCGATCAACTTCCCGGAGATTATAGCAGTGATGTGGAAAAAGCTATAAATTCCGGAATTGACATGGTGATGGTACCACACGATTATGAGTTATTTATCTCAACACTGACTCAATTGGTAAATAATGGTCGAGTTACCGAAGAACGAATTGACGATGCAGTTTCCCGAATACTTAAAGTGAAATTTGACCTCGGTTTATTTGAAGAACTAATGACTAGTCGTTCTTTAATCAATGAAATTGGCTCCCAAGCACACCGTGATGTTGCACGTCAGGCCGTTCGTGAATCACTAGTATTACTCAAAAACGAGTCCTCACTTTTACCGCTTTCAAAAAATACCGCCATTCATTTATCAGGAAAAAATGCAGATGATCTTGGACATCAAATGGGTGGTTGGTCAATATGGTGGCAGGGAGGCAGCGGAGACATCACTGAAGGAACCACAATACTGGAAGGATTTGAGTCACATTCTACGGGGTCCATAAGCTATTCAAGGACCGGTAATGGAGCTTCAAATTCGGGTGCTGATGTTGCAATAGCTGTTATTGGGGAAACACCCTACGCAGAGGGTGCCGGAGATTCTGATGACCTGCGGCTTTCATCTGGAGACATTCAGGTAGTAAAAACCTTGAAGGCTACAGGTAAACCGGTTATAGTGATCATTGTTAGCGGCCGCCCACTTATTATTGATGAAATTTTGGATGATGCAGATGCAATTGTCGCGGCTTGGCTACCCGGAACTGAGGGCGATGGGGTGGCGGAAGTCATTTTGGGTGATTATTCCCCTAAAGGCATCCTTCCTATAAGCTGGCCGCGAACGAATAGTCAGATTCCTATAAATGTTGGAGATTCTGATTACAACCCTCTTTACGAATATGGATTTGGACTAACTTATGACTAAGGAGAATAGAGAGGTTTGATAAGAGTAATCATGTCATGACGCCATCGGGTGGAGTGCGATAGACAAAATGATTGCCCTTGACAGAATCTAATTTACAGGCCTTCCTATTGATCTTATATGAAAACCCCGCTCTTATCTGAGAGTGGGGTTTTGTTTTTATAGTGAGTTTTAATACTCTAATAATTAATCTTGGGGAAAGAGAAAACAGATGGTCGGTACTAATTACTCTTGGGGTAAACTGTTATCGGTGAATTTTGCTCATTTTGAATTATCTTCTAAACTTAGAATTATTAAGAATTAAATATGGACTGGTTACTGATTACTGTTACTGTTCTTAGCCTTATTTCTAGTATCGTTGCATGGATCGCTAAAATAAAATGGAGCAATGAGTTTAAAGAAGCAAAGGAAGCCCAGATAACAACTTTAAAAGAGAGACTTGAACACTATAAAGAAATAAGTTCGACTGAACTCCTAGATTATTTTAAAGAATCAAAATTACATTTTGAAAATACTTTAGAAGAAGCCAGAGATGAGCTAAAAAAGGAAAGAATAAAGAATAGATCTGGTCATCTTTCAAAAGAAGAATATGAAAATAAGATCGAAGCCTTAATAGATGAAAAAGAGGTCTTGCTTGAAGAGATTCACCATAGAGTAAAAAATAACTTGGCAGTAATCAGTGGAATAACTGCTCTTCAGTCTTATGATTATGATGATGAAACTTTCAAAAAAGAGACTAATAAATTGCAAAAAAGGATTCGTTCAATAGCTTTTGTACATGATGCTGTATATTCTAGTGATTTTATAGATAGAGTAAGCCTAGATTTTATACTAAAAGAACTACTTTCACTTTATAAATTCAGTTATGATGAATTACATGAATTTGATGGTGTTACATTAAATGTAAATCAAGCCGTTCCACTATCGCTACTAGTTAATGAGCTATTTAACCAACTTGAATTGTTTCATGCAAAAAAAGTTGGGATATATTTTAGGATGGAGCAAAACACGGTTAACCTCCTCTTTAAAAGTGATACTTTCATCGAAAACGAAATTTTTACGGACAAAAACTCAGTAGGCTATACCCTGCTAAGTACTTTAGCAAGTCAATTGAAAGGTCATTTCAGCATAACTGAAGAAATGAAACTAAGCTTCCCCAAAAAGCCTACATATTAATCTTATAGTTCCCTTTCACATTGCGCTCAATCTGGCGCTTCACATCTTTCTCTTTGATTGAATCGCGCTTGTCATACTGCTTCTTACCTTTAGCTACGCCGATTAACACTTTGGCATTTCCTCTCTTGAAGTATAGCTTCAGCGGAACAATAGTATAGCCTTTTTGTTCCGTTGCTTTTTGAAGCTCTCGGATTTCTCGCTTGTGGAGTAACAGCTTTCGGGGGCGCGTTTCGTTGTGGTTGTAATAGGAACCGTGCTCGTACGGCTTGATGTACATATCCCGTAAATACACTTCCCCATTCTGGATATACGCAAAGGTATCCGCAAAACTGGCTTTGCCCTGCCGCAGTGATTTCACCTCGGTTCCCTTTAGGGCGAGTCCGGCTTCGTAGGTTTCCTCCACGCTATAATCATGGCGGGCCTTACGGTTTTTAATAGTCGGCGTTGTTTTCTTTTTGTCACTCATAAAATGTATGACTTTATATCAGGCGTATGCGATACGCCCACTACGAATGTTCTTTAAATATCGAATCCTAATTCTTGCAACTTCACAACTACATCTTCTGCCGGTTTACGATCCGGAAATGTTCGGTAGATTCCTAAAATTTGCTCCGTTTCTGCGGTAGCCTTTTCGTTTTCCGGGTTGATTTCCAGGACCGCTATAAATTCACGAAGTGCTTTATTTGCATTTTCTCTCATCTGAGAAGGATCAGAACTGTAGATCAAATAAATGCCGTGCTGCAAGTGAATATTTTCTTCTAAAGAAACAACTTCGGGTGATCTGGGTTTCCCGTCAAGAATCATCATTGCTTCATCAAACTTGGCTTCCTCAACCAGGCTATTGACTTCCTGTTCCATTGTCATTTCCTGCTGAGCCGGCTTTTCAGAGTCGGAGCAGGCTGTGATCAAACCAAATGTAAGTACCGTAAAAAGTAAAATTCTCATGGATTTCATTAATTCATATAAATTGGATTGGGACTAATACAGAGTATAAAGATAAGCATACTTAGCCAGCCTATCACGCGCCGACCGGGAGATAATTCTTCTTCAAAATCTACCGGCGGATGTTCAACTCCCACAATAAAAGCGATGAAAAAACTCCATAATGCCCAAATAAGCGACACATTCCCGGGTTCAATGCCTCCCAACATATAATCGTAGCCTAGAGACCCCAGTAAAGAAAGTACCATCATACCGGCGACCCAATAACGATCTGAGCGAAAAGCTTTGTTCATGAGCATGAATAATATGAATCCCCAAACCACCCATTCTGCAAATGGCAGTGTGGTATAACCCGAAATAAAACTTCGGAGAAAGGGTAAAACTTCCGCTCCGGCAAGCCCTGTTAATAACGTGAAGAAACCACGGGCCACAATTCGGTGCTTTTTATATCCAATGAGTGAATACAGGATATGTCCGCCGTCAAGCTGACCAACTGGCATTAAATTCAAAGCTGTAAAAAAGAGTCCAAGCCAACCCGCAAATAGAAATGGGAAATGATACATCTCCCACATAGGTGGCACATTGTCAAACATGGAAGCGAGCATGGTGTATAAAAGCGTATTTCCTACCGTTAGCACACCCTCACCTTCGGCTTGATCTGTTATAAACCCGGGATAGGTTCCATTATCAGCTACATATTCTTTTAGTTCTTCATGCCCGGAAAAGTTCTGTATATAGTCAGGCTCCGGAAGGGTGGCAAAGCCGATCATCAAAACGGTAAGAGCAACTATAAATCCGGCTACCGGACCGGCTGCACCCACATCAAACAGCTTATGCATTTTGCGAATGCGTTCCTTGATCCGAATTACAGCACCAAGTGTACCAATCCCAACGGGAATAGGAATATAATAGGGCAGTGTTACTTTGATATTGTGATAGACCGCCGCAAAATAGTGTCCAAATTCATGAAACGTGAGAAACGAAAGAAGGAGTCCCGCAAACAATAATCCACGAAGCAGGTCTACAGAATCAGGAAAAGCGAAAGGAAAAAGCACCGGGTTGAAGCCAACAAAGTTTGCGCCGGTCATGGTTACAAAAAACAAAGTTAGCAGGAACAAGCCCCCGTGCTTGAGGAGTGTTTTAGTATCCGGTTTATTTTTTGGTTCTTGCTTGCTTGAGAGAACCTCAAAATCTGATTCAACTTCTTCTAATGGATTTGAACTCAATCGTCTCTTCTTAATGGGTTAATGACTTTCTTGATATCGGCATCGTCATACAGCGAGCGCCTCCTCGGCCCCGACATAATTCGTGTCCCTGAAAGCTAATGGCTATCTTTTGCCCTTCTTTCGGGTTGAAGCCTTTCCGGCTGTACTCTTCTATAAACTCAAACTGATTCATCAGGTCATAACCATGATCAACCAGCGTATTAAAGGTGTTGGTATTACGCTCATAACCTACAATTATTCCCGGTGCTAAGGCAAACACATTAGCGCCATCCGTCCATTGCTCACGGAATTGATTGGTCCGGTCTTCTCCTCCACATTTTATAAAGTTAAATGCTTCGCCTGTTTTGTCTTCCAGTGCTAACTTCAACGATTGATGTGCTTTTGTTTTAATGGAGTCTCCATCTTTAAAAAGCTCGATGACGTTATCCTCTTGTTCTAAAATAGCGGGCGGAAAAACAATACATTCGTTTTTATCCGCAAAGGTAAAAATGGTATCGAGGTGCATGGAGGAACGCTGCTTGGGAATATCCACAGCAAGAACGGTTTCAACTCCGCTATTCAACAAGCCTTCCGTTCCCTTCATCAAACCACTGAATGACGTTCGTTCGCTCATTCCAATCAATACTAACTCATCAGATACCACCAGTACATCTCCACCTTCGATAGATTGATGACCTGAAATACGGATGGCATTTTCCCTCACAGGATCAAATAACGGATGATACTGCACGAGTGTCTCCATCATGAGTGATTCCCGCAAACGAGCCCTTTTTGCGGCCCGGGAAATCAAAATATTTTTCCCAACAACGGCGGCAAGGTCTCTGGTAAAAAGAAGGTTGGGAGATGGGTTGAGGGTAAATCCTTTGGGATGTTTAAGTGATCCCTGAGTAATAAAAATCAGTAGTTCTTCAGGGTCGAGCTTCAATAAATCCCCTTCAATAACATGCAGGTTTTCTTCAGGAAATTCTTTTACCAGCTGCTCTATGAAATAAGCCCGGGCATCTTCCTTTTTAAAAACCTCTGTCAACAGATCAATAATCTCGATGACCTGACCATCTTTTTGCATGGCTGTTCTAAATACATCCAGCATATCCAGGTGCTCTATTCGCGCATCCTCTTCAAAAATGATATCATCAAAAAGCAGTTCATTCTTAAGCTCAGGGTTAACAAGAGAAACTTCATGCCCGGGAGTGTGTACAATTACACCTTGGAGAAGTCCGATCTCGGAAGAAACATTTATGTCCATAGAATGGTTAGGTTGATTCGTTGAAGCCTTCAAATATAACGGTTACCGACGGCATTTATAAGAAGTAATTGTTTAGGTGAATTTCTATCTTGAGCAACCAAAGCAAATGAAATCAAACTATGACTTCAAAAACAGAAATTGAATCGTTGCTTTTTTTAATGGATGATCCTGATCCATTTGTGCAACAGAGTGTAGAGAGCCGTCTTCAAGAATTAGGCGAAAAAGCAGTCCCACTGCTAGACGAATATCGGTCTGAAGTAAATGAAGAAGATGCCAAAAACCGCGTCAATGATGTGATCCATAAGCTCACCTTTGGCAATCTTGAATCAGATTTTATAGACCTTCTTGAGAATGGCATCAAGACCCGCAAAACTCTTGAGACAGCTATCTTTACCCTTGCCCGCTTTGGCAACCCCACGCTTCGGATTTCGGAATATCAGAAGAAACTGGATCACTTTGCCCAAATGATTGAGCCTCAGATTAAGTACAAGCTTGATGAGAAGCGTAAAATGAAACGAATGCTTCAGTTTATTTTTGAAGATCTAAATTTCCAGGGAGATCCCAATAACTATCACGCACCTCAAAACTGCTTTCTGAATCAGGTGGTAGATCGTCGGAAGGGATTGCCTATTTCTCTGAGTCTGATCGTCATGTTTATTGCTCGCCGATTAGAAATGCCTTTCTTTGGAATCAACATGCCCATCCACTTCATGCTGAATTATGTTGGGGATAAAGAAGAACTGCTGATCGATCCATACGACAACGGATCTATTGTTACTTACGACCAGTGCTATTTCTTTCTAAAGAAGAATAATATTGATCCAAGACCGGAGCATTTTCAGATAGCAACAAATCTGGATGTTGTTCTTCGCTGTATCCGAAACCTAATTCACAGCTACGAACGGCAGGAACAATTAGAACGCGTTGAAGACCTCCAGAAACTTCTCAACATCACAGAAATGTATCAGGACTAAGGGCCCTTCATCTTTAAAAGGAGAAGACAGTAGGAGTTGAAAGATATAACAACTGAATTTAACCCAATCTATCCATCACACGGCTCTTTGCAAGATTAAATGGTCTGCCCCGCAAGCAGCCGTCAGATGGCACTCAGAAAAAACATAAAAATCCGAGCCCATCCGCAACATCTGTGTAATCCGTATTCCATACAAAAATTCTATAGTGCCATGAAAGCTCAAAAAATCTGTTGCGAAAAGCCCACATTGCTGGCGAATTTTATATCAAACTAAAACTCAGATTAAATTATTCTGATCTAAGGTTTTGAATAGGGCTTGATCTTGCCGAGCGGTAGGTTTGGGTGCTGATGGTGACGGTAGCAAGCAGAATAGCAATAACCGCCCCTGAGGCATAAATCATTGGACCAAAGTCTGCTTTGTTTGAAATATAATCCAGCCAAATAGAATTAATAAACCATCCGGCCGGAATGCTGATGATTACAGCGATGGAAATCATCCAGATGTATTCTTTTGACAGAGTAAGCACCAACTGGTTGACCGAAGCCCCCAGCACTTTTCGTATTCCAATTTCTTTGATACGGCTTTCTGCAGAATAGATAGCGAGCCCCAACAATCCTAAACACGAAATAAAGATGGAAAAAGCGGCTATCAATCCAATGACTTTCACAAAATCGATAAATATCACCAGACTTGGGTTCTCTCGAAGCTCTTGATCCAGGATAGTGTATTCGAGTGAATAAGGGCTGTTCAGGGATTCCCAAACATCCTCAAGCCCACCAATAAAGGCAACGGTTTTCCCGGGTTTTGTTTTAACCACAGCCATTCTGGCTTTTTCTGGGGCAAACAATAGTACAGTAGGATCGTCGGAGCTGACTGGATCTACAGAAATAAAGTTATTCACCACTCCAATTACTCTGTATTCTTTTTCACTTCCGTCCAGCTTTACCTTTTGATCCAGAGCATCAGCCGGAGATGCAATACCCACACCTTTAACCAATTCAGTAGTAATGATAACGGCTTTGTTGGTATCCGTTCTCATTTCGGAGTTGAAATTTCGACCCGCCACTAAATCGATTCCCATGGTTGAAAGATAATTTTCATCAACGTTTATGGACTGGGATTCTACTACTTCAGGGTGCGACTCCGTGCTTACTTCCATCGTGTATATTGCTCCCATGGCAGGAACCACGTTCGCGGAGGCTACATTCTCTACATTTGGATCTTGCATCAGTTTACCTCTCAGAATCTCATAATCTGCTCCATTCAAACTCACATTCACCACCGCTTCCTCATCAAATCCGCAATCGGTCTGTGTCAGATGCTTAAACTGAAGAAAGAGGATTAATGAGCTGGTTATAAAAATGATAGAAAAGCTAAACTGCCCAACGGTAATAATTTTTTTGAGTGTTTGACCGGATATCTTTCCTGCAGTTGAAATTCCCTTAAGAACCTGGGCCGGATTGAATGATGACAAATACAATGATGGATAAAACCCTGCAACCAACCCCACCAACACGCTAAACAGAACGAATGCCGTTAGTACTTCGGGCTCAAAGAAAAGGCTGCGGCTCACTTCACTTTCCAACAATGAGATAAAAGATAAGCTATTGAATTCCGGTAAAAGCCACTGCAAAATGAATAGTGCAAAGACTAAAGCAAACAAAGAAATCATTACTGCTTCTATAATAAACTGCTTAATTACACTCGATCGAAACGCTCCATGGACTTTTCGAACCCCGACTTCCCTGCTTCGGCTGAGAGCTCTGGAAACCGTTAAACTTACATAATTGAAGCAAGCAATAAGCGTAATAATCCCCGTAAAACCCAGCAAAAACAACACGATGATTCCCGGCAACACCATGCCATTTTCATTGTATTTAGCGGAGCTCAGGTTGATGTTGGTTAAGGGCTGTACCGTGAATGCTTTTATTAATGATGTGCCATCTTCGCTATAGGCAAGCGAGATCTGTTCCTGAATTTTTTCTTCAAAATCAGCCTTCTTATTATCGTCTTGTAATAGCACATAAGTCCATGAATCCCAGAGTGTATTTTTCCAACTTTCTGTCCATCTTGACAAATCCGGATCGGCGGCCATCGTTGAAAAAGATCCGATCATCTCAAAATTCATGTGGGTTTTTCTGGAATCATCTATGATGCCGGTAACATTATACTCTCTTCCATTTACTTTTCGAAAAGTTTTGCCCATCGCCCCTTTTTCTCCAAAAAGTTTCTTCGCACTTTCTGCCCTCAGAACCACACTAAATGGTTCCTCAAGAGCAGTTTCAGGATTGCCTTGCGATAATTTAAAGTCAAAAACAGATAAAAAATTTGAGTTCGAGTAAAATCCTGACAGTTGCACATCTAAACCTGAATGAGTAAAACTTCCAGAAAAGCGGTCATTTACAGGGACAGCCTTTTCTACCTCTGGATATTGTTCTTCTAATCTCTCTGCTAAGGTAATGGGTGAAATCGCGTATGACTCTACAGGATCTATGCCATCCGATGAGCCAATTTCAGAAGTCACTCTAACAATCCGGCCGCTATGTTCATGAAATTGATCATAGCTTTTTTGGTCGATGATAAATAAGATCATCAACAGGCATACGGCCAAACTCACCGCCAAACCCATCACGTTGATGAGCGAAAAGCCCATGTGCTTTTTCATGTTACGCCAGCTCACTTTCAGATAATTATAAAACATAGTGGTGTTCCAATTTATAGATTGAAGGATAAACCAAGGCATGGTTCGGATACATTGAGAACAAAATTTGAGACGTGCTTTTGCAACACCCTCCTCCTTTTTGGTGATATGATATTCTTCTTCTAAATCACCAATCAAGTGGTGAAGATCGGGCGGAAGAATGCGGTCCAGCAGTTTTATGATGAAGTTAGTCTTGGCCATTTGTGTTTACTCCTTTGCCGGAACCCAGCCAAAGCCCAAATCCGGTAGATCAGACCATGCACTCTCCTGAACCATTCTTACTTTTTGAAGCGCATTCACTCCTTTTTGAGTGAGCTTAAAAAATCTTTTTGATCGACCGCCTCGCTCTTCAGTAGGCTCGCTGTCCCAAGACTCGAGGTATCCCCTTTTCTTAAGCCTTTTCAGGGGAACGTAAACGGCTCCAACTGACAGGTCTTGACCGGATAGCTCAGACAAATGATTGCGAATTTCGAGTCCATAGGCTTCTTTCTGTAACTTCCACACAGAAAGCAGAATCAGCTCTTCCATCCTTGATAGAATGTTCATGAGGTTTGTTTTAATTTTTAAAACTAATGCCCAGAGTGTAGCGAAGTTTTTAAAAAAGACAAAATTATTTTTATCCAGATGAGCTTTTAAATCTTCTTAACTACCGTGTACACAAAGATACAGCCGCCCACTAAAAACCCGATCCCCGTTCCCACATTGAAGAAGAATATTTGTCCCAGCCCATAAAGGAAAAAGAATATAGCCAAGATCGACATCACCACATTGATGGCTTGGGGTAAGAATTTGTCGGGTGAAATTTTTCCTTCTCGGTAACCTCTCCAACTCCCCATTGGAGTAACTTTAGCGTAGAACTTTTTAAGGGTTTCTTCAGATTCCGGCTTGGTCACAAAAGTGGCAATCAACCAGGCTGCTGTAGAAAATGCAGTGGTAAACATCATGCTTGTTGAAAAATCATATCCCATTTGGTTGGAGAAGATAGCTCCCATGAAGGCGGCAATCATGGCGGTAATTTCACTCCAGGCATTAATTCGCCACCAGAACCAACGAAGTAATAATACACCTCCAATTCCTGCACTTAGTGAAAGGATGAATTCCCAGCCTCCCGAAACAGAATCAAAGAAGTAAGAAACAATGATCCCTAAAGCTGCCATAAGAAATGTTGATATTCGCGAGACCAGCACGTAGTGTTTTTGCGCTTTTTCCTTGCTACCAAATTCTTCTTCTGTTTTGATAAATCGTTTATAAAAATCGTTGACTACGTACGAGCTACCCCAATTCAACTGGGTGGATATCGTAGAGACAAAAGCAGATAGGAAAGCGACCATCAGTAAACCCATCCAGCCAACCGGTAACACTTCCAGCATCATCAACGGGTAACCGGATTCAGGATCTTCGAGCCCCGGAAATACAACGAGCGCTACTAATCCCACTAAAATCCACGGCCAGGGACGAACGGCGTACATCAAAATATTAAAGAGCAAAGTGCCGCCCACCGCATTCCTTTCATCTTTAGCAGAAAACATGCGCTGTGCAATGTAGCCACCGCCCCCCGGTTCTGCGCCGGGATACCAAGCGGCCCACCAGTTCATTCCCACCCAAATAAGCGCTGTAGTTATGGCGATTTCAGGATTGGTAAATGGGTTGAAGCTTAGTACATCATAATTGGCTACATCCGCAAGCTGAGACTTCAACTCAGATAATCCCCCCACATGGTCAACCGCAAAGTAAGCGAGCGCAATGGTCCCAGCCATCGCAAGGATGAACTGCACAAAGTCGGTCACCATCACCCCCCACAAACCGGAGATTGCGATGTAAATAGCAATCAGTCCATAAAGAACCAGTATAGCAACCCATTGATCAGCGCCGGTTACCACGGTTAGGATTTTGGCCATTCCCACCGTTACCCAACCCATAATGATACAGTTGAAAGGAAAGGCGAAATAGAGTGCTCGGAATCCTCGCAGAAAACTCGCCGGCTTGCCTCCATAACGGAGTTCAATAAATTCTACATCGGTGAGTACATCCGCTCGTTTCCAGAGCTTGGCATAGACGAACACCGTCACGATTCCCGATATCATCCAGTTCCACCAAAACCAGTTTCCTGCAACCCCTTGACGAGCTACAATTCCCGTGATCGCCAGAGGGGTATCTGCTGCAAAGGTGGTAGCGACCATGGAAACACCGACCAGCCACCAAGGGAGGTTTTTACCACCAGCAAAGAAATCGTCCAATGATTCTTGCCCTCGCACTTTTGCTGCCCAGGCAACAGCAATCATCAATACAACATATCCGGCAACGACTACATAGTCTAAGGTTTCAAATGGCATTTGGTAATTTTAAATGATGAAATTTTAAATTATAAATGGCTTTGCGGAGAGTATAATCAATTACTAATTCTGATACTAAGAAAAGGAATTTGGGCTTCCTAAAAACCTGAGTTCGATACAAAAGCTCCATTTGCGAGGAATTTCAATGCCAAAAGCAGACCGGTGAGTATTACAGGAGTCTTCTCCCCTAAGTTTAGGGGAGAAACAAAGAGGGGTTGTGGATACGGACAACGATGTTTTGTAGGGCTTTCTCTCATCTGTCATTGGCAGAGTACCCCCGAAGCATCTTCACAGGGCTTATCGAGCTTTGCACACGTGACGATAGATTTTTTCGGAATACTACATTCTGCACTAAAAGTGCTGGTTTTCAAATCTGGTATGGGACCAAAAAAAATCGCGAGCTGTAAAGCCCGCGATTCTGTACAAAACAATAATAAAGAAAGTGGACTTCTACTCTTTATCCTTCATGGCCGGACGTTCGATATACGGAATTCCGCTTTCAATCCATTTCGGCGCTTCATCGCCTTTCAGGAAGTGTTCGTGCCATTGAAAAGCTCTGGTTGCGTAGTCGATTCGGTTTTCTTCACGACGCAGTCCATGGTTTTCACCTTCATACACCAGCATTACGTAGGGCTTCTCCATTCTTCGCATAGTGTTATAAAGCTCAACGCCCTGGTTGAAGTCAACGGCTCCATCATCGGTTCCAAACTCAACCAATAGTGGCGTTGTATTATCTTCCATCTGAAAGATAGGCGAGTTTTCAATGAACTTATCCCAGTCTTTCCAGTATGGATCAGGAAAACGTCCCTGACTCACTTCAAAAATCTGAGCATCCGGTGTACCTGAATTCCAATACACCGAGTTATACATACTCACCATATTGGTCAGCGGCGCTCCGGCTACTGCCGAATTAAAGATATTTGTTTGGGTGATAATGAATGCCGTTTGATAAGCACCCCAAGAGTGACCGGTCAGTCCAATCTTTTCTTCATCAATCATTCCGGTTTCTATTACTTTTTCCACCGCAGGAACTACGCTTTCCACTGCAGAAACACCGGGATCACGTAGCACATAATTGATATCAGGCTCAAAAACGAAATAACCCTCCGACGAGTAGCGGCGCATACTGTAAGGACTGGTTCTGGTCGGAACGCTATAGCTATGCAAACTTTGAGAACGCAACTCGTAGATGTAGGTAATCATCGGGTACTTTTTCCCTTCTTCATAGTTTGCGGGATAAAGTAAACGCCCCTGCAGTTTATCGCCACGAGTGTTCGTGAAAGTAATTAACTCATCATCAGCCCAGTGGTATTCTTCCTGCTGAGGATTGGTATTAGTGATGGCTTCCGGGTCATCAAAGTTAGCATCCGTGAAATAGTAGTTGGGTGACTCAGTGGCGGACTCCATCATAAACACAAACTCATTGGAGGACTCAGCTTTGTCCAAACGGCTTATCATTTTGGATTCGTAGATAAGCTCCATTAAACGGTTTCTGCGATCGAGCCGAGCATAGCCTCTATCCTTGGTATAGTAACCATACTTAGAAAAATAGATCGGATCATTTTTCGACAGATAATCATCCTCGTAATCCAGACGATTTTGACGGTATCGAATTTCATCAGCTGTGCCATTCGTTAAATTTTCAAACTTCTCTCCATTCGCCCACACACGGTACACATCGTACTCGTCGTACAGTAACACCCAATCATCTTCTTCAACCCATTGCCCTGCACCAAAAGGACCAAAGTCTTCACTCCCAAAAATTGCCTTATAGTTTTCGAAACGAGTATCGATATTTTCGGTGATGTTTTTATGGGTGTCATTTCCAATATGGTATGTCCACCAGTTATTATCTTTAAAGTATGCGATATACTTACCCCCGGGACTGCTGCTCGCATTTTCGTGGCGCTCTATAATCATTTTGCGGTCGCCGGTTTCCACATCTACCACATACACATCATTCCATGATTCCCTGAACCTAGGCTCATAAGGATTTGAATCGTAACCGACAGCATGCTCTTCATCTCCGGTCAGTGATACATCTTCAAGATCTTCGTCTTCAAGCTGTACAAATTTTCCATTATTCAAGTGCCAAGCCGACAGATAGTTTGCTTCTTTCAGTTGGTTTTGACGAACCTGCTGCTGGGGTTGAATGGGATCATCCTGCCAGTGCCACACTTCTACGTTAGTCGGATCCATACCCTCATTAAGCTTCGCGATAGCCGAGGTGTCTTCCGGTTCTTCCGTGTCCAACTCCCATTCTTTGATTCCAAAAAATACCGTCCCCCCATCTTCAGCCCATTCTAATCCGGCAAATTCTACAACTTTATAATCTTCAGGAAGTGCGTTGTTTTCGGCATGATTAAATACTTTTTTCGAGGACGCTTTAGTGACATCCGAAAATGCATACACTATGTGTGACTCACCGATATGTGTCGTATCTGACATCGTCTTCATAAAGGCGAGGGCATTCTTTTCCTCATGCCAACTCAACCCTTTGTATTCTTCGGTGTCACTATCTAAAACCGTAAAGTTGCTATTTTTCAGGTCGATGAGTTGTACCCCATTACCCAGCTTTTCATTCGCATCAATCAGTATGGCAAGGTGAGTTCCGGCATCATTAAAACTATAATCCGCCACGTTTCCTACCAGCTGATTAGTTCCTTCGCTCAGGTTCCGAATGATAATATCGGTGCCTTCTGTTTTCACTTCATCAGCTTTATACTTTTTCATTACCAAGTGACTACCCGTCTCTGAAAAATCAAAATCCTGAATCGCTTTAAATGTATCTACTTCAGCAGTACTGAGGTTCATTAACCCTAAATCATATTGAACAGGTTTTTTCTCTTTTTCGAGCTTCTCTTCTTCCTCCTCAGAAATCCCAATACGAAAAGCGAACCACTTAGTATCTTCAGAAAAAGCAGGCTGTGAGCTATACATGAATTTATGCTCCTCTTCTCCATTCATACCGGTTAACATCAGCCAGCCATCTCCTTCAACTAACGAAATCTGATATGAAAACCAGTTGCCATCGTCAGAAAAAGCGGTGGAATAAATTTGCTGCCACTGGGCATAATCAGCAGGCGTTAGGTCTTTTTGTTGGGCTTTTAAAGGGGCCGAAATGAGCAGAATCAGCGTTAGCACCCCAAGCAGATAGTATTTTATGTTCATTTTAATGATCGATTTAATTGTAGTTTATTGAAGCCATTTATGCGACAGTGTAAGTAAATTTATTTACTTAGTTTCGAAAAAGATGCTTTGCTGCTAGTTCCCTTGATCTTTTGCCTCCAAGCCTGCTCTTTATCCGTTAAAAGTGAACTAAGTTCTTTGGAATTTGATTGATGGAATTAGTTAATTCCTGAAGTCGATTGAACGCAAACGGATTAGAGAGATAAAAGCAATCATGCCATATCATTTGGGCTGCACCGTCTGGAGTCTTCCGGAATGGAAGGGGACTTTCTTCTCTGATGATGCTAAACCTGACCAATTCCTGTCTCAATATGCCTCCGCATTCAATTCTGTTGAAGGAAATACCACCTTTTATAATGTGCCGGATTCCGAAGTGATTAAAAAGTGGGGCGAGCAAACGCCAAAGGGCTTTAAGTTCTGCTTCAAATTTCCCCGGCTTATTACACATCAACGAAAAATGGTGGATGTTGAAGACGAGACCTTGAATTTCGTTCGCCTTTTCGAACCTGTACGAGAAAAGCTTGGGCCTTTTATGATTCAGTTTCCTGAAGGTTTTAGTCCACAGGATTTATACAAACTCGAGAATGTCCTTTCTGTACTCCCGAAAAGTTTCAGCTATTCAGTAGAGGTTCGCCATAAAGACTTTTTCGACCATGGTAAACACGAGCGCAATCTTACTTCACTTCTCAAAAGCTATGATGTAGATCGGGTTATTTTCGATACTAGAAAGCTTCACTCCGTTAAAGCGACAGAGTCTTCAATTATTGAAGCTCAAAAGAAAAAGCCAAAAGTGCCTGTCCGGTTTGACACTACCGCTTCCCATCCCGTTTTGAGGTATGTAGGCACAAATGATATCCTGAATAACGAACCTTATCTAAAAGAATGGGCTATTATTGTGGCAGAATGGATTCGGGAAGGCCTGCATCCTTACGTATTTATTCATGCCCCTGATAAAGCAAAGCAGCCACCGCTTTGCCGGCATTTTCATCTTTTATTGAGCAGATTAATTGAACTTCCTTCTCTTCCTGAGTGGCCCGTGAATAAACAGGACAAACAATTGGGGCTTTTTTGAAAGTAAGCTATTGTTCGAGTACACCAACCATAGCCGTGCTTTTAACAAAAGCGAGTTTATTCAATTCATCCATCGCTTCCAGTTCTTTATCTTCTTCCGTTTTAACGATAGCCGTTCGTTGACTTTTTTCTTCGACAAGTATTTCCAGCTCAGGATAAGCTTTTCGAAGCTCTTCAACCATTTCTTGGGAAGCATTGTACGTTAAACCGACTATAATAAACTCGTACTGCCCGGTTTGATTAAGCTGAGTAAGGACTGTATTAATACGGTCGCTGTCTACCGTATCTTCTCTACTCATTTCTTTAATGTCCTCATCTTTCATTCCCGCGGATTCACTCATCACAAAATCCACATAATCAAGACTTTCAATCTCGTTCAGCTGTCCGGGTTTGGGATTATTTTCGATGGAGAGAATAATATTTTGAAAGGTACTGCTCAGGATTTCATAGCCAAGCTCTGAAAGCTCTTTATTAACAAAGTCCGGAGAAACGGTATCGCTGAATGTGACTTGTACCTTGCCCGCTTCCAGGTTATATCCACCCTGCTCGAGCTTTTTAATATTGGCGTCATCCATTGTTTGCGCACTCAGAAAAAACGGCATAAACACACAAAGAATCGTAATTGCTAACTGTTTCATCAAAAACCCTTTTTATTATTATCTGATAAATATGTAACGCAATATACTTTTTTTTGTTCCCCGTTCTTTCCTTAAAACAGACTAGAATAAATTTATTGCTTTACAATACCGATATACGCCGTGCTTTCAACATAGACTAATCTCTCAAGACTTTTCATTACCTCTTCCTCTTTACCCACTTGTGTTTTTATTCGGCCAGATTTTATCGGAGCCATGCTAATTCTAAAATCAATATTCGGATAGCTTTCAAGAACGGCTATAGCCTTTTTTTTATTTACAGGGTATTCAAAAAATACTCTTATGTCTTTTTTCTGGGCAAATGCTTCAAATCTTTTTCTCGCTGCTTTCTGCTCTTCAACCGTAAGGGAGTCTCTTTCAAACATTTCCAGAAGAGCATTTTCCGGGATTGTATTCTGTGTTATTTCGATGGAATTAACAGCTGGGTTTTGTTCTATCTTCGCTAGATCTTCCATCACAGGTTCATTCTTTATTAGGGCAACTACACGATGAATATTTAGGTTGATGGCTTCATATCCCAATAATTTTAACTGCCTCTCTATAAAATCAGGAGATACCGAGTCCACAAATGTAACCTGTACTTCCCCTTTGGCAAATGAGTACTTCCCTTTTTCAAGTCGCTCTATTTCTCCTTTATCAGCTTTTACCTGAGCAAGTACAAGATCGGGAGCCAGAATCAAAATGCTTATCGTAAGTAGTACCCAATATCTCATTGTTCTCTTTTTGCTTATAAATACTCAAAAAGAATTACTCTTTCAATACTATTTATTTAGTATTCCGGGAAAATACTTGTTTCAATAATTGATCCTTTGATATATCTACTTCTTCAGCAATTGAGCTTTCCAACTCCCTGCGGCTACAGCAACCATGCAAATCACTATAAAAATAAACCCGCCTGTCAGTTGAAATTTGTCCACAAGAAAGCCCATGATAGGCTGAGAAATCATTCCTCCAACAACACCCATTGTAGCTACCGATGCCAGAGCAACGGCTCCTTCTTTACCAGCAGCACTGAATACCATTGGAAAGTTAAGCGCCACACCGGCACCCGCAATCAAGAATCCGAGGGTGGCAACAACAATACTTGGCGATAAAATCGCAGTCATAATTCCTGCCGCAGCTATTAATGATCCTGCCGTTAGCAAGGTTTTGGCTCCAAGCCTTGGCTTCAGCCTGTCGCCCACCAACCGCATTAAAAGTAACGCTCCGGCGTATGCGGCAAACCCGATCGGCGCAAGCCCTTCACTTGTACCCACATAGTCGGTAAAGAACAAGACCACCCAATTATTAATTGATTCTTCTATAGACGCCGCCATAAAACAGATTACTCCTAGCCAAATCAACCCGCCATGGGGTAGCTTGAATCCCGGCCTAACGGTGTCGTGCTCCGGATCATCTTCCGGGAGATATTTATAGAGTATGATGAAAAGCACAACCAATAGAAAAGCCATGCTCCAAAAATGGCTTGAAGCAGAAAATTGCTGAGAAGCTAATCCGGTGCCAATTAAGGCTCCTGAAAAATTCCCTACACCAAACCAGGAATGAATCATAGACATATGAGATTTTCCGGTACTGGCTTCAATTTTTGCGCCCAATGCATTTATACAAATGTTATAACCACTGCCTGCCGCTCCAGAAATGAACAAAACCAAAGCAAGTCCTTTCCAGCCTGAAGCTAAAGTCATGGGGATAAGAATCAGTATAAGCATGAAGCCAAATAATGCAGCTGATTTCTTGGCTCCTATTCTGTGAATAGCTGCCGTTACTGCCGGCATAATAACTACTGCCCCAATTCCTTTTACCAATAATACATAACCAAGCGTAACCGGAGTAAGTGAAGCAATGTCACGAATTGCCGGTATCCTTGAAGCCCATGTTGCAAATGTTGCCCCTAAAACAAAAAAGGCTGCGCACGTTGCTATAAGCTGAAGACGTGGAGAAATATCTGAATTATGTGAAGGACTTAGTGCTGCTTTATCCATGAGTGATTTTTTGAGCACTCAAAAATACAGGGATTGCTATAAACTTCATAAACATAACCAGGCTTTTTGGCTATTGGTTTTTTTAAGAATATTTCTATTATATACTCCTCAAATCTACATTAATCGTTGGGAATGGCTGTTATTGATGTTGTTATACTTACGGACTCCAGGTACATAAATCCGTCTGCTCCGGGTGCGTATGTTCAAAATATTTTGAATGAGGATCAACTTGTCAGAGATGCTCTGGAATCAAAAGGATTATCTGTTGATCGCAAAGATTGGGCTGATCCTGAATTTGACTGGGCTTCTACAAAATCTATTTTATTTCGAACCGCCTGGGATTATTTTGACCGGTTTCAAGAATTTTCAAACTGGCTTTCCAGCACTTCCTCAAAAACTCATTTTATAAACAGCAGTCAGATTATAACCTGGAATGTAGACAAGCATTACTTGGATGATTTAGGCAGAAGCGGAGTTCGTGTTGTACCTACACGGTATCTCAAACGGTCGGATAATTTGTCGATTTCTAAAATCCATGAAATAACCGGATGGAATGACACCGTTATAAAACCAACCGTGGGGGGAGCTGGCAGGCATACTCACCGAATTAAACCTGAGAGCATAAACACTATTGCCAGCAAACTTGAAGACGTTATGCTAGAAGAAGACTTTATGCTTCAGCCTTTCCTAAGATCTATTTTATCGAGTGGGGAGTGGTCGTTTGTCTTTTTTGGAACGACTTTTAGTCACGCCGTTTTAAAGAGGGCAAAAAAGGGAGATTTTCGTGTTCAAGACGACTTTGGAGGTACCGTTCACAAATATCAACCTACTGAAAGTGAAATTGCATTTGCCAGAACTGCTCTTTTAGCTTGCCCTGAATTGCCAGCTTATGCTCGGGTAGATATTGTATTAGATAATGAGGGATATTTAGCGGTTTCAGAATTAGAGCTAATAGAGCCGGAATTGTGGTTCAGGTTACATCCGGAATCTACAGCCTTGTTGGCGGAAGAAGTTCTCAAGCGGTTGCCGGAATCTTGACTAAACTCTTTTCAGTTCTGATACTCTTCAAAGTATGCTTTAATGCGTTTCGCATTCACCCCTAAATCACCCCTTCCAATTCTGGATTTTGAACGCACATCAATTATACTTCCTGATGCTGCAGTATCTACCCGTATTACCACATCATCGATAAAGCCGAACCAAGCTAGTTTCTCAAAAGCTTCAATTCGTCCTTGTTGTCTGTTTTCTCCCACTAGCTTCCAAGACATTTCACGAGCTGTTTCTAGCGCAAGGTCGTAAGCTTCATCATAATTGAGGGCAACTTGCAACGGTTCTAAGTTGGTATAAAATTCTTTTTGTGCTTCGGCGGTCTCCTCTCCTGAATATTCTACCGGGTTTGGAGCATCTTTTCTTAGCGGAGCGATGGCAACAAATGGTGGAGGGTTTTCGGTATCCGTAGAAATATCATGGATGGGAGGGTAACCTTGCTGAACTTCACTATACCAGTAGCCGATATTTATTATCGCAAGCACCGCAACAAATAGCCCGGCTATTCCCGTAATCGCCATATTCTGGGTCTTAATTTTCATTCGGAATAACCCAATGCCTGCCAATAAACCACCGACGATAGCAGCTCCCGTTCCCCAAGGAATAATGCTGAAGCCCGTACTAAAATGCCACCAACCCCACTGGTAGCCATAGCCGGAAAAGATAACTGCCAACGCTCCTGCTACTGCAATACTTGTTCCCCATTTTATAAAACCTGTCCCTTTTTCTGCGGGTTCCGACATTTTTATATCTCCTATTGTTTAGCTAATACTCAGTCTTTATACATAAAAAAGGCTCTTAATCGTTCCAGCCGAACCTTTTACTACTCTTTGCCTTGGCTATCAAAATATATAGACAAAAAAAATCCCGCCGAAGCGGGATAATAATTTTAATCAGGAAAGTTGCTTTGTTATACGCTCAAATATCTCATCAATGGAACCTATCCCGTCGATTTTCTGCACCTTGTTTTGCTTCTGATAGTGCTTCATAACCGGCTCGGTTTCATCATGATATACCTTAAGCCTTGTTTTCACCTTCTCCTCTGTATCATCAGAACGCCCTTCACCTCTGGAAAGAATGCGTTTAATCAACTCTTCTTCCGGAACAGAAAGGAGGATAAAAGCATCGAGCGAATCATTGTTCTTCTCAAGGAAAGCATCAAAAGCTTCAGCTTGTACAACCGTTCTCGGAAAACCATCAAGAATATATCCATCCTGATACTTTTCTTTAGAAAGCTCATCCGCTACCAAATCCACAACGGTTTCGTCAGGCACCAATTCTCCGGCATCAAGAATTGATTTCACTTTAACCCCAAGTGGAGTCTTATTTTTAATTGCAGCCCGAAATATATCTCCCGTCGAAAGATGGGGGATGTTATACTCATTTTGCAGCAACTTAGCCTGCGTTCCTTTTCCCGCGCCCGGAGGGCCAAACAGAATAATATTCATTCTTAAAAAGTTTGGTTATCAATGATAAATAATCCACTTAAGCCGATATACAGTTCTCTCGTCACTTTATTGAAGATACGAGATTGCCTGTAATCAGCCGGTAAAAGTATTTACTTCTTAACTTCTTTATCTTTAATACGAGCTGCTTTCCCGCGAAGGTCGCGCAGATAGAATAATTTAGAACGTCTTACTTTTCCTTTTTTCTTCACTTCAATTTGAGCGATGAAAGGAGAATTAAGTGGAAAAACACGCTCAACACCAACATTACTACTGATTTTTCTTACAGTGAATGTTTTGTTTGGGCCGCTTCCGCGCTCAGAAAGCACAACGCCTTCGTACTGCTGAATACGTTCTTTTTCACCTTCTCGTACACGGTAATGTACGTTTACTGTATCTCCGGCAGTAAACTGAGGAATGTCCTCATTTATCAGGCTTTGCTCTACAAGTTTTAACTTATCCATGATTTCTAAATTTAACCCCAACCGCTGTTGAGGTTGTTATTAATGTTCTTTCTTAAATTTTTCGTACAAATCTTTTCTTCGTTCTTTGGTCCGCTTTAATGACTGTTCTTGTTTCCATTCATCCACTTTTTTGTGGTCTCCTGAAAGCAAGACATCAGGGACTTTTAATCCCTTGAATTCTGCCGGACGTGTATAAACCGGGCCTTCCAGCAGTCCATCCTGAAATGAATCATTTAACGCGCTTCCTGCATCTCCCAACACACCGGGGAGTAACCGCACAATGGCATCTGTTATTACCATTGCCGGGAGTTCTCCTCCCGAAAGCACATAATCACCAATGGAAAACTCTTTGGTGATGAGTTCATCTCGTATGCGCTGATCAACGCCTTTATAGTGCCCGCATAATATGATGATGTTTTCTTTAAGTGATAATGCATTTGCATCAGCTTGTTCAAAAACTTCACCATCGGGCGCTGTGAAAATGAGTTCGTCATAATCACGTTCGGATTGGAGCTTCTCTATGCAGCTAAAAATAGGCTGCGGAGTTAACACCATTCCGGGCTCACCACCGTAAGGGTAATCATCTATTTTTTTGTGCTTGTCTTCGGTGTAATCCCGAAGGTCGTGCACATGTATTTCAACCTGCTCTTTATCAACGGATCGCTTCACAATACTGTGATTAAGCGGTCCATCCAATAAAGCAGGAACAGCAGATATGATATCAATTCTCATCATATACCCTCCAGTTCATCCAGGTTTTGGCAATAGATATTACCATCGCGGGTTTCTTTCACAAAATGATCGATGTATGGAATCAGCCGACTTCCCGAAGTAGTTGCTACTACTAGTATGGGGTGAGCCGGATTGTTCATCACATCAACCACCAATCCTATCGATTCTTCGTCATCATAAACTTCATGATCTATGAGTGAATTCTCAGATTCTTCTTCAGCACTAACAAATGGCTCAGCATCTTCTGTCTCCAGAAAAACACTTTTTCCTTTTAGTGCCTCAGCGCCTGTGCGATCAGCGATATGGTCAAATTGTACAAAGAACGAAATCTTATTTCTTTTCCCTTCAACTCGCATTTCAATTATGCGGGCAGGGTAAAAGTCGCCACGTTCATTCCGCAAATACACCAACTTAAGTGTTTCCACTTTTTGTGGATCATCGACATTAAAAAAAACTTTGACCTCGCCTTCAAGTCCATGGGAGCGTTCAACATGCCCCACCTGAACAAAGCCCGGTGTATTGGCGTCCTGATTCATCGGCGCCGGATATTAAATTATCCTTCTTGTTTACTTTCCCAGGCACGCTGAACCGTTACACGGTCTTCGTCTTCTGGTACAAATCCTTTGAGGTCTGCAAGATCAGTACTATCGATGTGATCAATAGCTTCTTTAGCAGTCATGTCCGTAGAAACCTGTCCGGATGTTTCTTCAGCTTCTTCTTTAGCCGGTTCTTCATCTTTAGTTTCTTCTTCGGCTTCTTCCGATTTCTCTTCAGCAGCTTCAGCTTTTTCTTCTTCAGGCTCGTCAGCAGACTCTTCTTCTGAATCATCTTCTTCAGCAGGAGCTTCTTCTTTAGCTTCCGTTTCTTCCTCAGCCTCATCAGCAGACTCTTCCTCAGCTTCCGCTTCAGTAGTATCTTCTTCTTCGGTTTCTGGAGCTTCTGTTTCAGCTACTTCTTCTGTTGTTTCTTCGGAAGAATTATCAGAGTCAGCATTTTCTAACGCTTCCTCAATTTTGTCAGCTTCTGACTTCGGAGCGTCATCTTCTTTCTCCTCGGCTTCAGCAGCAGCTTTCTCAGCTTCTACTTCAGCGGCAGCTTGTTTCGCTTTCTTCTGAAGCTGTTCTTTATATTCTCTTTCTTCAGCAGCAAGTATTTCTTTGTAATCTGCTTTTCGACTGGTTGAGTCTTCTTTTTTAGAATCTCTGTATTCCTTCCACTCAGCCAAAGCTGCTTCAATTTCTTCTTCGCTCTTGCCCCAGTTGATGAGGTGACGCTTATAAAGAATGCCTTCGTGACGAAGGATTTTGCGTACAGTATCGGTAGGCTGTGCACCGGAATCTAACCAGTAAAGAATACGCTCTTCGTTTATTACTACTTCCTTTTTCTCGGTTACGTTGTCATAACGTCCAACCTGCTCAACAATACGGCCATCGCGGGCTTCATGTTTTTCGGCTACTACAATATGCCAGATCGGTCGTTTCTTACGTCCTTTGCGTTGTAATCTGATTCTTAACAATGATGTTCTCCAATTATGTGTGTTTGATTATATAATTTCTTATCGGCCAATAGGCAGATTTTTCAGTCCTTGAAGAGCACGTCCGGCTTTACCCATTTTTGACATGGTCTTCATCATTTTTTTCATTTGATCGAACTGTTTCATGAGTTGATTGATCTCACGAACTGTGGTGCCAGATCCTTTTGCTATACGTCGTCTTCGACTTCCATTTAATAACTCAGGTTCCTGGCGCTCCTCCGGCGTCATTGATAAGATTATAGCTTCAATCGGTTTGAATGCATCATCATCGATTTCGTTATCATCCAATGCTTTGCTGGCGCCGGGTATCATAGATACGAGATCAGAAAAATCTCCCATTTTCTTAATCTTTTGAATTTGCTCGAGAAAGTCGTTCAGGTCAAACTTATCTGACCGTATTTTCTTTTGAAGTTTTTCAGCTTCTTCCTCGTCAAATTCTTTTTGAGCTTTTTCAACAAACGATACCACATCTCCCATGCCCAGAATACGCTGAGCCATTCGGTCGGGATAAAAAGGAGAGAGAGCTTCCAGCTTTTCGCCGGTACTCACAAATTTGATGGGCTTATTTACAACGGACTTGATAGATAGTGCAGCACCACCGCGGGTGTCACCATCCAGCTTGGTTAAAACCACGCCGTCGTAATTAATGCGTTCGTTAAATTCTTTGGCTGTATTAACAGCATCCTGTCCGGTCATAGCATCGACTACAAACAGAATCTCATGAGGATTAACGGCTTTTTTAATTTCCGCTACCTCGTTCATCATCTCCTCATCTACATGTAAACGACCCGCGGTATCAATGATAACCGTATCGAGTGCCAAACTTTTAGCCATGGAAACGGCTTCTTTGGCTACTCTTACTGCATCTTTCTGCTCGATGGAATACACCGGAACATCAATTTGCGAAGCGAGTGTCTTAAGCTGGTCTACAGCGGCAGGGCGATAAACATCGGCGGCAGCAAGAAGAGGATTCCTTTTATGCTCCTGCTTTAAGTGTCGGGCTAACTTACCAACAAAGGTCGTTTTACCCGAACCCTGAAGTCCGGCTATAAGAATTACTGTAGGGGGAGTTTGAGCAAGTGCGATATCGGCCTTTTCGCCACCAAATGTTTCAACCAGCTTATCGAACACAATTTTTGTGAACTGTTGGCCTGGATTAACACTGGTGAGTACATCGGAACCGAGCACCTGCTCTTTAATATCTTCCGTAAATTGGCGGGCAACCTCATAGTTAACATCAGCATCCAATAACGCGCGGCGAATTTCACGGACAGTCTCCGCTATATTCACATCGGTGATTCGAGCTTCTCCTTTCAGTGACTGAAAGGCTTTATCTAATTTTGAGGATAAATCTTCAAACATTGTATTAACTGATTTTTCTCCGCCAATTACAGAGCCTGTAAAAATACGGCATCTTTTCAGGCTTATCAACAGTAATGTGGATAATTATTTTATTAGAAGCTGAAATATAGATAAAAATCGGAAGTGGCTATGTTTTTGATCAGTTACTTGAAATCAGAACCTGGTGTGGTTACAAAAATAGGCTCTCGCCAGCCGGGATATGTTTGTTTAAGCAAGAAAAAATAAAAGGTGAGATTTAATAATGGAAGATACACCATACAGAGTCTCAGCAACTCAGACTCAACAAAACTAAAACCTATTATGTATGGCAAAACTACAAAAAGAAAAAAAGACACAACCCAACCAAATCGTTTTAACCTGAAGAGTATCCACACAATGTATGGTGATGCAAGTATACTTGTTGCTATCCATGCCTTCGCAGTATTATCCGGGACCATATACATCAAAGTAGGAGTTTTTTTTGACAGATCAGCCCCCATAATTTTGTCTAACTTATCCAGATATGCATTTGGTTTATATATGATAGTATGAGACTCCATAGGGTGATTATAAATTAATCAATGATTCATTAATTCTGGATTTCAGTTCCTCAAAATTAATATTGGTCAAATGTATCCCGTATGCACCGACCGCCTTATGGACTACCGTTTCAGAAGTAATTATATTTTTTAATTCAGGTTTGTCAGAATTAAAATACCTCACTACAACTAATATTTGAGGAGAAACTATGATACTATTCTTATAAACATATTCCTGCGAGGCAATATTTCTATTCGGACCAACAGATATTTCATCAAATGTATCAATTTTATTGAGATAGCTGACACCTTTATTGATATTTTGATCAATAGATATACCAATACTTTTAAAATTCAATTCATTATCGGAGGCATATTTATTTAATCTGTTTTTTAACTTCTCAAACACTCCAGGGATTGACGGGTCGTTTGAAGCCTGACATGTAGAAGACCCAAAAAAAATTAGCGCGATTTCAACCTCATACTGTTGTATTTGTTTGCTTTCAGGTAATTCCATCCCTGAAAGAAACAAAGTAACATATATGAGTAAAATGAATTTATTCATTTCTTTTAAAGTGTAAAATCGGTTCATAAATACCCTCACTAACTTTTTCGTATTCTGCTATAAGTGCTCCTTGATCATTCATGGAAAGTATCCGGTAATTAATATCATAGTTCTTGAACTTTTCCTTAGTTTTTACATTAACAATAATGTTTAAGGGCTTTAGTTGTTCTTTATCAACTTGTTGGTTACTTGTTATTATTTCTTCAAGGTTCCTTGCAAAACTCATACTGCCGATCTGGAAAAGGCGATAATTATCTAGTGACTGACTACTTGCAAAGACATTAATATTGTCAGAATCTAGATATGTGATACCGGCGTTTCTTGGTTGTTGAACATTGATTTCCTCTATTTTTCTTGGTGAGAATCCAAGAAATTCAAAAACTAATTTCGGCTTGCCACTATTTTCGAATTCTATTCCAAACCCGTAATCAGAAAAAATGTAAGTAATAGATTCATTTTCTTCATTACACAGCAGCTCTCCCTTTGAGAGCAAGGCATCCAAAACCGGGTTTTTTGAATAAGATCTATAGGGTTTTCCAAAAGTAGTGATAACAGTATCTAGCGTCTGGTCAAACACTTTAATTAGGTTTGACGAAGTTACTGTTTTATTTGTTTTGTCTTCCTCGATACCAATTCCCGCGAGATAAACTTTATTATCAAATGAACAAATACCGTAATTGGAAACCGTTCTCAGGGTCTTCGTTTTTAAGAATTGGAAACCTGAACTGTAAGATTCAAATATTTCTACTTCATTATTGTCAAGCACATACAATAATCCAGTGCCGTCATCATAGGCAATATGTTTGATCTTAGTAAATTCACCAGGGCCCCTGCCTTCACGGCCAATTCTGTAAAGCAATTTTCCTTTAAAGTTATAAACAAACACACTTTTAATGCCTTCAGAAACGACAAAAATAAGATTATCACCTAATAAAGAAGTTTGGATATCTAAAAACTGAACATCATTAATTTTACTGGAAATAGATTCAAGCTTTATTATTTCCGTTTCATTAAAGAGAAAGCTTAGGTCTTCAGGGTATGCTTGATATGTTGAATCCAAACCTATTGTGAGAGCACCAGATTCTATTTCTTCAAAAAATTGAGTGTTAGGATGTGTGAACTTATCACATCCTAACACTGCAATTAGACTACACATAAGTACTAGGTAAGTCTTAGCCATTTCAATTCTCAGAAACTTCAAATATTCCACAGGTGGTTGTAGTACAGGCTGTCCCTGGCTCGCAGTTAGTATACCCACTACCTCCATTGGCACAAGTAGTATAACAGGTCTCAAAGATCCACCAACCTGAACAGACAAGTTCTGCGCCACAAACCATATCGTTACAGCCAGAACGAGACTCACTTTCCTGAGGGTAAAGTGAAAGAGCAAAAACAGCCCTTAATAACACTAGAGGAAAGAATATTTTCTTAAACATAATGATTAGATTTAGTTGAAAATTTGATTTGCAATGACTTACTGTTATTTATCTGCAAATCACTAAAGATTATGTAAATGAGTTTCGCGAAGAGTATTTGTTACAAAAAATTACATTTTGGCAAAACTTTTCTATTTCAAAAAACAACTTGGCTAAGCAGATGCTTTCTCTATTCAAGATTTTGATTATCATATAGAAACAATTTTCTGCTTTAGATGAAGTTTCTTACCCACAGAATTTTGCTTAAAAAGTACCTGATCACTGATTTAGGGTTCTTTCTTTTATTAACAGTGTTGCTTCTTTTCGAGCCTAGGAGCGAGCATAGCTCCACTAATGATTGGGTCACTAGTTTTCATTATCATTCTTTACAATCATTTGCTCTTATGAAACAAACAGCTCGGCTTTTATTATTAAAAAAGTATGCCTTTATCGATGTTGGGATTTTACTTTTATTGGTTGCCCTACCTCTTTATGTAAACCCCGAAAATATAATAGCTACAATTCGAAGAGCTATTTTATACAGCGGGTTTATTACTCCACTCCTCTCTCTTTATGAAATTAAGCGTAACAATCTGTCTCCCTATTTCGACAATTTGCGGGTCTCTCCTGTTTTGATATATAGCTCTTTTCTTATACTTAAAATTTTTATAGCGATACTGATAGGATTATATGTCTAGCCTTATTTTAGATAGTATTTACTTCTATTATCCAGATTTAAAAGTCTTAAGGGGATGCTACTTAGCGGTGCCATCCGGAAAAATAATCTGCCTTATTGGAAGAAATGGCTCGGGAAAGAGCACCCTGTTTAAGATTGCTTCCGGGCAGCTTCAGGCCGATAGCGGAATTACTAGCATAGCTGAAAATCGACTTCATAAGAAGTCAAAAGCGGATCGTTTCAAACACCTTTCCTACCTATCCCAGAAACCCTTTCTTCCTAAATCTCTAAAAGTGAAGCAGGTTATTGATCAAGACCTGAATTCTCAGGACGAGTTCCTAAAGAACATTTTAGAAACTAAAATAAAAGACCTTTCTACCGGTGAGCGCAGATATATCGAGGTCCTTTTTGCACTTTCACTAAAGAGAAAATTTATACTCCTTGATGAGCCCTTTACAGGAGTGTCACCGGTTCTAATCGAAAAAGTAATTGGAAAGATCCTTCAAGCAGCAAAACGAGGAGCCGGGATTCTAATCTCAGACCATTATATGCGATACATTCATGAGCTTGGAGATGAGTTTCATTTGTTAGAGAATGGGCAAATTAAGAGGCTAGACCAAAATTAACTGCTTTCAATCCCAAAACCGCCGGGAACATTTTCCCTAATGTGATCTTTAATTGATTGAAACCGTTTCAATCAAATTAACCAAGGTCATGAGAAAATTAGCGATTGTTATTCCGCTTATACTGCTTATCAGTGCTTGTGCAAGCACTAAACCCCCAAATGAAAAACTTACCCAAGTAGAGGCCTCCATTCAACAAGCCGAACAAGTTGGAGCTGAAGATTATGCTCCTCTTGAAATTCGCGAAGCTCGAAAAAAACTTGATGAAGCCCGAGAATTAGTCAGAAAAGAAAAATACCAAAAAGCAAAACTTACTGCCGATCGCGCCATGGTAGATGCCGAACTGGCTCAAATGAAATCCCTATCTGAAAAAGCTCAAAAAGCTGTCAGAGAACTCCGTGAAAGCATTCGCGTGCTAAAAGAAGAAATTCAAAACAACATAGATAAACAGAGAGACTAACCATGAAATTCTTATCTACCAACACATTTTTATCCGCCTTATTGATTTCTGTTTTTATTCTTGGATGTGGCGGGCCACCCCAAAATAACCCTTTGCTCATGCAAGCAGAGGAGTCTTACAACCAAGCGGAGAATGACTCATTAGTTGTAATGAAAGCTCCTGTAGCTCTTAAAGAAGCCGAAGAAGCCCTGGAACAAAGCCAGCAAATTTGGAAAGAGGAAGGAAAAACCAACTTGGTTGAACACTATGCTTACATCGCACAGCAAAAAACAAAAGTAGCTCGGGAAACAGCCAAGCTCAATGCCGCCCAAGATGAAGTAGAGCAGGCAGAATCAGAGCGTAAACAAGTACTGATTGAAGCCCGAAGAGCTGAAGCCATTGCTGCTGAAAAACGTGCAGAAGACGCTCTCGAGCAGGTAAAAATCGAGAGAGCTGAAGCGGAAAAGGCACGCCAAGAAGCCACCGATTTGGCTGGCCGCCTTTCTGAAATGGAAGCCCGGCAAAGTGAACGCGGCATGGTGCTTACCCTTGGAGATGTGCTTTTTGATTTTAACAGCTCAAACCTCAAGGCCGGTGCTAATAAAGTTGTCAATGAATTGGCCGCTTTTCTTAAAGAGTACCCACAACGATCTATCCAAATTGAAGGATTCACCGATAGCGTGGGATCTGCCGAGTATAACAAGAACTTGTCCCAGCGCCGGGCTGATGCTTTACGTGATGCTTTAGTTCGCGGTGGCATTTCGGGCAATAGGATTGAGACCATCGGTTATGGAGAAGAATATCCTGTAGCCACAAACATGAATGAGGCCGGCCGACAGCAAAACCGCCGTGTTGAGGTTATTATATCTAACGAGAATGGAGTCGTTACGCAACGTACGCAATGACACCATACGCGAAGAGAGATAGGGCGAAAGAGTTGATCACTTTCGCCCTTTTTTTATGTTGATAAATGAGAGTTAAAAGTTGATAGGATGATCTGACTCTAAATCGTTCAAGCGAACGCTTACGTTAGTTTAGTTGTGTATATTTTGCTTATCCTTATCAGCCCTTCAGGTAATATTAAAGGTCTGAGTTATTTGTATTTAAAACTAACCAAATAGTATTCATAATGGGGCCTTCATTAAAGTGTTTGCTTATCGTATTGATTTCCTTAAGTGCAGTTTCCGGATGCGAAACTGATGAAATTAATGAATTTAAATTTACTTCTATTAAGAAACTAACACTCAGCGACACTACCCAACAGCATCTTCCCAGAATGTATGCTACAGTAATAAGCAACTCTAATAATTCTGAGCTAGCTTTTTCTAACTATACTTCTCCTATGGGTATAGTGATAACTGATCTTAATGGAAGCTTTGTTACAAAACTTGGGACTGAAGGAAGAGGGCCCGGGGAAATTCAAAGTACACGGTATTTTGGTTTTGATGATGAAAATGATATTGTTGTTCTTGATAAAGTTTCAGCTTCTTTTTTGCACTTTGACCGATCTATTGATGAAATAAGTCAATTCCCTTATCCAATCAACGATGGGGTTTCCATCACTTCAAGAAATTTAGAATTTTGTAAGGGTTATTGGTATTTGGGAACCCATTTTATTGGTAAACCTACACTTCCTGAAGTACCAACTATTTCTGTTTTTGACACCATTTTTACCCTTGTCGACTCATTAGGAGGCTATGACCCCTTCTTTAGTGGAAGATCAAGTATTATGCAAGAAACAGAAGTCTCTATTGATTGTGATGAAGGGGTTATTTACACGTTACAAAGTAAGGTGCCATTTGTACAAGTATATTCGATAAGCTCTCAAGAACCTATTGGCAGAACAAATAAGATTTCCCCTTCTTTCAATTTGTCCGAAAAATTCGTCCGGTTTGTATCTAACCCAAGGGAATGGATTGATTTTTTAAGCGAGGAACAGAGTTTGAGTTTAAGATTAGCACACTCAGAAAAATTTATATTTCATGTTTTTCGGAACGAAAGAAAGGTTTACACACAACCAAAGAACTATAACGATAGTGATTATTTCGTTGCCGTCTATGACAAGAAAACTTTTGATTATTTAGCAGAAGTCAAAATGCCCGGAGCAGTTTTAGGATCTACTAAAAATGGTGAACTTATTGTGTTAACTGATGAGATGAATTACGAATTTGAGTTCTTACGAATAGAGCCCATTTCCCCTACACAGAGCGAAAATAATTAACCGTTATCTTTATCTTACCTTAGGGCCACCTTACTAAGAGCTTGTATTGCTTGTCGGACATTTCAATCGTCAGACCGCTAATATATTTTCCTCCCCATCATTCTTTTACCAAAGCGGTCGAACGAAATCTTAAGTTTGCTAAACCCATCTAGTTCAAGCATCCGCTTGGACGTGCATTAATAACCTAGAATCCATCCTTTCCCTAATTCAACACCGCACAAGCGGACGCTTGCACTATTTGCTTAAAACTGCATTCCCTCTGAATTATTTTTAGCCCACTATATCACTCATCACTTCCATCACCCTATCAACTTTCAGCTCTCGATTTCATTTCTTTTAAAACTATCTTCCCTCTTCTCTCGTCTTACTTTTAGAATGAACTCGGGACAACAAGAACACATGGAAGACGCACAACTCGTACATGATTTTCGAGGTGGAAATCACCAAGCCTTTAACAAGCTGGTAACGCGATGGCAAGATCGCATCCACCATTTTGCGTACCGCTTTTTTGCGAGTTCCGATGATGCCGCAGAGATCACCCAGAAGACCTTCATTAAAGCGTATCACAAACTGGATACGCTGGATGATGTAAATAAATTTGGGTCTTGGCTGTACACCATCGCCAACAACTTGTGTCTCGATGAATTGAAACGAGTAGGCCGAAAACGAGCGACTTCTTACGAAACGCTCAAAGTAGCCCCTCAAACAGATACCGCCACTCCTGCCGATGGCATGGTTCTTAGAAACGAAGGCTTGGTGCTTTTACATAAAGCCCTGCTTCAGTTGCCGGTAGACCAGCGAGTGGTGGTAATTATGAAAGAATATGAAGGCCTGACCTTCAGAGAAATAGCTGAAATTTTAGACGAACCCGAAAACACGGTTAAGTCACGATTGTATTATGGGTTGAGCGCCCTCAAAAAGACGTTCGACTCCTGGAATATCAACAAAGAGGTGTTTGATTATGAATAAAGAAACCGCCCGATCGCTCTTCATGGATTATCTGTATGATGAACTAGAGCAAGATCAACGAAATGAATTAGAACAATTTTTATCCCAAAATCCTGAGGTGAAGAAAGAGCTGGACGAACTTTCAGATGTTCGCTCAATGATTGCTCATCTGCCCGTACAGGACCCGGAAAAACAGCTTGTGATGGCAGAGCCGGATCAGGCCGGCTTCCAGGAATGGTGGAATGATTTTGTTGATGGATTACTGCCCCGAAAAGGCTTTGCCCGCGCCGGATTTGCAATAGCTTCACTCCTCGTAGTATTTGTAGTCTTGGGCGCCTTCACCAAACTAAATATCTCTGTGAATGATGGAGGGTTTAGCCTCGCATTTGGGGAGAAGCAGGAAATCATTCAGCAGGGCTTCACTCCACAGCAAGTGGAAATGCTTCTGCAGCAGGTTCGGGAAGATAATGCTGTTATGATCTCGGATGCCGTTCAGTCCGCCCAACAACAACAGGAAAACGAACTTGAAAAAACGCTCGTTAATTTTGCGGATTACATCGAGCAGCAGCGTCAATCTGACTTACAGATGATCTCCTCAGGATTATATGACATGGAAGAAACGTATTACGACCGATTCAGACAGACCGATCAGGTATTAGGCGAACTCATACAAACAGTAAGCACAGGAAATTAAATTTTACAGGAATCCACTATGAAAACTTTAGCTTATAATAACTTCGTCATTGCGAAGGGTTCGGCGACCTTTGGGAGCAAACCCTGCGGCAATCTCCATGAAACGACTTCCAATCTTAATCAGGGAGATTGCTTCGTCGATAACTTCAATAGCTCGAATTTAAATTTCAAGGCTCCTCGCAATGACAGACCTAAGTTTTTTTCCAGAGTACTTTTAATTGGGTTGATGACGCTTTTACTGTCTCCCCTTTCTTTCGCCCAAGACTTTGATACAAACCGCATGAATCGGGATATCAAGATTATGGAGAATGTACTTGATGAACTTTTTAAAGTAGACCCAAGCTCTAACGTCCCTAATACAAACTTTAGGGTGTTCTCATCTGGGTCTGCACTCGGGCGTACAAAAGGAACATATGTACAAGGTTTTGGAGTCATTTTTAAGATCCCCCGAATCATTCATCCAGGATTTTCTTCTATTGAGGTCAATAAAGGCGAGAATACCAATGTCACTTTTTTTTATGATACAGAGGATGAGGACACTGCAGAAATAACTCAAGAATCAATAATAGATCGTATTTCCGAGTTTTTGCAAGATTATGCCACAAACATTGGCCAGCTCAAACCAGAAGATAAAGTATTAGTTATTTATGGTATGAAAGGCCAAGAGAACCAGTTTTTTACTGTCTATAATGCTCGAACTCTTAACTCATCAGAAAGAGAAAAAAAGCAAATTCCTTTGATTTCTGTTTCAGCAAAAAAAAGCATCTTGGATGATTATCGAACACGGAAAATCAACGAAGAACAATTTAAGAATCGCTTTGATGTGGTAGCATCAGAGAATAAAGAGTTTCTTGACCTTAAGGTGATGTCAAATATCCTTAAGACAGCAGTTGGCGAATCCAAAACTAAAAAGTTTCGCGTATCAGGTGATCCAAGCTATCTGTTGTTGGATAACTTTGGTGCCTTATTTTCCATGAACGTCAAGTTTGTGAGTAGTTCTTGGAAAGGAAGTGTGGTTTTTGAATCAAGAGAGGCCAGAGAAGCTATTAGAGCAAGTGGTGTAAATCAAGTTTCTGTTCTCTCTCCAGAAGAAGCAAAAGAAAAACAAGCTAAAGATGCAGAAGAACTTCAAAAAGATCTCATGACTTTTAAAAAAGAAGTGAAAGAATATCTCATTGACTATGGAAGAACCATTAAATCTATTGAGTCAGATCAATTTATCCTTTGCTCTATTTACCTAGAAAAGTCCTGGGGAAGTGGGCAGGTCCCTGATCAAATAGACTTCCAAGTCAAGAAAAATATAATTGAACAGCTTGATAAAGGACAGATTTCAAGAGAAGCGGCTTTAAATGCTGTAACCCTCACCGAATATTAAAGTGTAACTAACATCCTATCCAAAAAGCTGCTCTGGATTTCATTTCCGGGGTGGCTTTTTTATATCAAAGTGTTTATGTGTGAGGGTGAATTGGCGTTCTTGGCTCAAGGCTTTTTCCAGCATCTTTTCATACTGCTCAGCCTCAATTTCTTTGCAGCCGAACTGGGCAAGGTGATCCGTATAAAACTGGGTATCCCAAAGCAGGAAGCCGTTCTTTTCTAATATTTTGTGGCAGTAATACAAAGCTACTTTATCGGCCCACTTTTCTTTTTTGAACATGCTTTCTCCAAAGAAAGCCGCCTTTAATTTCACCCCATATAAACCGCCTACCAGTTCTCCCTCGTTATAGCATTCTACACTGCAGGCATTTCCATACTGATTCAAAACATCGTAGGAATTGATGATCAAATCGTTAATCCAGGAGCTTTCGCGATTGGCACATTCTGTTACTACTTGACGAAAATTGGCATTAACACGAACCTCAAATCGCTTTTGCCGGATAATTCGGGCCAAATTATCTGAGGTGTGAAATTCACCAACAGGGATAACCCCTCTTTTTCTCGCTGAGTACCAGTCTACATCATCCGCATCTTTGCTATCGGCCATTGGGAAAATGCCCTGAGAGTATGCTTCAAGTAAACCTTCGGGGGGAAGTATTTTCATGCGATTACCCTGTGTATACAATTACCGTCATCGCGAGGAGTATTATTGTAGAAACTCTAACTCTACCGATTTTCGACGGGGCGATCTCCATAAAACGCTTGGAATTTAGAATCATCGAGATTGCTTCGTCGTTTATAATCCCAAGTATAATTCAGCAGCCCTTTCTCCTCGCAAAGACGATTTTAAAACTAAAATTCACAATAAAATAATGCATCATTCCCAATTGGGGAGCCCGGAGGTGCTGACGGTGCATTTTCGATTTCAAAATCTTCCGGATTGGTCAAGTACATCCCAATGGTGTAAACCGCATAACGGCTATCAGAATCATTTTTACCGGATAGTTTGGTTTGAAGGTCAGTGAGTTTTTTATGGGTGATGGCTTTGGTGACTGGATTTGCATCACGGTCAGCCGCAAGAGCAATCATATTCTTCAACACCACGTGATTTACCACTCGTTGGATAGATCCCATATAACCGCTCTGAGCTTTTTTATCCCAGCTGGCTTTAATGAGTTCATCCAGTACCGTTTCTAAACTGAGGTTATTATCACGAGCGCCATATTCTACCAATCGATTTGCCCGGTCCGCGTTCAGGATTAAACTTACTGGAACATCCGCTGCCGTTTCTGCAATTCCTAAAGCATCCAGCGCCGGGCCGGTATTTCCATTAAACAGCTCTAGGGAATATCCAAGCGTTGCTGGTCTTGGGGGAATCAGGCTTAACAAGTTTTCAGGAATAGCTAAAGTATTTGGCTCGATGGATTTCAGCATCTCAGCTAATGCTTTTTGCTGGGTTGATTTGTCTACAATTTTAGGCCCAGGAAGATTATCGCCTTTTAGATTATAGCTGTAATCAAGACCCCCAATCAACTTCACAGTTCCTTCCAATTGGTAGCGGTGGAAGAAATACATGGGAACCAGGGCATCTTCTAATTCTGCCATTGGCTGACCGGATTTCAAATTCGCCTCACCAAAGTTCTCAAGTGCCACTTTTCTTATTTCCAGAACCTTTGATAGTTGAGAGGCAGGATCAGAACCAAAATCCCAAAGGTGAGCATCCGGGTGGGCTCCACTTTGCGGACGGGCATCGGCATCAGAAATAAACTTCAACCCAGAGTCGTAAGCTTCTTTTATAATCTCATCGAGAGCTTCTTTTTCATTCGTGCCTTCGGGAAAGTCTTGGTAGCCATATGTAACTACGGCTTTATCCCAATCACCAATTCCTACATCATAAGGAGTTGAAAGTTCGATCTCTCCATTTACTAGTTTCGGTTGAGGGTGTGGATAATCCATCACGGAGGCATCATTTATTACACTGGAAGAAAAGTTATGAGCAATACCAATGGTGTGCCCAACCTCATGAGCAGAAAGTTGACGAATACGAGCCAGAGCCATTTCCTGCATGGTTGTGTTCAATTCGTCATCACCATACGGAGCTAACAACCCAACGGCTATTAAATAATCCTGACGAACTCTAAGTGATCCCAAGGAAACATGTCCTTTTATGATCTCTCCTGTTCGTGGATCAGTAACTGAAGAACCATAAGACCACCCACGTGTTGACCGGTGAACCCATTGAATAACGTTATATCGAACATCCAGCGGGTGCGCATCTTCGGGGAGCACTTTCACAATAAAAGCATCCTTGTAACCTGCGGCTTCAAATGCTTGATTCCACCAGCGAGCTCCATCAAGTAATGCGCTCCTTACCGGTTCAGGCGTTCCGTTGTCTAAATAATATACAATTGGTTCAACCGGCTCGCTCATTGCTGCTTCCGGATTCTTTTTCTCTAATCGATGCCGGGCTATAAATCTTTTTGTTAGTGGTTGATCAATTGGTGTTCCGTAATCTTGGTATGAAATTCCAAAAAACCCTGATCTTGGATCCGTTTCTCTTTTTTGATATCCATCATCCGGCAGCTCTACAAATGAGTGATGCTGACGAACCGTGATGGCATCCGAGCTGGGAGCTACGGATCGAAGATACCCGCCGGCGCCACTTCCGCCGAAGGTAAGGGTCGCTTCAAATTCTGTGTTCTTCGGGAAGTTCATAGTTCCCTCACTGTAAAGTGCGGACCGACTTTTATCTAAACTAAAGGAGCCCTGTCCCATCCCCCTTAAGCGATCAGAAACTCCATGGGCATCCCGTAATAAGAAGTCCGTAAGATCAATTAGCACTTTCCCGTCTTCTTCTGCTTCTACTTTAAACCCTGCAATAATGGATGAAGCGAAAGCTTCGCGAACCGACTTTTTCTCCAGCTCATTGTCTGTTTCGGCACGGAAGCCATAGTTAGGCTGAACCATAAGCACCTTAGGTCCTCTTCTTTCAAAGTAAACTACCCGTGTATCTCCAAGCTGACCTCGATCCAAGCCAATATCGTTGGACCCAATTCCGGCCGTAAGTGAATTCACATATATAAATTCCGTGTCGAGCTTATCGATTTCTACCCAAAGCTGATCCTTGGATGCATCAAAATAGTAATCGAAATAGCCTTCTGTTTTAGTGAGACCTTCTGTTTTTTCGGAAATGGTTGGGGTTTGTGCTGATACCTGATAGGTGAGCAATAGCATCAGGATAATGGAGAATGCTTTTTTCATGAATCCGGAATTTTATTTGAGTTGAATGAAGGTTCGCTAAATAACAGTTTTAGCTAATATCTGAAAGAAGAGATAATAAGAAAAATGTTAAAGTTTGGGCGTATACAGCTTTAAAAATACCCCAGATTTAGTCCGGGGGACCTTAATTAAAAAAATCTGTCTATTGCCTGCCCGGATACTCTTTGAACTCGCCGTTTTTAAGTTTAGTGAAATACTCTCTAGAAGCTTTACGAACTTTTGGCGAGAGAAGCAGCGCAGATATCATAGTTGGAATAGCCATCAAAGCAAACATTCCATCTATTAGGTTTATGACAGCATCGAGTGAGGCAACTGCTCCAAAGATGATGGAAAACACATAGAAGTAGTTGTATAGATTCTGCCTTTCAGCACCCAGTAAAAACCCTAAGCATTTTGTGCCATAGTAAGAGTAAGAAAGCATGGAGCTGACGCTGAATGTCAGCACAGAAATAATTAGCAAATAGGTCCCATAGACAGGCAGCGCTTCATTAAAAGCATTTAGGGTAAGTGTCACGCCATTGGCCTCGGTAGATTCCCAAACGCCTGTCACCAAGATGGCCAGAGCTGTCATCGTACAAACTAGCAAGGTGTCGATAGCCGGCTCCATCATGGCAACCAATCCTTCACGAACCGGTTCTTTGGTTTTGGAGGCTCCATGAGCAAGAGATTCTGTACCGATTCCGGCTTCATTAGAAAATGCAGCTCTCTGAACGCCGATAATAATCAACTGACCAATCGCTCCACCCATCACTGCTTTTCCAGTGAATGCATCAGTTACAATCAAACCTAAGTAATAAGGAATGTCTCCAATATGAACAGCCAAAATAAACAACACTGAAACCACATAAATCACAACCATAGAGGGGACGAGCTTGGATGCTACTTTCCCAATTTTTGTAATCCCTCCAAATATCACAAGTGATACCAAGCCCACAAGCACAATACCGGTAATCAGGTTTCCGGTAAAAGCAGCATCAGCCTCAACCCAGCCATTTGGGATATAAATAAAATCTCTTAAAATCTGAACCAGCTGGTTAGTTTGAAAAATGGGTAGCGGGCCAAATAATCCTGCTAAAGCAAACAAATAGGCTAAAGGCATCCATTTCTTTCCCAACCCTTCCCGGATTACATACATCGGACCACCTTGTAGTTTCCCCTGAGTATCTTTTCCTCTGTACATGATGGAAAGTGTGCAGGTAAAGTATTTCGTTGCCATCCCTACAATGGCACTCATCCACATCCAGAATAAAGCGCCGGGGCCGCCCATAAAAATAGCCACTGCTACCCCGCTAATATTCCCCATCCCAACAGTGGAAGCGAGCGCTGTTGAAAGGGCTTCAAAGTGATTGATGTCTCCGGGATCATCCGGGTTATCATATTTCCCGCGTACTAAATCGATGGCGTGGAAGAAAAATCGAAAAGGCGTAAAACCCGATGAGATCAGGAAAAATAATCCCCCGCCAACTAATAAAATGACAAGAGGATATCCCCACATGAAGGATGAAAATGCTGCAAGAAATTCTTCGATGAGTACCAGAGTATTGTCCGTTTATTGAATCTTAAGCGTAGAAACTAATGAATAGACAGGTTAATTGTCGAAAGGCTTCAACTTTTTTTGCCATTTTATTATTTCTTGTCTTAGCTTATCAAGCGTATTAAACAATTATTTACGCACTGCTTAAGAGATGAATTACTTCAAGAAGAGCCTTTACCCCTTATTACTATTTACCATCATTTTTATTTCGGCCTGTCAAAATAGTACCGGTCCCGAAACCAACCCTCAAGCTGTTGTTAGTGAGTTTGGCATTTCTGAATTACCCAAGGCCGACTTTTCAATCAATCAAGAGGACAACCTCATTGAGGTGTCAAATCCCGTTGCTATTGAACCAAGCACTGATTTATCCTCCCTTACCGCAACATTCACCATTTCCGATGGTGCTTATATAGTGGTAGATACCGTACGTCAAACTTCAGGTGAAACTGTTAACGACTTTTCCGAAGGAGTTTTTTATACCGTAATATCTGAAGACGAAACCCGGCAAGAGACCTATTTTGTCTATTTAAGCGAACAACTTCCTCTCAATTATTTTTTAACAGAAACCCCAGCCATTGAGCTTAACCCCAGCGGAAGAAATCCTTTATCAGCAGAGCTTCAGTTTACTACGCGAAAACGATCTTCTATAACCATTACAATTTTGGGAGAAATACCTGTTGAACAAACTTACTCAAGACCTTTTTCCCAACATCAAATTCCTATTTTAGGACTATATCCTAACACACGGAACAAAGTAATACTATCCATAGAAGACTCCGATGATCAAAGTACCACCGACACCTTAATCATAGAAACCGCTCCTCTGCCCGACTTTCTTCCTACTCCTGAAATTAACGTTGTCAAAGAATCCAGAATGGAGCCCGGAATGCATTTCAATGAGGTTCATATTGGCAATGCAGGAACCTTTAACTCACACCCCATTATTTTCGATAATAATGGCGACATCCGATGGTATTTGGACTTAAGTGAATTTGGCCGAATAACCTGGCCCATTCAATTTAATGAAGATGGGACTTTCTTTGCCGTTTTTGGGGTAAGCATAATTGAATTCGACATGTCGGGAAATGAATTAAACCGGATAGTGGTGGAAGAAAACAACATGCACCATGAGGTCATTAAGCTACCTGGTGGAAATTATGTAATAGCTGTAAGCCGAGTCGGTGCCACTATGATTAAAGGTGGTGAAGAAATTGAAAGTGTTGAAGATTACATCATTGAAGTTGATCCCTCCGGCAATATTGTCACAGAGTGGGATATGGCTGAGATTTTAGATGTTAATCGAACTGACCTTACCGACGGAGAAGTCGACTGGTTCCATATGAATGCGATTTGGCATGATGAAACTGACAACACACTGATTATTTCCGGCAGAAACCAAGGTGTTGTGAAGGTAAATTGGCAAAATGAATTACAATGGATTCTAGCACCTCATAAGGGCTGGGATAAAGCCGGACGTTATGAAAAAACATCCGAAACCTCCCCATTTTTACTAACTGCTGTAGATGATGGTGGCACTCCATATAGCGATGAGATTCAGCAAGGCACAACCGAAAGCAATGAATTCTCTTGGGCCTGGGGTCAGCATGCTCCCTTAGTTTTACCTAATGGAAATCTTTTCATTTTTGATAATGGATTTAACCGCAATTTTGGATCTGCGTCAAACTATTCAATGGGAACTGAATATGAAGTTAATGAAGAAGACATGACGGTTAAACAGGTTTGGAGCTATGGAAGATCTCGACAAGATGCTTTTTATTCATCCATCATTAGCGATGTCGATTATTTACCTGAAACTCAAAACCGGCTAATCATGCCCGGGGTTGTTCGGATGGGCAGTTCAAATCCCTATTCAAAAGTAGCAGAAGTCAGTTATCCGGATAAAGAAGTAATATTTGAGTCAACTTTATATTTCAAAAATCAACTTGCTGATGGTCAGGGTTGGGGCAACCTTGATATTACTTATCGTGCAGAACGGGTTTCTTTATACCCTTAATGTGCTCTACTTCTCTCTCGCAAAAAAGATAAAGTCTGTGCCCGGAGGTGTCGCTCCTGCGGCTCTCAACATTTTAGCGATCTGTGCCCGATGGTGTTGGCCATGAATGATGAGGTGCATTAAAATATCGCCAACCTTACTTTCATGAGCTACTCCTTTTGAGTTTTTGTAGCTGATCACTTCTTCTTGTCGGTCTATTAAACTATTCAACTTATCAGACTGAGTCTTTATCAGCTTCTCCATCTCTGAAGAGGTAAATGAAGGCCAGATTCCAAAGGCTACTTTTTCTCCCGTAATTCTGCTCATCCAAACAGCTTGGGTTGCTAGCAAATGAGAAAACATGGCTTCAATTTCAGTACGGGCTTCATCTTCTTCAAGCGCCTGGAATGCTTTATATATCTTTTGATTAGCCCATTGATCATATGAAATCAGCCTTTCGAAATTCATCATCCAATCCCAAAAAACTTAGAAATGCCATTTATCACAAACTGTACCCCAATAGATAAAGCAATGAAACCCATCATTCGGGTTATGACCGTCATCCCAGTCTTGCCAATATATTTTACTAGCGCCGGAGCTACTCTTAAAATTCCAAAGGCGACCAATGCTGTCATAAATACGGCGCCTCCGTGCACAAGATAATCAGTAACTCCCTGAGCGTCCGAACCAAAACCAATAACTACGGCGATACTTCCGGGACCGGAAAGGAGTGGCAAGGCGAGTGGGCTAAAAGAAATATCTTCTTTTTCCATTGCAGCTTCCTCATCTTTTTTGGTCAGCTTTCTTCCACCATTATCCGGGCTTAACATGGAGAAGCCTGCTCTGACAATGACTAAGCCACCCGCAATTTGAATTCCGGGGAGGCTGATTCCAAAGAAACTTAGGATATAGGTTCCGGCTAATAAGAACGTAATGAGCACAAAGAACATATACGTCGTAGCCTTTCGCGCAGTCTTGGCCTTTTCGGCATCCGTATTACCCTCCATCAAGGAGATGTACACAGGCATAGCTGCAAAGGGGTTTACAACTGAAAAAAGTGATGAAAAACTGGCGAAAAACAGTCCGGCAACACTCATAAATACTGTTGAAAAAGGTAGTATGTCTCTAAAAAATTCTTCCATAGCACGCCAAAGATACGGACCTTTTTACCAATTTTTAGATTGAGTTTTTGCTTTAAACAAAGCTTAACTTTTAAATCATTTATATTATTTTATTTTCTGTTCCACATAACTCACTAACAATTATGAGCACTGCACAACTTACTGCGTACGACCAACTGCTCTCCGCAGCTGAAGACATTTTAGAAAGAGATGTTACCCGCAATGAAAAGCTTTTTGCAATATGCGAACTTCTCGCAGATGAAATTAACACCTTTAATTGGGTTGGGTTTTATCTGCCGGACCCAGAAGGCAAAGAAGAGCTTGTGCTTGGACCATTTGTAGGTCCTTCAACTGATCACACCCGCATTCCTTATGGTCGAGGAATTTGCGGACAGGTTGCCCTGAATCATAAGACTTTTGTATCACAAGATGTTCACAGTGAAGAAAACTACCTTGCTTGCAGCGTTGACGTTAAGTCTGAGATTGTAGTCCCCATTATGAAAGAAGATGAGTTTGTTGGGCAAATGGATATCGACTCCAACACGAAGAACTCCATTACGAAAGAGCAGCGAGAACTTTTGGAAGAAATTTGCACCCTTCTTACCGACGAATTTTAATTAACTATTACTATGAGTAACTCTTCCCTTACTTATAACCTGCTTTAGAGTATCCCAGCTTCAGGCAGAAGCATTGACCGTAGATGCAAAGAAAAGCTTTCTATATTGAAAGGGGAACCGGAACTTTAGTTCTTTTCAGAGGTCATTTTTACACTGACCGGCAGTATATCTACTGCGGTAGTTACATTTGAACTGAAGGTAAATCCATGCTCCGCAAGTACTTTGTGGCAGGCGCTCATCACCTGAGAGCGAACTTCACTTAGCTCCGGTCCTTCAGAAAAGGTATTAATCCAAAAGAAAATTTCGAGCTCTATGTATGTGGGCGTGAATCCTGAAATCTGCACATTTGTCTTGGGCTCAGCTAGCGTGAAAGAATTCTCCTCCACAGTAGAAAGCAACACTTCCCGAGCTTTTTTGGGGTCATCACCATAGTCAATACCAACAGTGAAGCGGCCTCTTCTTAGCCCATCGCGAGTGAAATTATGAAGTGAATTCTTATAAATTGTTGCGCTAGGGATAAATATATCGCAGCCATCTGCTGTTCTAATATGTACATCTCTGATCTCAATACGTTTTACTACTCCCCTTATACCATTACTCTCAATTAAATCACCAACATCAAACGAGCGACTTATTGAAAGGAATAGTCCCGCCAGCAAATTTTCACCAATCTCTCTAAAAGCAAAACCTAATACTACAGCCACGACTCCACCTGCAGCGATAAAACTCGTCGCTACCTGTGTAAGCCCGACAAGCTTGAGAGCTATCACTAATCCCAGAACATTAAAAGCCCAGCGGATAAGTCGCTTAATAAGTCGAGTTTGCTTAACTGCCTTGCCCCTGTCATTACCTAATAATTTGCCTACACCATTACTGGCCAATCGACCAATAATAACTAGCAAAACAAACGTGACTAAGGCTGCTAAAATTTGCGGGGCTGTAGATATTATTCTTTCAACCAGTAGATCAAAGCTTTCCTGCATATATAGCTATATTTCTTAAAATGTATTTTGAAATATAGGACTCATACCCCGGATTAAAAAAGCCTATAACGAAACTAGTTGTGTTCCAACATGTACCCTATCAAGAGCAAAAACCGCAATTGCTTTAACTTCCTTTGTAATAGCTGTACCGTTTTCGTTTTCCGTTTGCTCTAAAAGTAAAATTCCGTTTCCGCCCAGCTCTTTAGCCTCTTTTTTGAGCATTTCTATTACTTCTTCTATAGAGTTACCAACGCTGGTTTCTTTTATTTCTACGGTAGCCAGCTCAAAATACTCTCCCTCTATTTCAGAGGAATTGTTATAAACTAAAATATCCATTTCAGTCTCAGGAAGTACTCCAAATACATCTGATTGTACAAGATCCTTTATGTGAGTGTTGGTAGACTGATGAGTTGGGGAACTGCAGGCTGATATAATTACTCCGATTATTAATACAGATAAAACTACTTTTAATTTTTCCATCTCTTGACTCCTTTTAATTATTTGAGATGGATCCCAGTACGCCAGCAGCCCTATTTAGTTACGTCTTGATAATCTTGATAAGGAGTTTATTACTAATTTGATGACCTTAATTCTGAGATGTGCAGGTTTACGCTGTGATTAGCTCGCAGACCAAAAATTCCATCACTTTTAATTTCTGAAGATGAAACTGAAGCAACCTCTTCTTTATTTATATAAAATCTAACCAGTTCCTCATCAACTTTCACCATCAGCATATTGAGCACTGATGATTCCTCTTTATTCTCGTACTTCAAAATTGCATCGCTTTCTTTCCAACCCTGAACTACGCCGGTTTCTTCTCCATTTCTGGTCTTGATCAAAAACTCTCCGGTGTTTCTAAGTAAAAAATAAGCGTATTCCTGATTATCATCCTGCAGGTTAGCCCCTCCCAAAAATATCCCATAGCCTTCCCGATTTCTCTCACCCGGATCAAAAAAATGAATTTCTGATTCTATGCTAAAAGAACCGGAAGCAGTATTAGAAGGGTGATAAAAAATACCGGCCGGTCCCGTTGTTATGTGCCAGCCCGGAGTCATGTTCACAAAGTAGATGTCTGATGAATCCGGCTTTGAGCCAATGATCACATCTTCCATTTCATGATCCAACCGAACTTCCCATCCTTCAGGAACCTCAAAGTTTACCCCTTGAGGTTTATTTGGATCAGGCCTTTCCTGAGCTAATGCTGTTGAAGTAATTAAAAGTATCCCAAAAACCGCTTTAAAAAGTGCCCTCATATCTTTCCCCATAAATAATTATATAACTAACCTGTCAGATTATACAATAAATAGAGGTAATGCGGAAATAGGCTTCACGTATTCAGATCAGAGGCTACAAATTTCTACTCCCTCTCTTAGAGAATTGAATACATCTTCATTTGACGGTATAAATTCCTGGGCCACATATCCATCAAACCCCGTTTCAGCAATAGCTTCCATTATAGCTCTGTAATTCAGTTCCTGGGTTTCATCTATTTCATTCCTTCCCGGAACTCCTCCTGTATGATAATGTGCAATGTACTCCGCATTATCCCTGATTGTTCGGATTACATCTCCTTCCATTATTTGCATGTGGTAGATGTCATAGAGGAGCCTGAAATTATCGAAACCTAACTTTTCTACCAGATTCACACCCCATTCAGTATGGTCACACTGATAATCTTTATGATCTACTTTAGAGTTCAGGAGTTCCATGCAAAGAGTCAGCCCATATTCTTCTGCCTTTTTTACGACCGGCTCTAAACCAATAGCACAGTTTTCAAGCCCTTGTTCATCATCAAGACCTTTTCGGTTTCCGGAAAAACAAATCACCTTTTCAATGCCTGCGTCTGCTACTTTCGGGAATAATTCAAAGTACTCTTTCTTTAGTTTTTCGTGAATTGAAGGATCATTAAACCCATCCGTTAAACTTAATGGCACACTATTAGCCATGGCACAGGTTAGCCCATATTTTTGTACTGTTTCAAATTGATCCGGATTCAGCAACTCAATAGAATCTATTCCTATCTCTACCGCGACCTCGCAAAGTTCTTCGAGGGTCTTTCCGCCATAAGGCCATCTACACACAGAATGCTTATATGTTTGGCTAAAGGATGACCTTTTTTTTGCTGTACTAATCGACGGCAACCCAAAGGTTCCGGCAAAAGTAAGTCCTGCAATTCCTTTTATGGCATTTTTTCTAGAAATCTTCATGCTTGAATGCTTATATAAGGTTTTAATACATATTGATAATTCAATAAAGTGAGAATAGTTTTTTTTTATTAGGTTACCAAAAATCTAACCGATCTTAATTATGAATCTGAATCTCAAGTCAAAAAACGAAAACACCTATGATGCCATTGTTGTAGGTAGCGGAATAAGTGGTGGATGGGCTGCCAAAGAATTAACAGAAAAAGGCCTTAAAACTCTGATGCTTGAACGGGGTAGGCAGGTTGAACACATAAAAGATTACCCAACCCACTCAACCCCACCATGGGATTTGGATTATGATAATCGAGTTCCCCGCGAGGAAATGAAGGACTACAAGAAGCAAAACCGAACCGGGTATACCATCCGTCAGTCCACGAAACATTGGTGGGTTAAGGATACAGAACATCCATACACCGAAGAGAAAAGGTTCGACTGGATGCGAGGTTATCATGTTGGCGGGCGATCACTTATGTGGGGCCGTCAGTCTTATCGCCTTAGTGAAATGGATTTTGAAGCAAACCTAAAAGATGGTGTTGCTGTGGACTGGCCCATTCGATACGCAGACATCGCGCCTTGGTACGACAAAGTAGAACGACACATTGGGGTGAGTGGAAGGAGTGAAGGTCTTGCTCAATTGCCCGATGGCCAATTCCTTCCGCCGATGGAATTCAACTGCGTTGAAAAAGAAATTAAAAACCGAATTGAGTCTAAGTTCAATGACCGGATGATGACAATCGGTCGTACTGCAAACATCACGACCCCCCATAAGGGTCGGGCCAGTTGTCAATATCGTAACATGTGTATGCAGGGATGTCCTTATAGTGCTTATTTTAGCACCCAGTCGTCCACACTGCCACCGGCAATGGCTACCGGTAACCTGACCTTACGACCGGATTCTATTGTAACCGAAGTGCTGTATGATCCGGAAACTAAGAAAGCCACCGGTGTTAGAATACTTGACGCTGAAACACTCGAGTACAAGGAGTATTACGCTAAAATCATATTCCTTAATGCTTCAACAGTGGGTAGCACCTGGATTCTTCTGAATTCAAAAACGCACTTTCCTGATGGTATGGGAAATGCATCAGGTGAACTCGGCCGTAATATGATGGATCATCACCTCGATGTTGGTGCGTCTGGTACTTACGAAGGATTTGAAGATGTTTATTATCATGGCAAACGTCCAAATGGTATTTACATTCCCAGATTCCGAAACATTACTGAAAAACACCCCGACTTCATCCGCGGATATGGATATCAGGGTGGAGCAAGCCGAAATGGCTGGAAAAAGAGTGTCGCTGAATTGAGTATCGGTGAAGACTTAAAGAATGAAGTTAATGAGCCGGGATCTTGGCAATTTGGCATGACCGGTTTTGGTGAATGGCTTCCTTATCATCAAAATAAAATGCACTTAACTACAGATGTGCTCGACAAGTTTGGACTCCCTACCGTCGTTTTCAATGTAGGAGCATTTGAAAATGAGTATAAAATGCGGGAAGACATGGCCGACTCTGCTGCCGAAATTTTAGAAGCTGGGGGTTTAAAAAATGTCCGTAAATGGAACGGTGACCCAAACCCGGGATTGGGAATCCACGAAATGGGAACCGCACGAATGGGGCGTGATCCTAAAACTTCTGTTCTAAATAAATGGAATCAGGTTCATGAAGTACAAAACGTATTTGTTACCGATGGAGCCTGTATGACTTCCGCCGGATGCCAAAACCCATCATTGACTTATATGGCACTCACAGCCAGAGCAGCCGACTATGCTGTTGAAGAACTTAAAAAAGGAAACTTGTAATCATGGACTCTGAAAAAAGAAACCTCATTTCCAGAAGAGAAGCTCTTAAAAAAGCTGCGCTGGCCTTAGGTGGAGTACTTTCCACACCAGCTGCACTAACGTTGCTTTCCGGTTGCAGCAATACTTCAAGAGCAGCAGCATCGGCAAACCGTTTTACTGACGCCCAGCGCGCCACTGTAGAAGCTGTTGGTGATATCATCATACCAGACACTGATACCGTTGGCGCAACTAAATCAGGAGCTGTTCAATTATTCGAAGAGATCCTTTTTGATGTTGTAGATAAAGAAAACTCAGGGCTTTTCTTAGCCGCCCTTGCTGACTTTGAAGCGGAGGCGAAATCTGACCTGGGAGTATCATTTATTTCTGCGACTCCTGAACAGCAAAAAGAATTTGTTCAGAAAACACATGATGAAGTATTTGAAGGAAATATAGACTGGGATGCTCCCCGACCTTTCATCTGGCAAATGAAGCAAGGTATGATTAATGCTTATTTTTCTACTGAAGTTGGAATGACTCAGGTCATGCAATATCAAATGGTCCCCGGTTACTATGACGGTTGCATGACTTTTGAAGAAGCGGGCGGAAAAGTTTGGGCTTGATGATTTAGTAACTGGCTTCTATAACCAATCTACTATCTCTTCCTTACGTTCTACTTCCACATACTTCTCAAATATCTCGTGGAGGCTGGAGTCTTTTTGTAGCTCTTTCCTGCTTACCGAATCAAGGTAGGCTTTAATCGAGCCTTTATGCAGAATGGCGATATCATCACATAGGTTTTCAACTACTTCCAGAATGTGGCTGGTCACGATGATGGTTACGCCCTTCGCTTTCAGCTTCCGGATTACGGTTTTCATCCGATCGATCGAAATAACATCTACAGCTTCGAAGGGTTCATCAAGCAGTAGCAATTTGGGCTCAACCAAAACAGAAGTAACAAAAGCCAGCTTTTTTCGGCTACCTGAAGACAGCTTATTCACTTTAATTTTGGCAAAGTCTTTAATATCAAAATAGTCCATTAATGAGTACGCCTTCTCAATCAACCCTTCCTTTTCTACTTCATAGATTTCACAAACATACTCAATGAATTCTAGGCTGCTGAATTGCTCAAACAGTAACGGGGGCTGTAATACGGAGGCTGTTATTTTCTTAATCTCCAGCTCATTTTTAGTATCCAGTTTCATTCCGTGAATTGAAATCTCTCCACTTTCGAAACTAAGCAACCCCGTCAAAATACCGATGAGCGTACTCTTCCCTGCTCCATTGGGACCGATCAACCCAAACACTGTTCCCTTAGGAATATTCAGGTTAAGATTTTTAAGCACCGGCGTTTCTTCGTAGCTTTTATCCAGATTTTTTATTTCTACAGCTCGCTCCATAATCTCATCAACACTCGATTTTTAAACAGGTTAACTAATACTTCCATGTGTCGCCACAAATATATTGCCATAATCACAATTACTGTACTCATAATAGTAAGCCGATACCATTCCAATCCATTCAGAGGAACAAACACGAGGTAGCCCATGGAAAATATCAGAAATGAGATGGCAAAGGTCACTTTTTGCGGGATGATAGGATGCTTATAACTAAAAGATGAGTACGTCGCTTTTTGATACTGGAAATAAGAACTCCACACAAAAAGCAGCATAAACATTAAAAAGAAAAACGTGTTTGCAACAAATATCTGAACCGGTGACCCAATTTCAGGGATTACCAGCAATTCAAATACCGTAATTAGATAAAAGACTAAAAGAGGTAATAGTATTACGCCCAGAAAGCGCTCTTTAAGCTGCTTTTCTAAATTGACAGGAAACTGAAGATGCAGCAGAAATTCCCGGTTTTCATATCCATACATGTTTGCCATTCCCATAGCCAATAAAGCTACAGGTATGCCCGCAAGGATGGTTGGGATCAAAATGGTTTTAGCCATTTCGAACTCTACATTAAGAAGGAGTGGCACATACACAATTGGAATTACCGTGAGGGTCAATACTTGAAGCCTGTTATATGGGTGCTTCATCACATAGAAATAATACTTCCCGGCATTCCGTCCCATCACCTTTCTTAATAAAACCCACAGGGTGCTGCTCTCCTCCTCTGCCTTCTTTAATCCGGGGTTTAGCAAGCCTTCTTTTGTTTTATTCAAGTGATCAATTACAGTTAACCCAATCAATATTACTGCGAAAAAGAAAATGATGGATGCATTCAGCCAGCCATAATCTTTTGTGACCGTTTGTATGAGCATTCCACCGGGAAGCCAAGAAAGAAATGCATTTACGGTTTCAACCTGTGGAATAAGTTCAGCAAAGATGCGCCGTGAATTTGAAGCGAATAGCGACACTAATTGAAACAACCCAAATACTAAAAACAAGAACCCAACCACTACCGCTATAAATCGCTTTTCAACAACTCGAATAAAACGGTGCTTTATGGAATAAATGAGTACGTAATTTAATGCAACTGCTGCGATGGCAACAAAGGCCTGATACGCTGAGCGTACCTGAATCAACAAGAAAACTAACCAGGTCAGGTTATAGATAATGTTAACCGGATGGCAAAACCCAATAATGGTCAGGTATTTAGCTAAGCGTTTTAATGGAAAACCAAAGCCCAGAAGCTTCCTGTTTTCTTCAATATTCATCAACCGCATATTGGTGAATGAGAAGTGCATCACCCAATACGCATTCCCAAAGACAAGCAGTATAAAGGTATAAATATCCGGCGTAAGCCAAGGGAGCTGCATCTGCATCCATGGATCACTATCCATCAGCACAACAACCATTGCAGTACCCGCCAGATTCACGAGCATAATCCCCAAAAACATGATATAGCCGATTGTCAGCAGCAGCTGAAACCTGTTCAGGTTGGAGATAAAAATTCTCCAGTTCAATGTGAGTAGCCGGTAGAACAAAGGCTTGGGTTTATTCAAGTGAAATATGGATGCCTAGTATAAAGGTATCATCCTGATTTTACTATTTGAAAGTTTTAAACAAGCAAAGCAGTTTTAAAAAACTCGCAACTATGCCCCTTCCAAATAATCTTTTAGAAACTGTCCGGTATAACTCTCTTTGACTTTCATTATTTCTTCCGGAGTTCCTTCAGCGACAATTTGCCCACCGCCAAACCCTCCTTCGGGGCCAATGTCTATAATCCAATCGGCACACTTTATGATATCAAGGTTGTGCTCAATAATAATAACAGAGTGCCCCAGCTGAACTAACTCATTAAACGAGTCAAGCAGTTTAGCTACATCTTCAAAATGAAGTCCTGTTGTAGGCTCATCAAAGAAATAAAGCGTGTGATCAGTGGATGTCTTTGACAAGAATTTTGCCAGTTTTACGCGCTGCGCCTCTCCACCTGAAAGCGTGGTAGCACTTTGGCCAAGCTGTAAATATCCAAGCCCAACATCTTCCAGTGGCTGCAGCTTATTGATAATGGTATTCTCATCCACAAAAAACTCAATGGCCTCAGAAACAGGCATTTCTAACACGTTGTGAATATTTTTCCCGCGATACTTCACATTGAAGACGTCTTTGCGGAACCGGGTCCCATTACAAACTTCACAAGTGAGTTCAATGTCCGCCATAAACTGCATTTCAATACGCTGAACACCTTCTCCCTGACAATTTTCACATCTACCGCCGGGCACATTAAATGAAAAATGGCCGGGAGTATATCCCATGATTTTTGCCTGCTTGGTATTTGAAAACAGGTCTCGAATACCATCAAAAGCTTTGGTGTAGGTCGCAGGATTTGAACGAGAGGAGCGGCCGATCGGACTTTGATCCACCATTTCAACCCCATGGACAGCCGCCATTCCTGATAAATCAGAAAACCGGCCTACTTTGTCGTTGTACGAGCCAATATGTTTTTGAATACCCGCATATAAGGTATCATGCACAAGTGTTGATTTACCGGAGCCGGAAACTCCTGTTACCACCGTCATCATTCCCAAAGGAAAGTCGACATCTACCATTTTCAGATTATGCTCCGAAGCACCTTCCAGTGAAATTACTTTACCGCTCCCTTTTCTTCTTTTTTTAGGTACCGGGATTTTTTTTCGTCCACTCAGGAATTTTCCGGTAAGCGTATCGGCTTTCAGCAGCTTATCTACCGACCCTTGAAAAACAACTTCACCACCATGTGTTCCTGCAAATGGGCCAATGTCGATTATATTATCTGCTGCTTTAATCATTTCCGGATCATGTTCTACAACTAACACAGTATTTCCAATATCGCGGAGTGACTCCAAAATTTTTATCAGACGATCATTGTCTCTGGGGTGAAGGCCAATCGTAGGCTCATCAAGTACATACAGGCTTCCAATCAGCGAACTTCCAAGTGCATTCGCCAAGCTGATTCGCTGGGATTCTCCTCCACTCAACGTATTTGCCAGCCGATCTAAGGTGAGGTAATCAAGACCAACTTCATCCAAATACTTGAGTCGTTTCCTGATTTCATACAGAATTTGTCCGGCCACACCTTCTTCAAATTCGGTAAGCTCGAGATCTTCATAATACTTTCGGGCATGACCTATAGTTAGCTCAGAAACTTCACCAACATGCAGGTCTCCAACTTTAACATACAGGGCATCTTTTCGCACCCGATAACCTTCACATTCGGGGCAGCGACTATATCCACGATAGCGCGAATAAAGGACCCGCATATGGACTTTATAAGACTGATTTTTTATCTGATCGAAAAACTTCCAAATACCAATATATTCATCCTTCCCTTTCCAGATCACATCCTTTACTTCTTTTGGGAGGTCGGCATAGGCCGTGTCAATGGAATACTTTTCGCGGGCACAAACTTTAATTAGGTCACGTAAGTGCATGCTGAACTTCTGAGAATCAAACGGAGCAATCGTACCATTTCGAATCGTTTTTTGATAATCCGGGATAACCAGATCTTCATCAATTCCTGACACTTTCCCGATCCCTTCGCAATTATCACAAGCACCAAATGGATTGTTGAAAGAAAACATTTGCGGTGTTGGCTCAGCGAATTCAATCCCGTCCATCTCGAATCTCTCGCTGAACGAAAGTTCTTCTCCGTCCTTCATTTTAATGGAACAGCGTCCTTGCCCTTCCTGAAAAGCCGTCTCCAGAGAATCTGCAATTCGGGTTCGGGTGCTTTCATCATCTTTTAAAACCAAGCGGTCAATAAGTACACGATGCTTATCAGCTTTGAACTTTTTTATGTTCACCTCATCTGTGGTAAGGTCAATCATGCTTTCATCGTCCACCTTTAAGAGTCTCGTCAATCCTTTTTCTTTCAGGACTTTTAACTCTTCATCCAGCTTCTTTTTGTCATGTTGAGGGATGGGATGAAGTACATAAAATCTTTCGCCTTCTTTCTGGCTTTCGAACAGCTTCTTTATGGCTGTTCTCGGAGAGTCTTTTTTTACGCGCTCACCGGAAACGGGCGAAATAGTTTTTCCTATTCGGGCAAACAGTAACCGGACATAATCATAAATCTCAGTAGTAGTACCTACGGTAGACCTAGGGTTGGATGAAGTTGTTTTCTGCTGAATGGCCATCGCAGGTGAAATTCCCTGCATGAAATCTACATCCGGCTTATCCATGCGCTCTAAAAACTGACGGGCATAACTGGACAAACTTTCTACGTAGCGCCGCTGACCTTCTGCATAAATAGTATCAAAGGCGAGACTGGATTTTCCTGAACCGGACACACCAGTAACAACAGTAAGCTTGTTGCGGGGAATCTCGACATCAATCTCTTTGAGATTATGAGTTCTTGCACCCTTAATGATTATCGGGCGTTCTTCTTCCTGTTCCTTCGCTTCTTTTGTTGCCGTTTTTGTCGTGGACATATTTGCTATCAATCCTGAATTTATCGAACCCTGAATATACACATTTGTTGGCAGTGTGCCGACAACATCACTTAACAAAAAAAGCGAGAGATTCTATCCCTCGCTTTCTAAACTAATCTGAGTTTTAAAGTACACTGTTATAAATATTCTAACCGAACCGATCCTCCACTGGTTTTGGCAGAAATTTTTGTTCCCCCTCCATTAAACGTACCGCGGATTTCATCTTTTTCAGCTTCACCGCTAAAATTTTTGAGCTCGGCATACACACGGTTTCCATCAAGGTCCAGGTCATATCCATTTTCCTCAGGAACGGTAATAGTTATGCTTCCGCCTGAGGTTCTAAGGTCAATGAAGTCAGACGGTGTCAATACTTCTGCACTAATCGAGCCGCCACTTGTTCGGGCTTCAATATTTCCCTGCATTCCGCTCAAACGTATGCTTCCACCGCTGGTTCGGGCATCAAGATTTCCAACCAATGTTTCTGCACGAATGGTACCTCCGCTTGTATTGGCATCAACATCACCTTGTACATCTCTCATATTTATACTGCCGCCCGAAGTTTTTAAAACCATTTCTCCTTTAATGCCTTCTGTGGTAATACTTCCTCCACTGGTGTTCAGCTCTTGTGAACCTTCCATATTTTTAGCGGTTAAGCTTCCGCCACTTGTTTTGAGACGAGTTCTGGTTTCCCTTGGCGTGTAAACCACAAAGGAAATAGAGTATCCGCTATTCCAGTTCCAGCCTCTATTATTTTTTCGGTCAACAATGGCCTTGATGGTGTTTCCGTCCTTCGAGATATCAATGTCATAATCATCAAGATCAGCCTCTCCTTTATCTACATAATTGCCCTTCTTGCGAACATACATTTCAACAACTACCTCATCCTCATTCGAGCCAATCACTGAAATACTACCTCCTGATGTTTCAACCTGAAGATTAACCGAACCGGAAACACCAAAACTGTTTGTTAGGTAAGCATCTTTACTTGATTGCCCGTACACATTCAAACCGGTTGACAAAAGAAAAGCAGCCATCATTAAAGCTGCCGAACCGGTTTTATTTAAATATTTTATCACTAAACTCATATTTTCTCCATTAGTTTTTGCCTGCCCTTGTTACACGAATGATTTATAAAGTAGTTACATTTTCATATAGTGTGGCATTGGGAACAATTGTTTAAATTTGCCCGCCTAAACATCTGGAGTCTTATGAAGTTACCTTTCATTTTAGCGAAACGCTTTGTAGCAGGAGAATCCTTCACGGAGTCAATCCCCAAAGCAAAAGAATTAAATAAAAAAGACCTGAAACTTACGCTCGACCTCTTGGGCGAAAATGTGGACGACCGTCAAAAAGCATCCGAGACGGTTGATGTCTACATCCGGCTGCTTGAAGGAATAAAAGAACAAGGATTAGTCAGCAGCATTTCCATCAAGCTCACTATGATGGGCTTGGACATCGACCATGATTTTACACGAGAAAACTTATTTAAGCTACTCGATGTCGCTCAGAAACACGATCAGTTTGTACGCATTGATATGGAGGGTTCTGACAATACCCAGATTACCCTCGACATCTTCAAAGAAGCTCATGAAAAATACGGCAGCAAGCACATCGGGACTGTAATACAGTCTATGCTGTACCGAAGTAAAGATGATATCATTGAGCTGGCAGAAATGGGGGCAGACATTCGCCTGGTGAAAGGCGCTTACGGTGAGTCTTCAAAAATTGCACTACAAAATATGCCGGCTATTAGAGAAGCCTTTAAAGAGTCGGCAAAGGTATTGCTTGAAAAAACTCCTTTTCCACGTTTTGGAACGCACGATGACGAGCTCATTAACTGGCTTAAAGATTATGCAGCTGAACATGATCTTCCTAAAGACAGCTTTGAATTCCAGATGCTGTATGGTATGCGGGAAGAAACAATGGTTGAACTTTCTGATGAAGGTTATTCTGCCCGTGTTTATGTCCCATTTGGCACTGACTGGCTTCCTTATTTTACCCGTCGCCTCGCAGAACGTAAAGAAAATATCTGGTTTGTATTAAGCACCATGTTTAAGAAATAGTGCTACGTGTTAAAGTGTTATAGTGTTGAGGTGTTTAAGTTGAACCCCAACACCTTAACACTTAAACACCTTCACACACCCAAACACTTTAGTCATGTCTTTTCTTTTTGACCCAACCATACATCGATACATTATTGGCGGGATATTTATCCTGGCGGGATTACTTCACTTTATCAAACCCGGGATTTTTATCAGCATTATGCCCGACTATATTCCATACCACAAAGTTATGGTTTATGTTAGTGGGATTGGAGAACTGTTAGGAGGAATCGGGATTATGGTGCCTTCTGCAAGAATCTATGCGGCCTGGGGTTTAATCCTTTTGCTGATTACCGTTTTCCCTGCAAATATTGACATGGCCTGGAAGGAATATAAAAATCATGGCCTCACTCTTTATACCTGGATTTTGTTGGCTCGGCTTCCCCTTCAGTTTCTGCTAATATATTGGGTGTATTGGGCCGGCATAAAGTGATGCATGAATAAGGAGAAAAGTTTTTTATACTTTGCTCATCATTTTACCAACACATCGCCTAAACCTTGCTGAAAAAAGCTTATCCATATTTAATTCCGATAATTGCAGGAGCCGTTCTGCTTTTTGTGCCGCTTCTCAGGGATTTCCATTTTGAGTCTGCCATGCTGGCTTCCATTATCGGTTGTTTTTGGGCAGGGATCAGATCTTCAAAAAATTCAGGGGGTCAAGACTTTTTCTCCACTGTTAGAATTCTTGGTTTCATTTATTTAGCAGGAATACCCCTATTTATTGCTTCGCTCATTTCAGGTTGCCTTACAATTGATGGGGTCGGGTTCTGGGTATTTATCCCGTTTCCGGGCACTTTTTTTGGTGCCGCTATTGGTCGCCTTATTCGGAAGTTTAGGCTTCCCAAGCCCACGCTTATTACTCTTTTTATACTACTCTTCTGTTCCATAGGAGTTCTCCTTTTTGAACTGCTAAATTTCCCTCAGGTATATTTTTACAACCATGTTTGGGGCGTTTGGCCCGGCCCTATTTATGATGAATCTGTTCAGCTTACCGGTTCTTTTTTCTATTTTCGCTGGCTTACCTTTCTGTGGATACTCTTGATTTGGTTGCTGCCTGAGTGGAGCGCTACTCTTCAAAAAAAACTAATAACCGGGCTTGCTCTTGTTAGCTTGTTATTCAGCTATATGAATTTAGATGAAGCCGGGATTATCAGCCCAAGAGAATCTATTCAAGCTCAGCTTGGCGGACATCATCAAACCGCGCATTTTGATTATTACTTTCCGGAGGATTTTTATTCTGAAGAGGAAATTAACTTTTGGGCCGCCAGACATGAATTTCACTTTGAGCAAATTACTGAGCTGTTAGACTTGGAGTGGCCTAAAGGGAGGAAAATAGAGAGTTATCTATACGCCCATGCATGGCAAAAGAAAAAAATAACCGGTGCTAAATTCACCAGTTATGTTCCTATTTGGCTGGAACAGGATCAACTTCACATTGCCAAACAACAGCTGGGTGGAGTGTTAAAGCATGAGCTGGTTCATGTCATTTCCAAGCAATTTGGGAACGGCTTTTTTAATGGAAGCTGGAGCGTTGGGCTAATCGAAGGACTTGCTGAAGGGATTGCCAAGGATGCGTCTTCCCGCTCAACCCTTCATCAGATTGTAGCTGCAGAATCTCCATATCCATCCTCTGATAAAATGAAAGAGGCTCTTTCCTTTTCAGGTTTTTATGGAAGCGCCGGCGCTATCAGCTATACCACGGCAGGGTCTTTTGTAGAATATTTGCTGGATAATTATCCGCCAGTGTTTCTCAAAACTTCCTACCCCTCCGGAAGTTTAGCTGATTCAAAGTATCCTCCTTTTGACGAAATGATTTCTCAGTGGCATCAAGCATTAGATCAGACCCCGCTTGACTCAGTGGATCAACAAGTTTCTGAGTTTGTTTTTGCTCAGCGTTCGTTATTTCAAAAGACATGCCCTCATTCTATTTCTAAAGAATTACAGCTTTGGGATCGTTATCAATATCAATTAGCTGATCTGGATACAGCCGGGGCTTATGAAACGCTAGATCAACTCTACCAAAGAGATTCACAAAACAGTTTGGTTAAAGACGCTTGGGTTCGATCTCAGCTATTGCAGGGAAATTATGAGGAGGCCACAAATGCAATCACCCCAAAAGACAGTTTGCTGACCCTGCAAGTGCTTAAAGCAGATGCCCTTTATTTGTCTGATAATAGATCAGAGGCTTTTCAGCTTTTGAAATCCTTGGGATCACGTATCACCAACAATCCCGCGCGAACATTTCGCTACACTCTGGAGCTCAGGCAAGACTCGACCCAATGGAGCAACCACCTACAACGCAGATACTTAAACGAGCTTCCTGACAGCATTATTTTTGAACGCTTAAACCTTCCAAACCAAATGTTGAGCCTGAATAAAGCGCTACAGGGGAACCATAATTCAGAGATCGTTTTGTATGCAAAGCTTCTTCAGGATCACTTACCCAACGCTGATTGGTTTGATATCTATGAACAGACTATAGAGCAACTACCTTTATTGGGGTATTTCGATTTAGCCGAAAACTGGATAGCATTCGTCAAGCCGCTAAACCTCCGGCTAAGATATATAGAACGACTAAACGCGCTGGTAGAATGGGTCGCATTCTTAAAATCGAACCAAGGGGTTGCAGATTAGAGGTTTTATATTCAAGTTTAAGGAAACAAAAAAAGCTGGGTAGATGGGTTACAAAAGCAGATCATTTTTTTCAATTGCAGGAGTGTTGGTTACTAGTATTTTTATATCCCTTATGCCTACTTCCGGGTTCTCTCAAGACTGGCGCTTATCGGGAAGCTATAATATCGAAAGTGTTGGGTTTAATTATGTGCCAAACCGTACCTATAACGGAAGTGTTGGTGCTGCCTCAAAAGGAATCCTTGAAGTAGAACTTGAGCGCTATCTTTTATATCGCCTTTATATTGCCGGGAAGGGTGAAGTGCTATTACACAACCAACAGGATCTTTTTATCGGTGGACCGGTAAACTATAATCAGTTTAACCTTGGTGCTATCGCCGGACTTCAGTGGCCTAAGTTTGGGATTTATGGCGGCGTTAAAACCGGCTCGGTGTGGAACTTTAACATCCTTGCATCCAATGCAAATGGGGACAAATTCTGGGTTCCTCCGGTGGAAAGTGCGGATCGGCTCACAACCTCAATTACCGGAGGGGTGAAGTACTACTTATTGAATTTCTTGCGCCTCAAAGCTGAAGTCACACAGACGTATAATCTTCCTCAGAATATCATTCCGGAAGGAAGCTTTACCAAGAACCCCGCCTTTCGTTCTTTTGATTTTAGTCCCATCACTTTTTCTGTGGGGATCTCGATCAGCATTCCCTGGAACAAGAAAAAGAAGCCCAAAGCCGACAATACTAAGTTGCCGCCACTGATGCGTCTTTCGGCTGTTAGTTTTGATAAGCCTATGAAGGATACCTTTGTGACTTCTAAATTTGGCCCGCGCTGGAGGAGCACTCATGAGGGCGTAGATTTAGATGCTAATTTACGGGACAAGATTTTCGCCGCCGAAAAAGGAATCGTTGTAAAAGCAGGAAAGGGAAGCGGTTACGGCAAAATGGTTCGCATTAAACATTCCGGCGGGTTTGAGACAGTTTATGCGCATATGAGTAGAATCAAGGTAAAAGAAGGCGATAGAGTAAGTAAAGGACAGGTTGTTGGGAAAGCGGGTAATACCGGAACTTCAACGGGAGTGCACCTTCACTTTGAGGTATTGAAAGATGGCACGCCCGTCAATCCTCAATCCTATGTTCGGTTTCGATAGATTTTTTTCTGATTTTTTAGCTTCAATCAAATCTTACTATTATGAAAAAATCACTGCTCACATTTCTCTTTACTATTGCTGCTTTTCACTTGCAGGCACAGGTTGCCGATTCGACTGATGCTCAACCCGAAACCTTTGAATACGAATGGGCGGGGGAGAAAATAATGATGCAGAAATACTTTATCGTATTCTTGAAGAGCGGGCCGGAAAGAAGTCAGACTGAAGAAGAGGCCATGAAGCTTCAGGAACAACATCTAGCATATCTTGGCGGCTTATATGAACAGGGCATCATCAACCTAAATGGCCCTACCGATGGAAAGGGAGATATTCGAGGATTTTCAGTTTACAATGTTTCCACAATAGAGAAAGCCAGAGAACTCGCCAGCAACGACCCCATGGTTAAAGCCGGAAGATTAGTGGTTGAGGTTCATCCCTGGTGGTTGGCAAAAGGGTCGGGAGTGAAGTAAGTTTACAAAAAATTGGTCTCAAATTATTCTGTAGGATTTACCCTCTACCTTTGATCGGGGCGATTGAGATCTTGTAGGGGTTTTTTATTTTATTTCTTCATAGTACCACTCTAATAGTGTTCCAACTTTTTCAGGGTTAACTTTTTCTGAATGAATGTACTCGATATTAATTCCGTCCATATTATAGTATCTAACCTCATCTATAGATTCTTGGCTTTTAGAAGCTTTAACGGACATTAAAGAGCCTCTTTTGCTCCATTGAACTCCGTAAGAAGTCCTAAAATCAGGTAATAGAAGAGTAGTTTGATCACTTTCAAAATCATATACATACGCTTGTTCACCTCCAACTGCAGTTTGATAGGCTATGAATCGTCCACCTGGACTCCAATTAGCAGCACCGGCATTTCCTGTATCCGTAATTCTTGTTAGCGCACCATCATCTAATGATATAGTATAAATATCTCTTTTAAACCCCCGAATATCTGTTCCTTCGTAAGGAAGTGCTGTTGAAAAAGCCAACTTTTTCCCATCAGGACTCCAAGCTGGACGGCGATCAGGCCAGTTGTTATTAGTAACTCGAATAAATGAATCAGCCAACAAATCAAATACCATGATTTCATAGTTACTACCACCAGCACCACAATTGGCACACATTTCATAGGCGATCTTGGTACCGTCGGGACTTAAAACAGGATAATTTCCTCCGTATGCGATGGAAGGTTTAAACGAATATACTTTCATGGGTCTTTTATTCGAACCATTTGCATTCATCAAGAAAATAGCTGGTTCCGTATGAATACCCATTTTTGTTGATAGAAAAACTATTTGTTCTCCGTTAGGGCCCCAAGAGGGTTGATACGAGCTGAACCCTTTAAAATCCGCAATTTTCTTTAGTCCAGAACCATCGGTATTCATCGTGAATATTCTTGAATAATCTCCAGATTTGTCTTCTTTTGAAAAAACAATTTTTCCGGGTACCTCAGGCTTGGGTTTATTATCATCAAGCAAATCACATCCGGCAAAGAAAAGAATGCTCACAATTACTAAAGGGAAAAGGATAACTCTCATTTAATCTCTCAACTACTTTTTTTGATTTAAGCACTAAGTAATAGATGCTTACATTACTTAATTGTTACTCATATATTTTAGTCAATTATTCTCTTGAAGTACAGGCTCTGGAGTGAAGTAGGTTTAGAATAAATCACGCACAAATTATTCCGCAGGATTTGCCCCCTGCCTTTGATCGGGACGATGGATGTCTTGGGGGTTATTTAGTTATACCATTTATAACTCCCTCTGGCAGGTTTAAATGGGTTAAGTTCAATATGGATTAATTCGTACTTACCTTCGGAGAAGGCATAAAACCTGCTTTGATCAGTAACCCTCTCATATCCCGATGCTTGAATAAACATCATGGTTCCATCTTTACTCCATTGTACTCCACCAGAAGTTCTAAAGTCTGGTAATAGTAATTTATGACTGTCCGTTTCGAGATCGTATAGATAAGCTTGCCCCCTACCTACAGCTATTTGGTAAGAAATAAATCTACCATCCGGGCTCCAATTAGGGTAACTAGCATTTCCGGTGTCGGTTATTCGAGTGCGTGCCCCGCTTTCCAATTCAATGGTGTAAATATCTTGCTGAAACCCGGATAAACCCGAATCTACAAGCGCTGCTTTGGTAGAGAAGGCCAATTTTGACCCGTCCGGACTCCAGGAAGGGTGCCGGTCTCTCCAGCTATTATTAGCAATTCTGGTTACGGAGTCGGTTTCAAAGTCATACAGAAAGATTCCATAGCTTCTTCCTTCAAAGGCTATTTTTGATCCATCCGGGCTCCAAACCGGAGAGCCCCCCGTATAGGGTAGCCCAATCTGAGTGGAATTTATTTTCATGGGTCTTTTATTAGATCCATCTGCATTCATTAAATAAATGGATGAGGTATGCAAAGTAGATTTCTTGGATGTAGTGAATACAATCTTAGAACCATCGGGACTCCAGGATGGCTCAAAGGCTGAATTATTACCAAAATTAGTAAGCTTTACTATATTCGAACCATCCGTATTCATCTTATAGATTTGAGTTCCGTTGGCAATTTCATTCGTTGAAAAGACGATTTTACCAGACACCTCGGGCTTGGGGTTATTATCATCAAGCAAATCACACCCGGCAAAGAAAAGAATGCCTACAATTACTAAAGGGAAAAGGGAAACTCTCATTTTATCTCTTACCTGCTTTTTTTGATTTAAGCACTAACTAATAGAAGCTTAAATTACTTAATTGTTACACATATATTTTAGTTAATTATTCTCTTGAGATTTTTTAAGTCTTACAGCAAGCCCGGATTTATAATCCAAAGTTATTGCTTATCGAGCGCTGACTTAAAAGATCTGTGGGCTCTATAATTCTAAAAAGATCAGTAAGCCTTCCCTTATTTTTTTCAGGCACTCCCTTTTCTTACTTTAACGTGAGTTCAGATAAGGTCTCTGAAATTGTCCTCCTGAGTGCTTAGAAAGCTATACGAAGCACCCTTGTTGAACGCGAAGGATCTCAACGTATAATACAACTGGGTATTTTGAACTTTGAGACCCTTCGCAGAATACAGAATAAGCCTAATTATAGCCGAATGCGCTCAGGGTGACAACCAAGGAATAATTTTATCTTAAACTAACATTGCTCTAAGTAATCATAATTTAAAACCAACCTCACTGCCATGCGAGAAGCCATCTTTGTCCCACTAGAATCCTACAGTGAACTTCCGGAAGATGAAATGAAGAATAGAGCTTCCGAATTTTATGACTTGGTGAAGCGCAGAAGAACCGTTCGTGATTTCAGTGAACGCGCAGTTCCAAAAGAAGTTATTGAAAACTGTCTCCTCGCTGCCGGAGCGGCTCCAAACGGAGCCAATAAACAGCCCTGGCATTTCGTCGCTGTTTCTGATCCTGAAATCAAAAAAACCATCCGCATGGAGGCAGAAAAAGAAGAGCATGAGTTTTATAATCGCCGGGCGCCGGAAGACTGGCTGGAGGACCTTCGCCCTTTTGGTACCGACGAAAACAAACCCTTCCTCGAAAAAGCCCCTTACCTGATTGGCATTTTCGCTCAGAGTTATAACCTGGATGAAGACGGAGAAAAGGAAAAGCATTATTACGTAAAAGAGTCCGTAGGCATAGCTACAGGAATTTTAATCACTGCTTTACACAATGCAGGACTTGCAACCCTGACCCATACGCCAAGCCCCATGGGTTTCCTGAATAAAATTATGGGCCGGCCTTCTCACGAAAAGCCATTCCTGCTCTTAGTTGTTGGCTATCCTGCTGAGGGTGCACAGGTGCCCGATATTTCTAAGAAGTCGCTGGATGAGATTTCTACCTTCCTATAGAACCGCGCCTTCTTACTACAACCCGGGTTCGGCACTATAGTCTCCATTTGCGAGGAATCCCGATGTCAAAGCATGTTTGCAAAGTTCGTTGACGAAGCAATCTCAAGTACAAGGGCATAATCGACGAGATTGCTTCGCTTTTTTTAAATCGTTAATCTACATAATAGTCCATCAACGCTCGCAAATGGAATCTAGATTCGAAATCATATTACAACTGTCATTTATATGAACTTTATGAAATCTTTGTCCAATGAAAACTAAAGAACAGAAACCTCAAAAAACTTCCTCCTTCAAGAAAGAGCTCATTCAATGGGGCGTTCTTTTTTTTATTGCAGCCGGACTTTACGGAACGGGTTATCACACTGAAGTTATAGGAAAGCTGCAGAGCGTGGTTTTATTTACCGGCATTTTTCAGCCGGATGTAGAAGAATCTATTCAGCATGGAAACCAAGCAGATTTCGACATGCCACTGCTTACCATGAATGGAGAGCGAACATCCCTTTCTGAATTTGAAGGCAAAACCATTTTTCTAAATTTCTGGGCGACCTGGTGCCCACCATGCATTGCTGAAATGCCCAACATTCAGGCTCTTTATAACGAGTTGGATGATGAGAACATCGTATTTGTGATGGCTTCCTTAGATCGTGATCCCCAGAAAGCCTGGGATTTTACTGAGCGAAAGGAGTTTACCTTTCCTGTCTATTCCGTTCTTTCAAAGCCCCGGGTTTACGACACCTCTATGGTCCCTACTACCTATGTTATTTCTCCTGACGGAACCATCGCTATGAAACATGCAGGAATGGCTAAATACAATACCGATGATTTCAGAGCATTTTTGACAAACCTCTCTCAATAATAACCGCTAACCCGTTTGTTCTGATTGCCTAAAAACACGTACATTGGCGGCGATTTAAATCCCCACATTTACACCTTCTTGTATGGAAAAAGTTATCTCCGGCATTCAGCAAATCGGAATCGGTATTCCTGATGTTCACAAAGCTACAGACTGGTATCGCAGAAATTTTGGTATGGATATCAAAGTTTTTGAAGATGCCGCTACGGCTGAACTCATGCTTCCTTATACGGGAGGTAAGCCCCATGACCGAACCGCTATCCTGGCCCTCAACATGAAAGGCGGTGGCGGTTTTGAAATCTGGCAATACACCAGCCGAGAACCTCAGCCCGCTGCCTTTGACCTGATGATGGGTGATCTGGGTATTAACTGTGGAAAGATCAAGTCTATTAATGTCCCCGGCACCTACGATGAGATGGAAGCCGCCGGACTGGATATCCTCACTCCGCTGGAGAAAAATCCTGCCGGCGACTACAACTTTTTTGTGAAGGATTTATATGGAAATATCTGGCAGGTTGTAAAGGGGCTCGATTTCTTCAAAAAGAAAACTCCGGCATCTACCGGAGGTGTGGTTGGCGCTGTGATCGGTTCCACAAATATTGAAAAAGCGATGAAGCTATATTCAGAAGTTTTGGGCTACGATGAAGTCGTTTTTGACATGACGGCTACCCATGCTGACTACGAAGGCTTACCCGGCGGTGATCATAAATTTCGCCGTGTACTGCTTCGTCATTCTGAGCCTCGGAAAGGTGGGTTTAGCAAAATGTTTGGTCCTACTGAAATCGAACTCATTGAGGTTTTAGGAAGAAAGCCCCGCAAGCTTTTTGAAGATCGTTTCTGGGGAGATTTAGGATTTATCCATCTTTGTTTTGATGTGCAAGGAATGGACGCTTTAAAGGAAGACCTCGAAGAAAATGGCTTCCCTTTTACCGTAGATTCTGCAGATAGCTTTGATATGGGCGAAGCTGCCGGTCGATTCACTTATGTTGAAGATCCTGACGGAACGCTTATTGAGTTTGTAGAAACTCACAAGGTGCCCATCATGAAAAAAATCGGGTGGTATATCGATATGACTAAACGTGATCCGAAAAAAAACCTTCCCAACTGGATGATTTCTGCACTGCGCTTTAGCCGGATGAAGGATTGAAAGTAATTTAGTGATAAAGTGATGAGTGATGAAAGTCGTACATCACTTTATCACTCCTCACTTATTCACGTGTTCTGTTATTTAATCAGCATCATTTTTCGGGTTTCTAAAAAGCTTCCTGCCTGAATCCGGTAGATATACATCCCGCTTGATAATGCGGAAGCATCGAATGTGACGGTCTGTAATCCTGATGCCGTTTTCCCATTCACCAAAGAGGCCACTTCTTGCCCAAGCATATTATAAACCTTCAGGCTCACATCGCTTGCTTTCGGCAAGTTGAAGCTGATGTTTGTTGTCGGGTTGAATGGGTTGGGATAGTTTTGCATCAGCTCAAAGGTGTTGGCAATTTCGCTGTCTTCATTATTCGTGCCTACACTTCCACCCCCGGTGCTATTTTCTCCAATTGATCCAAACAAAACCTCAATCGATGATATCCCTTTTGTGTTGGTAGCTGTATAGGTCATAGGAGAAGGATTTTCCTCATCAACAACCCAATAAAACTTTCGAGTTTCCGGATCAAAAGTGGCCGTTTCCGGCATGTTTGTAACTTCAACCTGAGGAATGGACATGTCGATATTTCGAGTACTGACGTAAAAACTAAGCGTATCCCCGATATTAGCTATTATCGGCCCATCATTAAAAACACCGGGATAACTTCCGGAGACCGTCATATTTCTTGACGCTCTGCCCGTTGTTGGATATATATATGAGGTTTGATTTATATAATGAGACTCTGGGAATGAGGTTGACCTGATTACCCTGTAATTGCTAACCACTAATTTCTCAAGGGTATAATCCCAGGCAAGCGTCACATAAGCTGTATTCCCATCTTCCAAGTGCACCGTTCTGTTTCCATTTCCATTGATGGTATCTCCTGCAGCACTGAGTGTGTATCCCTCATAGCCGGTATATACTCCTTCATCCGTGTATAACCAATCTTGAATGCCGGCATGATAAAGCATCCCGGTTGCAGAGTCGTAAACATATACATCTTGGCCAACCTGTACTTTAGATTCTCCAACCAGATTAAATTCACGTACCGTTTTGCCAATGAGCAGTAACTCACCTTCCACTAAATTGAAGATTCTAATTTCAGACTGTGAGCCATCTTCATCGTAAATAAATTCTGTTCTTGAAATAGCCTCACCAACCACCAAGTTGCCTTGTGCATCCAAGCTATCTGGATAAACATTGTAGATAACTACTGAATCTACTTTTGTAATAAAGGGATGAAACTCATCTGTTGGGTCTGGGTTTTCAAATGTTCTTTGGAAGGATCTGTAAAAGTTAGTGATAACCCAAACTGTATCCTGCCATTTGTATTGCTGACCTTCAACAAAGTCATCTTTGTAAATAAAACGTATGCTATCTTGGCCAACAAGTCCCACCCTATCACCAGCTAATCTTTTGGATACTTGATATTCCGTTCGTCTATTTTCTCCATATTGAGTGTAAGAATAGCTCCAGCTATAAAGCGGACGATCTTGATCCAGCGTATCATAATATTTAGATGAACTCAGCTGGTATTCATCTGTAGTTATGTAGCGCTGCTCTGATGACCTTTTATACATCATGTCTACTTCATCATAAGTATCTGTTATACTCTCATAATCATTCTCATCTTGGTAGTTCAGCGTGTGTTGATATTTATACCACCCTTTGTCTAGAGAATATTGGTCATAGTAAGTTTCTGAAGTCGCCCCATCCGCTGGTTCTTTCATCGCTATGACAGTCCTTCCATAATAAGGTTCGGTTTCCCAATTCTGGTAGTACAGGTGCGTCAAACTATCTGCTGAACTGGCTTCAGATTGCGTTCCAATTTGCTTGCTCTTCGGATACCATTTTGCACTATCCGAACGATAGGTGTAAAAATTATAAAAGCCCTTACCATTATTAATATCATCTCCCTCCGTCCAGGAGTGATTGTATTCATAAGGCAAATAGACAGAGTCACCCGGCACCATCGTTTCTGTAAAACCCCACGTCGTGTCCGTATTTATAATCAGCTTTGCTCTGCTATTTTGAAGGGCCTCCTCCATAGACTTCAGCCTTTCCTTTTCCATATTAAAGAGTAACAGATCTCTTGCTTTCGTCTGTGGAGAAACTTGATAGATAAACGCTTTATGAGAAGCGTCTATATATTGTGCTTCTATCGCCTCTTGTATGTCAATTGATTGACCCTTTGCCCCTACACTACAAACCAGCAAACCAACAATTAGTAGCCCTATTCTTTTCATACTGAACCTTATTCATTAAATGATTTTGTTAAACTCACATTTAAGTTCAGGTTTTAAATCGACTATTTATATACTCCGTTCGGAGTATTTTTGAACCTGAGTGACCGTCATGGTGTCTCGCTAAGATCTAATTAGATGTGCTTTTAGCCTAAGATCGATTCTAAAATCTCCGTTTGTGAGGAATTCCGATATCAAAATCAGGGCTAAAAAATTCGTTAACGAAGCCCGCCGGCAAAGGCAAAAAATCTCGACAATAGGAGCATATTCAGCGAGATTGCTTCGCTTTCTTTGAGCCGTTCATTTATATGTTAGCTCATTAACGCTCGCAAATGGATGCCTGATAATCAAGCTCAGGTTTTCAGGGCTCCCTATTTCAGCTAAAAGACTGGGAATTCTGCTTAACTCTTTGAGTCACTCATTCAAACTACTTTTCTTCTCAAAGCCAACCGCACAGCTGCGGCTCGGGAATTAACCTGCATTTTTTTGTAGATGTTTTTGATGTGCGTTTTTACGGTCCACGGACTTAAAATCACATCCTCCGCAATTTCTTTATTGGATTTCCCCTCTATGACATGCTCCAGAATTCGGATTTCCGCCGGCGTCAGATCGAAAGGCACGATCTCCGGGGCGCCTTCATCTTCTGTCTTTTTCTTTTCCAATCCTGAGACCATGCTCATCATTTTTCTTGCGATACTTGGGGATATGGCAGAGCCACCCTTTTTCACATCTTTAATAGACTGCACCACCTGCTCTATGGGTTCATCCTTTAGCAAGTAGCCCGTAGCGCCAACTTGAATGGACTCAAATATCCGTTCGTCATCCTCAAACACCGTAAACATGATGATCTCGATGTCTTTATTTTTTTCCTTGATTTGGAATGTTGCCTCAATTCCCGAAAGCCCGGGAAGCTCAATATCCATTAGCAATACATCAGGTAGCTCGTCCATTTTATCCAGATAGGCGATACACAATTCAGCATCTTCTACTGCAAATACGAGCTCAATATCATCATAAAAAGAAAGCAGCTCCGAAAGCCTTTTCCTAAAAATCTTGTGATCTTCAATGATTGCAACTTTTATCTTTTCCATATCTACATTTTAGCCCATAGCTTTATTGCTATCGATACTCATATTCTATCTTTTTAAAAGCTAAACAAATACCCCCAATTTGGTATTTATATCTTAAACGTGAGCTTCACTTCTGTCCCATTTTCTTTTTCTATTTCCAAGGAACCATTCAGTTCCTCTGCCCGCTTACGCATATTTCCCACTCCATAGCCCCCATTCAACGATTTTCCATTTTCTTTAAACTTACCGTCATCTTTAATGCAAACGCTTATAGAGCCATTACTCCTGCTAAAGGATATATTGATATTTTGAGCTCCCGCGTACTTCAGTGTGTTTTGCGCAGCCTCCTGTATTATTCTAAATACATTTAAAGCCTGTGCAGAACTCAACGTCAGTGGTTCCTTAATTTCTTGATGATAGTGTATCTGCAGTTCTTCAGATAATGCACTCTGAGATTTAAAATAGGTTTTAAGGTGATCGACGAAGGCCGGAATTTCTAAGCTATCCTGATTGAGCGCCCAAATTGTTTCCCTGAGTTGCTTAATAGTTACGCTTGCATCACCTCTAAGAGAGCTCATCAATTCTGCAGAACGAACAGTGTTTTTGTTTTCATTATACTTTTCTACCAGACTTATCCCTGAAATTATATTAGCAAGTTGAGCTCCTACATGGTCATGTAAATCTCTTGAAATTCGCTCCCTTTCGTTTCTAAGCTTACTCTCGACTTCCATTTTACGAATTTGTTCACGAAGTCTTCTCTGTGAAATGTACCTGATACCCACAACTAACAAAACAAGCCCAATCAACCCTGCAAGAGAGCGAAACCACCAAGTCTGCCACCACGGAGGATTAATATTCACCTCTAGTTGTATGCCTTCCTCATTCCATACACCATAACTATTCGCAGCTTTAACAAGGAATATATATGATCCGGGCTCAAGATTTGGATAATCCGCGAAGGTGCGGTTTCCAGCTTCAACCCAAAGCTCGTCAACGCCCTCCATTTTATAGGCGTACTTATTCTGCTGCGGTTTCTCATAATCTAAAGCAGCAAACTCAAAGGAAAGAAAGTTTTTGTTGTATGGAAGAGTGAGTTTTTTCTTAAATACGCTGCTCGTATCGCTCCTATAAGGCTCATTAAAGAGCCGAATACCCGTAAGCTGGACTCTTGGCTCTGTGCTGTTTACAGAAAGCGTTTCTGTATTTATGATATTGAAGCCGCTAATTCCACCAAAAATAAGTCTTCCATCGCTAAGCTTCAGATAAGCACCGGTATTAAATTCTTTATTCTGAATACCGTCTTCTTCGGTAAAAACAGTAAACCTAAGTGTTGGTGTATGCAATCTGGCTAATCCGTTGTTTGTGCTTATCCAGATAAAGTCAGGGTCAACATCAGGGAGAATTCCATATGTGCTGTTATTTGGAAGTCCTTGCTCCGTGCCAAATCTTCTAAATTTATTTTTTATAGGATTCCAACTTGTTATACCGCCCCCATAGGTTGCGAACCAAAAAGTGCTGTCGTTTTGATGGTAAATGCTTCTTCCATCGTTAAATGAAATAGAATTGGGGTTTGCTGGATCATCTCGAAAAACAGAGATTCTGCCAACCTGACTTCCTTGTACCTCAATTTTCGTAAAGCCATTTTCCATCGTAGCTAGCCATATATCTCCCTCCTTATCTTCATAGATCCGACGAATTTTATCTCCACCTATTACACTTTCACCCGCAGTGTTGCTATTGAAATGAGTTACATTAGCCGGCTCATTTTCGAGCACGCCTTCTGGATTCTTCACTAACTGAAGGCCGTCCCCTTCATACCCAATCCACATCCACCCTCTGCTGTCTAGAAATACCTGATGAATAAGGTATGAGCTTACGAAGCTGTTATCCGGGTTGAAGTTCCGAGACGAGCCTTCAGGCTTTCCTTCTTCATTAATAGGCATGTAGAATAACCCGTCCGTTACCGTCACAACCCATAAACCTCTTTCACTTCTTTCAAGTGACCAGATTTGTTTTTCAATCAGCTCTTTTCCAACCTCTTGTAAGTGTTCTGTCTTTCCTGTTTTTTCGTTCCAAAAGCGGATCCCTTCAGCGCCGGCAAACCAAATTCCTTTCTCTTTTTCCTCTTCCAGAGCCAGGATAAAGGGGGCTCCCATTTCAGGGTTTCTATCTTCGTTAATCAGCTTTATGGCAATTTGTTCTTCAAGCCTGACGAAGCCCTGCCCCCAGCTATAGCTCCATATTCCACCTTGTGGATCATGGTATAATGCTGTTGGTGAGAAATCTTTGCCCCCGGTCTTCAACGCTTGATAATATCGATCACCCGTACTTTTGTTTATAAATTGAAGCCCTTTTTCCTCGGACGTACCAATCAGGTAATACTCTTTTTCCACATAAAGCTGTTGATTGTATTCAGAGACTACCCCACTTTCTAATGATTGAATAATGCTTTTTGAAAGCATCTTTTTCGGGATTTTCTGATTTCCGGTATTTTGGCTATAGACCCAAACTTGGTTTAACTCATCAACAATAACTCTTGACAAATTTTGAACATTTTCTCCTTTAAACTGATCCACCCTTTCTACAAATAAATCCCTTTTTTGTGGATCTGATTTATATGCCTCAACCTCTTCTGATGGAATATGATACAGGCCGGTAAAAGATGCTCCTAAAAAACTTCCGTCATTAAATTCTACAACTGCATTTGGGCTGTATAGTTCTGCTCCGGTCTCTTTATCCTTTATTGCTGCCCCTCGAAAGCTTCCTTTTTCCGGGTCAAATATTCCAAAAGCCTGAGTTCCTATTGACGACCAGAGATTTCCCTCATCATCATTCACAAAAAGGTAAATGGGAGCGTTTGGAACTCCACTACTCTCACTCTTACTCTTACTGTATTGATAGCGTGTAAATTTCTCTGTTTTAGGATTGAATTTATTAATGCCTCCGTCTCGTGTTCCAACCCAGAGAGTCCCGCCGTCATCAACTAAAATTCCATGAATGAAATTATCAGAAATGCTTGTACTGTCGGACGCATTATGCCGATAGGTTTTCACTGACTTTCCGTCAAACCGGTTTAAACCATCAATGGTCCCAACCCAGAGGAAACCACTTTTATCAAGAACCAGATTTGTAACAGTATTGTGAGATAAGCCGGTGTTTTGAGCATTATACTGAGTAACGCTAAAATGATAGGGCTGCCCGTTTGCAACCCCTACATACAACACCGCAAAAACAATGAACCAAATGACCCTTTTCAAAAGACTTCTTTATTTACCTTTTGATCAATATCTATAATTTTTAGGGTTTTTGAATATTGATGATAAAAATTTAACAGAGCGGGAGCAGATTACTCTCCCTCTCTATCAGGAACCAAAGGGGCGCTGCCCTGAATCACATCCATTTCTTCCTTCAGCATTTCCTGAACATAATGCGCGCCAGCAACAGAATCATACCCAACCCTGTAGCGGACTTTTTGTTTGTATAAATCCATGATGCCGGTCAGCTGTCCGTCTCGAAGGAGCAATGACGCCAAACCGGGTCCCTGATCTTCTATATTTGCAGAAATAGAAGTAATTCCGGGGATGGTTTGTTGCACTCGGCGAACCTGAAGATTAAATACTTCCTCTCCATCTGCTTTACGAATAACAAAGGAGCCTCCTTTTTTGATTGAGTTTACCACACTCATATCTACTTCAATTGGTTCTTTCTCAGTGGAAAGACTGTCTGAGTTTTTAACGGGCTGATTTTCCATCTGCTCATTTTCAGCTAATGCCTGTGGCTGTTCCTCACTTTTCCTTTCTTCACCGCAACCAATCATAGTTACCATTCCGGCAACCAATACTGCCAGCAAAAACACTCTTTTTGAATCTCTCATAGTTATTTAATTAGTGCCATTTTCTTGGTTAGCATTGTTGTGCCTGCTTGAAGTCGATATACATAGATTCCACTTGCCAGATTGGAGGCATCAAAGTTAATCTCATAATCTCCGGCTCCCTTATTATCATTAACCAGAGTCGCTACTCTTTGCCCCTGCATATTAAAGATCTCAAGCTGCACTTTCCCAGGTCGATTCAAAGTATAATTTATGCTGGTGGTTGGGTTAAATGGGTTTGGATAATTCTGACTAAGAGTTACCGCCTCAGGTGTAGTTGCCATTTCATTAGAAACAACATCATTAACTGATAGCGTTACGGGAACCTCGATAATTCGGTTTTCGGGATCGTTCGTTGTAACGGTAAGGGTTGTTTCATAGGTTCCTGCATCTAGTCCTCTTGTATTAAAATTAAGAACCGCTTCATTGCTTTCTTGCTCAAACGTAACACCGCTCATATTTTCTACTGAAAGCCATCTGTAAGGAGTGCTTAACTGCTTCAGCACAAAATTATCAACATCAATCCGGGTGCCTGATGTCGCCTCATTACGCTGGAGCACGCGCATTTCGCTTGGCGTTTTTCCTCTTAAGAATTCTGCCTCGTAAATTGGGGCTCCATTCAGGTAATACTCTACAACCTCATCATCAACATTATAAACAATCTTGAGCGTGTTGTAAGTATTGGGAGGGACCACCGCGTTTGTCCCAAAGAATTGTAATTGATCATTTTCTCCCAAATCTGCAGCAAAAATGGTTCCTTCACTTATTATTACTCCACTTGAAAACTCCCCGTTTTCTCCATCAAAGAAGTAAAAGTCATAGACTTCAGAATTAACCTCCACACCTGAAATGGAAAAATCTACACTTAACTCATAATTGCCAAAGGGTTGGTATCCAAAAAATGGAGCTGAAATAAATTGCGTGTTATCAGTTCCATCATGACTTATTCTAAGGTTTCGGTTTCCATCACTAGCATCGCCAGATACAATCTCAAAAGCTGATCCACTCAAAACGGTCCAGTTGTCATAGCCGGAATACTCTCCGGTTGGAAAATTTTCAAAAGAGGTGCTATATAAAACTTCTTCGGTCTTTAACCCCTTTCTAACTCTTTCACTGTGGAATGAATGATTTGAAGGAATGCCAACAGAGTTATCCATCAGCTCCGGCCTCATTGTTTTCAGTCCCGCTTTTGCTCTTGTTTTATTAACAGTAGCGCCGGGAAAATCAAAGTCTATATCCCACACAAGACCGCTTTCGCCTGCATTAGAAATGCTGAACGGCACACTTATTTCATCTTCGCGATTTAGCGTAACCTCAATTTCATCCGTTGATACAGAAACAATCGGCGAATCAACAATTGATGCCCTATATCCTGCAATCGTTCTTTTAACCTGCTTTAATGTAAGGGTAGCGTTCTCAGGAGTATTTCTGTTACCTGTTCCTACACTAGCCCCATCAAACATCAAGACCGGACTTGAAAATATGGGTACCTCCTGTTGCCCCGCATCACTATATGCCATAACCGTAACAAAGTTTTCTGCCGCATTTTGAAACCCAACTGAATAATGAAACAAGGCTCCACTTTCAGAAGCCGCTGCACTTTGCTGGGTTCTTGAGTGTGAGTTACCCATGTTATGCCCAATCTCATGTACTAGGGTATAATTCGTTGCAACCTGCTGCACTCTATTCACAGAAAAACTTCTTAATGGAGCTCCGGACACGCTATTCAACACCCAAGCAATACCTCCAGTATTTGGTTCGCTCATAATAAGAGCCATGAGATCTACACCATACTCTTCCCTCAGGTCATGAACTTCCTCCATATAGCCGATAAAATCAGTATCATCTTCTCCAAAGGATGGATTATCGCGGTCTTGGGTAAACCTTCTTAAATGATCTCCGGCCGAAATATCTTCATCATTATCTCCGCGGTATGTGGTTTTATGGATGTGAGCTACTCTTAGCTCTATTCCTGTTTTACTATTATCCAGAGCTGTTTGAGAGAGATTTATGGACTGAGCGAGGATAAAATCTATGTTTCCAAAGCTTGAATTATCAGCCCACACCTCAGCAGAGTCGGTATAAACGAGCATCACGTCTATGGCAATGCTGTCATCTACGGAAGCATAAACCGGGGCTATAACCGCTCCGCTTTCTGCATTTGATGCCGATTTTGTTCTTTTGTCTGAAAACCGACTTTTCAGATTCGGGATGGCTTCCAGGTTTTCCTTTTCATGAACAGCACAAGACTCTGTGGTTCCAAGTATAGATTTATTCCGGGTCAGAAATGCTTTGCCGATTTCTTCGTCTTCCGCTATCATCACAGCGCTTGAGTGAGACTCATGATACAGGCCAATCAAGGTTCCTTCACCATAAGAGAAAGTAAATTTGTTATCCGGTTTCCCAACTTCTGTTGCCATATAAGAAGTAATTCCCGGCCGGTAACTCTTTTGACGATTTATCCTGAAAAGAGCCGTTTTATTCTGCCCGGTTTCCATTTCAAAAATGGCTCCTTTTTTAAACTCAGCGCTCTCCAAAGCAGAGCTATTTAGAGTAAAGTACGTTTTGTCACTTTGATCCGCTTCCGTTTTGTTCAGGGAAACTTCATCCAAAGAATTAATTTTTAAAGGGGTGCTTTCCTGCGCTTTAACAGCCGTTGAAAAGGCTAGTAGTGCGATGATCGCTACTGTTAATAGGTTTTTCATCTCTTCTCTGCTAATAGTTTTGTTTTACTTAATATTATAAATCTTAAGGAATAATTCTTCCTTTAGGCAAAACGATCTGCCAGTCGATTAATTAGGTACCCACTTTCAGTTAACGCCTGCGTTGCAAATTTCCCGAAGAAGTCGGTAACCCCTTCAAATTCTTTGATAAACCCTTCACGGTCATTTTGTTCCACCATTTTTACCAGCTTTTTGTGGTGATCAAAGAACTTTAATAACAGATCCCGGCGCTCTTTATTGGCAAATACAATATCAGCATAAAGCTCTGCATCCTGAGCAAATATTCGGCCGGTCATCATTAATTCTGCGCGATAAATTGGGGATGAGTAATCCAGCATATCCGTCGGTTTCAAGTCAAACTCTTCCATAAAGGAACCATGCAAAAGAGCCACAAAGTGACGCAAGCCCTGAACCAGGTGCATTACATGGTCGTGTTTTTGGGGATCTGCCTCAATAACCCGCATGCCCCATAGTTCACACTGCTCCATAAACCATTTTGCGGTTTCTCCATCCCGGGCATTACAAAATACCATCAGCTGTTTGGAAAGATTTTGAACATCCGGACCATGCATGGGGTGAAGTCCAACTACCGGCCCTTCATGTGCAGCTAACATCGCATCAATTGGATTGGATTTATTACTGGTGAAATCTGCAAGAATCGTTTCTTTCTTAAGCCGCCCACTCAGTCTCTCGATCACACTTTCTGTAACATTGATAGGAACCGTTACAATTACCATGTCTAATTTAGGCGCTAATTCCTCAAGCTCGTGCCAGTTCTTCTTGTCGATGGAGTAGGTTTTATGTCCGGATTGATCCGCTATCCGCTTGTACAGCTTACCCATTCCCCCTTCTCCACCAACAAACAAAATATGCTTGGGCTCTTCCGTGGCAATAGGAAAAGTCTCCTGCGATTGGGTTGCTCTTGAAGCCGTCATAATCATTCTTAAAAAATCTTCGGCCCAATCAGGATCAATCCCTTTTGTTTTGGCCAGCTCTTTAAATGCTTTTGACTTCTCTTCTTCACGCGCCGGAACAAAAACCGGAAGCTGATTCTCAACTTTTCGCTTTATGACATCCCGAACAATATCTCCCCGCTCTGAAAGCAAGTCCAAAATTTGCTCGTCAATTTCATCTATACGCTTACGGGGCGACTCTAAATCTTTATGTCGATGAGACATCTGTATTTGGTTTTATTAGCCACAAAAACTCTAAATCACAAAATATTTTAGCTAGGCTGAAGCTTGAATCAGCGGTTTTCTCAGCCAATCAGCCTTTTGAGTTCAATGAACTTCTTTAAACACTATAATTTCAAATCTTTTTCGTGTTTTAGCGATTTTGTGGCATTAATTTTTCTGTGTTCTTGTTTCCTAAGTTACATCACAGTTCGTACCTTTGAAAGGCATATATGTCTCAATTTAAACTTCACTCACCATACGATCCCGCAGGCGATCAGCCTAGTGCCATAGCTGAACTTACAGAAGGCCTCAATGCGGGAGATAAATTCCAAACTTTACTGGGAATAACCGGTTCCGGTAAAACGCGTACCGTTGCCAATGTTATTGAAAATGTGCAGAAACCTACCCTGGTAATGAGCCATAACAAAACCTTGGCTGCCCAGCTCTATCGGGAGCTTAGCGACTTTTTCCCGGATAATCGCGTAGAGTTTTTTATCTCTTACTATGATTATTACCAACCGGAAGCCTACCTCTCTACACAGGATAAATTCATTGAAAAGGACCTTTCCATCAATGAAGAAATCCAGCGACTCAGGCTTCGAGCGACGAGTTCTTTACTCTCCGGACGGCGGGATGTAATCATTGTTTCTTCGGTGAGTTGTATTTACGGCATCGGCTCTCCTTCGGAATATGAGAAATTGATTTTGACCCTGAACAAGGGGCAAGAGATTCCACGCAATACCATTTTATATGACTTAGTGGATCTCCACTATAACCGAAATGACCTGGACTTTAAGCGAGGAACTTTTCGGGTTCGGGGTGATGTCATAGATGTCTATCCGGCCTACTCTGATGAAGGACTCCGAATTACACAGTGGGGAGATGAAATTGAATCCCTTCAGCTTTTTGATATAAACGATGGAACCGTTCACGATTCTGTGGATGAGTTTCGGGTGTATCCCGCTTCCCATTACGTGACTTCTAAGGCAAGACTGGAACAATCCATTGAACAAATCCGAGAAGAGTTAGAATGGCGGCAAAAGGTGCTCGTGGATGAAGAGAAATTCCTGGAAGCTAAACGCATAGAGCAGCGCACCCTTTTTGATATTGAGATGATTCAGGAAATTGGATATTGCTCCGGGATCGAAAATTACTCCCGATATTTAAGTGCCCGAAAGCCCGGTGAACGTCCCTATTGTTTACTGGATTATTTCCCGGAGGATTTCTTGGTAGTTGTAGATGAAAGTCACCAAACCATTCCTCAAATTTCGGCGATGTATGGCGGAGATCGCTCTCGGAAAGTTGAACTTGTTGAACATGGATTCCGACTTCCTTCCGCACTCGATAACCGTCCGCTTACTTTTGATGAGTGGGAAGGCTTGGTAAATCAAGCCATTTTTGTAAGTGCTACACCCAGTGATTATGAGCTGGAGAAATCCGGCGGTGTTTATACCGAACAAATTATTCGCCCAACCGGATTGATGGAACCTGAAATTGAAATCCGCCCGCTGGATAATCAGGTGGATGATTTATTGGCTGAAATTCAGGAAAAAGTTAAAAAGAAAGAGCGCGTATTGGTTATCACTTTAACCAAGCGACTCAGTGAGGAACTCAGTGAATACCTCAAAAATCTTGGTGTCAGCGCGGCATATATGCATAGTGAGTTAAATGCCCTTGAAAGAATCGAAGTTTTATATAAATTCCGCCGCGGAGATTTCGATGTTCTCGTTGGAATTAACCTGTTGCGCGAGGGGATTGATATTCCTGAGCTAAGTTTAGTTGCTATTATGGACGCCGACAAGGAAGGCTTTCTTCGGTCAGAAACATCATTGTTTCAGATTGTAGGTCGCGCCGCCCGAAATGTTGGCGGGAAAGCCATTTTGTATGCAAACAGAATCACGAAAAGCATCCAGAAAGTAGTAGATGAAACCGAGCGCCGGCGCAAAGTTCAGGAAGAGTATAATGAGAAACATGGAATTACTCCTGAAACTATTAAGAAGGAATTGAAACCATTGGTTGACCCGGCATTGATATCTAACAAAAGCTTTGATTTTGCTCAGGGTGATGAGGATGCTAATGAAGAAGCGCTTGAAGTTGTTAAAGTTGCTGAGGATGGCATTCAATACAAAGCCAGTCCGGCGATGAAGGAAGTCACCTTCGAAAATAAAGACAAGTTGATTGAACATCTCCGGGAAACCATGATTAATGCCGCCAAAAACATGGAATTTGAGGAGGCTGCCCGAATCCGGGACCAAATCGGACAATTAGAACAAGAATTATAGTTTAACATGAAGAATACTATTACATTTTTGAAATCATTCGCAACGGATAAAGATGTTGCTTCTATTACGCCTTCTTCTCAATACTGTGTGCGTAAGCTTTGTGAACACATTGATTTCAAGACCACCAAAACGATTGTAGAATATGGCGGTGGAACGGGGGTATTCACGAAGCATTTCTTAAAGAAAATGAGTCCTGATGCTCAGCTTTTTGTGTTTGAAACCAACGCCAATTTTGTAAAAACCTTATCAAAAATAGACGACGATCGCCTTACTATTTTCCACGACAGTGTTGAAAATATGCTGACATTAATGCCGGAAGAACTTATTGGCAATGTAGATCATGTTGTTTCCGGGATTCCCTTTTCTTTCTTTGATTGGGATATGAAAATCGACATCCTGAATAAAACTAAAAAAGTACTCCATGAGAAAGGATCCTTCTTAGCTTATCAAACATCCGGGCATCTTAAGAAGCCCCTCACTGAAGTCTTTGACAATTACACTACCGACTTCTGCTGGAAGAACATTCCGCCATATTTTATTTATGAGTCGGTGATTAAGTAGGGTTACTTCATTACTACTTATCGGTATGGATTTAATTAAACATATATAGCTCTGTGGTATGCGACATAGACTTACCAAAGAGGAATAGGTTACAGTTGATATCTTTAATTGAAACGTCAAATATTAGCTTTCTGCTTTCTGGTACATTTTCTTTTTGAACTTGAGTCTCCCCCAAGACATTCGAAATTGTCAAATAACCACTGTCTATTTCGCCCCCGGGTTGTCCAAAGCTATAGCTATAAATCCCCTCTGCAGTTTTTACTACATTGTTAATTATTCCAGGTGTTTTTATCCCATAACCAAATTGGCTGTGGTTCAGAACTTCAATTTCATAAGGCAGTTCTTCTTTTAAATCAATAGTTTTGATTAACTCAGTGTTAGATAAAACTTTTAAATTATTAACACCCTTAGTAGCTAATAAATAAAGTTCATTAGTAATTTTTGAGAGAAATGTATCTAAATTAAATACCTGTAGGTTATCCAACCTATTGCTTTGCTCAATTCCTGAAAGCCCTAAATCTAGAGTTGATATCTTTATCTGTTTTTTGAGGTCAAGAGTATTTTTATCTAAAACGTAACCTACTATTAGAGAATCCTGTTCTTCTAAAAGTTTAGGGGGAATTAAAACTTTTTTTGAGAGCACTAATTCATCCTTGAATACTTCCAAATAAGAAATGCCTGCCATTGATGAAACTCTCTGTATTTCTAACTCACCTTTATCTAAATTATATTTAATGATCTTTCCTCCTATACCTTTTAAATATAGATACTTGAAATCACTTTCCGTATCAATTGTAGATGCCTCGACTTTTTGAAGCTCAGAAGGCCCCCTTCCATTCCTTATTATTTGATCTTTAACTTTGCCCTCTTTAAAGTTATACAATGTCGCATGATATGTTCCTCCATTAGAAATTATTAAGATGGTGGAATTATTTACTTCATGTACATTAACAATTGAGTCAAAATAACCTAAACTTATTACCTCTTGGTATGATTGAGAAAAAGTCTCGGTAGAAATGAATAGAATAAATGCAAGTAATAAGAGTGATTTTTTCATTTATAATTATCTAGGCTTCAACTTACCTCTGGATCAGTAATCAAAATAAAGTCTGAGTCACAGCTCATTCTTCTTGAAAAACCATCCTCACATTGAACACCGCAGACTTCTCTTGTTTTCACTTCTTGTGTATTAACATCGAAGTATGCTTCTGTAGTTCTAAATGCTTGACATGCAATTAATATCATGACTAAACTGGATATAAATAAACCTACAGATAAAAGTAATCTGTTTTTGAATAAAAAATTTTTCATTTTCTTTTATTTAGTTGAAATTAAAGAGCTTCACGCTCCGCTCACTAATTAGAAAAAAAAAAAAGATTACATGCAAATAATAATTATCACTGATTTTATTGCTAAATAATTTTAGTACAGCGCTATTTTTTGAATAAACTAACTTCTGATGCAAAAAAGCCTTTCCCTATTTAAAAACAGTTAACAGGTAGCAAATCATTAATTACTCCGGCTTCTTCCCCAACTTCTTACACAAAGCCCCCAGTTGCTCTTTCTCTTTGGTACTAAGACAACTAAACTCCTCTTTAATTTTCCCGAGGTGCTGTGGAAAAAAGTCTTCAATGTACGATCGTCCTTTTTTCGTTAACGAGATAATCACAGCGCGGCGATCATTCGGATCTGTTTTCTTTTCAACCATTCCGCTCTTTTGGAGGTTATCAATCACCAGCGTGATGTTTCCTCCACTTTTTAACAACTTCTGTCCTAACTCTCTTTGGTTAAGAGGGCCTAAATGAAGTAAGGCTTCCAGCGTACCAAACTGACTCACCGTTAGATTTGCTTCCGAGAGATGGCGAGACAATCTCCCATTCATACTTTCAGTGGCGCGCATCAGCTTTATAAACGCATTCAGCGTTTTCTTTTCTTCATCCGAGCCTTTGTAATGCGTTCCCATACAATCCTTTATCTATTCTATCACCTAAAACTTTAACCAAAAAAGCTTCGTTCATTCACACTTCATATGTGATGCTAACCGGAGCATGATCTGAAATATCCCACTTTTTTTCTATTTCAGCCACTTTTGCTTTTTCAGCTAAGTCACCTGTTGCTAAATGATAATCAATTCTCCAGCCTTTATTTCGATCTTTTGATGCCGCTCGATAGCTCCACCAGCTATATAAGTCTTCTTTCCCGGGGTGAAGTTGACGAAATACATCTTGGTAGCCAATATCCAAAAACTCAGTTACCCACTTTCGTTCTTCCGGTAAAAACCCGGAAGTTTTATGCTGCTTACTGGGATTATGAATATCAATTTCAGTGTGACAAATATTGAAGTCACCGCAAAATACAGCGGGCTTATCCTCTTCTACTACTTTCTTTCCAAACCGGATGAAATTATCCAGAAAATCCATTTTCATGTCTTGGCGAATGTCACCGGTAGTTCCGCTGGGGGCATAAATACTGAATACCCGGTAATCTTCAAATTCAGCCATAATTACCCGGCCTTCTTTGTCTATCCAATCCACGCCTAGCCCTTGCTCAACTTTAATCGGCTTTTCTTTTGAGTAAATTGCTACACCTGAATAACCCTTTTTCTCAGCGATATGATATGACTCGTGATAACCGAGTTCTTTAATCTCATCAGGAACCTGCTCTTCGAGCGCACGAAGTTCTTGAATACAAATAACATCGGGATTGCTCACTTCAACCCAGTCTATAAAACCTTTTCGATGTGCCGCTCTGATTCCGTTTACGTTATACGAGCTGATCTTTGTCAAAATGAGTTACTTGGCTTTTAGAATTCCGAAATTTCTCTTTCCAACTTTAAGGGAAAATTCATCCCCATCAGAAAAGGTAATAGAGTGATTTTTGTCGGTTACTTTCTTGTCGTCAATACTGACACCACCCTGCTTAATCATGCGCTTAGTTTCCCCGTTACTTGAGGAAAAGCCTGTTTCAGCAATAATATCGAGTAGGCGAATTTCTTCTCCGGTTTCAAAAAAGAACTCAGGAGCGTCGTCCGGCACTTCCTTATTGATGACCGTCTGCTCAAAGTGCGTTTTTGCTCCTTTAGCAGCCTCTTCACCGTGATACATGCGTACAATAGTGAAAGCTAAGTCATGTTTGGCGTTTCTTGGATCGGTTTTAATCTTCTCTTTAATAGCAGGAAGTTCTGCAGTATCCACATCGGTGACCAATTCATAGTAGTTATAAATCAAATCATCCGGAATGGATAGGGATTTACCGTACATATCATTGGGCGCTTCATTAATCCCGATGTAGTTATCGTATGATTTGGACATTTTCGCTGAACCATCAGTTCCCACCAATAATGGCATCATCAAGCAAACCTGAGGCTCTTGTCCATCTTCTTTTTGAAGCTGACGACCTACCAAAAGATTGAACTTCTGATCGGTTCCCCCCAGCTCTACATCTGATTTCAGGTAAACGGAATCTTGTCCCTGAGCCAGTGGATATAAAAATTCGTGCAAAGAAATAGGCTCATTGCCTTCAAAGCGTTTTGAAAAATCATCCCGCTCAATCATTCGGGCAACCGTCAGTTTAGATGACAGCTTAATTACGTCCATGAAATCCATTTCTCCCAGCCAGTCGTTGTTATTGGTCAAGGTGAGTTTACTTTCATCCAGAATACTGTTGGCCTGCTCAATGTAGGTTTTGGCATTCTCTTTTACTTCTTCCAGCGTCAACGGCGGGCGCGTTTTATTCTGTCCGGTTGGATCACCAATCATAGCCGTAAAGCCACCGATGATAAGAATAACTTCATGACCTAGATCCTGGAACTGCCGCATCTTTCTCAGAATAACTGAATGACCCAAGTGTAAATCAGGTCGGGTAGGATCAACACCAAGTTTAATTTTTAGCGGCCTATTTTCTTTTTTTGATTTCTTGAGTTTTTCGACGAGTTCTTCTTCAGGAACAATTTCAGTGGTTCCGCGACGAATAATTTCAAGTTGTTCCTCTACAGGTAAAAATGACATCTAATTATCTAAGTTATCGTTTAAAAATGGAATGTTTTCTAATGGGTTGTGATCACTGATATTAGCTTTCAGCGTTTCTGTATAATTTTCAGCTCCGGGGTAGACAAGTGCTACTCCGTTGTAAGTCAATGGAGCCAAGTAAATTACATAGGGATATAAATAGGAATCATTTCTTGCCTGTTCACCGGGTACATTAAACCCCGCTAAAAGCAACAGCACGGCACTTACCACTAATCCGCTTTTCAAGGCTCCAAAAGTCGCCCCTAAAACTCGATTCACCATACTTAACTTTACGGCTTTCAATAATTCCTTGGTTGCGTATGCTAAAAGAGCCACTAAACCAATGGTTCCTATAAATAGAATAGCTCCTGACACAAAAGGGACAAAAGAGGCTCCTTCTTCAAAAAGTGGCGCAACCATTCCGGTAAAAGCATCCAGGTAGTTAAAGGTGAGAAATATCGCCAGTATTATGGCAACAATGTTGAGTACTTCCTTAACCAATCCATTCACTGCTCCTTTGTAGCCAAAGTATAGAATAGGTGTGGCAATAATCAGGTCCAGGATCAGCATTCGTTATCCCCCGAGCTCCTCTTTTACAACTCGGCTGACCATGGAACCATCGGCTTTTCCTTTCAGCTGTCCCATAAGGGGTCCCATCACTTTTCCCATATCCTGCATGCCTGAAGCGCCAAGAGCTTTTATTTTATCCTGAACGATTTTTCGAACATCTTCCTCGTCCATCATTTCCGGAAGATACTCGTCAATAATCTTAAGCTCCGCTTTCTCTTTATCGGCCAAATCTTCACGGCCACCCTCTTCAAACTGATCAATGGATTCTTTTCTTTGTTTGGCTGCTTTCATTAATACTTCTACAGCCTGCTCATCATTAAGCTCTGCCTCTCCATCTTTTCGCTCGCTGATTTCTTTTTCCATCAGCTTTGCTTTTAGAGATCTCAGTACCTGAAGGCGTTCTTTAGCTTTAGCCTTCATAGCTTCTTTGATGTCCGAAATAATTTGTTCTTTTATTGTCATGATTTCCTCCGTAGCTGAAAATAACCAAAAAAAAAGGTTACACAATCAAAATTGCGTAACCTTATATATTCCTTATGAATGAATTATCAGGATCTATTTTCTTTGATGTATTCATTAACGCTTTCCTGATCCATCATCACCTCTTTATAGGCATACTTTCCTTTATCATTCTTGGTAGAAATGATAACCTTTGCCATTTTGCGGTGAGCCGCTTTCGCTTGTAATGCTTCTTGTCCAAATGATTGCTTCTTAGCCATAACTCTGGTTATTTAATTTCTTTGTGAACAGTATGTTTACGAAGAACCGGATTGTATTTTTTCAGTTCAAGTCTATCGGTCGTTGTTCTTCGGTTTTTTGTAGTAACGTAACGAGATGAACCGGGTTTTTCGGTGCATTCTAAGATTACCTGAACTCTGCTTCCTTTTGCCATAATTCTATACGTCTTTTATAAGAGTTCCTTTTTTCCGCGCGTCTTTCAATACTGCAGAAATTCCCTTCTTGTTAATTGTTCTTACAGTTTTTGCAGAAACTTTGAGTGTTACCCACTTGTCTTCTTCAGGTACGTAAAAACGACGCTTTTGCAAGTTTAATTGAAAGCGATGTTTCGTTTTATTATTCGACTTAGAAGAACGGTATCCGTTCAAAGCTCCTTTTCCAGTAATATCGTCTTTTCGCGACATTGTTAATTCGGTTAATTCATAATGAAAATAGACACCAAAGATAGAGGTATAATCATCAAAGTTCAACGGCAGCTCGCATGAAAATTCTAATTATTAACATTTTCTCGAATTATCCACATTTCCGGCCACTTTTCTCTTGTTGAATTTCACCCCAGAAGCGACAGCTCTAATATTTTCAATAAAAACCCTTCCTTTTTTTGATTTTGCCCGCGCAAGCTATATTTTCAGGCGTTAACAAACTCATCTAAGAAAGCTATCACACCATACTTATGGCAAAAAAACAAGGTTCTGACTACAAGGCATCAAACATACAGGTTTTGGAGGGTCTTGAAGCAGTACGGAAGCGCCCTGCAATGTATATCGGGGATACAGGTCAGCGCGGCCTTCATCACTTAATAAACGAGGTGGTTGACAACTCCATTGATGAAGCACTTGCGGGCTATTGCGATCATATCACTGTAACTATTAATGAAGACGGCTCCATGACCATTGAAGATAATGGTCGCGGTATTCCCGTTGATACTCATGAGAAGCTGGGTATTCCTGCTGTCGAAGTTGTGCTTACCAAACTTCACGCAGGTGGTAAGTTTGACAAAGATACTTACAAAGTATCCGGTGGATTGCACGGAGTGGGGGTCAGTTGTGTGAACGGTCTCTCAAGTCACTTTAGAGCTGAAATCCATCGAGATGGTGAAATTCATGTCATGGAGTTTGCACATGGCGGTACAACGGTTCCTCTTTCCGTTAAAGGAAAAACAAAAAAGACCGGTACTATAATCTCGTTCACTCCTGATGAAACTATTTTCACGCAAACGGTTGAGTTCAAGTTCAACATTATTGCTGAACGTATGAGAGAACTGGCCTTCCTTAATCCTGAGATTACTATCGAGCTTATTGATGAGCGGGAAGAGGACGAAGAACTCAAAAGCGAAACTTACCATTATGAAGGCGGAGTAAAAGATTTTGTTGATTTCCTTGATGAGCATCGGGAATCTATGTTGGATAAGCCTATTCATATAACAGGAGAACTTGATGAAGTTCCGGTTGAAATTGCCATCTCTTACAATAACTCCTACTCTGAAAATGTTCACTCTTATGTGAACAACATTAATACACGCGAGGGAGGAACACACGTTTCCGGTTTCCGTCGTGCATTAACTCGATCACTTAAATCGTATGCAGAAAAGAATAATCTGATCAAATCTAACAGTAAGATTTCTGTTTCCGGTGAAGACTTTCGTGAAGGAATGACGGCTGTATTGAGTGTAAAAGTCCAGGAACCCCAGTTTGAAGGTCAGACTAAAACCAAGCTTGGTAACTCAGAAGTTCAAAGTGCGGTAGAGATTGTTGTTTATGATCAACTGAATGAATATCTGGAACAGAATCCTAAAGCAGCTAAAAAAGTAATTCAAAAAGTAGTTCTTGCTGCCGAGGCTCGAGAAGCGGCCAGAAAAGCTCGTCAACTCGTTCAGCGTAAAAGTGTTATGAGTGGCGGTGGGCTTCCCGGAAAGTTAGCCGATTGCTCAATTAAAGATCCTGAACATTCTGAAATTTACTTGGTTGAGGGTGACTCTGCCGGTGGTTCTGCTAAAATGGGTCGTAACCGAAGCTTTCAGGCTATTCTCCCATTAAGAGGTAAAATCCTGAATGTTGAGAAAGCCAAGATCAACCGAATTCTTGAGAACAAAGAGATTCAGGCCATGATTACAGCTTTTGGCACCGGTGTAGGCCATGGTGAAGAAGATTTTGAATTAGAAAAATTACGTTATCATAAAATCATTGTTATGACGGATGCTGATGTTGATGGATCTCACATCAGAACCTTGCTCTTAACATTTTTCTACCGATATATGCGTCCCCTCATCGAGAATGGATTCATATACATCGCCACCCCTCCGTTATATAGAATTACCACCAGTAAAGATCTGGAATACGCTTGGGATGATGCTACTCGTGATAAGCTTGTTAAAGAGCTGAAGAAAACTCGTAAGAAATTCGATGTTTCCCGATATAAAGGACTGGGTGAAATGAACCCTGAACAACTTTGGGAAACGACAATGGATCCTGAAACTCGCACTCTTCAACAAGTAACCATTGAAAGTGCTGCCGGAGCCGATAAACTCTTCTCCACCCTGATGGGTGGCGATGTAGAACCTCGCCGGGAATTCATTGAGCGTAATGCTAAATACGCCACTATCGATATTTGATCCACTTAATCTGAATACAGACTAACCTTTTTTACTACCTGATTTATGGCCAGAGAAAAAATTATACCTATTACTATAGAAGACGAAATGCAGTCTTCCTACATCGATTATTCGATGTCGGTTATTGTATCCAGGGCACTTCCTGATGTTCGGGATGGTTTGAAACCCGTTCACCGGCGTGCACTTTATGGAATGAACGACCTGGGGATGTATCATAATCGTAACTACAAGAAAAGTGCCCGTATTGTTGGTGAGGTTCTTGGTAAGTATCACCCTCACGGTGACACTGCTGTTTATGATTCCATTGTTCGAATGGTTCAGGAGTTCTCCTTACGCTACCCGCTCGTTGATGGACAAGGAAACTTTGGCTCCATTGATGGTGATAGCGCGGCCGCCATGCGTTACACTGAAGTTCGCATGGATCGTCTTTCTGAAGAACTTCTTTCAGACATCAATAAGGAAACGGTAGATTACCAGCCTAACTTTGATGACACCCTTGAAGAGCCAACTGTTCTGCCAAGCATGTTTCCCAACCTCCTGTTAAATGGGGCATCCGGTATTGCCGTAGGTATGGCAACGAACATGGCTCCACATAATATGACGGAAGTCATTGACGGAGTAACAGCCTATATCGATGATCCGGATATCGAAATTAAAGCTCTGATGGAATATATCACAGCTCCTGATTTCCCTACAGCTGGTATTATATATGGATATGAAGGCGTTAAAAATGCTTATGAAACCGGTCGTGGAAAAGTAACGCTCCGCGCACGAGCCAACACTGAAGAACTTCGCGGTAATCGTGAGCAAATTGTTATTACTGAAATTCCTTATCAGGTTAACAAAAGCACGCTTATTCAGAAAATTGCTTCTCTTGTAAATGATGAGAAAATTACTGAAATCTCAGAGGTTCGAGATGAATCGGACAGAGAAGGTATTCGTGTTGTAATTATTTTGAAGCGTTCTGCAAATGCCGGCGTTGTACTTAATCAGTTATATAAGTACACCCAAATGCAGACCACCTTTGGTATTATCAATTTGGCTCTTGTTAAAGGCCGACCAAAAGTGATGGATCTCAAGGAACTGATTTATCACTTTGTTGAACATCGTGTTGATATCATTATCCGCCGTACCATGTACGATCTGGATCAAGCTGAAGCACGAGCTCATATTCTTGAAGGTCTTAAAATTGCTCTTGATAACCTGGATGAAGTTATTAAAACCATTCGGGCATCTAACAATCCTACAGAAGCTAATATTGCACTTCGTAAGAAATTTGCTCTTACAGATATTCAGGCGAAAGCAATATTGGACATGCGTTTACAGAAGCTTACAGGCCTGGAGCGCGAGAAGATTGATGGCGAGTATAGAGAAATTATAGACAAGATCTCCGACTATCGCGAAATACTATCAAACCGTGATAAGCAAACAGTTATTATTAAAGAAGAGTTAGCTGATCTCAAGAAACGATATGGTGATGGGCGAAGAACTCAAGTAGTACACTCTGCTGATGACTTCAATATCGAAGACATGATCGCCAATGAAGATGTGGTTGTTACCATTTCTAATAAAGGGTTCATCAAAAGAATGCCTGTCAGCGGATATCGTCGCCAGCGCCGTGGTGGAAAAGGAATGAAAGGCACCACAACTCGCGATGAGGAATATGTAGAACATTTATTCGTAGCCACAACCCACAACTATATTCTATTCTTTACAGAGAAAGGAATGTGTTACTGGTTAAAAGTTTATGAAATACCAGAAGGAGGCCGACTCGCAAGAGGCCGGGCAATTGTCAACCTCATTGAGCTTGACAAAGACGATGCTATTAAAGCTTTTGTTCCGGTTAAAACCCTTGAAGATGAAGAGTATATCAACAATCACTCTATCATCATGGCAACAAAAGATGGGCAAGTTAAGAAAACTACCCTCGAGGCTTATAGCCGCCCAAGAAGAGATGGAATCATTGCGATCAACATTAAAGATGGTGACAGCTTACTAGCAGCTGAACTTACAGATGGCGATAGTAATATTATTCTTGCTAATAAAAATGGTCGAGCCATAAGATTCCACGAAGGTGACGTCCGGGATATGGGCCGAAATACTTCCGGGGTTAAAGGTATGACGCTCAGTAAGAAGGATGAGATTGTTGACATGGTTGTTATTAAAAACACTCACGAAGCAACAGTTCTCGCGATGTCAGAAAACGGCTATGGAAAACGCTCTCTTGTAGATGATTACAGAGAACAATCCAGAGGCGGTAAAGGAGTGATTACATTGAAGATAACTCCGAAGACCGGCGACCTTATTGCCCTCAAAGAGGTAACAGATCACGATGATTTAATGATCATCACCGAAAAAGGAAAAGTAATCCGAATGAGTTGTGGTGGAATTCGAACAATGGGTCGAAATACTCAAGGTGTTCGAATTATGCGTCTCGACTCTGACGGTGCTATTGCAGCCGTAACACGAGTTGTCAATGAAGAAGAAGGTGATGACGACGAAGATGGGGAAGGCGATGAAGATTAATTTCTTCATTGAGTTCTAACTCAAAATAGTATCCAAATAAAAAGGGCTTCAATTTCTTGAAGCCCTTTTTTATTACACAAAATTTGGCGCTCTAATTTTCTAACATTTCTTTCAGAAGAGCTTTTCTTTTTTCAACCAAGGCTTTAGGCTTTTCAACATTTACTTTATTTCCAAACTGAAGAAGCCACTCATTGATATAGTCCAAATTATCAAATTCAAACTCTATCTTAAAAATTTTAGAATTTTCCGCCTTTTTCTTAATTATTTTAGCCGGCAGATTCGCCTCTAACCGCTTCAGGGCGCCCTCATTGACTTGTAGTATTATAGAATGAGAGCTCTCGTCAGAACGGAAAATTAAGCCCTCTACGTCTAATTCTTTCTTTAGCTCGTATTTTTCTTCCAAAATTTGAACATCATTCACTTCTTCAAGAATAAAATTCCGGATTTCTCCTCTCAAGTGCGATTTTCCAATCACGTTCCAGTGATCTTGGTAAAACACTAAAATATATGGGTCAATTTTTCTTATCCCTTTTTCTCCAGATTTTGTAGTGTATTCAAATTGCATCCTTTTTTGCTGAGCTATAGCGCTGCTAATTAAATACCAACTCCCTCCTTTCTTTTTCTTCCCGCCAAATTTTAGAAATGGATCTACAATGGTTCGCCCCTCTAGAGAAGTCATAAAGTTTTTTAATTCATCCGGAAGGACATTCTTTATTTTAACCTCAACACCTTTCGCATCTTCTACCAATCCCTGATCAACTTGAGACTTCACAAAATTCAGCCCAACCATTATGGTTGCAAGCTCTTTAGAAGTAAACATTAGCGGGGGAACCTTATACCCTTCAATTAGACCATATCCGGAATAGCGGTCCCAGGTTACCGGCACATTTATTTCTTGTAAAGCATTGAAATCCCGGAATATAGTCCGCCGGCTTACATCAAAACGCTCGGCTAGCTCATCTACGGTCAACCGCTTTCCGGGTTGCTGAAGTAAAAGCATTAACTTTAGTCTTCTTTCTGAGCTATTCATCTTTTATTGTTTTGTTATTTCTACCATTGCCTTTCCTTCATAAAAAGAATGATTAAACCCTTTTTCCAAATCAACAACCTTAATACTAAGTGCCTCATCAACACCTTCAAGCTCTTCTTCTACTTCTGCCCCACCCTTCAGAAGAACAATGGCACCCCAAGGATTTTTACCTAAAAGACCTATAAGATCGTTAACCTTGAACGCGTGCTTTGACACCACCACAGCCCCTTCCGGTATTTCAACCTCTTTAATTGAAGCGGCACTAGAGCTAATGTTCTTCAAACCAATTCCGGAGGCGATGTGTTTGCACGCCATGATTTTCTTAGAAACAATATCATTTAGCATTATTTGCTTTAACGGGTGCGTAATCGCCAATGGAATACCCGGCAATCCCCCTCCGGTCCCCGAATCTATAACGAATCCGCCTTCTTTAAAAAACCCAGACTGAGCTACCACAAGCGAGTGCTCTACGTGATGTGTTATTGTTTCACGTGAAACATCACGACTTATAAGGTTCACCCTTTTGTTCCACCACATCAACCGGTCAATGTACTCGCTCAGATTTTGTTTATGGGCTTGCCATAAAGCTTGAACCTGGGCAACTTTCTCAGGACTAAATTCCTCGCGAATAATTTCATGTTTCACGTGGAACACCTTTAGTTTTTGAGGTAGACCATCAGCACAGAAAGATCACTAGCTGAAACGCCACTAATCCTACTGGCTTGCCCAATCGTTTCTGGCTTTATTTTAGAAAGCTTCTGCGTCCCCTCTGTTGATAAGCTCTTGATGTTGGAGTATTCGATCTGCTCTGGGATGTGCATGTTTTCCTGTTTCTCCATCTCCCTTACCATCTCGAATTCTTTTTCTATATAACCTGCATACTTAATTTGTATCTCAACTTGCTCCAGAACCTTTTCATCTTGACTGATTTCATCTATTTGTTTTGCAAACTCTTCATCATACTCCATCATCTCTAGCAAAGAAACCTCCGGGCGCAACAGAATCTTTACGGCCTTCATGGGCTGGCTCATTGTAGAGCTGTCTTTACTCTCCAACAGCGGATCTATTTTATCCGGCCTAACAGTATAGTCCTTAATTAAATCATCAAGCCTATCAATGGCTTCTTGTTTAACACGGACTCTGCTTAATCGATCATCTGAAGCAAGACCTATTCTGTGGCCTATTTCAGTAAGTCGTAAATCGGCATTGTCTTGACGGAGCAGTATGCGGTGTTCGGCTCGAGAAGTGAACATTCTATAGGGTTCTTCTGTACCCTTATTAATAAGATCATCAATAAGAACTCCTATATAAGCTTCGGATCTTTGCAGAATAAGCGGCTCTTTATCTTGTGCGGAAAGGCCTGCATTTATTCCTGCCATCAATCCTTGACAAGCAGCCTCTTCATAACCGGTTGTTCCGTTTATTTGTCCAGCGAAGAAGAGCCCTTCTACTATTTTTGTTTCTAGTGAGCGCTTTATTTGGTGGGGGGGGAAATAGTCATACTCAATAGCATACCCGGGACGAATCATAATTACTTCTTCAAATCCCGGAATGCTTCTTAATGCTTTATACTGAACATCTTCAGGAAGCGACGTTGAAAAGCCATTCAAATACATCTCATAAGTATTCCAACCCTCGGGCTCAAGAAACAATTGGTGCTGATCTTTATCTGCGAACCTGTTAATCTTGTCCTCTATACTTGGGCAGTACCTGGGTCCTATTGCCTTAATTCTACCATTAAACATCGGGCTTCGGTCAAACCCAGTCTTCAATACTTCATGCACTTCGTTGTTGGTATATCCAATCCAACAAGACATCTGTTCTTCCAAAGAAGGAAGACTTTCCGTCAAAAAAGAGAACGCTGTAGGCTCTTGATCTCCATACTGTTCTTCCAGTTTTGAATAGTCAACCGTTCTCCCATCTACTCTGGGAGGCGTACCCGTTTTAAGGCGCCCTACTTCAAACCCAAGTTCTTCAAGAGAAGCTGAAATACCAATTGAAGCTCTCTCCCCGGATCGACCTCCTCCATAATTGGATTCTCCAATATGTATGAGTCCATTAAGGAAAGTACCGCTTGTTAGAATTACAGCCTTCGCATAAAATTTTTGCCCTGTTTGGGTTACAACTCCTTTTACCTTATTCCCGTCTTCGGAAATAAGGTCTACTACGTTGTCTTGTCTGAAGAATAGATTCTCCTTCTGCTCGAGCTTTTCTCTCATCTTCTGAGCATACAACATCCGGTCACTTTGGCATCGGGGACTCCACATTGCAGGCCCTTTACTCTTATTAAGCATCCTGAACTGAACTCCGGACTCATCACTTACGATTCCGGAAAGACCACCTAGAGCATCTATTTCTCTAACCAGCTGCCCTTTAGCAACACCACCCATGGCCGGGTTACAAGACATTTTGGCTATAGCTTCAAGATTCATTGTAATTAGAAGTGTTTTTGCTCCAACCTGAGCTGCAGCCCCCGCGGCTTCACTTCCTGCGTGGCCACCACCAACTACAATAACATCATATTGAGGATCTAAAACGGACATTACTCTCTGTTTTTTATCGATTTAACTTGCTTAGTAGTACAGCTGCATCACTCTAAGATAAGAAATTGTTTTTCTCTGCACTATTCCACCAAAGGTAACACCGATACCTATAATGCAGCTTATCGGTGTTTTCATCTAGCACAACGATAAGTGATGTTGCCCTAAACAAAAAAAGCTTCCAATAAATGGAAGCTTTAATTTGCGATCCGGAAGGGACTCGAACCCTCGACCTCCTGCGTGACAGGCAGGCGTTCTAACCAACTGAACTACCGGACCTTTTTGAGAGCATCAAATATACCAACCATATCGATTGGAAGTCAAGCTATTTCTCAAAAAACTTCTTTTCAAAAAAATGAGGATCACGAAATCAATCGTGACCCTCTTATCGGGATGGTAATGGAATAAAACACTTGTGCTATTTAGCTAATTCTTTTTCTACAGCGCTCAATAACTCTTCACTCTCCGGCTTCACGTCGCTTCTAAACCTTCGTTGTAGAGAACCATTTTTATCAATTAAAAATTTCTCAAAGTTCCATTTTATTTCTCCTTCAAAATCAGGATTAGCCTGAGAAGTCAAATAATTAAACAACTCGGCTTGGTCATCCCCTTTTACTGAAACTTTAGAAAACATCGGGAAGTCAACTCCATACTCAAGCGTACAAAATTGTTTAATCTGTTCATCGCTTCCGGGCTCCTGACCGTTGAAATTGTTAGCCGGGAATCCTAAGATTACCAGTCCGTCATCTTTATGAGATTCATAAATATTCTGAAGGCCTTCATACTGTGGGGTATATCCACATTTAGAAGCTACATTTACTACTAAGACTACTTTGCCTTTATACTCGCTCAGAGAAATTTCTTCGCCATCTATGTTTTGAACGTTGAAATTATAAAAAGCTGTTTCATCATTGCTATTGCCTGAAGCCATTGCAATCATCATTAAAAGTGTTATAAAAATTTTCATTGAAATATTTTTTTCTTCGATCGTTAGTCTTTAAACTATTTCAATCAATAAAATCATTCCCAATGAATAAAGTTCTAATTAAATTTTCGCTGCTCGCTGCTATTTGCCTTCTTCCAGTATGGGCAAACGCACAAATGTTTTCCGTTGGGAATGAAGCCGAGAGAAGAGCAAACCCCCTTGCCCCTTTTCTTCGTGTTGGCGTTCTCCCCATTGACTTTACATTCACCGGTGATCCCGCAGCTTTATCTGGATCCTCCCTTGCCTTTAGAGGAACAACCGCTCACCTCGCTTTCGAACAAGGGGGATTTAATTTAGGAGTGAGCATAGGCAATGACTTTACCGGCCTGGATGACAGAAAGTATTTTGACCTAAGCCTTGAATTTATAAATCCATTTTATCTCATAAGAAGACCAAACTTTGGAGCAGGCATCCCTATTCAATTAGGCACCAAACTTACCAGTGTAAGAAGTGATGCTATTAGTGAGGAGTTTTCTCAAACCAATCTCAATGCCGGGGCAGGTGCAATTCTCCGGCTTATCGTTCCTGAGAAGTTTGGTATAACCACGCAATTTATACCCAGTGTTGGATTCAGTACAGCAAGTGGAGGTTTAATTGGAGGTAATGTATTTTCAATGAGAGGAAAAGCCCGTATCGATTTTTATAATCTTATTTTTAGTAAAAACATCAGTATTGGGTATGATTACATTTATGACTCTTACAATATTGACGGGCAAGAATATGATTATGATCTGTCCGGACATGCACTAACCTTAGGCATCTCTTTGTGAAACCTGAAAAATTCCTTCTCGAACTTGAACAAATCCTGGAACAGGCGGGTTATACCCTTCGCAAAGAACGAGGTTCTTTTAGAGGAAATGAGTGTATTATAGAAGGACAAAAGCTCGTCATGGTTAACAAGAATAAACCGGTTGAGTCTCAGCTTGGCACAATGGGAAGAGTACTTGGGCAAATTGATCTGGCCGGAGTTTACATTAAACCGGCTGTAAGAAAAAAACTGGATGACCTTTGGGACCAACTTGCTGTAACTCCCGAAGAAACATCTGAGGACTTTGAGTTAGAATGAAAATAACTTTTTTGGGTACAGGTACATCAATGGGCGTTCCGGTAGCCGGAGGATTTAGACGCGAGAAGTTAGCCCATGATCCAAGAAATGAGCGAACTCGTTGCTCTGTTTGGATTCAGGTCAACGGGAAGTCTATTTTAATAGATGCAGGACCCGAGTTTAGAATTCAAAGTATAAGAGCACGAATTAAAAAAATTGATCACTTCCTCATCACTCACGAACACATGGACCATATTTCAGGGATCGATGATCTTCGTGTGTACTCCTATATAAATGAAGCCCCCATTCCTTCTTATACCTCAGCACAATGCATAAAATCTATAGAAAAGCGTTTTGATTATATGTTTGGCGATGATAAGTATCCCGGATCAACCTCTCTTGATTTAAAAGAAGCCTCTGATCCTTTTATGTTAGATGATGTAGATATTACACCGCTCCCCGTAAAGCACGGCTCTCTTGATATTCTTGGGTTCAGAGTAAACGACTTTTCTTACCTGACCGACGTAAAGCACATCCCTGAAGAAACCCTTGAGAAAATAAAAGGCTCTAAAGTAATCGCCTTAAGTGCGTTGAGATGGGAGCCACAACACCCAACTCACCTTACCATTCCTGAAGCTGTAGAAATCCTTGAAGAGTTAGACATCCCTCAGGCTTATCTTATTCACATGAACAGTTATGTTGATCATGAGCCAACCAACAAGCGGTTACCTGAACACATCAACCTGGCGTATGACCAGCTCTCTCTAGAGATACCGGATTAGAGAAACTTTTTAAACTCTTCTTTTTCTTTAAGCTGATTTACGATGTCTTTTACATTTTGTGCTTTATCCAGTTTACAAACGAGAATTGCGTCGTCCGTCTCTACCACTGCTACACCATCAATGCCTACAACTGAAATCATTTTTCCGGACTCAGTATAGATGTAGTTCTTCTTCGCCTCGCTGAAAGTAGCGGTCTCAGCGTTTACTACATTTTGATTGGCATCTTTATCACCAAGCTCATAAGCAGCCGTCCAGCTACCCACATCATTCCAACCAAATTCTCCAGGCACAACATATACATTTGATGCGTGTTCCATAATCCCATAATCAATTGATACGGATTCACATGCATGGTAAAATTCATTAATGGCCTCATCATGGCCCTGGTCAAATAAGCTTTCGTTAGCTGCACTAACATGTCCGAACATCTCGGGTAAATGTTTTTTAAACTCTCCTAATACCGTTTTTGCAGACCATATAAACATTCCACTGTTCCAGAAATAATCACCGGAGGCCAAAAAGTCTTTGGCTGTAGTAAGATCCGGTTTCTCTTTAAATGCTTTAACCGGATGAACCTCTTTTTGGTTGAATTCTTCTGTTACGGAATTATCCCCATGAATATATCCATATCCCGTTTCTGGTCGGTCGGGGTTAATACCTATGGTTACCAGGTTCTCGCCTTGTTCTGCTTTTTCAACAGCCGCTTTCAAATATTTTTTGAAGGCGTCCGGGTTAGTTATATGATGGTCGGCAGGAAGCACAACCATAACGGCTTCGGGATCTTTCTTATATAGCATCTGTGCCGCGATTGCCACACACGGAGCTGTATTTTTTGCGACCGGCTCTCCTACTATATTCTGCTCCGGCACCTTTGGAAGCTGTTCTTTCACGATATCCACATAGCTATCGTTGGTAACTACCAATATCCTCTCCTGTGGAATCATCGACTCAATCCGCCGCGCGGTATTTTGAATCATCGTTTCTTCGCCGACGAGCTTTAAAAATTGTTTAGGAAGTTTCTTTGTGCTTTTTGGCCAAAAACGAGTTCCAGATCCACCCGCCATAATTACTGCATATACCATCGAAAATACCTTTTTAGTTCTTTTGTTTGGGGAAGGAAAAGGTACAACTTAAATAATTAAACACGAACCGGATCTGACCGGCGTAAACTTATAGTAAAAGTAGAGCCAACATTGGGCTCACTCTCTATACTAAATTTTTCTCCATGCGCTTCCATGATGTGCTTTACAATGGCAAGACCAAGACCGGTACCACCTCGCTCTCTGGATCGGGATTTATCAACACGAAAAAACCGCTCTGTTACCCGAGGGATATCTTTTTCATCTATTCCCATGCCGGTATCTTTAACAGAAACAAAAACACGTTCCGTCTGTTTAGGCTTTGTAAATACGTTCACCTCTACTGTACCATTCGGCATATTGTACTTTATTCCGTTCTCTATCAGGTTAATTAAAACCTGTTTTACCTGGTTCTTGTCTGCTTTAACTTTGATATTCTTATCAAAATCATGAATCGTAAGCTTAATATTTTCTTTTTCTGCTTTATAATTCAGGCTCTCCATAATATCATGCAGAACTTCATATAAATAAATATCTTCGATATCAGACTTCAGTTCACCGGTTTCTAGTTTTGAAATCTCCATCAAATCTTTGGTTAGATAAATAAGCCGATTAACATTCCTCATGGCTTTCTTAAGGAAGTCCCGGTTAACCTCCTCGTCTTCTAAAGCTCCGTTCAGTAACGTCTCTATAAAACCCTGAATGGCAAATATTGGTGTTTTAAGTTCGTGAGAAATATCCCCGATAAACTCTTTCCTATAGTTCTCTATTCGATTTAATCGCTGAATTTCACGCTCTATAGTTCGGCTTGATTTCACCCCCTGCTTTATCAAATAGTCTATTTCATCGTAATAAGAGGTTATCTCATTATCGTATTCCACAAACCTTTTGCGCGCCATATTTTTAAACAGCTGATCTATAGTCTCAATGCGCTTATTTGTGATGTAATAAGTTATCGCATAGGTCACAACCATTATGATACCTGCAAATAAAGCCGAAATTGTTCCAGCCTCTTTAGGAACTAACCCAAAACCGAAAAGCAACAAGAGAAATAAAATGACCGCAGAGCATACAGAAACATATATAGCTACCCGAAAGCCAAACCTAAAAACACCTCGTTCTTTGTTTTTTTTAGATTTACTCATTCCTTAAATCTATAACCGACTCCTTTTACAGTTTCAATATAATGGTCGCCCAGTTTTTCTCTGATCTTTCGAACGTGTACATCTACCGTGCGATCTACCACATAAACATTATCTCCCCACACCTTATTTAATAATGTTTGCCGATCTCTTACTTTTCCTCTTCGGCTGGCTAAATAGAAAAGCAGCTCAAATTCCTTTCTTGGCAACTGAAACTCTTCTTCTCCCTTGGTGACAATGTAACGGTCTTTATCAATGGAAAGATCATGGACATCAAGGCGATTTACTTCTTCTTCGGTTTCATCAAATCTCCGCATAACAGCTTTAATTCTGGAAATAAGCTTTGTTGTACTGATGGGCTTGGTGATATAATCATCTCCACCTTTATCCAAACCCTCAACCTCTGTTTTTTCGTCACTTCGTGCAGTAAGGAAAATTATGGGAGTATATTTGAGCTCATCATCGGCCCGCATTGTTTCAACTGCTTCCATGCCATCCATTTTTGGCATCATAATGTCCATTAGCACTAAGTCCGGCTTATGCTCCTTGGCAATTTTTATCCCCTCCTCACCATTCTCGGCTTTTAAAACGGCAAAGCCTTCTTTTTTGAGATTGTATTCAATCAGGTCGAGCAGATCTTTTTCATCATCTACTACAAGGATGGTTTTTTTAGCCATGGTCGATGGGTTTTGTGAAGATTATCAGATAAACAATGGTACTAATGTCCCATATTAATAGAAAATGAATAGGCATTAAGAAATTGTTACGCAAATCCTTGTTTAAAATAAGCAGAATACTCTTTTCGGTATTCGGTAAAGCTATCCTAACAAATATCCCACACTTGCCGGTTGGTGCAATAGCCATCCCGTTAAGCTGTATCGCTGAATATTAGTGGTCAAGACTTCATGCTCTATCGTATCGCTTTTAAATAAAAGCAGCCTCTTTCCAATGGGTTCAATTATGATCTCTTGTTCATCTTTATAAATTACAAGCTCCCCTCCGTCCCCTTTTTGCCAACTCTTATTCAGATAGATTAACACTGTGATTTGCCGGTTCGTGCGCTCATTAAACTGATCCAAATGACGATGATAGTGCGTTCCAGCCGGATATTTTGCAATGTGAAATTCTGATCCGGACAGGCTTAGGTAGCAAAACCGTTTAAGGTTATTAATCAGCTCGTTTTTGAGATCGAAAAAAGCGGATAACTCTGTATCTCTTTCTTCTTCAAGCCAATAGATGAAATCTCCCCTAACCTCGGCTTTAAGCTGAAAGTCTTGTTGTGCTCCAATTCCTGCTTTTTTAAGCTTATCGCTATTCTCTACATCAGCAAAAAACTGCATGATGTGGTTATAGAGCTCCTCCGAGATGAAATCATCTACAACAACATAATCCTGCTCGGCTAACTGATCCATCCAGTTAATCCAGGTCTCATCAGAGTAATTCATAGTTTTGGAAATTAGAGTAGCGTTGTTTCCGTTAGTGAATAGAAATCAATGATACGGGCTTTTTAAATAGAAAAGAATAATCGGTGGTTGATGGTTGAAATTATATTTTATGTTACTCTTATAACTTCTCTTTCTTTTCACTTAGGTATATCTAATATTACCGCATGAAATTTTTTACATCGCAGATCACCTATTTCGTTTCTAACCGTAACACCAAAACTAACATCGGCCGACTTTTGCGGTTCATGTTCATCCTACTTGTGATGATTTTGGTATATGGCGTCCTCTTTCATGAAATCATGGAAATGGAAGGTCAAAAGCATTCCTGGATGACCGGCTTTTACTGGACACTTACCACCATGACCACTCTTGGGTTTGGTGATATCACTTTTACCTCCGATTTAGGGCGAGCCTTTTCCATCCTTGTTTTAATCTCCGGTGTTATTTCCTTATTAATTATGCTTCCCTTTACCTTTATCGAATTTTTCTATGCTCCCTGGATGGAAGCCCAACGCCGTGCCCGCGCTCCCCGTGAACTTCCCAAAGGCACAAAAGACCATGTTGTTATTACCAGTTTTGATGCCATCACTAAAGCACTCATCGAAAAGCTACATCAGTATGATCATGAGTACGTTCTTTTAGTTGATGAGCTTCAGGAAGCGCTGGACTTATACGACCAAGGATATCGTGTTATGCTCGGGGAGGCAGATGATCCTGAAACCTATAGAAAAATGTATGTGCAAGACGCTTCCCTAGTAGTTACGGGTGGCACAGATATGTTTAATACCAATGTTGCTCATACCATCAGAGAGCTCAGTGACGATGTCCAAATCATATCTATAGCAAATTCATTTGACTCCATTGACATCCTGAAATTAGCGGGTAGCAATCATGTGCTGCATATGGGTGAAATTCTGGGGCGGGCATTGTCGCGAAGAACCTTAGGTCAAGATGCCCGCGTACATACCGTAGGGCGTTTTGGGGAATTGGTGATCGCTGAAGCCACCACCTTTATGACTCCATTGGTTGGAAAAACGCTGAAAGAAAGTAGGCTGCGTGAAGATTTAGGTATTAACGTAGTTGGAATCTGGGAACGCGGAACTTTTGAAGGATCTCATCCTGATCTTGAAATAAAAGAACATAGCGTATTGGTTTTAGCAGGAACCATTGATCAACTTCGCCTTTATAATGAGCTTTTTGGAATTTATAGTGTGAGTGACGAGCCGGTCGTTATTATTGGAGCCGGACGAGTAGGAAGAGCGGCTGCCCGGAACCTCGAACAAAGAAACATCAAATATAAAATCGTTGATAAAAACCCGGATCGTATTCTTGATGCCGAGACCTATGTACACGGCGATGCAGCTGATTTAAAAACGCTTAAAAAAGCGGGCCTCGAAAATGCTCCCAGTGTAATCATCACCACTCACCTTGATGATGTTAATATTTATCTGACAATCTATTGCCGAAGTCTTCGACCAAATATTCACATCATTTCCCGATCTACACTTGAGAGAAATGTGAATACCCTTCACCGGGCAGGAGCTGATTTTGTAATGTCTTACGCTTCTATGGGGGCCAATGCCATCTTCAATATTTTTGAGGAAAATGATATTGTAATGATTGCTGAGGGCTTAAACGTATTCAGTCTTAAAACTCCTTCTAAAATTCAGGGTAAGTCTTTGGTAGAGTGTGACATAAGAAACAAAACAGGCTGTAACGTAATTGCCTATCAGAAAGACGGGCAGCAGGTTATAAATCCTAATCCAAATGACCCCATCCCCGTTGACAGTGAAATTATACTGATCGGAGAATCAAAGGATGAGGACAAATTCATCAACTTTTATAAAAAAGCCGGTGACTAATCCTCGTTTTCTTCTGCGGATAACTTTCTGGCCAAGACCACCGCTTCCAAAATAATCCAGATCGTAAAACCCAGGATAATTGCCCCAAAAACAAAAAGGAGCATATTTCCTTCCGCTTCGCCGTAGCCTGACCAATCAAAGAGTACTTGCTTAGTCATAGCCCAAAGCGTCATAATCAAAAGGAAAATCATGGGGACAACTGTATAAATGATACTTCGTCCTTTCTTCTTCAGCCAGATGGTAACTAGCAACAAACTTATTCCGGCCAACAACTGATTTGAAGTACCGAACAACGGCCAAAGCAAATAACCTCCCGATCCTAAACCACGGGGTCCTTCAGGAAGTAAAACCAAGGCGGCACTTGCTCCCACAGCTATAATTGTTGAAGTATGAAGTTTAGTCAAAGGCTTGATTTTATATTCCTCCCCCAGCTCGTTAATGATATATCGCATAAGCCTTACCGATGTATCCAAGGTAGTTGCTGCAAAGCTTATTACTATCACAGCAATGATGGTTTTGGCAACTTCCAGAGGAATCAACAATGCCGTAGCAAGCTGAGCAGCTCCTTCTACAAAAATATTTAATCCAACAGCCCCGGCTTCAGAAAAGGAATGATAGACATCCATAAATTCACCCGTGGTGTTGAAATAAGTAACAATGGCTACAATGGTAATTAAAGCAAGAGAACCCTCCCCAACAGCTCCCAAATATCCCACAAACCGGGCGTCCGTTTCATTATCTAACTGCTTGGCCGTTGTTCCTGAAGAAACTAATCCATGAAAACCTGAAATGGCTCCGCAAGCAATGGTTATAAATAATAAAGGAAACCAGCTGACATCCGAGGTTTCAGGATTGGTTGCCGGAGCGGTTATTTCCGGGCTGCTTATAAAAAGTCCCAGGTATAAAATTCCTAAACCCAGAACCAACTGGTAAGCATTAATTAAGTCTCTGGGTTGCAGTAATAACCAAACCGGAAGCGTAGATGCGAAGTAGACATAGATCATCAGGATCATTATCCAGATGAAGAATGCCATTTCAATTCCGCTTAATCCAAACAGAACTATATTGTCTGCTCCACCAAAATATTGAACAAGATCGATCTGAAGGATTGGAACATAACTGGCAATAATGGCCGTGAAATACATCACAAAAAGTACCAGCAGTGTTGGAATAATCATTCCTCCGGTTTTCTTAAAAGATCTATACCCGATCCAGATAGCTAGAGGAATTTGTATAAAGATAGAAAGTACCGTGGCCGGAAAGGTTATAAACAGGTTTGAAATCACCCAAGCAAAAACAGCGTTTACCATCAGTACTAAAATCAGAATAATGAAGAGAAACAGCAGTTTTGCACGTGATCCAATCAGTTTATCCGCCAGCGTACCTACCGACTGCCCTTTATTTCTTACAGACAAAACCATGGTCCCAAAATCATGGACCCCAGCTGCAAAAATCGTCCCTAAGACGACCCAAAGCATTGCGGGAACCCATCCCCAGTATACAGCTATGGCAGGACCAACAATGGGTGCTGCGCCGGCAATTGAGGTAAAGTGATGCCCTAACAGAACCCATTTGTTCGTTGGAACAAAATCTACCTCGTCATTATACTTATGAGCCGGAGTCATAAAATCAGGATTGAGCTTATAGATCTTTTCAGCAAGGAATTTTGAATAGTATCTATACCCAATAAAGAAGAGCACTAAAGATGCGGCGGCCACCCAGCTTGCTTGCATAAATTATCCTGATTTGTTTTGAGTTTACTCCAACAGATTGCGCTTTAATTACTATTTTTCGATTTGTGATGCAAATAAACTAAAACCCATGTACGACCGAACCTTCCTTATCAAATTAGTACAAGCCCGGATGCCTTTTGGACAGTATAAGGATCGGTATATCACTCAGCTTCCCGTTCATTATCTGGAATGGTTTTCTCGGCAAGGTTGGCCCAGCGGAAAGTTGGGACAGTATTTGGCTACAATGTTTGAAATAAAGACCAATGGTTTAGATGATGTTTTGAAACCTATCATTCGTCAGCATCGGTAACCTTTTACCTATCCAATACGACATCATCGACAATTGACTTATTCTCACAAAAATTACTTTCTGCAAGCAATTATTTATACACTCTCCGTTTCTTTTTTTTGAATAACCTGAAGCATAATCACATCATAAACGGTATGTGCAATCATCGCAGAAATTAAACCTACCTGTTCAAATAAGATTCCCAGCATAAAACTGAGGCTAAACATCATCACTCCAAAAAATATGTGGCCCGGGGTTTTGAATTTGAAATAGCCATGAATTCCTATAAAAATAACTGCCGTTAATGCGTTTCCAAGAAGTGGCTGGATAGCTCCCCTGAAAAGAAGTTCTTCTCCGCTTCCTGCAAAAAAGGATAACTGAGCATTATCAAAAAAAGAGAATTTTGCTTTCGATAAAGCCTTAAAAATTGTGAAGTCAGAAAGTACCTTAGAAACAGGCTCCCGATTAATTATACCATAAATGATCCCGGCAGCTGCACTTCCTGCAACCAAACCAATACCTACCTGTTGCCAAAAAGGGAATGTACTTGCAAAAACATCTTCCAGTCCGCCCTTATGCCAGTAACGAATAATCAGAAATGAAATAAACACATATATATTTGCGGAAACTAACGACAGTATTAGCAACCTGCCCGTACTTAATCCGGAAAATATTTTACCTCTTTGATCAGACTGGGGTTCTTTTTGCATAATTTTAAAATAAGTGCGTAATAGGTAAGCTAAAAACCAGATTAATCGTATAAATAATTAGAGTAGGCATAAAGCTTTTTAGGAATCTTTTCAGAGTCTGTCCTTTTTTATCAGAAACGGTTTATCGATGATTCGAATTTTAATTATTTATGGAAGCAGGAGCTTCCAACAGGCGTAACGAAGGAAGACCTTCGTTACGAGGAACGAGGAAAGTATTTGGCGACAATGTTTAAAATAAAGACCAACGGACTGGATGATGTACTAAAGCCTATTATTCGTCAGCACCAATAAAAATTTTAAATTTATATGTAACATATTTTTTACATCACGTAAAGAACTTTTGACACTCAACTAATTCACTAATTATGTCAAAGCAAGAAATTTTATCATGGACTTCCATCGGATTCTCTTTTTCCGTGGTCTTTTTTTATGTGATGTTTGTTTTCGGATGGCCTGATACTCTACCTGATTATTCAGCTCGCTTCACCAAAATCTTTATAAACGTTTTTTGGGTCGCTATAATCATTGAGCTGATTATTGATTTCACTGAAAGTAAAAATCGTGTTAATAAAGATGAACGGGACGAAAAAATTGAAGCTGTTGGTCACCGCTACGCATATCGCTTTTTAACTCTTATGATTGTTACCATTCTATTTCAGATTCTTTTATCAAACTTCCTCGGTAAATCCGCAAGCGATTACCTTTTACTTGGACAACCGAGAATGATTTTTCATGCTCTTTTCCTTCTCCTCTTTAGCGCAAGTATTATAAAGCGTTCAACTATGATCTATCATTACCGAAAGAGCTATTGATATGGAAGAAGGACAAATCACAAATCACATTCGAAAGCTTCGCTTTTTGGCCGGAGAAATGACTCAAGCTGAATTGGCTGAGAAAGTTGGCGTAACCCGACAAACGATTAATGCAATTGAAGCTGCAAAATATTCTCCTTCTTTAGAATTGGCTTTTAAAATTGCAGAGGTTTTTGATAAGCCATTGGAAGAAGTTTTTAACTATAAGAAGTAAAGAAGTATATCTAAAAAACCCGCTCTGTAAGGCGATAAGGTTGGGCTGTTGAATCCACTTCAATCTTAAACTTGATAATACCTAAAACTGATCCCTCTTCGGTAATTACATCCACCTTCCACTCGCCTTCCATCATTTTGTTTTTATAGGTATAGCCACGGAATCCTTCATCTCTGCCTCCGGTAATTTCAAATCCAATTTCATCTATAATTTCCCATTTATTAGTATATGGGCTGTACCATTTCCAGCGATGCAGGATATCCTTCTCAAAATCAGACGGAGCAAAAATTGAGGTAAATATATACACATTTGATCCCGGCTCATATTCATATTGATGCCGGTTATCTTTCCAAATTTGATACCATGGCTCCCGCTCATAGCTAACCAAGTATTCATTATCCTGCTTTTCAATGCTGTGAGCTACTAATCCTTCATCCAGTGCAAGAGGAACCGGCGGGATAAGATTTAGAAAATAGAAGCTGTTGATCAATAGGTAGATTCCTAAAATTAAACCGGTAAGTTTGCCAAGGTGTACTTCTTTTTGGGTAGAAGGACTTTCATTGAAAATATAGACAATGAGCCCAAGCGTAGTGGCTAAACTAATACCTCCTGAAACCAAAAATATGAAGGAGTTCATGTGTTTAACGATAAGCGGAACAAAGAAGGTGAAGAAGGTAAAGTTCACAAAGAAGTAAGCCCCAAACTGCAGGTACTTGTTCGATATTCGTTTCTTCAGCATCTCATTGGCAAATAATAGAATTACCAGGATTACAAAGAATGAAGCCGTTTTAGAAAAGGAAACACTTCGGGAGAAATAGATTACATACGCACTGCATAATCCTCCCAGAAAAAACTGAATAGCCAGGGGAAAATATGCTTCATACTTCTCAAGAAAAGTACCCTTCCATCGGTCATCTTCTACTAAATTGAAAAGATATAAGCATACACTTAGGGAAGTAAGATAGGTGCACAAAATAATGCGGTCGTACATCCGGTCGATACGACCCAGGGTAAGCGAGTCCCACACAAAACCAACCATAAAAAAGATCACCGGGAGATACCGCTGATTTGCTCGTACAAAAGCCCGTATCCCGTTAATCATTTAGTAAAGATTGACCTTAGTTTAAATTGAATGATTCAACTCTTTTAACTAACACTTTCACATATCTTCATAAGAAAATATTAATTAACTAATTCTTTTAATTTTTGATTTTCTTCAATAAGTATCTCATTAAATTGATTGAAATTCTTTTTATTAAAAAAAATAAAAACTTCCTCTAACGCATTTATTAGTAAACCTGATAATGTAATTATATGAGGTTTTATACTATCTAAACCATCTTTATTCTCTGAACTTATAACTAATTCTGCATTGTCTTTTTCTAGCAAGTGTTTACTAGTAAGACTGCTTAAATCGTTATGAGCATCGCTGGAATTTAAGTCGTAAATACTTTCATATACATATTCGAGACCTGCTAATTTAAATTTTCTTTTAATACTTAATTCTTCACCAGATTTTATAAAAGAAAAATCTCTAATCTTCAATTCTTTTAAGTCTCTATTGTTTTGTTTAACAATTTTTCTGTACTCGCTTGGTATTTCATCAACATTTGGAAAAAAAGGATTTGACTTATTTTTGTGCCAATTACTAAACCTTTGCCTTTTTTTTCTTAGTGTTAACAGAGTTAAATAATCAACATAATCATCATGATTACATAAATTACTTAAATCGACAAGTGCTTCTAAGGAACTTCTAAAAAGTGGTACAATAGAAACAAAATTATTTTTTTCAGTAAGTGTTGTAATTCCTTTAGAGTATTGAATAGCTCTTATATACAAAGAACAGATATAGACTTCTCTTGATACTTTTTTAGCAGATATATTGTCTCGTATAATTTCAAAACACTTTTCTATTAATAAGTTGAATTGATTAGCTATTTCTTTTTCAGGCGGTAAACTCAAAATTATACAACCTTCCCAACTTCAATAACTTCCTCTCCCAACTCTTCCGCTCTTTTCTTCACAGTATCCACTTCACTTTCAGAAACAACTGCTATCAAACCAATACCTAAATTAAAAGTGGCCTGCATATCTTCTTCAGGGACATTGCCTATTTCCTGGATGAGTTCATAAACAGCCGGACGTTTCCAGCCTTTCCAGTTGATATCGAGTTTGAGTCCTTCGGGAAGAATACGTTTGGTATTACCCACAATTCCACCGCCGGTAATGTGGGAAAATCCATTGACTCCACCCAGATCTTTGAGATCCGTAATCAAGGATAAGTATGAACGGTGAACTTTAAGGAGTTCATCTCCAACCGTACTTCCCAGCTCTTCCACATAGTTTTCGACATTGTGTTTGCTGAACAGCACTTTCCTTGCCAGTGAGTATCCGTTGGTGTGTAAACCCGAACTTTTGAATCCTAAAAGTACATCCCCTTTTTGGATATCAGATCCGTTAATGACTTTATCTTCATCTACAATTCCAACAATGGTTCCGGCCAGATCAAATTCACCGGCATCATAAATATCCGGCATTTCGGCTGTTTCCCCACCAATTAGAGCCACTCCATTTTCTTTACAGGCTTTGGCAAATCCTTTTACTACATCTACTCCAACATGCTGTTCCAGCTTTCCGGTTGAGAAATAATCCAGAAAGAAAAGAGGCTTGGCTCCGCATACGGCAATATCGTTAACGCAATGGTTTACCAGATCCTGACCAACGGTGTCATATCGCCCCACCTTAAAAGCTACAATCAACTTTGTACCAACGCCATCTACAGAACTGACAAAAACAGGCTTTTTAAAACCACTTAAGTCAGGACTAAAAAATCCTCCAAAGCCACCAATATTGGATAAAACTTCGGGTCCATGAGTGTCTTTAACCACACCTTTGATGGACTCTACCATTTCTTCTCCGGCTTTGATATCTACACCGGAATCTTTGTACGTAAATTGTTTCTTATCTGACATTGGTTACTAAGATTTTTCTTCTTGGGTTACGAGTCGAATATGTGCTAAATGATGATTGCAGTGCCAGGCACACATAGCTGCTAAATGAGCTAATGTAAGTGTAGTCCCTGACTCTGGATTGATAAACGTTCTTTTCAATTGTTCATCTGTTAAGCTTTGATAGATACGAACTATTATCTCATGCGTATTTTCCAGCATATCGAGTGTTAGTTCTAAAGGAATTTCAAACTGGAAGTTTACATCAACCCAGCTATCCTGGTTATAAGGTCGAATAGTGGGATTATCTTCCGTTAAAGCAGTTTTTATACGAACAAGCTTGTTTAAGTGGCTATCCAGTAAATGAGCAATGACCTGCCGAACCGTCCATCCATCCTCCCGATAAGGAGTTAATAATACATCATCCGAATATTGATCAATTTCATTTCTGATACGTTCAGGAAGTAAAGCAATATCATCCAGCCATTGCTCAAGATCTTCCTGGGAATAATCCTCAGAGAAAGAAAGTTTACCTATGGGAAATTGTTTATTCATGAATGGTTCTTATTTCACTAAAATCACATCTGAAATATAGAATCTTTACAAGAGTGTTTTGGAAACTTTTTCCCATTCTTTTCCACACCAGAATACAATAAGTATGGGATTTATATAATTTGTAGTAGTAGTAGAGACTGTGGATAAGTTGATAACTTTTTTATCCTTAATTTTACCAGCCACCTTAAAAACATGTGGATAGTTTTGTGGGTAACTCGCACATAAAAATCAGTACTTTAAAAGGGTTCGTAAAATGTTATTCACAATCAGATATGTTTTATACATAAATATTGGATTATATCCATCAACACTAAAAGTTATTCTTTTTGAATGTTGATTATCCGGTTTGAATGTGGAAACTTGTTTACAACTTTGGTGCTTTTGAGTTATCCAATGTTTAGAAGTGAGTAATCCACATAGTAATCCACACTCATACCCCCCATGAAAGCAGTTATACAGCGCGTAAAATCTTCATCCGTAATGGTAGATAATGAAATAACCGGAGCTATTGAGCACGGATTATTAGTATTACTGGGAATTCATGAAGACGATACAGACAAACAACTGGAATGGATCTGCAACAAGATTTCCAAGCTACGCATTTTTGAGGATGAAGACGGTAAAATGAATAATTCCGTACAAGATGTAGGTGGCGAGATTTTAATAGTTTCTCAATTTACGCTTTATGCTAATTCTGATAAGGGAACCCGCCCAAGTTTTATAGAAGCAGCGCGACCGGAAAAAGCCGAACCCATGTATGAAGACATGATTAAATGGTTTAAAACCAATACGGATCTGAATATACAAACGGGAGAATTTGGCGCTATGATGAGTGTGAAGCTGGAAAATGACGGACCGGCAACCATTATATTAGAGAAGTAAAAAAGGGATCATGGTCTGCCGGCTCAAAGTCCGTCTGACCAATTGTTAAATTGTACCCGAAAACATAAAAGAATCCATCAGACCAGCAATTGGTTAGGTGGAGTTAGATATTGAAGAAACTAAATATATGTCAGTGATTTTCATATTTATTGATGGTGTTGGGCTTGGTGAAGATGCAGCCCCGAATCCTTTTTCAGCAAAACGGTATGAGTCGTTTGAAGTATTAACGGGAGGGTTCTTTAATAATAAAGCTGGTAGTGTTTCTGAAGATGGACACCTCTTTCAACCTATAGATGCCAATTTAGAAGTTGAAGGATTACCACAAAGTGGAACCGGACAAACAGCATTATTTACGGGGAGAAATGCGTCTAAAGAAATAGGAAAGCATTTTGGTCCCTTCCCTCATTCCGGGATAAAACCCTTCCTTAAAAAAGAGAGTGTATTTCATGGAGTTTTGGACTTGGGCAAGAAGCCCTACTTTATGAATGCTTATCCGCCCATCTTTTTTGAACACGCCAAAAAAAGAAATCGCTGGAGCTGCACGACACTTATGACGAAAAGTGCTGGCATCAAGCTAAACTCAACAGATGATGTGCTGAACGAGTCAGCCTTAACAGCTGAAATCGTGCAAAATGCATGGCGGGAAAAGCTGAATATTAATATCCCAAAAATTACCCCAACAGATGCGGCAAATCGATTATTAAACGTAGTTCCGGATTATGATCTGGTGTTGTATGAATATTACCTCACCGATAAAGCGGGGCATAAGCAAAATCAGGAAGATGCTGAACGCGTGCTAAAACCACTGGATGAATTCCTGCTACAGATCATCAAGAAAAAGCGAAGTTCAGATACGTTAGTGATTACGAGTGATCATGGGAATTTGGAGGATTTATCTACGAAAACGCATACTCGAAATAAGGTGCCGTTATTTGTGTTGGGGGAGAAAAGCGAAAGTTTTAGAAATGTTGAAAGTCTAACCGATGTGAAAGACAGCATTATTTCTTTTATTTAATAAATTACTAACTGATACTAAATGATTATAGAGCTTCTAAAAAAAGTTTGTTCTGAGCTGGAGGAAAAAGAGATAGAATATATGCTATCTGGAAGCCTTGCTATGAATATCTATACAGTGCCCAGAATGACTAGAGATATTGATATAGTAATCAATATGAAGTTGTCTGATATTAATAAGTTTATTAAGATTTTTGAAGAGGGGTTTTATATTTATGAGGAAGGGATTGAAGAGGAAGTAATAAACAGGCGTATGTTCAACGTTATTGATAATGGTTCAGGATTTAAAATAGATTTTATTGTAAGGAAGAATACCGACTTTCATAGAAATGAATTTAATAGAAGGCAACAGAAAAGAGCATTTGGGTTTAAACCATGGGTTGTGTCAATTGAAGACTTAATTATATCCAAACTTAATTGGATTCAAGATTTAAAAAGTGATACACAAATTTCTGATATAGAAAATTTACTTTCGGTTCCAGATATAGATAAAGAATACATTGAGAAATGGTGCGAAAAATTAAACCTTAACACCTATAATCTAATATGAAGGATACTCCTCAACATATTTCGGAGATTCAAAGACAGATTATTCATTCAAAAACGGATGAAGAACGATCCATAATGGGTGCTGAAATGGTGGATTCCGTCTATCAAATGATTAAAGAAAGAATACAAGAGAAAGACCCCAGCTTATCAACAAAAGAAATAACGGCAAAAATATTTCTTAGATATTATCAGAATGAGTTTTCTGAGCAACAAAAACAAAGAATAATAGCCTCAATAAAAGGTGAATAAATCTAAAGTCCATTTAGTGTTAGGCAGCGGTGGTGCGCGGGGTATAGCTCACATTGCCGTGATCGAAGAGCTGGAAAAACAAGGTTATGAAATTATCGAAGTCATTGGTTGCTCGATGGGAGCTGTTGTTGGCGGAATTTATGCCGCGGGTCATTTAGAAGAATATAAAAACTGGCTAACCGGTCTTTCGAGAAGAGATGTTTTTGACCTGCTGGATTTCACCTTCACCAAACAAGGGTTTGTAAAAGGAGAAAAGCTATTTGCGAAGCACCTTGAAGTAGTGGGTAAGCAGAATATTGAAGACTTTTCCATACCGTTTACTTCAGTTGCAACCGACATGAAGCATAATGAAGAAGTTCATTTCAAATCGGGAGACTTATATAAAGCGCTTCGTGCTTCAGTATCTATTCCCGGCTTTTTTGTGCCGGTTGTAGATCAAGGTCGTGTGCTCGTAGATGGCGGAGTGCTAAATCCACTTCCCATTAACTTAGTGGATAAAGGAGATGATGAGATTATTGTAGCGGTCAATCTGAATGGGAAGTATGATTCTAAGTATGATAAAAAACCGGAACCGGATCGCATCGATGAAATAAAAAAGTGGTTTTATGATTTGCTTCCGGAATCAATGAAAGAAAAGCGAAATTTTGAAGCAGACCCGGAAGAAGATTCATTCTCCTTAATTGAATTGATGGACAGTACATTCAGTTTTACACAAGATCGCCTGACGGGGTTGATGATCGATGTATATAAACCTGACTACCTTATTGAAATCCCAAGAAACAGCTCTGGCATTTTTGACTTTGACCAGACCAAAAAAATATTGGAAGTAGGAAGAGAATCCTATCACAATGTGATGGACTCCCCCGCTGATTAAAGACTATTTTACCAGCTATCTGTCCGGAAAGGCACGGCCGGAAACCCTTCTTCATTATATAAAGAAACATCCGGGTTATTGGCCCACGCATATCGAACAGCCACCGGATGATCAACTTCACGAGACCAAACCACAAGCTGATTCCCTTCTATGCGGGCATCTGCCCAATGGAACTTTTTGTCCTGACCGGCGATAGCAAAGCCTAAAACTTTATCGGTTTCTTTAGCCATTAAGCCTGAGCCAACATGATCAAAAGTTAGGCGGATTTTGTTGCCTTCTACGCTATGACCAGAATACATGGGCCCGGAATAAACAAGATCGTTTGCAAAAGCAATTTTGTCTGCCGCAGCCCACAAACGCGCTCCTACATCTTGTTTATTTCTTGGATGGATGTCATCAGCTTCACCAATATCTATGGTAACAGCCATGCCGGTATTTGAAAGAGAAAGCGCTTGCGTCTGAGCTTCTCTTAGCCGGGCCCAACCACCATCTGTGGGTTCATTCTCTTTTTGCATAAAATTAGCCAGTTGAACAAAAAGGAAAGGGAAATCACCCTGATTCCAACTTTCTCTCCACTCCTCAATCATGGCCTCAAAAAGCTCATTATAGTATTGGCTGACCCCCGTATTACTTTCACCCTGATACCAAATTGCTCCTTTTATTGTATAACCGGCCACAGGGTGTATCATCGCATTGTATAAAGTCCCGGGGCTATTTTGATAGCGAACAACTTCAGGCATAGGAGGTTCAAGAGTATTTGTGAACTTCCAGGTACCCTCCAGAGAAATTTTTTGATCTTCGGCTTCTATCCAAAATTCATCTTCTTGGCCTATAAAAGTTTGGTTACTCCAGTCTTCTACAGTCCGGATAGCAATCACATTCTCTCCTTCCTTTAGGATATTTTTATCGATTTCAATGATACGCGGATCATCAGACCAGTTTTTGGTGTAGATCTTTTCACCATTAATAAATGCGACCGTAAATTTTCCCGGATTACCAAAAGAGAGGCGGGCATCTGAAAGGTTATTGAGGCTGAAGGTTTTTCTAAGCCACACAAAATCTTTTAACGGTTGTTGATTGGGCAATTCAACTTCTTCCCAATTGGAGTCATCATAGCCCACTTTATGAGCACCGTACTTCATGAAATCTGTTTGGTCCTGAACGCGAGTATATTTTAGAGTATTTAGACTGTCGTTCTTCTCTACTCGGTCTGTCCAATTAATATCAGACTGTAGCATGTTCTCGGCCATATCTTTGTAGCCCTCAACATGGAGAAGGCGATCTGCTGGAGTCCAAGATTCGGCGGGTGTTCCCCCCCAGTTATCATCAATAATACCAACAGGCACCCCTTTTTCTAAATGATTACGCTTAGCAAAAAACCAGGCAACAGCTGAAAAATTACGTGCATTTTCCTTGTTCGCTATTTTCCATTCGGCATCAGTTTTTAAATCATTTAAAGGGATCATCGAAATATCAGTAGCAACTTTGATAAACCGGATTGTGGGATAGTCTGTATCGTTTAACTCAGCTTGCATATCGTCAATATTAGCACCAATCACCCACTCCATATTTGATTGACCTCCAGCCAGCCAAACATCTCCTATATATACATCATCAAAAGTAAGCTCTTCTTCATCTGCGGAAATAGAGAGAGCAAACGGGCCCCCAGCTTTTTGAGCAGGAAGAAAGGTTTCCCAGCGCCCCTGAAAATTAGCGGTGGTAATTTGGGAGGCGTCACCTAATTCTACCGTTATGTTAGTTCTTGCATCCGCCCATCCCCAAACGTAAATATCAGTATTGCGCTGCAGCACCATATGATCATTAAAAATAGCAGGAACTTTAAGCTCTTGAGCAGAAGCAGATAATGAAGTTAAAAGAAGACTAAAAGAAAGGAATAGAGTTTTTAACATAACACGAAAATGAATTGATGTTTCGGCACAAAAGAATGTATTAAATAAGAAGCTTAAAATCGGAAGAAGTTGATCTTAAAAGAATCATAGATAGAAATAACACGGATAAATTTTTCCTTTTACCTCAATTTAAAACATATTGCAAAAAGCTTAAATGTGATCGGAATGAATATGGAAAAGCAGTTTATATTAGCAATAGACCAAGGGACGACAAGCTCGAGAGCGATTGTTTTTAATAAAGAAGGTGAGATCCAATCTGTTGCGCAGAAAGAGTTTAAACAGTACTTCCCCAATGATGGATGGGTTGAACATGACGCTAATGAAATATGGAAAACTCAGGCAGGCGTAGTTGCTGAAGCCATTACGGATTGTGGCGCAAATGGGAAAAACATTGCTGCAATTGGCATCACTAATCAAAGAGAAACGACGGTGGTATGGGATAGAGAAACGGGCGAACCCATCTATCATGCTATTGTTTGGCAAGACCGGCGGACATCTGATTACTGCGATGAACTGAGGGAGGAAGGCTGGACCGAAAAGATTAAAGAAAAAACCGGCCTCATTATAGACAGCTATTTCTCGGGAACTAAAATCCGGTGGATTTTAGAAAATGTAGAAGGTGCCCGTAAAAAAGCAGAAGCCGGAAAACTAGCCTTCGGTACGATTGACTCCTGGCTTATTTGGAACTTCACTGACGGAGAAACGCATGTCACTGATGTAACCAATGCCTCAAGGACGATGCTTTATAATATAAGAGAGCAAAAATGGGATGAGGAGCTGCTTAAGCTAATGGACATTCCGGTTGAAATGCTGCCGGAAGTAAAGTCATCCAGTGAGGTGTACGGGCATACAAAAACCACTATTTTTGTTCATGAAGTACCGATTGCAGGAATTGCGGGAGACCAACAAGCGGCCCTGTTTGGACAAATGTGCCTGCAGCCGGGCATGTTAAAGAACACTTACGGCACAGGATCTTTTATCATGTTTAATACCGGTGATAAACCGATTAAATCTGAGAACAATCTACTCACCACCATTGGCTGGGGAAAAGATGATAAAATCACTTATGCGCTGGAAGGAAGTATTTTTATAGCCGGCGCAGTTGTGCAGTGGTTAAGGGATGGGCTGGGAATTATTAAATCATCATCGGATATAGAAAAGCTGGCTCTAACGGAAAAAGACAATGGAGGTGTTTATCTGGTTCCGGCGTTTGCTGGATTGGGAGCCCCTCACTGGGACCAGCGGGCACGAGGAGCAATGTTTGGACTGACCCGGGCCTCAACGGCCGGACATATAGCCAGAGCCGCGTTAGAAGGCATTGCATATCAAGTTAAAGATGTGCTTTCAGCAATGGAAGCCGATTCCGGAATCGAAATTAAAGAACTCCGCGTTGATGGAGGTGCAACTGTAAACGATACCTTGATGCAGTTCCAATCAGACATCTTGAGAATACCATTGGTACGGCCTAAAATTTTGGAAACGACAGCATTGGGAGCTGCTTACTTAGCAGGGCTTGCGGTGGGCTTCTGGAAAGATACGGATGAAATTAAAAAGCAGTGGCAGGTCGACAAACGTTTCGAACCCAAAATGAGTGAGGATGAAGCAAAGACGCTCCTTCACAAATGGAACAAAGCCGTTGACAAGAGCAAAGGCTGGATTGAGTGAAGGCGGATTGAGCGCTAAAAACTCAACATTGAAAAATCGAATATTGAATGGTTTAAATAGATCAAATGGATAGAGCAGAATTTCTGAAAGAAGTAAAAGACTTCAACGATTATTGGGATGTAGTGGTAATTGGCGGTGGCGCTACTGGATTGGGAGTAGGCGTAGACGCGGCAGCTCGGGGATACAAGACCCTGTTGCTGGAAATGCACGATTTTTCAAAAGGAACGTCCAGCCGGAGCACCAAACTGGTTCACGGTGGTGTGCGATACCTTCAGCAAGGAGATGTTTCTTTGGTGATTGAAGCTCTGCATGAGCGTGGGCTATTAATTCAGAATGCACCACATTTAGTAAGTCATCAGTCTTTTATTGTACCCAGTTATGAATGGTGGAACGGTCCTTTTTATGGGGTTGGTATGAAAGTATATGATGCCCTGGCCGGTAAACTTGGGATCAACAAATCGAAGAACCTTTCAAAAGAAGAAACACTGGAGCGGATTCCAACTCTGGAGCCGGAAGGATTACGAGGCGGAGTAATTTATTATGATGGTCAGTTTGACGACTCTCGCCTTTCCATAAACCTCGCACAAACCATCAATGAACAAGGAGGTACTCCACTTAACTATATGAAAGTAACCGGACTCAAAAAAAACGGGAAAGGATTTATTGAAGGTGTAGAAGCCCGGGATATGCTGGACGGGAAAGATTACGATATCAATGCCCGAGTTGTGGTGAATGCAACGGGGATATTTTCGGATGATGTACTGGAAATGGATGAAGAAGGTCATAAAAAAATCATTCAGTTTGCACAGGGGATTCATCTGGTGTTGGATAAAGAATTTTTGCCGGGAGATTCTGCGATTATGGTTCCTCATACTGATGATGGACGCGTACTTTTTGCTGTACCGTGGCACGATAAAGTTATTGTAGGAACTACAGACACCCCGGTTGACAAAGCAACGCTGGAGCCGATAGCTCTTGAAGAAGAGGTTGAGTTTGTGCTGAGGCATGCCGCCAAGTACCTCACTAAAGATCCGACAAGAAAAGATGTGAAAAGTGTATTTGCCGGAATTCGTCCGCTTGTTAAGCCACCGGATGCAAAGGATACTTCAGAGATTTCACGAAGTCATCATATTCAGGTTTCCGAATCAGGCTTAGTGACAATCGCCGGAGGAAAGTGGACGACTTATAGGAAGATGGCCGAGGATACAGTTGATCAGGCCGCGATGGTGGCCGGATTGGATGTGAAAGAAACGCCTACCAAAGATTTAAGAATTCATGGTTGGCTCAAAAATGTCGACAGAGATGATCACTTGTTTGTATATGGCTCAGATAAAGTAGCCCTGCAAAATCTGATCGAAGAAGATAAATCACTGGCTGAACAACTTCACCCCGACCTCCCCTACATTAAGGCAGAAGTAGTTTGGGCTGTACGACATGAGATGGCACAAACGATCGAAGATTTTCTCTCCCGAAGAACCCGGGCACTTTTGTTAGACGCCAAAGCCAGTGTTGAAATGGCACCGGAAGTCGGCAGGATTTTAGCAGAGGAATTTGGCAAAGACGAGGCTTGGGTTCAACAAGAGGTAAAAGAATACAACGCCTTAGCAAGTAACTATATCCTAAACGAAAAAGAGTAGCTATGTGGATTGAATTCTGCGGTGAATTACTGGGCACCTTCATGCTTATCGTGTTGGGAAATGGAGTAGTCGCCAACGTGGTACTGGAGAAGACGAAAGGAAGCGGCAGTGGCTGGATCGTTATTACCTGGGGATGGGGAATTGCGGTTTTTGTTGGGGTTTTTACTTCAGCTGCTATAAGTGGAGCACATATTAATCCGGCAGTAACGCTCGGCTTGGCTTTTGTGGATATGTTTAGCTGGGATCGGGTGTGGTATTATATTTTAGGTCAATTCTGTGGGGCGATGCTGGCCCAGGTCGTGGTTTACTTGCAGTATAAAGACCATTTCGATGAGACTGAAGATGGGGCAACGAAACGAGCGGCATTTTGTACCGCTCCTGAAATCCGCAATACAAAAAGCAATCTGCTCTCAGAGGTTATAGGGACGTTTATCTTGGTGATTGGTGTATTATATCTGGCAGAACCTGAAGTTGGTTTGGGAGCTATAAGCGCCCTCCCTGTTGCACTGCTGGTTTTGGGAATTGGATTATCTTTGGGAGGAACAACCGGCTATGCCATTAACCCGGCGAGAGATTTGGGACCCCGAATTATGCATGCCCTCCTTCCTATAAAACAAAAAGGAAGCAACGACTGGGGCTACTCTTGGATTCCTGTGTTGGGCCCGATTTTAGGAGCAGGTTTAGCGGCCATTATCTATAATATTCTACCCTTCTAGCATTAATGAGCACACAACAATCGATTAAAAAACGACAAACACTTAAGCTTAGAGTTGATCCCCAAAACCCACTACCGGTAACAAAGGGGGATGAATTCAAGTCAGTAATGGAAGAACTAACAGAGTTGGCGGGAATGGCCCCTTTTCATTATCAAAGTGCGGAACATCACCGCAAGGAGAAATTAGGCGGAGCAGAACCTTGGAGGTTTCACGCACTGGACTCAAAAACATGCCGTAATTTGCTTGAGGCGCTCAATCAGGACAAGCCCATGAAAGCAAGTGATGGAATCAAACAAATGCTGGCGGCAGCAGACGGATTGATTTTAGCAACGTGGCTGCCCGAAAAGTCGAGATCTCTGAGCCGCAAGTTTCACCCCAATGTTAAAAATATGGAGCATATTGCAGCAACAGGGGCTGCTATTCAAAACCTTTTATTGGCCGCGACAGAAAAAGGAATTATAAATTATTGGTCTTCAGGCGGGTGCATCAGAAAGCCTAAGGTGCTTGAGTTCTTGGGCATTCCCAAGCAAGAGATTCTGCTTGGGGCAATATTCTTCTTTCCCGATGAATTCCCCGAAACAGCAGAAACCAAAACCGGAAAGAATCGTGATGCAAAAGGAGAGCTGAAAGACTATTTTGACTGGATTGAAGAATTTTAGCCTTTCATGAGGGCCAAAAGGTCATCAATATCATCTTGGTTTATAAGTTCTGAACGAAGGCCGAGTTCATTTTTCATTCGGTAATTTCGTTGTGGGCCCAGCGTAAAAAACATCCGAAGCATTTCGAGTTCGTTATCGAAATAGTTCTCCGTAAATCGGTCTCGAAAGGTCAGGCTCATAACACGCTCCTCAAGTTGATCAGCAAGCAAGCTAGAGGACCCTTTCAGAAACTGATCTACCAATAAGCCCGTCTTATCATCCAGCCGAAGCTGAAACTTCTGAGGTGTTATTCTATTCAATAACTGGCTGGGGAGATAGTGTGCACTGGTGATACCGGCCTCATGAACAAAAAGAAGCTTGAGTAAAGCTCCCAACCCTTTTCTTGTTTTTAGGTGGCCCTTAAAGCAACCGTAAACCTCCGGGAAGCCGTCAAGAACCCGCATAGATAAGCGAAACTCTTTCTTATTTCCGCGACGGGCTGTAGAAATATAGTAATAGGTCTCCGGCTTTTTATTGGCGTGATTAAATGGAGGCCTGAGTGAACGGAGGAGTAAATTCTCTAACAGAATAGCATCGGTTTCGGAATTACAAACCTCATAGCTGATGCGCTCAAGATGAGCAATCATCCGCTGTACTTTCTTCGACTTGGAATACCTGTAAGAAGTAATTCGCTGCTGAAGGTCTTTACCTTTCCCCACATATAAGACTTGGTCACGCTTGTCATACATAGTATAAACCCCCGGCTGATGAGGAGGTAACTCCTCCCCCACGGCATGATTTACCCGCTCTTTCTGGGTAATGGCTGTCGGTTCAAAAAGGTCTAATGTCACAGAATTATACTTCGAAGATTGCTTACTAGGATTAAAACTAAAATAGAATAAAGACCTGAAAATAATAAGCAGAAATGATAGATTTGATTCACATAATGATGGTTAAAAGAAAAATAAATGGAAAAGAGAGTACAAAGATACATCCTGATTTTTGTTGGCATAATAGTAACAGGATGTGGCAACTCTGGTGAAAAGGCTTCTAATGCGCCTGTTACCGAATCAGAGAATCTGAATGTTATACTAAATGAGGCTCGCTTTCAGTGGATCGATTTAAATAACGTTTTTATAGATACAATAGTGGTGCCTAAAGAGGATATTTACGAAGAAAAATTATTTGTGAGTGATTCGCTTTATGTAACAAGCCCAACGCACATGACTGTTTTTGATGGAAATATGGTAGTCAATGAGTTTGGCAAGGCCAACGTAGTAATAGTTAATAAGGAGGGAGAACTACAAAGGAATTTGAGCCGGGAAGGAAGAGGTCCGGGAGAATTTGAAAGACCACTTGGACTTATGACAGACGGCACACATTTATACATCTATGATGATGCGCAAAAAAGAGTAAGTGTTTTTGACAAAGAATTTGAGTTGCTAAATACATTTGATTTAAAGGATGTTGCTCCGGGAGATTTTAGTAAGACGATTGTTATGAATAATGAACTAATAGCATACCAAATTTTTTCAGCTTCAAGTTTATATTCTGAGGAAACTGAAGGAGGTATGCTTCAAATTCGTCTAAAGAATCAGCCTGACTCTGTTCACTTTTCAGCTCTTCCTCGAATTGTTCCTCGTGGCATGCAGCCCGGGGCATATAATAACCTTCTGATTGCATTGAACAATAAAAATAATCTTGCTGTGGCTTTTTCCGGCCTTCCATACCTGATCGTTTATGAAGAGCTTCAGCACCAGTTAACGATTGGGTTAAAGGCAACGCACTATGATACCACAGACACACCCTCACTAAAACCCACTGCTATAAAAGGAAACACAGGGGTTGGGGTAAAAAGTGTAATCAATAACGTGAAGCTAATGGATAATGGAGACATTCTATTTTTTAGCTTTGGGTTAATACATCATTTGGTAAAAAAAGAGTCCGGAAATTATACAGCGAAAAAATCTTATCAACTAATCAGAGAGGGATCGGGAGACAAACTGATAGCTCAGGAATTCGTGGCGATGCCTGAAGAACCAACAATGTTTTATGTACTGGGTTGGAGAAATCTATATAAAGTGGATATTCCAATATTCGATTGAGAGCTGTTTTATAAAACAAACCCTCTTTAAAAAATCGAGCAAAGACCTGAAAATAATAAGCAGAAATGATAGGTTAGATTAAAACAAAATTGAGAAGAGAGCATGAAAGCAAAATTAATCGGAATCATATTAATTACTTTTTTAGCATATGGTTGTGCCGGATCAAAACTTCAAAAGTACAATAAAGAAGTTGAATACTATGAAGTTAAGCCTCCGGAAGAATATTTTTCGGATCAATACCCTGAGCCAGACACCTACGCTAAATATCCTGGAGGGCAGCCGGGACTTCAGAACTACATAAGCAGTAAAACAAGGTATCCGATAAAAGCTGTGCGAAGAGGGATTTTTGGAGAGGTGGAGATAACTTTTGTTGTAGGAAAAGATGGGAGAACAAGTAACATGGAAGTGATCAAAAGCCCATCAAAATATCATACTAAAATGTATGAAGATATGATCGAAGACATGTACAGGTGGGAGGCTGCAATTAAAGGTGGGGAGCCTGTCGAACAACGGTATGTACTTAAAGCAAAATTTGTTGAGTTTGAAGAACTTCAGAAAATGTACGAGTCAAATTGAAACAAATTCAAAAAACAGCACTCTTAATACTACAATAAACATCCTAAAAGTTGGTTTTGAGAATGAGTTTTAAATCCGAAATAGATAAAAACTCGTATTAATTAGGAAGCAAAAAGGAAAAGTAGTAATTAATGTTGTGAGTCATTCAGTAAGCAGATCAGCCCGCCAATGTTATTTTTGTAAAGCTGAGGAAGGAAAGCCTCGTATTTTAGGTGGCTTTACAGTAGAACTAAGAGAGGTTCAATTGAAAAATGGCGAAGTAGTATATGCCTGCCAAAGCTGTAGTGTCCATGAAAGGAAAAGCTTTAAAAAAGGAGAACAAAAGAAAAAAACCTTTATAAAAAAGGTTAAGGCTTATTTCTCTTGACCATTATTTAAGAATGGTTACTCCGCCTGAAATATGTTCAATAATATAATTACTGATTCCGCCCGGCCCATCTTCATTAATATCCCACTTAAAGTCAGCGCCGCCAATGAACAAGTGATCTGCTTCCAGCGCATTCATCTGATCAATGATCACTTTGCCCGGTTCGCCGATTTCGACATAGGGAGTTAATGCCCCTTCTTTTCCTGCAATATCCTCGAAAGTATATTTTGCCAGCTCTACAATTGCTTGAGCCTCCGTCAAGGCATCTTCACTTATAGCTACAACCAAAATATACACTTCCGGTTCATTACGGAGGTCTCGATAAAGGCCGGCAGCATATTTTAGAGCCTCACTGGCATATTTTGTACCGTTGGTAGCAATCACCCATTTTTTTGCATTTGCCATAAACTATTAATTTGTTGAACAGGTCTTAATTTTAGAATTGACTCAATTGAAAATATCTTAGTTCTTCTCTGAAAGCAATCATGAACATTCCTATCTTTGCTGTGCTTTGAAACACATGCAGAACATACCGAAAAAACACCAAACCGTATTTAATATCATCAGCGAGGCGGCGCAGGAATTAGAAAGCCCCGTATACGTTGTTGGGGGCTATGTACGTGATTACTATCTGGGTCGCTCAAAATCAGGAGATATCGACATCGACTTTGTTACAGTTGGCTCCGGAATTAATCTCGCGCGCAAAGTTTCCGATAAAATCAAAGGCTCATCCTTAGCTGTGTATAAACAATTTGGAACAGCTCAGGTTAAAACGGGCGATTTAGAACTAGAATTTGTGGGCGCTCGAAAAGAGAGCTACCGCAAAAACTCACGAAAACCACTGGTTGAAGATGGCACACTTGAAGATGATCAGCTTCGGCGAGACCTGACAATCAACGCCCTGTCTTGGTCGCTCAATAAAGATGATTATGGTGCGCTTAATGACCCGTTTAATGGGATGAATGATTTGGAGCAGTCGCTTATTCGAACTCCAATCGACCCGGAAAAGACGTTTGATGATGACCCCTTGCGTATGATGAGGGCTATTCGATTTGCTTCTCAGCTGAACTTCAGAATAGAGGAAGAAACGTTCGACGCTATCACAAAAATGTCTGAACGAATTAACATCATTTCTAAAGAGCGGATTATTGAGGAACTGAACAAAATTATTCTCAGTGACAACCCTTCTTTGGGATTTACGATGCTGTTCAAAACAGAGCTGCTCAAAGAGTTCTTTCCCGAAATGTATAGTTTACATGGCGTGAAAGAAGTAAATGGGGTTCGCCATAAAGACAACTTCTGGCATACACTGCAAGTTTTGGATAATGTCATAGAAATGGATGCCGATCTGTGGTTGCGCTGGTCCGCTATTATGCACGATATCGCGAAGCCACCGACACAGCGGTTTCATAAAGAAGCCGGGTGGACTTTTCACGGTCATGATGCATTGGGCGCTAAATGGACAAAGAAGATATTCAGGCGTTTGTGTCTTCCTTTAGATGAACGCATGCGATATGTAAGGAAGCTGGTGCGGTTACACCTCCGCCCTATTGCATTGGTTTCAGATGAAGTTTCGGATAGTGCCATCCGTAGGTTAATTTATGAGGCGGGCGACGACATTGATGATTTGATGAAGTTATGCCGGGCCGATGTGACCACTAAGAACGATTACAAGCAAGAGCGCTATCAAAAGAACTTCGATTATGTGGAGCGGCGCATAAAAGAAGTGGAAGAAAAAGATCGCATCCGAAAATGGAAAAACCCGCTTTCCGGAGAAGAAATTATGAAGGCCCTTAACATACCGCCTTCAAGAACGGTGGGAGATGTCAAAGACGCAGTTAAGGAAGCGATCCTTAATGGAGACATTCCCAATGACCACGATGCAGCACTTGAATATATGATAGAACACAAAGAAGATTTTTTGAAGTAATGGCAGAACTCTGGATCTCAAATTCATACGCAAAGATAAATCTTGGCCTTAATGTGTTGGAGCGCCTTGAAAATGGCTATCATGCCATAGAAACTGGTTTCTGTTTTTTGGAGTGGAATGATCGGTTTGAAGTTAAGCACGCCCCCCGGATGGAATTAATCATGAGTGATGAGAAAATTCCTGTGGATGATTCTAACCTCATTGTGAAAGCGCTCAAGTTGCTTCAGGTAGAAGCCGGCCTAAAAGACGAGTTCTATATAAAAGTTGAAAAGAATATACCGGCTGGCGCGGGCTTGGGTGGCGGTAGCAGTAATGCCGCAACGACGCTCCGGATGATGAATAAAATTGCTAATCTGGGGTTGAATCAGGATGACTTGAGGAGACTCGGAGGAAAACTGGGGGCGGATGTTCCATTTTTCATTAAAGGGAAAACAGGTTTTGCAACTGGTTTAGGGGATGAAATTGAAGAATTAGACATTCAGCCTAATGCATGGGTTGTCACCGTTTTCCCTGATATTGAAAGCAGTACGGCTGAAGCATATCAATATTGTGAACCAAACCCTGAGCCTGATTTCTCATTAAAGAACGTACTTCTGGAAGAAGATCCTGAAGAGTGGAGATACTTGTTAATGAATGACTTGGAAAAGGTTGTATTTCCTCATCACCACTTAGTTGGCAATTTGAAAGATCAGCTATACGAATTTGGTGCAGAGTACGCCAGCATGAGCGGAAGCGGTTCCAGTGTTTTTGGTGTTTTTAATCAGGATTTTGTTGCAATTAACGCCTATGAGTCGTTTCATAAGCTCGGATTTCCGGCAAACCTAACCCGACCCAAATTTGAGCCTGATTTAGGCATTTACGTTAAAGAAGATGGATAAATGAAAGTCGAAAGTTGACCGCCTGATAAAGTATGATCACCGTCAGCCGATCAACACTCAGCGTTCAGTTTTTCAGAGGATAGAAAAAAATTAATCAACGATTTTATGAATAAAAAGAAAACAAATGGAGTGAATATCAGATCCGGAATGGATAAAGATTCACTTCGCGAAGACATTAAATTACACCTGCGGCATACACTGGCCAAAGATGAATATTCCACAACGAGCTGGGATAAATACCGAAGCGTGGCGATGACCATCATGGATCGCCTGAATGACCGTATGCTGAATACACAGCAGCATTTCTATAAAACCAATGCCAAGCGTGTGTACTATCTATCAATGGAGTACTTGATTGGCCGACTGTTGGACAACATGTTGGTTAACCTGGATGTGCGGGATACAGTCGCTGAAGCTCTAGATGATCTGGATCTTTCCTATGAAGACATTCGTGAGGAAGAGTGGGACGCCGGACTTGGAAACGGAGGGCTTGGTCGCCTTGCTGCCTGTTTTCTCGATTCAATGGCAACCTTGGGAATACCTGCGATTGGGCACGGTATCCGATATGATTATGGAATTTTCTATCAGAAAATTCAGGATGGCTTTCAGATTGAGCGCCCGGATCTTTGGCTGAAATATGGAAATCCTTGGGATACGGTTCGCCCTAAAGTTCAATATCCCGTAGAGTTTTATGGAAACCAGGGAACCGTTAAATCCAGCAATGGGAACACCCACTATAATTGGGAAAATACGCACCGGGTAAAAGCGGTAGCCTACGATACTCCTATTCCCGGATATGATAATGGCATTGTAAACTATCTGAGATTATGGAAGGCGGAATCTTCTGCCGGCATTGACCTGAAGAGCTTTAACCAAGGTCAGTACATTGATGCTGTTCGTGATAATCAGCTGGAGCAAAATATATCCCGGGTACTTTATCCGAATGACAAAGTATTTGTAGGGCAAGAGCTAAGGTTGAAGCAAGAATACTTCCTCGTTTCAGCATCTATGCAGGATATCATCCGCCGCTTTAAAAAGCAGTCTTCGGATTTCACCAAATTTCCTGAAAAAGTTTCGATTCAGTGTAATGATACCCATCCAAACCTGGCTATTCCGGAGTTGATGCGATATCTGCTTGATGAAGAACACATGGAATGGGAAAAGGCGTGGGATATAACCGTTGAAACGATGGCTTATACCAATCACACCTTACTCCCTGAGGCATTGGAAAAATGGCCGGTTTCACTGGTTAGAAATCTTCTGCCGCGTCACTTACATATCATTTATGAAATTAACCGACGCTTCCTAAACGATGTTAAAATTAAGTTGGGAGATGATAAAAACCTTCAAAGCCGAATGAGTATCGTCAGCGAAGGCGAGAACCCCGTTGTGCATATGGCACATCTCGGAATTGTAGGAGCTCGAAAAGTGAACGGAGTAGCTGCTATGCACTCCCGGTTGCTGAAGGATTCTATGTTCAAGGATTTCGATGAGATGTATCCGGATAAATTCACTAACAAAACCAACGGAATTACCCCCCGCCGCTGGCTGAAGCAGTGTAATCCGGCTCTTTCCGAATTGATTTCAAATAAAATAGGTGACAAATGGATTACCGATCTTGATGAACTCAAGAAGATAAATGAGTTTGCAGAAGACAAGAAATTCCAGAAGAAGTTTGCTGATATCAAGGTTGAGAATAAGAAGCGGCTGGCAAAATATATCAAAGAGCATAACAATCTGGAAGTAGATCCGAACTCCATGTTTGACATCCAGATTAAACGTATTCATGAGTATAAGCGGCAGCTTATGGCGGCACTGCATGTAATTACATTGTATAACCGTCTGAAAGAAAATCCGGATCTGGATATTTCTCCACGGACTGTGATTTTTGCCGGAAAAGCCGCCCCTGGATACACGATGGCCAAACTTCACATTAAGCTGATTAACAGCATAGCTGAAGTGGTTAATAACGATCCTGAAGTAAACAAAAAGCTGAAGTGTGTATTCCTTCAGAATTACAGTGTGACTCTGGCCGAGAAACTAATTCCGGCCGCTAACCTGTCCGAGCAAATTTCAACAGCGGGAATGGAAGCATCCGGAACCGGAAACATGAAGTTTGCCCTCAACGGTGCGCTTACCATCGGGACACTTGATGGAGCCAATGTTGAAATTAAGGAAGAGGTTGGTGACGATAATATTTTCATCTTTGGCCTTAAAGAAGAAGAAGTTGAAGCACTTAGACGCCAAGGCTATAATCCGTGGAATTACTATAATGACAATGAGGAGCTGAAGCAGGCATTAGATTTAATTCGCGAAGGTTTCTTTAGTGATGGAGATAAGGAGCTTTTTGAGCCGATTATAGATGCCCTACTTCATCAGGGAGATTACTTTATGGTGCTCGCTGATTATAAAGCCTATGTAAACAAGCAGGAAGAAGTTTCTGAATTGTTTAAAGATCAACAAGAATGGAACCGAAAAGCCATCTTGAATACTGCTAATATTGGCAAGTTTTCCAGTGACCGAACCATCAACGATTACAACGATGAGATCTGGAAAGCGCCCAAGGCGAGCCTGAAGTGAGCTTATTTACTTGTTTGAAGTGATCAGCTTTTTTGATACTCGGAGGTCAACCACTGGTTGGCCTCTTTTTGTTAGTAAAAGTGTGGCCGCTTACTTACCAGTAAAATTATTAAATAGACTCTATATAAACGGAAAAACGCAATGATTTTTTTAAGTAATCCATTACATTGATCGTATGAATCAAGTTATCACACAATCATCACCACAAGTTGACTCTCTGTCACCGGACAGTTCAGGGTCCATTATTTCTGCAGATTCTGCTTTTCAAATTCCTAACCCATCAAATTATTCACTGTCGGAGACCTTTCTGTACATATGGGATTTGTTGCAGGTTCATCTGTTCAGTATTCAGGATAATCCCGTTACCTTTCTGAAGCTGGTTATTTTTCTTCTTCTTATAGTAGGTTTTGCTATGCTGGCTTCATTCGTGAAGCGCATGCTGAACAACCAGATACTTCCACGGTTTGTAAACGATAGCGGGCTAAGGTACACGCTTGCGCGCATGTCTCAATACGTAATAGTAGTAATCGGGATATTCATTGCCTTTCAGTTTCTCGGAATAGACCTGACGGGGCTGGCAGTTATTTTTGGTTTTCTTTCGGTTGGTATTGGTTTTGGATTACAGAACGTGACGTCAAATTTTATTTCGGGTTTGATTGTACTTTTTGAAAGACCGATAAGCGTAGGAGACCGGGTCTCGGTAAGTGATATTGAGGGAGATGTTCAAGAGATAAACATCCGTTCAACCACCGTAAAAACGCTGGATAATATTTCAATCATTGTGCCGAATTCGGAGTTTGTATCTAAAAATGTGATCAACTTCTCCCATGGCGATCCAACCTATCGACTGAGTATTGATGTGGGTGTATCCTACTCCTCTGATTTGGATAAGGTGTTAAAGGCGCTCAATGAAGTTGCTGAAGAAGCTAATGCCGTGCTCGAGACCCCACCTCATGAAGTGCAATTGAGAAACTTTGGAGATTCCTCCTGGGATATGAAGTTGCTGGTTTGGGTTCCTGATGTGAAAAGAAGATATCAGGTGCTTAATCAACTAAACCAAGCTGTTGTTCGGAAATTTGCTGAGTACGATATTCAAATTCCATTTCCACAAAGAGATCTGCATATTCGATCGGGAATGAATTTTGATAAGGATAAGGTCAAGGAAACCAAACATGGCTCTGAAGACTCAGCAACATCAGAAAAAGAATCCGGGGAAGATTAGATTAACGTGAGTTTGATATAAAAGCAGTCCCTGGTAGATGTTACTTAATTCGTTGACCGTTTTTAGTTTTTTAGCTTTAGGGCCTTGTCTGTTTGTCATGCTCGAACGTAATGAGTGAATGAATATGAACGAATGAAGCTGAGAGATCTACAGAAGGTGGAAAAGTCCGTGTTGCTGTATTCAATTTCCGTAGATTTCTCCGCTCCATTCCTTCGCCCTGTTGGGGCTCATCCATTCTGGTCGAAATGACAAAGTTATGAGTGAGGTTTAGCTTTTGGTCTTGGCTTCCTCAACTTTTTTTCATCGAATTATCTAACATCTACAACCCTGAGCACATTCGGCTATACTTGGGTTTACATTGTATTCTGCGAAGGGTCTAAAGTTCGAAATACCCGGTTGTATTATACGTTGAGATCCATCGCGTTCAACAAATGCGTTAAGTTATCGCTTTTTAAGCGCTCAGAATTGACAACTTCAGGAGCAGCCTTCTCTTTCTCTCAAACTCAAGCTAGACTAGTTAAATACGAACCTAAATGTGATGGTGCCCCACTGCGTCTGCTGAGGAACGCCACCGGGCAATCGGGAAAAGCGCCAGGTTCGGAGAGTACTCATTACTTCTCGCTCCAGTTCTGGATTCATTTTTTTGATGGGGATAATACGCCCTACGGTTCCATCGGTACGAACTTCAAATCGAACGGTAATTACACCCTCTGTATTTGAGTTGTTTTCTGGGAGAGGCTGTACCATGGGAGCACGGTCAATTTCTCCTTCCCACTTTAATTCATAGGGCGAGGTTTTCTCTTCGTCATTTCCAATACCCTGATCAGAATTCATGTCGCCGCGAGCCCCGTCAACATCTCCGCTTTCCTTAGCCCCTTCCTGTGCCGTTTCATTTTCTTGGGCAACCGGAGGGATTTCAATTTCTTCTTCCTGAACTTCCGTTTGCTCCTGATTTGGATCAATTTCTTCTGTTTCAGGAGTCTCAACTGCTTCTGCAACGACTTCCTCAACTTGGTCAGGCAGATCAACAGGCTTAGTATTTTCTTCAGTTGGTGTTTGAGGCGTTTCGTCCGGTTCCGGAGCTTCTTCAACAGGCTCATCCGGTTCTACTTCGGAGGGATTAGGGCGCTGGGCAACCTGTTCATTTTTAACTTCTGAGTATTCGGCAAGTTGTCCGGTTTTAAATTCACCAAACTCAACCTCAATATATGATGGGCGAGCATTGCTGTTCATATCAAGCGTGTACCAAAGGGAGAAAAGCAGAAGAGCCGTGTTAATGCCAAATGTTATATAAAGGGCAAGCCGGTCGCTATCGGTGAAGGTTGATTGTGCCATTATGTTAAGAGCCTTGCTCGGTTGCCATTACAATTTTGAGGTTTAATGCTTTACTGACATTCATGACGCGAACAGCATCATCTACTTTTGCATCTTTATCAGCACGTAATACAACGGTTCCCTGTGGCTTATTATTTCGCGCATTTCTTATGGCTGTAGCTAAAGAACCTCGTGCGGTTAAGTCTCCATCTACATAAAACTGGCCGTCTTTAGTCACGGCAACGGAGATAAACTGAGTTTCAGTAGCCGCACTGCTTTCTGCTTTTGGCACCTCAACACGGATTCCAAAGTTGGTTACAAACGAGGAAGTGAGTAGGAAGAAAATTAGCAGCAAAAGCACAATATCCGTCAATGAAGACTGAGAAAAAAGGGATAGAGGTACAAGTTTCTTGTCGCCGCTTCTAAAATCTCGTCCCATGGTAATTACCCTTCTTTTTTAGATGCGGGAGATTGCAACAGATCAAGGAAATCGGCAGAGGCATTTTCAAGTTCAAAAATAGAACGGTTGATTTTGCCCAGCAGAAAGTTATAAAAACCGTATGCAATCAAACCAACAATTAAACCGGCAGCTGTTGTAATTAAAGCCTCCCAAATACCGCCGGCTAGGGCGCTGGGATTTACATTACCTTGCAGTGATTGAATATCCATAAAAGCTTCAATCATACCAGTTACAGTTCCTGTAAATCCAAGAAGAGGGGCTACACCGGCAACGGTTGCAAGCCAGTTCATTCTTTTTTCAAGAAAGAAAATCTCTTTTTTACCGGCATTGTCGATAGCATCTTCAATATCACGAATTGGTCGACCCAAACGCTTAATCCCAGCCTTAATAATTCGGGCAATCGGCTTATCAAACTCATCGCAATAATCCATGGCATTTGAAGCTCCACCCTTTCCGGATTTAAGCATGTTTTCGATGGTGCCCAAGAATTTCTCAGGCTCTACATGAGATTTGTTTAAAGCAATCCACCGCTCTGCAATCACATAACAAGCTATCGCAAAAAGGAGAAAAATTGGAATCATTAAGATTCCGCCTTCTATCATGAGGTCAAAAAATGAAACAGACTCTTCCTGCATATTTATGAGAGAGTCTGCCGGCATGGTGTCCTGCAAAAAAATCAGCAATTGGTGCATGTAGATGATGATGTTTATTTAATCTTAGTAATAAAATAGTTTTCTGAAAAAGGAGACTTCAGTGTGTCTGCTGCTAAAGCCGCTGTTCTTAAAGACTCAAACTGCCCTAAACTTACGCGCCAGAGTTGTCCATATTGTTGAGATGGAATAGAAGCTAAAAGTGCCCGGTAGCCATAGTTATTTAACTCATTTAATTTTGCCCGGGCATTGCCTTCTTTACTTAAAGAGAAAACAACAATAGTATAACCGTCATTTGCCGCAGAGCTCGAAACTCCACGCAGCCCATATTTAGGCTGGCCGTCCGGAACAGCTGCACTATTACCTGATACTTGAGTCTCAGCAGGTTGTTCCGCAGTGGGCTGTTCCTCTGGTTGAGGCTCTGCCGGTTGTTGGCTTTCTTGACTTTGAGGTTCGGTTTCTTGAACACTTGGTGCCGGATCTTGCTCAACAGGTTGCTGAGTTTGTTGTGGCTGGGTGGCAGCAATCTGAGGCTGAGGTGTAACACCTGGGATGTTTACGACCCCAAAGTATCCTAATGCATACGTTCCTCCGGCAAAAATCACAATGATAAGAACAACCCATAACAAAACAGGGCTACCGGTATTTCGAGAAGGTTTAGAGCGCTTAGTCTTGGTGCTTTCGTCTTCATCTTCAGCTGAATCTTCTTGTGCTTCTTCCTCACGCTTCTTTTTAGCCGCATCGGAAGCAAGGTTGGTAATGACGGGGACAACCTCTTCTTTAGTGTCCGTGTCATCAGACTCTTCTTCTTCTAAAGAATCGAAGGGATCGTCGTCAAAATCTTCATCGTCTTCTTGGCCATCAGCTAAAACATCCTTGAGTTCGTCTTTAGAGTCTTCAATTTTTTCATCACTCAGCTGTTTACTTATCTGAGTCTCTAAATCATCCTCATCCTCCGAGTCGTCAAAAATGTTGTTTAAATCATCTTCAGCTTCTTCCTCGTCTTTAGACTCTGGTTCTTTCTTGTCGCCCAAAAGTCCGGAAAACATACCGGCATCTGAATCATCTTTATAGGTATCAATTCCCCACTTATCAGGGCCGGGGCTTTCTATTTCTAAATCTTCTTCATCGGTTTCGTCGCCGGCTAAGTCAAATGGAGCTTCATTCTCTTCCTCAGCTTCTGAGTCTTCGTATTCTTCTTCACCTTCGTCTTGTGTTGGCACATCAAGAGAAAAAGAAGCGTCGGAGTCTTCATCATCGTCTTCGTCATCTAATAATCCGCCGAAGGGATCGTCCTCATCACCAAGATCACTATCCGCTTCTGTTCCAGGATCATCCTCAGCAACAGAGCCTGATTCCAGCTCAATGGGCTCCATTCCTACATATTTATAATTTATTTCAGTCGCCAGGTCATCAGCAGGGATAAATATGACGTTATTCCCAATGCCACTAAAAACACCAAGCCCGTTCACTTCATAAGCATCGCCTTCAGCAATAGCCTCTTGAATTTCTGCGACAAGCTCAGAAAGCTGCTCTTCGACTTTATCCTTTTCAATCCCCGAAGCATCGGTCAATAATTCAACTAATTTTGAATGATCTAAATGCATAGCCTACCCCTTATTTTCAGCTGTAAATTCAACAGTATCTTTTGGAGGGACCATGACATTGGTGCCATCCGGTTTTTTTTCTTGTTTCTGATTGTGGTGAACTGCCTTAAATGTACCCAGTCCGTCTATTTCTACGGAATTTTTCATGATGATTTGATCACGAATGATAATCCCCAAAGTTTCTAAAAATTCGTTTGTCATAATATTTTAGAATTTAATTGTTAACCCGCCAAAAATTTGAAATGGTCGTTCCTGATACCCGTTCCACACTTCATACTGTTGTCCCAGAATATTCAGTAACTTTGCATACACGCCAAAAGTGTCATTAAATTGATATTCAGCTCCGGCATTTAGCAAAACGAACGCGCTTAAATCTGAGTTTGCAGAAGGCGCTCTTCGAGCACCAATATATTCTGCCCAACTGTTAATTGTAAGTGCTTTTACTACTTTATAAGAAATCGCTCCTTCAATGCCGAGTTTCTCTTCATAAGGAATGGTGCCTCCCCCGTTTAACTTGGGGCTCCGGAAGTAGACTTTACCATCAAACCAGAATTTTTCAGGAACCAGTTGTTGGCTTGCTCCGGCATAGAGTTCAAAGATATTAGCATCGGTATAATTCACATCATAAAAGCCGGAAGTGTTGGAGGGAGAGATCATTTGGCGCTGGTAATACGCATAATCACGAACAAACCTATAATTTGCACCACCAAATAGTCGGTTTCCATCAAAAAGTTGAAAGTTAACTTCTCCATTTGCCCCAATATTATAAGAGTGCTGAAGTTGAGTTTGAACATTCAGAAAACGGTTAGACTGATGGTTTTGCTGTATGGTTTGTAATTTGGGCTTCGCAAAAGCGGAGCCTTTAATAGAAAGAGCTCCACTCAAATTGTGCTTAATTTCGAGCTCGGGAACAAAGTAAATCTTACTGGAAAAAGGATCAGAAACATATTCAATCCCACCTTTACCACTTATTCTTGTAGTGAAGTTGAGTAAACGCTCATACTCTAAAGAAGCTTTGGCATCAACCCAGTTTTGAGTACCAAAAGCATCACCTTTATAATTGCCACCCTCAACACTTGTGGTGATATCAAAAGTCTCGTAAATACGGCTGCCCGGCCAGTAATATGAAAATGATGCATGGCCAACGCTTTCATTAAGATCGCCAGAAAGTCCAGAGTTTCCCGCATCAAGAGAAGTGCTAAATAAGTTTCCTCCGGCGGTGGCTTGCCAACCGGTTAAGGTATTCTTGGTTTTTTGAAGTGAAATCTGTCCACTTCCTCCGGTGTAAGTTTTGTCTGATGTTTCGCCAATGAAGTTTTGCTGAAAGTTGTTTTCATTCAGGTCAAACAGGTAATTGTAATCACTGAGTGCACCGGCATCGACAACAAGCTTAAGATCATTTTTCAGCTTTGTAATATACTTTACGTTCGCGTCCATATATCGAAACCCACTTTCCTGTGAGTCTAAATGGCCATTGGAGGCTCGGAGATTGATATCAGCCGAAGCAAGACTTTTATCGTTGAGTTTATAAAACCCATATCCATTTAGCTCTGGAGAAATGAAACTTCCAAAGCCGCCCCGGAGGTAAGCGTTAATCCGGCTTGGGTTAGTAAGCATCGACCGTGTTGGCGGTTCCGGTCGGCCCAATTGAGTGATAGAAATATCCGCGACTGACTCATCACGGGTTTCCATAAAAGGCATTCTGTTTGGGTCAATCTGGAATACACGAGGGGTTGGGTTAAAGCCCAAAATAGGCTGTCTTCTTAAGCCCGGAAAGCGAGCCTGAAACTCACTTCTGATCTCAATATCCTGTGGATTGATTTCCGGCAAGAGAGAGTTATCTGCAGCTTGCTGTCCACCCTGTGCAAAGGCGAAAAGAGGGCATAAAACGATAAATAGGGAAAATAATAGAGGTCTGTTTCTCATCATTGAACTGCGTTTCCTGAATGTACTAATTTTTGAAGGAAGGTTTAAGGGTTAGCTAACGAAAAGATGTACTGAGAATTATGGCAATGTGTTCCAGCTAACCCGTAGAATTACTGAGCAGAGAATGACATTAGGATTCTTTCAGCAGGAATGAATTCGCTAAGATCGCTCAAGCATTCTATTCAGTGCAAGTACAGCATTTTTCGCTACATCATGAGGGACCGTAATTTGATTAACTACTTCCCCTTCTTCGAGCTTCTCCAATGACCATAATAAATGAGGAAGGTCAATGCGATTCATGGTTAAGCAAGGACACATAAATGGGTTTAGAGAAACAATCTTCTTATCCGGGTTTTCTTCCGCTAAACGATTTACGAGATTCATCTCAGTACCGATGGCCCACTTAGAGCCGGGCTCAGCATTCTCGATAGTATCAATAATGAAACTGGTGGAGCCATCGAGATCGGAAGCTTGGACTACCTCATAAGTACATTCCGGGTGGACCAGGATTTTCATATCCGGCTCTTGCTTTCTGAGATTTTCGATATGCTTGATATTAAACTTCTCGTGAACAGAGCAGTGACCTTTCCAGAGAATCACTTTTACATCATCGAAATCGCCTTCATACTCAAACTTTCCTTCCAAGGGAGCATAGATAGCCATTTCATCCAGAGAAATTCCTAAATCAAAAGCAGTATTTCGGCCTAAATGTTGATCGGGTAAAAATAGAATGCGCTCTTTTTGGGTGAAGGCCCATTCCAACATTTTCTTAGCATTGGAAGAGGTAACGGTAGCGCCCCCGTGCTTTCCAACAAATCCTTTTATAGCGGCTGTAGAATTGACATAGGTAAGGGGCAGAATTGTATCACCCCAAATGTCCTGCATCTTTTCCCAGCTCGCTTCGGTTTGATCAATATCAGCCATATCGGCCATGGAACAGCCGGCGCGTAAATCAGGGAGGATAACTTTTTGGTTCGGCTTGGTAAGCATATCAGCTGTTTCCGCCATAAAGTGAACTCCGCAAAAGGCGATAAATTCAGCATCAGGCATTTCAGCACATATTTGAGCGAGTTTCAGAGAGTCACCCCGAGCATCAGAAAACTTAATGACTTCATCTTTCTGATAATGGTGGCCGGGGATAAAAAGTCGATCACCAAATTTAGCTTTGATCTCAAGAATGCGCGCTTCCATTTCTTCCACAGAAAGCTCGCTGTATCTCTTGGGAAGGGATACTTTGGACTCGATTTCTAAAACATCTAAAACTTCCATGACACTCATATTTGCCGCAAAGCCGATAGCCGGATTCGAAGCTGTTTTAATTCAAGTTATTGAACAACAACAAAGTTAATAAAAAATCCAATGAATTCGTGCTTATCTGCCAGCAGCTTATTCTAAATTAAAGCTGATATCTAAGGCCTTAACAGAATGAGTCAGCCAGCCAAGAGAAATAACATCAGCACCACAGCCTTTGTAAGCTGAAATGTTCTCCGGGGTGATTCCGCCCGAAACCTCAACAAGGATATCATCCGGCATCAATGCCATTAATTCTTTTACTTCTTCAGGTGATCTGTTATCCAACATGATGACATCAACACCTGCCTTGACTGCCTCTAACACCTGTTGCTTATTTTCCGTTTCTACTTCAATCTTTACCATATGCCCTACTCGGGACCTGACTAACTCTACAGCGCTCTTAATATTTCCGGCTGCTTTAATATGATTGTCTTTAATCATCACTCCATCATCGAGCCGGAAGCGGTGATTTCGCCCTCCGCCACAACGAACAGCATATTTCTGAAGTGCTCGCAAGCCCGGGAGTGTTTTTCGGGTATCGGTGATTGTAATGGTAGAGTCGCCAAGTTTTTCAATAACCAGCCGGGTTGAAGTGGCAATACCACTCAAATGCTGAATTAGATTTAAAATAACTCTTTCACCGGAAAGCAGTTCTCTTACAGGAGCTTCAACCTCAGCAATTTTCTCGCCTTTTTTTACCGGCATTCCGTCATTTTTGTGAAAAGAAACGTTAGCAGCTTCTCCCAAAAGTTCATACCCAAGTTCTATGATTTCAAGCCCGGCTAAAACGCCATCTGCTTTAGCGGTGTAAACCCCTTTGCCAAACTGATTTTGAGGAAAAATGGAATCCGAAGTGAGATCTCCCATTCCTATGTCTTCACTGAAAGCGTGCCGCAGAATTTCTTTAAGCTCAAGTTGGTTCATAAAAGTGAATCAGCCGTTTTATTTGTCTATTTTAAAAGGGCAACAAAGATACCTTTTTTTAATCATAAGAGCGATCATCGATGATATATCTCGACCATGCTGCTACAACGCCCATCAGTGACAAAGCATTGGAGGTCTATGTAAATGTCTCAAAGCACTACTTTGGAAATTCAAGCAGCATGCATGATGAGGGCTCTTCGGCCAAACAAATATTAGAGGCCTCTGCTAAAACTTTCGCAGGCACCATTAATGCCCGGCCAAAAGACGTTTACTTCACTTCGGGTGCTTCAGAATCCAGCTTTCTGGCTATTTATTCTTTGTTGAATTCGCTGGAGGGAAAAACGGGCCATATTATCACCACGCCCATTGAGCACTCTTCGGTCCGTAATCTTTTCTTAAAGCTGAAGGATGAAGGGTATGAGGTATCGGTAGTTCCGGTAACTGAATTTGGAGAGGTAGATTTTGAGGCGTTAAAAGGTCTGGTTCGGGATGATACGGTTCTGGCTTCTATTCAACATGTGAATTCAGAAATTGGAACCATTCAGGATCTGGAAAAAATTGGAGAATACTTGCATGAGCAGGGAGTGATGCTTCACAGTGATTGCGTACAAAGCTTCGGCCGGATTCCGGTTGATGTTCAGAAATTAAATGTAGATGCGATTTCCATTTCAAGCCATAAAATATATGGCCCTAAAGGATGCGGAGCCGTTTGGATGAATCCTAAAATAGAATGGAAACCTGTTTTCCCGGATTCAGATAACCAAAAGAGATTTAAGCCCGGAACTAATGATGTGCCGAGTGTAGCTGCTTTTGCCACAGCCTCAAAATTGATAACGCAAAATAGAACGGAAGAACAGCTAAGAATTCTGGAATTCAGAGAAAAGTTGCTGGATGAGTTTCGGAAATTAGAGTTTGATATAGTAGTTGAACAGCATCCCTCCGATTACGTCCCAAATATTTTAGGATTACGAATACCCGGAATGGAAGGGCAGTTTTTTATGCTGGAGTGCAGTCAGGCAGGATTGGCTATATCAACGGGGAGTGCATGCCAGGTTGGATCAGAAAAACCAAACAAAACAATGACTGCAATTGGAAAAAGTGAACAAGAAGCGCGGGAGTTTGTACGTTTATCATTTGGAAAAGAGAATCAAGTGAGTCAGATTCCACAGATAATTGAAAAAATGAGTGGTATCTTAAGGCGACATTTTGATAAAGTAAATCATCATAAGAAGAAAGAAGGGATGACAACATGAAAAGAGGATTATTCTTACTCAGCCTGTTTGCCGTACTATTTACAGGAACAGCGTTTGCTCAAGATTCAAATGCAGAAATTAACATCGTAAAGTATAGCGATTACCAATGCCCGGCTTGCAAGTATTTTGTGAGTATTGAAGAGCAGCTCAAAGATGAATACGGAGATAAAATCTCCATCACCACCAAGCACTTCCCATTGAGTATGCACCAGTATGCAGGATTAGCTTCAAGAGTAGCTGAAGCGGCTCGGGAGCAGGGAAAATATGAGGAAATGCACGACATGATCTTTGCCGGACAAGAGCAGTGGGCTCGTGGAAATGCCGAAGCAATATTCATCGGCTATGCTAAAAGCCTGGAACTTGATATGGAAAAATTTAGAAATGATATGAATTCAGCCGACATGCAACGAATTGTAATGGCGGATAAAAGAGAAGGTGTTAACCTGAATGTTAACTCTACTCCAACTTTTTTTATTAATGGAACCAAGCTTGAAAATAATCCCAGAACCTACGCTCAGTTCAAACAGCTAGTCGATGCTATGATGCAGCAATAGGACGCAACATTTTTGATTATAAAAGGGGCTCGTGAACAACGGGCTCCTTTTTTTATTTAAAGAGGAAACAGGAATGAACCCGCACAAAAATTCAGCGGCTGATGTTCCATATTCAATGTTCATTTCCCTTATCTTTGGAGTGAATTTTGAAATCCATTCATTCATGAAAGAATATTTAGTCGAGATTATCAGCAAATCGCTGGATCAATTTGAGCTGGAAGAAAAACCGGAAATACGAATTGAGGAGCCCAATCAACCCGATCATGGGGACGCGGCGACCAACATCGCTATGATGTTGGCTAAGCCCCTTCGCAACAATCCAAGAGCAATTGCACAACGGCTTGTTGATAAGTTGGAATACGATGAGAAGAAAATATCAGCGGTAGAAATTGCAGGACCCGGATTTATCAACTTCCGTTTTGCAGAAGAGTACCTATTTGATGAGCTGACTGAAATTCTGAAAGCAGAAGCTGACTATGGAAAGTCAGAAGCTAATAAAGGCAAACGAGTTCTTGTTGAATTTGTGAGTGCGAATCCAACGGGACCTTTAACAGTTGGACACGGCCGAAATGCGGTTTTAGGTGATACGGTTTCCCGCCTGTTAGAATGGACCGGCGCCGAAGTTGAACGAGAGTATTACTTCAACGATGCCGGTCGACAAATGCGTGTTTTGGGAGAAAGTGTACGCGCCCGATATTTAGAACTGTTGGGTAAAGACAATGAATTTCCTGAAGGCGGGTATGAAGGGGAATACATCAAAAATATTGCACAGGCTTTAGTGGATGATAAAGGAGAAGAATTAACTTCAGCTGAAGATGAAAAACCCTTCAAAGAAAAAGCTGAAGAAGAAATTTTTGAAGACATCAGTGCCACGCTCGAGCGCATGGGCATCAAGATGGATTCCTTTTTCAACGAACGAAGTCTATACGAAAATGGAAAGATTGATGAAACGGTAGAAAAACTCCGCGAACTTGATTTGGCGTATGATGAAGACGGAGCTGTTTGGTTTAAGACCACCGAGTTTGGCAAAGAAAAAGACACGGTATTAGTAAAAAGCACCGGCGAGCCGACCTACCGCCTCCCGGATATCGCATACCATGCCAACAAGCTGGATCGCGGTTTTGATTTATGTGTGGATGTTTTTGGAGCCGATCACATTGCGACCTACCCGGATGTGCTTTCGGGTATTAAGTCGTTGGGATACGATCCTGAAAAAGTAGATGTGGTCGTGTATCAGTTTGTGACCATCGTGAAAGATGGCAAGCCCTTCAAAATGAGTACCCGGAAAGCAAATTTTGTGACGCTGGATGAATTGATGGATGAAGTAGGAGCCGACGTGACCCGCTTCTTCTTCCTGATGCGATCCCCGAACACTCATCTCGAATTTGATATCGCTCAGGCCAAAGAAGCCGGCGAGAAAAACCCGGTGTTTTATCTGCAATATGCTCACGCCCGCATTGCCAGCATTCTTCGCAAAGTGGAAGATGAGTATGATTTTTCCGGTGATGTTGATTTAAGCCTGCTTGATCACCCTACCGAAATTACCCTGATTAAAACCATGCTGAAATTCCCGGACACCATTGCAACTTCAGCAAGGAGCCGGGAGCCTCACCATGTCATTACTTTCCTGAATGAACTTGCCTCCCACTTCACGAGCTTCTACCATGATTGCCGAATTTTAGGGGAGGATGAGAAACTGGCTCAGGCTCGAATGGAATTGGCCAAAGCAGTAGCTCAAGTCCTTAGAAATGGCCTGGGGATTTTAGGAATCACAGCTCCAGATCAGATGTAATAACCTTAATGGAAAGCTCAATGTACTCATATAAATCAATGCTTCGGAAATTATCAGTAGCGATAATTTTACTGGTATCAGTTGCAAGCTGTTCATTGTTTGAGAATGAACAGTCTTTTAATGGGTGTGATGAAATATATGTTGTTGCTGAACAGATGCCTGACTTACAAGGAGGTATGGCAGATCTTCAGGGGAAAGTAGAATATCCTAAGGAAGCAAAAGAAGCCGGCATTGAAGGAAGGGTAACGGTTCAATTTGTGGTAGATAAATTAGGAGAAGTAAGGAAGGCAAAAGTTATCAGAGGCATTGGAGACGGAGCGGATGAAGAAGCCTTGAGAGTGGTTAAAAAAGCTAAGTTTGATCCGGGGGAGCAAGACGGCGAATTGGTCTGTGTTCAATATGCTTTATCAATAAACTTTCGGTTGGAAAATTAAGCCGGCGTCAACTTCGTAAAGCAAACAATGCCCTTCACCAATTGCTCTTCTACTTTAAATCCGGCCTGATTAAACAGCTTATTGCTTTCATCTACCGTCCAGAAGTTAATCCCGCCAATAGCTGCGGATTCCTGAAGTAACCGACCATACCAGGCATCTGATTTAATGAGGTGCATCATAAATAAAACGCCATCATCTTTGATTACGCGCTTAGCTTCATAAAGGACTTTAATTTCTTCGGTAAGCTCATTAAGTGTCCCGCCCATCACGATGCCGTCAAACACTTTAGAGAAGAACGGCAATTCTCGTCCGTCGGCTCTTACGAAATACATATCCGTTTCATCGGCCTCAGCTTTGAGTCGGGCTTCTTCCAGCATCTGCATGGAAAAGTCGAGGGCAACAATGTTGGCTTTCTTTTGTGCGGCTTTCAGCGCCCGTCCATACAAAGCTGTTGAACAACCCAGATCTAAATAATATCCATTTTCTTTGGGAGCCGTCCAGTCGATAAGAAGCTCGTGCTCTTTCTCAATCGGGAATTCTTCACCGGATAAAATCGAGAGTGAGCGTTTTCTCCAGATGTCTTCATAAATAGCTGCAGTGAGTTTCCAATGATTGGTGCTTTGTGCAATAGAAGTGAACTCGGGTTCTTTCCCCAACAGGTCGATGATGTTGTTTTTAACCTGGTACTCATCCCCTTCTTTGGAGCCAACTGTTCCGCTGAAAGGCATAGATAGGGAGGCTACTTCATCGGGAACGGAAATCCCGGCTCGTTCGTCAATAGGTGAGCGTAATTCTAGGTTCATAAAACTAATCATTATATTTAGTGATGGATACGCTTCGCCACCGCTGGTGTTACAGTATTTTATCTAACATTTCTAAAGTTATTGAGATTCGGAAATCGATTAAGGACTCTTAGTAACTTTAGAAATGTTAAAGAAGTTTTAAAAAACTATTTCTGTAGCACAATCGAGATTTGCGCACCTTTATCAACACTTAACATGCGTCCGGCATTTCCTTTATTGATGCCTATTTCCAGCATCCCCGAACTACCGATAAAAGCAGCGGGCTCGCCTTCTTCCACATCCCCAAAGGTAGTCACCACTTCTTTGAGCATGGTGTTTCCCACATAAATCTTCACGTCTTTCTTTTTGATATGCTCGTCAATCAGAGATTCCGAAATATTAGTAATGAGGTTCCCAAAACGGTCGATATGAACTACCCAGCCCTGAAGTCCGTCTTTATCGGCAATGGGAACGGCCCAATGGTAAGTAACCAATTCTTCTATCGGCTCTCCAATTTCTTCAAAAGAGACGCCATTGCTGAGGTGAGCGGTAACGGGAGCAAAAATATCCCGACCGTGAAAGGTTTTGGATAATCCTTCTTGGCGCCAAAAGTCTTTGTTGTTCAGCTTAACGGCCTCGTAATCAAATTCATCAAAGAAAAGAGAAAAGATGCCGTTATCAGGGCCTACAAAATATTGGTCTTTAATTTTTAAAGCGATGGGATGACGGGGAGTTCCTACACCGGGATCAACAACGACGACGTGCACGGTGCCGGGAGGAAATAGAAAAGCAGCATTACGAACCACCCATGCCCCGGCCATAATGTCTTGGGGGGGAATGTCATGGGAGATATCGACGAGGCGAGCATCGGGAGCAATCCCAAGGATGACCGCCTTCATAGCGCTCACATAATGGTCTTGCAGACCAAAATCAGATGTGAGGGTTATTATTTGACTCATCAAGCATAGCTGTTGAGCATCACCGGCATCACCAGCATTAGAATATCTTCGTTTTCGTTCTCTTCAGAAGGTTTGACGATACCGGCGCGGTTTGGAGATGAAAATTCAAAAGTTACTTCTTCATCATCGATGTTGCTTAACACATCGCCCAAATATTTTGCATTGAAGCCGATTTCCATTTCTTCATCAGAGTATTCACAGCTGATGGTTTCTTTCGCCTCACTGCTCATATCGAGATCTTCGGCGCGAATAGTTAATTTATCTGAGCTGAGTTGCAGACGAATTTGGCGGGTTGTTGTACTTGAGAAAATGGCTACACGCTTCACGGTTGAAAGCATCTGCTCTTTACTGATGGTCAGGAATTTGTCATTATCACGAGGAATAACGGAATCGTAATTTGGATACTGCTCGTTGATAAGTCGGGTAATCACGATGGTTCCTCCACTCTTAAAGCGAGCGTGATCTTCAGTTACGGTAAGATCACATTCATCACCATCAATTGTTTTTTGGATGAGGTTTAAGGCTTTATCCGGCACAATGAAGTTGACATCTTTATCAGCAGTAATATCTTTGTTGGTGTACTTCACTAAGCGGTGGCCGTCGGTTGCAACAAACTTGCTTTCTTCGGTTCCAATCTGAAAATAAACGCCCATCATAGCCGGACGAAGATCATCACTGGAAACGGCAAAAAGTGTTTTGTGAATGGCGTTATTCATCAACTGAGTGGTAGTGTTGATGAGGGTGCCATCATCCAGGTTTGGAACTTCTGGGAACTCATCGGCATCATCGCCAACCAGCTTGTAATTTCCTTTATCAGTACGGAAGTTGATGTTTCTACGCTCATCCACTTCAAAGAATACGGGAATCTTAGGAAGCTGACGTAAAGTTTCTAACAAACGCCGGGCGGGAATTGCTACGGCTCCATCTTCCTCGATATCAGCATCAATATATTCGATGATTGAAATCTCAAGGTCGGTAGCCGTGAGCTTTAGCTTGCCATCCTCACTTTCAAAAAGAATAGTTTCCAAAATTGGAAGTGTGGCCTTAGAGGGTACGGCTCCAATAACGGCCGAAAGTCCCTTATTGAGTTCGTTGCTCGATACAGAAAATTTCATAAATGCATTATTTAAGTGGATTAAAGGGCATTTTTTAACCAACAGTTGCCCTTTCAGTGCAGTGTGCTTATACTAAGAAATACTGGCTCTCTCTGCAACCGCAGAAACGGCAATTTTCACCTCAAATAAGTCACAGATTATATCGTTTAAAGCGCTACAGTAACTATAAATTTTATCGCTGTTTTTGATGAACCGATTCCTCCCCGCGCTTTTACTGTTTGTGATAACTCCCGTTCTCACTTTTGCCCAATCAAATCAGGCTAAGTATGGGAATGATTTCCTCTCAACAGGCAGTGGTGCCCGAGCTCTGGGAATGGGAAGCGCTCATGCCGCTCTAACGAACGATGTCACATCCGCTTACTGGAACGTCGCCGGCTTGGCTGAGGTTGAAACGCCGCAAGTTATGTATATGCACTCCGAGCGGTTTAGCGGAATTGTTGGGTATGATTACGGAGCGGCGGCGATGCCATTAAAATCGGGTAAGGGCGTTGTTTCCATCAGCTTTTTTCGTCAGGGTGTGGATAACATCGCGAACACGTTGAATGCCTGGGATCGTGAACGAAATCAGCCTAAACAGGATGTAGAAACGTATATTACCCGGTTTAGCGCAGCAGATATGGCGCTGTTTTTCTCCTACGCCACTCAAAAAACCGAGCAGCTTTCCTATGGAGCCTCTGCTAAAATCATCCGGCAAAAGCTAGGTCCCTTTGCTGAAGCATGGGGATATAGTCTCGACATCGGGGCGAAATATAAAACAGACTTCGCCAACTTTGGAGTGACGGTTCATGACGTCACCACCATGCAGAAAATGTGGGATGTTAATGAATCCGAGTTTGGGAATTATGAAGCCCAGTTTGACAGCCTTGGGGCAAGTCTTCCAACCGGACAAAACGAGTTTGTATTACCGTCAGTTAAACTGGGGGCCTCAAAATTATTTCCAATAAATGCTGATTTTCTTGTTTCAGCAGCAGCCGATGTGGATCTTCTTTTTGAAAACCGACAAGCCTATTATATCAATGTTGGCAGTATGAGTATAGAGCCACATGTTGGAAGTGAGGTTTCTTATAAAGATGTGATCGCTTTTCGTGCAGGTGTTACTAATTTTATTACTGATCCTGTTTCAGGCTTTTCCGTCTCTCCTACTCTGGGTCTTGGACTTAAACTCTCTTCTTTCGTACTGGATTATGGCTTCACCAGCTTTGCCGGAGCTTCCAGCGACTTAGGCTTTACCCATCGTATTTCACTTCGGTTTGATTTGAATGACATCTAAGCTATCCTTTACTTATAAAATTATAAGCAACAATATTTCCCTGATCCCTATCCAAGAAATAAAGAACCTCGTCATAATATCCTAAAACCTTTGCTCTACCTACTGGTAATGTTATTTCTTGTTTAGTGTTGCCTTTTAAGTCAACAATTAAGGCATTTTTAGAGCCACCAGTTTGATGTCCTAGTTGGATTAAAAAGAGATCGGGGCTTAATTTAGTGAAAGCATTAAAAAAAGTTCCCCGAGGAAAGAAGGTTCCCTTTTCATACATTTTTTTGCGGTAACTGGTGGCCTCTTTTGGGATTATTCCATAGTCGGAATATTCTCCTTCTGCTTTTTCGGGAAACCCAGTTAAGCGAAATTCACTTTCTTTATTAAAAGTTGAGTCATAAAGCTCAAATCTATTTTGAAAAAACCAAGTAAACAACCATTTGTCACCAAATTTTATGATGTCGTATTTTGACAATAGTCCAGGTTCAATTTCAAAGTCTAAGAAAATATTCTTTCGGGTATTATCGCTTAAATTAAAAAGTATGAGGTCTTCTTCGTAGAATTGAGTTGGAACAATCAAAAGGTTGCCAGCGGAATAATGTAGCCCCTGTATATTTGATGCAAAATCTATAAATCTTCTTTGTTCTATGAAATTTAAGCTGTCATCATAAATAGAGAAAAGAGGCATCACACTTGTTAGATATAGGTGTTCTCCATTTGAAGTAATGTAACGAGGGCCGTAAACAAATTCGCCTGGACCACGTCCTGAGCGACCTGTTTTAGATATTAATTTACCATTTAGAGAGAATTTGTATACAGCGGGTCCTTTGAAATCTGTAATATAAACTTCATCGTTAATAATTTTAAAATCTACTACTTGGTTAAAATTAGTGATTTCGAGATCATTTAAATCATACTTTCCAACAAATTGATAATTAACCGGCTCGCCAATTAATGCAAAGATAAGGGCTAAAAGAAAGAGGAATATTTTCATAAGACTTAACCTATTATTTTATTAATGTTAACCCTCGAAAGTATCAAAAATGCATTCTAAGCCAGCCATCGGGCAAAGACTATCATAAAACAAATGATATTCTGCCTCATTGTAAGTACCGTTGTCATAATTTTGTTGTGCGGTAGCCCTGCAATTATCTACAAGTTGATTGCAGGCCTCAACACCAGGATCACAAGTAAGCAATTCCTCAGCTTCTTTTCCTGAATCCAGATTAGAAAAACCTAGTAATACTGGTGATAAGAGTAATGTGAAGATAAGATATTTCATAACAATTTGTTTTTATTATTAATGGAAGGAATCTGAGATTAATATATATATATATAAAAAACAAAACTTTATTAGAGAAAACCTTTTATTCTAGCTCCAAGGGTAAATTGAGGTGTTATTAGTGCTTAACAAAATTAGACTGTCCACTGGGTGTTTGATTTTTTCAAAGTTAGGAATTTATCATAGCTAGGTTGCTTTTAGCAAATTATGGCTTCACCAGTTTTGCCGGCGCTTCCAGCGACTTAGGCTTTACCCATCGCATTTCGTTAAGGTTTGACTTATAAAATGTTTACCCTTTCAAATATTATTTAGACCACTTCTTTATTAACTGAAAAGTGGTTTCAATAGTTATTGGTTTACTCAAAAAATCATTCATGCCGGCTTCAAAACACTGATCCCGGTCTTCAGTGGTAGCATTAGCCGTTAGGGCAATGATGGTTGAGTCTTTCGATTTACTTTCGTCGTCTTTTCTTATTTGGCGTGTGGCCTCAAGTCCGTCCATCATGGGCATTTGCATATCCATGAAAATAAGGTCGTAAAGAGTGGCTTTAGCTTTTTCTACTGACTGCAGTCCATCTTCGGCCAAGTTAGCTTTTATGCCCAATAGTTCAAGGATTCTAAGAGTTACTCGCTGGTTAAAAATATTATCTTCAACAACTAATACATTGAGCGCCTGGAATCTTTCCAATGACGTATCCTGCAAAATTGGATTCTTTGTATGTGGGAGGTCAAAACTGGCCCTGTCAGCAGGCTCTTGCTCGTCATCAAAAACTAAGTCGGCCTGAATGGTAAAAGTAAAGACTGTTCCATGGCCTATTGTACTTTTTACTTTAATATTTCCACCCAGGGCTTCTACAATTTCTTTACTGATAACAAGGCCAAGTCCTGTTCCTCCATAACGGCGGGTAATTCCTGAATCTACTTGGGAAAAGCGTTTGAACAACTTTTCTATATCATTTTTGTCGATTCCTATACCGGTATCCTGAACTTTAAAGAAGATATTCCCTGAATATGAATCATCAGTATTGAGTGCAGCTGAAACCGTTACAGACCCTTTATCAGTGAACTTAATGGCGTTATTAATAAGGTTAATCAACACCTGCTGTAACCGTGTTTTGTCAGTATAAATAATGGATGGAAGACTTTCGTCTAAATCTAACACTAAATCAATTTTACTCGCACTGACGATGGGGGAGAATAACTCGAAAATCATTTTTATCAGCTTACCGGGGTTTACTTGATAATATTCGATATCTAGTTTTCCGGACTCTATTTTTGAATAGTCCAGGATATTATTCACTATTCCCAACAAACTTTCACCGCTGAGCCGGATGCTACTCACATACTCTTCCTTTTCCTTATTCAAAGTGCCGTCGTCTAGCAAATCCGAAAAACCAATCACAGCATTCAGAGGGGTTCTTATCTCATGAGACATGGTGGAAAGAAATTCACTTTTGGCGCGGGAAGCAGCTTCTGCATTAGCTCTAGCTTCCTCTAAAGAGTATGTAAATCGGTAGCTCAGAATTTGAGATTGGAGAAAAATAAATAAGAGGTGGCCTGTATAATTAAAAATCTGATATTGGTCTATATACCCATAGTAGTTTAGTATCTGGTATAGGAATATACTAAAGACGACCCCTGTACTAGCCAGAGCAAAGGCTGAACCAGGCCTCTTGCGCAACATACCTAATACATAAATGTAAAATGCATAGGCTATGTATATGCTAAGTATGATAAAAAAGGGAAGGATGGTTAAACTGAAAATGTGTGGAGGAAAGAATAAGCACAGTAAAGCAAACAAAAGGCAGATACTGTTCAGGATGTTAATCAGTAGACGAGAGACCTCTTTTGGATATAAGTGATAGGTATATAACCCAAAAAAGAATACTGAGCTAAACAATGTCAGATACTCCAGTCGGATGGTAATAATCCAAGGGATATTTGGGATGAGGTCGTGTAGCGGATAAGCACCAAAACCGATAACACGATAAGTGTAGAACAAGCAGAATAACGCAAAGTATAAAATGCTCTTATCAATACTGCTGAAAAGAAAAAGAGAGAGGAAGAACATCCCTGCTAGTAAAAGGGCTCCGGTTAGGGTCCAAGAGTAGGCCTGATCTTTTAGTTTTCGGTTTGTAAGGGCTTCTGTGGTTCCAATTAATAATTCTTGTGAAGACCCTCCTTTACTATGGTCGAAGTTAGCTACGTGTAATACTATAACGAGCTCGTTGCTTAGTGCAGAATCAGGTAATTGATTTAACGACTTTAGGGTGTGACTCCAGTTGGGGGTGTACAATTCTTTTGAAAGGGCAGGCACCCCGTTGTTAGCAAATAAAACCCCATTAATAAAAAGGCTATAAGAACTGTATGCATCTGGAATGAGTAATGAAAGTTGTGGAGTCTTTTCAGGCAGCTTTACTTCAGTTCTGAAAGTAGCAGCACCAAATGAAGGATAATCATGACTTGTCCACAAATATGGGTAATCGACATAAACTCGCTCACTCGTGAAAGTTGAAAAATCACCTGGACTGATCAATCGATTCCAATAAAACTCCCATTTGCCATCAACAAATACAACCGGAGTTTCTTCGAAATTATGCTGCTCTAAGTTTAAGCCGGCATCTTGTCCCTGAACCAGACTCATTACCTGCCATGGAATCAAAAAAATCAGTAACCAAAAAACGCATAATCGAATTACCATCTAGCCACCTTGTACCCACTTAACCTTGTTAGAATGCACTTAAAAAATCCTATATATGTTATCAATTTAACTTAGACCATTAATTATTCATAGAAAGATTTTAAGCTCTTTTACTCAGTTATTATTTTATTTTCACTCAAATCAAAAGCCCAAAACGTCACATTTTGCGAATCATTCTTTTAGGACCGACTGCAGCCGGAAAAACCGAGCTTTCTCTTCAAATGGCAGAGGAGCTTAATACATCTATCATTTCCGTCGATTCCCGGCAATGTTATAAACAAACCAACATTGGAACCGCTACGCCGTCAAAAGAAGAACAGGAAAGAGTGAAGCACTACAACATTTCTTTGCTGGATCTGGAGGAAGAAGACTCGGCTATGGACTTCCAAAAGCGGGCGGCAGAATGGGAAAAAGAAGTCCTCAAAAAGTCTGAACATGTAATTTATGCCGGAGGAAGTACCCTTCACCTTCAAAGCCTGATTCAACCTTTTAATGAAATGCCTGAATCAGATGAAGAGAATATTGAACAGCTGGAGTCTCGAATTGATAAAAAAGGCATCGAGTCACTGTATGGAATGCTTTCTGAAATTGATCCCGAGTATGTTGAGAAAATGGATGGCATGAATACTCAGAGAATCATCCGTGCACTGGATGTCTGGATGCAAACCGGAAAACCATTCAGCAGCTTCCACAATCAACAAGAAATCCAGCCCGATGAAAATACAATCGTTTTTGGGTTGAAGTGGTCCCGTGAAAAACTATATGACCGAATAAACCAGCGGGTTGATAATATGATTGAGGCCGGATTGGTGGAAGAGGTTAAATCAATTCTGGAGTCAGGACATTCTAAAGAGCTTCAGTCCTTAAATACAGTGGGCTACAAAGAGATTATCAACTATTTGGATGGAGAGTGGTCGCTGGAAAAAGCGGTTGAGAAAATTAAAATCAGCACAAGGCGGTATGCGAAGCGACAAATTACCTGGTTCAAGCGATGGGAATTCATCCACTGGATGGAGGCGGAGGAGTTGAGCACAACTGAGATGAAAAAATTGATTGTAAATATGTTGTCATCCCGCACTTGATGCGGGATCTCCTTGAACAGTATCCATAATAGATTAGGGAGATCGCGGATCTAAATCGGCGATGACGAAACCAAAATAAGCTTGGATCACAGTTAGCAGCTAAGTCGCAGAAAGGTTAACTTTGGCACTCACTTAAACTAAGCCCAACTATGTACAAAGCGAAAGTAAATGTAACGCTCCGTCCATCTATTTTGGACCCCAAAGGTAAAGCCGCTCATCACGCCCTTCAGAACCTTGGTTTAAATGAAGTTCAGCAAGTTCGAATTGGTAAGTTTATTGAGCTTGACGTGAACGCCAAAGATGAAGCTGCGGCCAAAGAAATTGTAGAGTCAGCCTGTGCACAACTGCTGGCGAATGAAGTGATGGAAGATTTCGAAATTACGATCGAATCTTAATTGATGATTCTGAAGGCTCAACATATCGATGAACTTGTGTTGTCCGGAACTAAGCCTGATGAATCCTCAGAAACTCTGGTAAAGGAAAAAGAGGAGGTCGAAGAATCGGTAAATACACCGTGGCGACTTACACTTTTTGATGATGACATTCACACCTTCGAGGAAGTCATTACCCAGCTTATGAAGGCAACAGGATGTAGTTTGTCCGAGGCGGAAGACAAGACATGGAAAGTGCATAACGAAGGTAAAGCGCTGGTGCATGAAGGCGAGTTTGAAGATTGCCTGCGCATTGACGGCGTGCTTAAAGAAATTCAACTGGTTACTGAAATAAAAGGATAAAGAAATGCCCACATTTGGCGTAATAGTATTCCCCGGCTCCAACTGCGATCATGATGCATACCATGCCATGAAACACGTAATGAACTGCGATGTGAAGTTCCTCTGGCATAAGGAAACCGATCTCTCCGACATTGATTTTTTAATTGTCCCCGGCGGATTTTCCTATGGTGATTATCTTCGTTCCGGTGCCATTGCTCGCTTCTCTCCTATTATGCAGGAAGTGGTGAAGTTTGCTGAAAAAGGCGGGCCGGTTATGGGCATCTGCAACGGATTTCAGATTTTACTGGAAGCGGGATTGATTCCCGGCGCAATGATGCACAATCAGAAGCTCAAGTTTGTATGTAAAGATGTCTTTATCAGGTGTGAGACTACAAACTCGTTATTTACGAGCTCACTGAAAAAGGGTCAGGTTTTTGATATTCCTGTTTCTCACGGAGAAGGAAATTATTTTATTGACCAAGACGGGTTGAAATCTCTTCAGGATAAAGACCAGGTACTTTTTAGGTATTCCAACGCAAATGGGGAACTGACAGAAGAAGCCAATTTCAATGGATCGATCGACAGTATTGCAGGCATTTGTAACACCGGACGTAATGTTTTGGGTATGATGCCTCACCCCGAAAGAGCGATGGAAAAAATTCTTGGCTCAGAAGACGGAAAGCCTATCTTCGAATCTATTTTGAACGCCCTTTCAGTAGCTTAACTGATACCTATGAGCACAGAAACCCAACCGGAATTAATGTTGCATAGCGAAGGCTTGGTAAAGCGCTATCGTAAGCGAACGGTTGTGGATGATGTGTCCATTAATGTGAAGCAGGGTGAAGTTGTGGGACTTTTGGGGCCAAATGGTGCCGGAAAAACGACCACTTTTTATATGATGGTGGGCTTGGTTCGCCCCAATGCCGGTAAGATCTTCCTAAACGAAAAAAACCTTACGGGTGAGCCCATGTACAAGCGAGCTCGAATGGGAATTGGATATCTTGCCCAGGAAGCCAGCGTATTTAGAAACCTTACTGTTCGTGAAAACCTTGAGTCGGTTCTTCAGTTTCTTTCTGTTCCTAAGAAAGAAATTGATCTGAAAGTTGATAAGCTGATTGACGAGTTTGGATTGCAGAAGGTAGTGGATAGCAAAGGATATAGTTTATCGGGCGGTGAGCGAAGACGATGTGAGATTGCCAGAGCTCTTGTCACGGACCCTAAGTTCATTTTATTGGACGAACCCTTTGCCGGGGTAGATCCTATCGCTGTGGAAGACATACAGCAGATTGTATCGGGTCTGCGCCATCAAAATATTGGCATTCTGATCACAGACCATAATGTGCATGAGACCCTGGCTATTACAGACCGAGCCTATCTTATGTTTGAAGGAAATATATTGATGGAGGGCTCCGCAGATGTGCTTGCTGAAGATGAAAAAGCGAAGAGACTCTATCTTGGTAAACAATTTAAATTAGACCGTTATACCCCAGATTAAATAGTAGCATAATGAAAGAAGTAACTGTACAAGAGCTCAAAGAAAAAAGAGACTCTGACGAAGAGTTTTTCCTGCTGGATGTTCGTGAGGATGTTGAATATCTGGTTTCCAATCTCGATGGAGAGCACATTCCCTTAGGGCAACTGGAAAACAGAATGAAAGAGCTTGAAGAAAAAAAGGACGAAGAAGTTATTGTAATGTGCCGAAGTGGAAATCGCAGCTCAAGAGCAGTTTCTTATCTGGAAAGCAAAGGTTTTGAGAACGCCTATAACCTGAAAGGTGGAATGAAGGCTTGGGCGAGCGAGATAGATCCTTCGGTTCCGGTGGCGTAATTTTTGTTCCGATGCATCACGCTCGGAACAAGAGTAGTGAGGCTGCTCCCGGCCATTAGCATTTACAAGTCATTCCTGCGAAGGCAGGAATCTTGATATTTTAATAGCCAAACCAGTCTTTTCTAAACAACCAGATCTCGGGCATTCGCCGCGAGATGACAACTTAATTTTATGCCAGTGTTGCAATCTGATTCAGAAGCTCTTGGTTGCTATCTGTGTTTTTAAGCACTTTCAATAAGCCAAGCATAGATTCTTTTGGTGATTTCTTCAAAAGATACCTTCTTACCATATTGCGCTCTTCGAGAGAATCAGTAATAAACTTATGCTCATTCCGGGTTCCTGAAGATGAAATGTTAATAGCGGGATAGATGCGGTCGTTAGCCAACTCTCGATCCAGAACCAGCTCCATATTACCTGTTCCTTTGAATTCCTCAAAAATCAGGTCATCCATTCTGGAATTAGTTTCGATCAAACAAGTCGCGATGATGGTAAGTGAGCCGCCGCCTTCAATTTTCCGGGCTGACCCAAAAATCTTCTTAGGAATCTCAAGGGCACGGATGTCTAAACCACCTGAAAGTGTTCTTCCGCTGTTAGATTGTACGGCGTTGTAAGCACGTCCTAAGCGGGTAATAGAGTCAATTAAAAGAACAGAATCCTCTCCCATCTCGGCTTTACGTTTAGCATAGCCCAATGCCATCTCAGTAATACGAATATGGCTTTGAGTATTTTTATCATTAGAAGATGCAAAAACTTCTGCCTGAGTAGACCGGATAAAGTCGGTTACTTCTTCCGGGCGTTCATCAACAAGTAAAACGCTTACGTGAAGATCTTCCGGGTGATTATCATTAAGAGACTTGGCAATTTTCTTAAGCAGAACGGTCTTACCGGTACGCGGTGGTGCTACAATCAAGGAGCGCTGCCCTTTACCAATGGGTGCAACTAAATCAATGACCCGCATTTCTACATCATCGGCGCTGAAGCCAAGCTTGATCCAATCAACAGGCATAATGGGGGTTTGTCTCTCAAAGCGGCTGGACTTGGTCCAAGCCTCAACAGGCCTTCCATTTACAATATCTACCGAAGCGACGTGTTTATGACCTTTATTATCTTCTTCAAACTCACCTTCCAAGACAAGTCCCGGGCGCAGGTCTAATTCTTTAACCTCATCCGGTTTTAAAAAAGGATCTTGCGGCTGATAGGTAAACTCATAATCCAACTTTCGGATAAAGCCCCATCCTTTGGAGTTAATTTCTAAAACTCCTGCGTACCTTCCTGCGATTCCCTGGTTATTCTTCCAGTAAAATTTCGGTATAAATACGTTACCGCCTTTATTGTTGTTATTGCGGTTTCGGTTGTTCTTATTACGATTCTTATTGTTCTTTCTACGTGCCATTGGTTAATGCGTGTTGTTATCCTTTTCCTGAGATTGAAAAGTAAACTCAAATATGTTTGTGTATTGAAAAGGAGGGGAGGAAAAAGGAGGTGCGAATGTTTTTAAATTCGCACCATTAAATTTAGTAGATGAGAAAAGATACAAATGTTTTCATTGATAGCAAATTACCGAACGGTAACGGTCTCATTGACCCAGCTGTAGCAAGGCATTAAAGAACTATCGATTGATAACTTCTGTCCGTTTTCTAAGTTCAAAGTGAAAAACTTATCTTCAGTGGTTGGTGTAACCGGCTCATAATTAGGTAACAACCGGTTAACAGACCCGGTAACGGATGGGTCTTGTTGCTTGGCTTTATTCAAATAATCAATAACCAGCCAGTAAACAACTCTGTCCTGAGCTTCCATTTTGCGGTCCTGTGTACATTGTGTAACAGCAGCTCCGTATATCGTGGCCATTTTGATATAAGCATTACCATTTTTAGGATTGAGCTTTATAGCATCCTGAACATATTTCTTGGCAGTGCTAAGTTTCTCAAGGTTAATGTTAACATCAGCAAGATCTAACAAGGCTTGAGTCTTTTGATTATCAGAAGTGGCACGACTGAGAGCTTGGTTAAAATATTTATCAGCTTCAGAATAGTTTGCATTACCTTTCGCTAATTCAGCGAGCTGTAATGCTGAGTCATAATTTGGATCAAGCTCATTAATTTTAACAAGAGCTTCTTTTCGTTTTTCTCGGTTTTCAAGATCGTAATAAGCCCTTTCGAGAGCCTTCCAAGCGGCTAAGTCTTGAGGGTTTTCTTTAACAATCGGAGAGAAATATCCAATCTGTTCTTCAGGAGAACCAAGGATTTCTTGCTGTTGCTCTTCAATATATTCTAGCGCATCACCGGAAGCATGGGGTTTAACATTATCAATAAATGCTTGAGCCTCTTCTTTGCTTCCATTATCCACGAGCTTACTTAAGGCCATCCGCAGATAGTAGCCATCGCCCATGTTAATTGCTCTTTCAGGGTTAATGTTAAAGAGCTCTTGATAATCTGCGTAAGCTTTATCTAAACCGTTTTCTACGTAGTCATAATTTTGTTGATAGAAACGACCACGCTTGAAGATCAAGTCAAACCTTGCCTCCGGATTGTTGCCAAATAAGTCCAGGCTTTCATTTAAAAGAGTAAGAGCAGTATCAACGTGGGCTGAACGAATGGCTGGGTCTTCTTTAGAGCGTCCAATTTCTTCATAGATTTTAACTAAACGATCGTATTGCTTCTCTAAGCTAAACTGTGGATTCCCCTGTAGCTGGTCTGGTTTTGCACATACCATCCACTTGCCATATCTAAGAGCGAATTCGTAATCCCCGTTCACAAAGTTTTCATAGAAAAGAGAATAAGCGGCTAGCGGAGAAAGACCATCGGGTGGAGTTTCTTTACAATTTGCCTGAGCTTGAGTGAGGGAAGAGCTAAGAATAAGAATCCCTAAAAGTGTGATTAATTGCTTCATTGATCTAATAGTTATTTGTGCTAATAACATATAAACTAAATAGATAGTTTAAATATTATAAAATAGATTATTGTCTTAGTTCAGTTTTTGGCGGAAAAACATTAATTCTGATAAATTAACGGACAAGTTAAATGCCCAAATTTTTTCTCTAATCAAGTTGTTATTTGTTGTTCCTCTCAACCCATAGCGTATACTCAGATCTACAGAAGAGTTTGACCGTGGTGAAATTATTCCTAAACCAGCAGAAAACCAAAGGGTGTTTATATCCTGATTTTCAATAGTAAGGTGTCCTGAATCATAGGAAACACCGCCACTGTACCTAAAGTTAGACAGAAATTTGGATGAATTTGTTCTGTATGGGTGATACTCTCCCCCAAAACCTGCCTTAATTCGGTCACTCATCATTGACATTTCTTCGTTTGAGCTAAACGTGGACTCAAAATCACCCCACTGCTCATAAAGACCTTCCATAGAGAAATTTACCAAACTGCTTGGATAATAAGTCAATCCGGCGTTTAATTCTACAGGTAAAGAAATTTTTCCATTATCTGTTTCCCGAAGAAGCACCTCTTCATTCTGGCCGCCAATCTGCTTACTAACAGTAACCTTTTCTTCTGCGTCAATCGTAAAGGGGAGGTTGGCGGTTGCTCCAAAGCTCAGCCGATCTTTATCTGTGAAGAGTTTTTGGAACGTAAACAGAGCACCAAACCGATGCGAAAGGGCTGTGCCGGTAATTTTAGAATCAAGATTGCTTACTAAATAAGAGGTGTTTGAAAAGAAGACATCCTGAGAATTGGTTTCAGAGACAAATGCCAGCGAAGGAGCATAGCCAACAGAAAGATACTTATTGATATTCCACCCAAAGCCGATTTCAAGTTTGCTTATGCCACCGGCTCCACGAATATCGGATGCAAAACCAAGAACATTATCAGCCGAGAGGCTCGTAGAGTCAGAGGTGACGAATCGATAATTTGAGCGAGTTACTGAATACATAGACGCGGACATGCCCAGCTTTTCTCGAAGGATTGGGAACGTAAATTGAAAATATCCTGCCTCAAGTAATGCATTAACATTAGTTGAGGTTGAGTTCGAGGCAGTGTACTTAGATAAGTTAAAGCCGGAAGATGCAGTCGTAAATACATTTTTCCCCCACATTGCCGGGTTCTGCAGTGAATTGGAATCCATATTATCCAAAGAAACACCGGAGATGCCCAATCCATATTCCCGTGGATTGTTGTTGTCAGTTGGGAAGCCTACTCCAAATAATGAATAGAAAGACCCACTTCTCTTTTCACTTGCTCCTTCAATTTGGGCGGCTAAGTTAGTGGCTGTGAAAAGAAGGGCTATCAGTAATGTAAGTTTTTTAATCGTTTTCATGCCGTTAATCCACTATGGATGTAATAATCAATTTAGGTCGAACGTCTTCCGGTGCTGTAGCCCCATAAATAAGAGTCGAGCGTAAAGTTCCTGTAACAGAGCCAATGCCAAGGGCTAATTCCTCAATTTCTTGACCCCCAAATATGATGTTATTTACAATATTAGTAACTCTAACAGTAAAATATGTGCTGTCAGGGACCTTAGAGCCACTTCTGAGAGCAGGAGTAAACTGATATTCATAAGCGGGTTCAAGGCTGGTTACAGGGTGAAGTCGAATTGTTTGTACCGGCAGGCGCTGATGATTAGGAGGTAAGCCTGCGGCTAATTCGTCTTCAGCTTCATAAAAGACCATTTCAGCCTTCACAATATTACTTTTTGAAAAGCCTGCTTTAAGTGCAGAGTCGGGGAAAGAGACCGTACTCATTCCTTCAAGCGTTGAGTGGAGTGGGAATACGTTGGGTGGATTGGTTGCTCCGGTCCTTGTTAGGGTAAAACCATAATCATTAAGCCCAACAGTAACGGTATCCGGATCATCAGCAGCAGGCCTGTTAATAAGCAAGAAGCGCAAGCCTGAAGCGGTTGGGAAAGAAATTTTGGAATTATTTTGGTCTGGAACAATTGCTAAACCCTGAAACTCGGAAACGTATATTGAGTCAATGCTTGAATCATTACTGTTAAAATAGCTTTTATAAGTATCAACCCACTGCTCATTCAGATCGACAATAATTTCACTATTGCTGCCAGTCATAAAGCTGCCAATTTGATTGCCATACTGAATGTCATCATCGATTCTTAAGGAATTCCCCCGCCATTTGGAGGTAACTTCGTGGACGGTGAATTGGGATTGAGAAAGGGTATCTCCATAAGCTGTTTCCAAACTATCTATTGAAATAGCCAACTTTAGCTGGAAAGAACTAGATATCGCTACCGAATCGGGAATTTCAGGGGATACTGTTGGCCGCAAATACCCATTGGCGGTAATATCACCAAATAATTGGTCGGAATACTTGCCTATAGGTAGAACAAATAAACGCCCTGAATATCCATTGTAACCCATTTCTTGGGTACTTGATAGGGTAAGAGTATCAACCCTTAAAGATGGTCGGTCAACAAAGTCACTGCCTACGCTTCCGGGGTCTTCACAGCCATTAAAAATTATAAGTAAAGTTAACAGGGAGATACATAAGGAAAAGAAGCCCTTATTAGATCTGTTCATTAAATAAGTATTTAAATTGTTCTCTATCTATTATTCAGCATCAGAAATTGACCGATAATACTCGGCAAACTTATCAGATACATCTTCAGGAGAACCCTGGATTTTTTCTGGCTTGATACCTAACTCTTTGAATACGTCATCAAATTCGTCTTTCAGGTAGTTACCCGTCACAACATGATCACTGTATTTTAGGCCAAGCTTTAAAAGATCCACGCGCCCTTCTTCTGTAAGGTTGTCGATATCGGTATCAGCTGGAAGGCCAAGAAGTTCTAACACTCGTGCAGAATCAGAATCACCTTCGTTAATTGGGTGATGCAGGTTATACACGATTTGAGTGTTTTTGAAAATCTTCTCGTCCTTATATTTAGTTCGTACTAAAAGAGGGATCAAACCAGCAGGCCAATCATGGCAGTGGATGATATCCGGCTCCCAGCCGAGCTTAATAACTGTTTCCAGGACTCCTTTATTGTAGAAGGCAAGACGCTCGTCATTATCTTCGTAAAACTCGTCAGTATCCGGTTTTTTGAAGAGGCCTTTTCTCTTGAAGTAAGTGTCATTATCAAGAAAATATACCTGTAGCTTCGCATTAGGAATGCTGGCTACTTTAATTTTCATAGTCTCTATTTTATCACCCACTTCCACCTCAATTCCGGAAAGGCGAATTACTTCATGAAGGCGATTCCGGCGATCATTAATAGATCCATATTTAGGAAGCAGAATCCGTATTTCGAATCCTTTGTCTTGAAGTGATGCAGGCAAGAACCGAAGTAGATCGGCTGTGTAAGTCATGCGTGCGAAGGGGGAAATTTCTGCTGCAACGTAAAGAATTTTCATAAATATATGCTCTCAGTGATTACTCTTCGTTAGAGATTGTATTGTTGTCTTTCATGACTTTGTTTAAATCCTCATCGTCATCTAATGAGTAAAAATCTAGTAAAGTGTCTCCTCTTAACCCAAGCCGTAACGTTTCTACCGAAATCACATCCGATGGCTGGATGTTACCCAGGTTTACATTACTCCCAAACTTTCTGATGAACCAAACTTGTTGCTCTTTCTGGGGGGCTTCAAAAATCAATTTTCCTTGGGGAATCTGATCCGTTATTTCTTCGATAAGACCAGAACGAACCTCTCCATTTGGCCGGAACACGCCAACGGTTCCACTTTCGCGGGCTTCACAAATTACCTTAACTGAACCGGCTGCCAATTCTTTTTCAATAATGCGAACCCACTTATAAGGCGGGATAATGTCATTAGGGTTTTTACTGCCCACTTCTGAGTAAACAGTAAAATCTTGGCTAAGCTCTTTGATGATGGATTGCTTTCTATCATCAGACAGCCAAATGGTTCCGTTTGAAACTTCTACATGCTTAATGCCATAATTATTCATCAATTCTACATAAGCATCAAGCTGATCTCGTAGCACATAAGCCTCAAAAAGTGTTCCTCCAAAATAAACGGGGATACCGGCGTCGTGATAAACAGCAATTTTCTCTTCCAGCTTCTGGGTTACATATGAAGTTCCCCAGCCAAGCTTAACAACGTCAACATATTTTGAACTGGATTCTACAAAGTCTTCTGCTTGGCGAACGCTGTACCCCTTGTCAAGAGCCATAGTAAGGCCTTCATTTCGGGGTTTGTCTGTTCTTTTAGGTAAGTGATTAAGTGAAAACGCCATATAAGTATCTAATAAATATCTAAGCCTTCAATATACAAAAACACCGTCTGTATATAAAATCAGGCATTATAGATTAAGTATTGCTATTAATTTGTCGGTTACTCAGGTCTGCAAGATGCTTAATTTGCTCTTCATCAACCTGTTCTAACATCTTAGTTGTGTATCGCCAAAGCCAATTTCCGGATGAGGTACCCGGGACATTCATTCGGTGAGAGCCATCTAGTCCCATATAGTCTTGAAGTGGGAATATAGCCTGATCTGAAACCGAAATCATCCCCAAGCGGATAAACTCCCAGTGCATTTCTTCGCCCGATGAACGCGTATAAGTGCGGGCCCGATGTTGCTCGGTTTGTCCGGCGGTATTGTACCACCCAATAGTGGTGTCATTATCATGAGTGCCGGAATAAACAACGCTATTTTGAGAATAATTATGCGGTAAAAAACTGTTTGTTGAGTCTGAGTCGAAAGCGAATTGTATGATTTTCATGCCGGGGAAATTATAGTTATCCCGAAGCTTTTGAACGCCTTCCGTCATGAAACCAAGGTCTTCGGCTATAATGGGCAATTCTCCACATTTTTCTAAGATGGCATCAAAGAGTTTTTTGCCGGGGCCATCTACCCATTCTCCAACTTCGGCTGTTTTTTGACTTGCATCTACTTCCCAGTAAGCATCAAAGCCACGGAAGTGATCAACACGGATGGCGTCGCAAGCATTAAACATATGCTTAAAACGATCTATCCACCAAGAAAAGCCGTCCTTTTCGAGTTCATCCCATTTGTATAAGGGATTTCCCCAAAGTTGACCAGTTTTACTAAAATAATCAGGTGGAACACCGGCAACCAGCTGTCGATTACCTTGCTCATCAACTTCAAAATATTTTGGATTTGCCCAAACGTCGGCGCTGTTGTGATCCACAAAAATTGGAATATCACCAACCACACGGATATTACGCTCGTTGGCATAATTTTTTAGGTCATTCCATTGATTATCAAATTCAAACTGTAACCAGTACTGCAGCTTTATCTCTTTACTGAATTTCTTACGATAACTTTTAAGAGCTTTCGGCTTTCTTTGAGCCAGGTCAGGATCCCATGTATTCCATGGCTGTTTGTCATAATGAAGTGAGCACGCCATGAATAGCACATAGTCGTCTAACCAATGCTTATTTCGTTTTTTAAAAGCATCAAACGCTTTCTCTTCATCTTTTGAAATGTTTTCATAAAAGCGATCTGCGGCAAGCTGATAAACGCGATCCTTATTTTGGAAAGAGGAATCGTAATCAGCGGTTTCTTTCGAAGGTAGTTCTATGCTTTTAATTTCCTTTTCAGTGAGCAGCCCTTTATTGTGAAGGATGTCGGGACTGATTAGATATACGTTGCCCGCAAAGGCAGAATAACTTGCGTAGGGGGAATTACCATATCCGGTAGGAGTAAGCGGTAAAACTTGCCAAATAGTTTGATGTGTTCGCTGTAAAAAATCGATGAATGTGCGGGCTTCAGATCCAAAATCTCCCATTCCATATTTTCCGGGAAATGAGGTTGGATGAACTAAACAACCGCAAGAGCGTGGAAACCTCATGTATGTATTAACTCTTTGGTTTTAAAATTACGCCGGCCAAAGGCGGTATCGTTATTGAGATATGAGCATCTTGATTATGCCACTCTCCCCATTCGGCATGAATTTGAGTATCTCCGGCATTGCTGCCACCATAAAATTCAGAGTCGCTGTTAACTAAAATTTCATATTCGCCGGCATCCGGAACGCCTACTTTGTATCCATAATGAACAGTAGGTGTAAAGTTAAGGATCACAACAACAAAATTTTCGGGATCTTTCGCTCTGCGAATAAATGATATGACGCAATTGTCTGCATCGCTGATATCAATCCATTCAAAACCTCGCCAGTCAAAATCAGCCTCATGTAAAGCCTTTTCATTACCATTAATGCCATTCAGGTCTTTGACTAATAGCTTAAGTCCCTGATGTTTTTCCCATTCAAGTAGATGCCAATCTAAGGATCGGTCTTCACTCCACTCTGACCACTGCCCAAATTCACACCCCATAAAAAGAAGGTTTTTGCCCGGATGAGTGTACATATATAAATACATCAGTCGGAGGTTGGCAAACTTCTGCCAGTCATCGCCGGGCATTTTGGAAAGCATAGATTGCTTCATGTGCACCACTTCATCGTGGGAAAAAGGGAGCGTAAAATGTTCAGAAAAAGCGTAAATCAAAGAAAATGTAAGCTGGTCCTGATGGTATTTTCTAAAAAGAGGGTCTTTCTCAATATAGGTGAGGCTGTCATTCATCCAGCCCATGTTCCATTTAAAGTCAAAGCCGAGGCCACCGGTTTCCGTTGGACGGGAAACTCCGCCCCAGGATGTCGACTCTTCAGCGAAGGTGATTACACCGGGAAAATGGTGGTGAACCGAGTCGTTGAACTTGCGAAGAAAGTCGATGGCTTCAATATTCTCTCGACCGCCATACTGATTTGGCACCCATTCGCCCTCATCTTTTGAATAATCCAGATAGAGCATAGAGGCAACAGCGTCTACGCGAAGGCCGTCGATGTGAAACTTATCACACCAAAAAATAGCGTTTGAAACCAGAAAGTTTTGAACTTCAGTTCGGCCATAGTTGAAGATGCACGTTCCCCAATCTTTGTGTTCGCCTTTGCGAGGATCAGCATGTTCGAAAAGGCCGGTGCCATCAAATCGGCGGAGGCCGTGTTCATCTTTTGCAAAATGAGCAGGAACCCAGTCAACAAGAACTCCGATATCGGCTTGGTGGCATTTATCGACGAAGTACATAAAATCTTCAGGAGTGCCGAAGCGACTTGTGGGCGCATAATAGCCGGTAATTTGATAACCCCATGAAGGATCATAAGGGTGCTCGGCAACGGGCATTAACTCAACATGAGTATAGCCAAGGTCTTTGAGGTATGGCACCAGCTGATCGGCTGTTTCCCGGTAATTTAGAAAGCCCGGGTCTTCGTCCGGTTTTCTTTTCCAAGAGCCTAAATGCATCTCATAAATAGAAATGGGCTGATCATAGGCTTGCACATCCTGTCGCTTTTTCAACCACTCATCATCATTCCAGGAATAGCTGTTAATATCAGAGACGATGGATGCCGTGCCAGGGCGTAACTCAGAATAGAAAGCAAAAGGATCGGATTTTTTTAGAGGAGGGTCCTGGACAGGTGATTTAATTTCAAACTTGTAGTAGTCACCCTCTGTTACATGCGGAATGAAAATCTCCCAAATCCCCTGGTCGTGAAATTTACGCATGCGATGTACACGTCCGTCCCAGCTGTTGAACTCTCCAATTACACTTACCCGTGTGGCACTTGGTGCGGTTACGGCGAAATGGGTTCCCTCTACCCCATCAACGGTGCGCCGGTGAGCGCCCATAAATTCATAAGCTTGATGGTGGTTTCCTTCGCCCCAAAGCTGAAGGTCAAAATCACTAATCAGGGAATCAAATTGATAGGCGTCAGACACGGTGAAAAGTTTCCCGTCATGAGGAGTTACTTCCAGTTCGTAACTAAAGCGATTTGTTCTGCGCGCAAATACTCGTTCAAAAAGACCTTCATCAGATAGGCGGTCGAGTTCATATTTTTTCTTATCAATAACAACGGACACAGACTTGGCCTCAGGCCTGAAAGTGCGAAGGACTAATTTTGTCTTTCCAGCAACTTCAACTTCATGAAGACCCAGTACAGAAAAAGGATCGCCATGCGAGCCGTCTGATATGGTACCAATAATTTCTTTTTTAAGCGTAGAACTCATTCCCGTTATTGAATTCGAAAGGGCGCTAAAGATACTAAAACTTTAACAAATCTCCGTCTTCATTTAAAGTGCTTTCAATTGCTTGATTCTATATTTTGGGGCATGAAGAATTCCGGATTTATTGCACGGCGCTACCTGTTTTCCCGAAAACATGTCTCGCTGATCTCTACATTGACCTTTATCAGCATTACGGGCATAACCATTGGCACAGCTTTGTTAATTGTGGTTTTGTCTGTTTTTAATGGATTCTTTGATGTAATAAAAAGCTTCCTCCTTTCGTATGATCCGGATGTTAGAATTGAGGCTTCAGGTCAGGCAACCTTCGCACAAAACGAGGCGATCATGGAGCAAATTCGTTCGCTCCCGGAAGTCAAAGTTATTTCACCTTATGTAGAAGGAAAGGCTCTTTTGGCTATGGAAGGCGTCCAAAACGAGGTTGTTGATGTGAAAGGAATAGAGCGGGATTCCTTTTTTCAGCTGGTGGATATTGAAGAGAGTATCACGAGCGGAGTTTTTGATATTTCGGTACGCAATCGAACCCCTGGAATCATTGTCCATGATGACCTGAAGAATAGGCTGCGGTTAAATATTGAAGATGATATTGCCCTATTAAGTGCGGCGGGAATGAAAAATGCACTTACTCAAATTACAGTCCCACAAACCTTTCGCTTTGATTTACGAGGCTCTTATTTCCTACAACAGGTTGCCGGCGGACCCAAAGTGTTCGTGGATATTGAAGCCGCGAAGCGTTTGTTCAAATCCAGGAATCAAATCTCCGGAATAGACCTTAAGCTCTATAAAAATGAAGATGCTGAGAGCGTGAAGAAAGAGCTTTCAGGAGTATTAGGAGCTGACTTTAAAATTTCCAGCTGGTACGATTTACAAAAACCACTGTATGATGTGATGTACCTTGAAAAGTGGGGCTCTTTTGTGATACTGATATTAATAGTGATTGTAGCTGTGCTGAATATTATTGGCTCCTTAACTATGATTGTGATCCAAAAGCAGCGGGATATTGGAATCCTGATGTCGATGGGATATAGTCAGGCGGGTATTAAATCAATATTCAGGAAGCAGGGACTTTATATCGGGTTGATTGGGTGTGGGATTGGCGGCGCATTAGGGCTACTCCTGAGCTGGGCACAAATGAAATTTGGGCTGGTTAAACTTTCCTCAGCCTTTATCATTGACGCCTACCCGGTTTTGATAAGCCCGGTAGATGTGGTGATTATTCTTTCAGTAAGCTTAATTCTTTGTTTACTCGCAAGCTGGTATCCGGCGCATCGAGCTGCCCAAGTTCAGCCGGCAGATGCAGTTCGGTATGAGTAGGTTTTGATGTTTGAGAGTTGAAAGTTGATAGGGTGATTTTTGCGGATCACTACTAAGAGCCCTGATTATCCAAATATAGGAGCCTAAAACGTGAGTAGATTGCAGCCCAAGTATCTAAAAACGGACACCATCACCCTATCAACTTTCAACTCTCATTATATACATCAGGGAGATCGTTTTCGTAGAGAATAATATCGCCTGAGCCGGCATGTTTGCGAACCAGTTCGTTAGCTTCAAACAAGGTGTTTACGACTCTGACATTCATAGCGGTGCTGTCGAAGTTTTTGATGCCCTCTAAAATGGGTTTGGCCCTCTCCTCTCCTACCAAAACGACTAAGTCCAGATTTGCTTTGCCAATGGCTTCGCCAAACTTTTGGTTTTCTTCTTCCTCAATTTCTCCAAGCTCTACCATTCCCGGCGTGATGATAATTCGTTGGCCGGAGTTAAATTGGCTCAAAATTTCCACAGCATTTTTTGCTCCCACCGGATTCGAATTGAAGGCGTCATCAATCACAAAAAGCTCGCCCTGTTGTCTAAGCTCCAGCCGATGTTCGACCGGTTCGATGTTGGCTGCGGCAAGAGCCATCGTTTTTAAGCGGATACCAAAGTGATGTGCTACACCTACCGCCAGTAATAAATTTTGGGCATTATGTGCGCCGAGCAGCTGGGTGTAAAAACGCTCAGAATCCTCATCAATAGAAACATCAAATTCCATTCCTGAAGTATCGTAAGAGATATTTGATCCCGTAATGCTTCCGTTATTCAAGCCAACCAGAATTCGGGTGATCTCCTCGCGACCCGCTCCCATTTTTGCGACTCGTTCATCATCCCCGTTTAGAATTGCGACATCACCGACCGCTAGATTATCAACGAGCCGGCCTTTTTCTCGGGCAATAACTTCTTGAGATCCAAAGGTTTCTAAATGGGCCACACCTACATTTGTAACCACAGAAATATCCGGCGTAGCGATATCACAAAGTTCCTGAATGTTGCCCTCGTATCGAGCTCCCATTTCAAGAATAAGGATTTGGTGGTGCGACTGGAGATCGTTGTTAATCACCTTACAAATACCCATTGGCGTATTGTAGCTTCCCGGAGTTGAACACACATTAAAGCGCTCTTTCAGTAGATTCCGGACCATAAACTTGGTGCTGGTTTTGCCATAGCTGCCGGTGATGGCGATCACTTTAAGGTCCGGCATGGAAGCCAATTTTTTACGGGCCTGCTGCTTGAATCCATACTGGATGTATAGCTCGATAGGTTTGGTGAGGAGTCCTGAAAGAAGTAAAAAAAACGGGACAATCATGGTGCCGAATGCCCAGCCAAAAACCAGAATAGTGAGGTCATAGTTTTGAAGTCCAGCAAAAAAGTTTGGCAACTGAAGCTGAAGAAAAGGAATCATTCCGGTAAAACCCAGATAGGTAAAAAGAGCCGGAAAGAAAGAGCTAAAAAGGACGAATGGAATCATTAGCCGAATAACCCGAGCCGTATAAACCAGGGGCTTCTTCACTTTTGCAGCTTTATAGTTTGAGACAGATCCAAACCAAAAATAACTGAACACAAAAAAGAAAATGGAAAGGGATGAATAGGTGAAAGTGTCTAAAAACCAATCACTGAAAAGAATAAAAATGAAAATAAAAATATTGAGTATGGCAATGTTTGGCGGGATAACTTTTTCATCCCAATGCCCTTTCATCCACTGCCAAAACTCGTTGTTTTTATAACCTACTTGCTGATAGGTGTGCACAAAAAACCGCATGCGATACCAGGTGTGGCGCAGCATGATGAGACAAAAAAGGACAGCTCCAATATCGAGGAAAAAATGATACCAGTTCAATATATTTGGGTTAGTTTAATCTTACAGATGATATGTATTCACAGGGTTAAAAGGAGGTTAACAAAAGAAACCCTGCTCGAATTTGGTTGATAACCCTCCTATATTCACCGCCACTTAATAAAATTGTTTCAATCAACGCAGCCAAATATATGAAATTAATTATCCCAATGGCCGGACGAGGAACACGAGTTCGTCCACATTCTCACACCGTACCTAAACCCCTTTTACCCGTAGCCGGAACCATGATTGTAGAGCGCATTGTGGAGACTTTTAACCGCACGCTCGATCGTGATATCAGTGAAATTGTGTATATCCTCGGGCCTGATTTTGGGGAAGATATCAAGCAGCCGCTGCGTGAAATGAGTAAGCGGCACAATGCGAAGGCTGTTTTTGAAGTTCAGGCCGAAGCGTTAGGAACGGCTCATGCTGTAGCCTGTGCGAGTGACCACTTAGACGGTGAGGTCATCATTGCTTTTGCGGACACCATTTTTGACAGTGAAGAGCCTTTCGAGTTAGGTAATGCGGATAGTGTTATCTGGTTAAAGAAAGTAGAAGATCCATCCCGATTTGGAGTTGCCGTTTATGAAGGCGACACAATCACCGGCTTTGTAGAGAAACCAAAAGAATTCATTTCAGATTTAGCCATTATTGGCGTGTACTACTTCAAGAGCGGTAATGCCCTAAAGGAGAAAATCGATAAAGTTATTGCTGACGATATGAGAGGCCCGGGTGGGGAATACTTCCTTACGGCGGCTTTGGATATGATGATAAAAGAAGGTAAGGTTTTCAAAACTGCTACCGTTGATGAATGGCTGGATTGTGGAACTCTTCCCGCCTGGCTGGAAACCACCGGACTCATCACCGAAAAGGAATTTGATGGCGTGGATGACAGTAAATATCCGGGATCAACCATTATTCCGCCGGTATTTATAGGTGAAGGAGTTGAAATCGAAAACAGCACGGTTGGCCCCAAGGTAAGTATTGAAGCCAATACGGTGATTAAAAACTCAAAAGTTGAAAACACCATTATCCGCGATCACGCTACGCTGGAAGATGTGGAAACCGAAGGTTCAACCATTGGAGCCCACACGCATCTCAAAAATGTGAAGGGTAAAGTTGATGTCGGCGACCACAGCGCGCTGGATATGGATTAAAGAATATTCAACATTGAATATTGAAGGGAAAGGCTTCGGGGAAACTCGGGGCCTTTTTTGGTTTGCGAGAGATCGATGGACCGAGCGGTGATGGACGATTTGGAGGGTTGGTTTTAGGATGTGAGCTTTTGATTTAATTTCGTACTCGATCTGACCGATTACCGGTCTGATCGATTGAGTAAGGGAGTGATGGTTGGGAAACCCAAGCTTTTTTGTTTTTGAAAAGGTTATTATGCTTTTCTTTGATTGAATAAATACAAATTCATTAAACCCGCGGGATGAACCTAAAATTTAGAATAAAGAAAACCGGCGCTATTTTTTTAGCACTTATTTCTTTGTGTGCACTTACAACTTGTGATAAAAGTACGAGCAGTAGAATAGAGTTTCTGGTTTTAAACAGGTCGACGATGTTACCGATTGAAGGGGTTGAAATTCAGCAAATTGAAGGAAATTTTTCAATAAAAACGGATAGTGAAGGGCTCGCAATATTAAGCGACAGCGATTTAGAAATTCCACCGATAAGTGCCATTTCTGACTCAACAGCATATGCATTTTCTTTTGTACACGAAGACTACAGGCCGCGTGAATTGAATGCCGGTAAAGGTGAATTGATCGTTTATCTGACATCAGACTCATCAAGGAACTACACCTACTCGACTCCCGTGCAGCTGGATGATGGGTTTACAACAGGAAATTTGTCGGATGCCGGTTTTGATACCTCACGGACAAACCGCCTGCTTTCCCGAACCCTGACTAATGGATACCGGGAGTTACACAGTTTGCTCATTTATAAAGATGATAAGCTGGTGCTGGAAGAATATTACTTTGGGAATAACGATACCATTCAGTTTGAGAATAATATCTACAGAGACCGAACTCCGGCACCCATTCAATGGACGAGAAAACAAGAGCATTATGTAGCCTCGGTGAACAAAGCCCTGACCTCGAAGGTTACCGGAATTGCTCTGGATGCTCACGGAGTATCATCTTCAGCAACAATTAAAGAGTACCTACCGGAGTACTCATCCTATTTTGAAAACAATTCAAACAAAGCCGCCCTAACGTTTAACCACGCATTAAATATGAGGCTTGGGTTTCAGTGGAATGAGTGGGGAGGCAGCGATTTGTCTCTGATGTGGAAATCCGATGATTTTGCAGATTATCTGCTCAGTAAAAATAATAACGGTCCCGGATCTTCCTGGGTTTACAACAGCGCAGCACCAAATGTAATACTGAAGGCGCTGGAGAATATGGTAAACGAGCCGATACGAGATTGGGCAGCCACTAATTTTTACGAGCGATTAGGGATTACAGATTATGAGTGGCAAAGCCAGCCGGATGGTTATCCTGAAGGTGCGGCCCGGATGTATATGCGTCCCAGAGACCTGCTAAAAATTGGGGTGCTATATTTAAACAATGGGCGGTGGAATGGAGATCAAGTAGTTCAGCCGGCGTGGGTAGATAAAGTTTTTGAGGAAGGTATAAACACATCTTCGGGTATATATAGCCATGGTTTTTGGCTGCGGGAGCTAAAGGGGAATGCCTACCTCTCTGGGGATGGAGATGGTGGAAATTTCATAAACATATTTCCGGAGCAGAATATGGTTATTGTGATTACACAGGACAATTATTTGGAGTGGCCACTGTATGTAAATCAAGCGGAAGATATGATGGGTAATTACATTCTTCCTGCATTAGAATAGCAGTTTTAAATATGTGAGGCTAGTTGCGGGAATCACATTTATTACGTGATTTGTCCCGAGTTCAAGGAAAAGAGCTGATTTCTGGTCGATAATTTACAATACATCCACCGGGCTTTGGATGTAGTTGCCGCCTTTGTTGATGACGTGTGTATAGATCATGGTGGTTTTAAGGTTTTTATGCCCGAGCAACTCCTGAACGGTTCTTATATCATACCCATTTTGAAGCAGGTGAGTGGCAAAAGAATGACGAAGGGTATGGCAGGACACTTTTTTTTGAGTATCTGCTTTTTCTGCAGCTTTACGCAACTTTCTATTTACCCATGAATTAGAAATATGATATCGGTGTTTTAAGCCTGATCTGGGATCCTGGCTTAAACGAGAGGAAGGAAACAAATACTGCCAATAAATTTTTCTCTCTTCTCCGGGATATTTTTTAGCTAAAGCATCAGGCAACAAGGCTTTTCCATATCCTTTAGAGAGATCTCTCTTGTGTAATTTTTCAACTTGTTGAATTTGATTTTTCAGGGCCGTAGCGCAGTTTTTGGGAAGCAGGGTAACCCGATCTTTTTGGCCTTTACCAGAACGCACCCAGATTTGTTCATAATTAAAGTCGATATCCTGAATCCTGAGGCGTAAGCATTCCGATATTCTGAGGCCTGAACCATACAGTAATTTCAGAATTAACAGGGGTAGTCCGGAAGCATTATTTAAGATTTGTTTAACCTCAGTTGGCGATAATACCACCGGCAACTTTGGCGGCTTCTTTGCTCTTACTAGTTTATCCAGTTTTAGGGTATCCCTATTTAAAATTTCTTTGTACAAAAACACCAACGCGGATAAGGCTTGATTCTGTGTGCCTGCTGCTACATTACGTTCATTTGCTAAATGATTGAGATATTTTTCTACATCCTGATCGGTTAATTTAGAGGGATGCGTTAAGCCAAAATATTTAACGAATCTTACAACCCACCGGGTGTACGCCTGTTCGGTTTTGTAGCTATAATTTCTGCGTCTGATTTCGTGCCTAAGCTGTTCCAATAATTTAGATTTACTCATAACAATATTGAATAAGTAGTTTCTTGTTTTATATTGTTAGAGCGATGAGCAAGTCATTCCTTACAAAAAAAAGGAATGTTATCTGAAGTGATTATCTGTACTCTTCGTCGGATAAAATCCAGAAATGTTGCCCGAAGACTTTTATGAGGGCTTTTTTGTCTTTTATCTGAAGTTAGATATACAGAGCTTGTTCGAATAATAATATGTTAGGTACATTTTCCTATAACAAA